>WNFI01686474.1_pt1 | contig 23282 bp, 24 predicted proteins | sample 5400471 | NCBI WGS metagenome assembly WNFI01 (sample SAMN13153348, study PRJNA577476) | soil metagenome | isolation source: 100 cm saprolite on Douglas fir-dominated hillslope | place: USA:California | collected 2013-09-17
CGCAGAAGGGACAGACGAAACGAACCCAAGCGAGGTTAGACCATGAAAGCTGTCGTCGTCCACGAGTTTGGCGGGCCTGAGGTTCTCAAGCTCGAAGACGTGCCCACACCCCGCCCCGCAGGAGGACAGGTGCTCGTCCGCATTCGCGCCGTAGGGGTGAACCCCTACGATACGTACATGCGCAACGGTACCTACGCCGTCAAGCCGCCATTGCCCTATACCCCGGGGTCCGATGGGGCTGGCGACGTCGAAGCAGTCGGCGAAAGGGTGAGCCTGGTAAAACCCGGCGATCGCGTTTACACCGCGAAAACGTTAACCGGTGCGTACGCCGAGCATGCGCTGACTTTGGAAGCCCAAGTTCATTCCCTTCCCTCGAACATCACGTACGCCCAGGGCGCGGCCATTTGGGTGCCGTATGGCACCGCATTTCATGCCTTGCGTCAGGTCTCCAAAGCACGCGCCGGAGAGACACTCCTGGTCCACGGCGCCAGCGGCGGGGTCGGGATCGCTGCCGTCCAGATCGGACGGGCCTTGGGCATGACCGTGCTCGGTACCGCAGGCACCGAGAAGGGGCTGGAACTCGTCAAGCGTGAGGGGGCCCACCACTCCTTCGATCACAGGGGCTCGGCCTACCGCGATCAAATTCTTAAGGTGACGGGTGGGCTCGGTGTCGACGTTATCCTGGAGATGCTCGCCAATGTGAACCTGGGGCACGACCTCAAGCTCCTTGCCCCTCAGGGCCGTGTGGTGGTCATTGGCAGCCGTGGTGACGTGAGCATCTCCCCGCGCGATCTCATGACCCGTCGTGGCGCGATTCACGCCTTTACGCTGTGGGGAATCTCCGAGGCCCAAGAAAGGGAGATTCACGCTGGCCTGATCGCCGGGCTGGAGAACAATACCCTCCGGCCCGTGGTTGGAAAGGAGCTGCCGCTCGCCGAGGCCCCCCGCGCTCACAAGGAGCTACTCGAGCCCGGCGCCTATCGCAAGATTGTTCTCGTTACGTAAGTAGGTGGTGGGTACGACTCCCGTGCGGTCAAGGGCGGGCCCTGGCCTCTTCCGCGGTCGGTGGGTTCCCTAGTTGATCTCTACGCACGCCAACCGGGCACTTTCGCGGCGGCCGCGGGCTGAAAGGCTACTCCCCCGCCTTGGTCGCCAGGGTCTCCACCACGGCGATGTTTTGCAGCAAATCCTCCGGCAGGCCGTGCCGTTCCTGCAGGTACTTGGCGCTGTTGTACGTGACCCAGACCTTTCCCTCCACGTCCTCCCAAACCAGCATCTTCAGCGGCAGGTCGATGGCACTGCTCGGTGCCGCCAGCATCAGTGGAGTGCCAGCCTTGGGACTGCCAAAGATCAAGAGCTTGGTAGGACGCATCTTCATTCCCACCTTCTCGGCTTCTCCGCTGTGGTCAATGACGGCGAACAGAGTGACTCCCTTCGCGAGGAGGAGGCTCCTGACGTTGCCCACCGTTTGGTCCACGGAATGACTACTGGGCTTGCTGACGATTCCACTGCCGTGACCAGATCCCACAAAGCCCTCCTCAGGACGCTCCAGACCCTGCCCCGTTGGGGAATCGCCGATTCAGGCCGCCAGCATGTATCAACAGCCACTTGAGGATACGTGTAGAACGGATCCGCGGCGCTTCGCGGCAGTTCTTGCGTCGCAACCCAAATCGAGGCTTGCTTCGGACGCTGTCGGTGCTTCCCATCGCCATCGCCGACGGCTGTAGTACGCGCGATCGACCGTGTCAATCCTAAATTAGTCCTTCGCCAGAGTCTGCTAAACTTGGGGCGTGCCACCGCGAAAAATCATCGTGAATATTGCGACGAGCGCGGACGGCTACGTGGCTCGACCAGATGGCAATCTCGATTGGCTGACGGAGCGGCCGGCTCCAAAGGGTTTCTACGGTCTCCCGGAATTCGAGCGCTCCACCGATGCCAAGATCCTCGGCCGTAAGACCTTCGACCGGAGTCTGCAGATGGGCGCGCGCTTCAGTGCGCCGGCCGTACACTACGTGTTCGGGTCCTTCCTGGACGAGGACGCGATTGACGAGTTCATCATCACTGTCGTGCCAGTCTTCATCGGGGAAGGCATTCCATTCCTTGCACCGAGGCATCGCGCGGTGAGGCTCCGCTTGCTCGGTGTACAACAGGCTCCGGACGGCGTCGTTCAGCTGCACTACGAGGTGCAGCGGTCGAGAGTGTGAGCCAGCCATACGGTGGAGCCGCAGGGCGCACTCTCGCCACAGGCTGCTAGGGCCCCACGACCTCGAGAACGGCGCTGTCGGAGCGAGTCCACGCGGGGGCGTCCCCGTGCGTGAGCTTGCGAGCGGCGTCATCCCAGTGAAGGTGGGTGATGGTGCTGTCACCCTTCTCGTAGGCGTAGGTCCGTCCATCATCCTGATAGAGCGTGAAGTCGCCGTCCGCGCCGGAATAGACCCGCACCCTCGCGATTCCTTGGGGCTGGTGGGTGTTATCGATGACGTCGCCCAAAGGCACGATCGACCCCGCGCGGACGAAGAGCGGCAGCGTGTCGATGGGCGCCGGAACCTCGATCGTCTGTCCCCCGCGAATGCTCTCGCTCGTCCAGTAGTTGTACCAGTCCGCACCCTTGGGCAGGTAGACCGTGCGGCGTGTCGCGCCCTGCTCGGTGACGGGCGCCACGAGAAACGCGGGGCCAAACATGTACTCGTCGGTGATGCCGGCGGCCTTCGCGTCGTCTGGAAAGTCCATGAAGAGTGCACGCATGTAAGGCGCCCCGGTCTGGTACGTCCTGTAACCCAGCGAATAGATGTAGGGCAGCAGCTGATAACGGAGCTTGAGGTACTTCACGAGGATGGGCTCCGCTTCCTTCCCGTAGGACCACACCTCGTTGTACTTGCGGCTGCCGTGCGCGCGAAAGATGGGGAGAAACGCCGCATACTGGAACCAACGGGTGTAGAGCTCGGGGTAGTCGTCAAAGCCTCCGACGTTCTCGCGCGCATCCGATGGGTCCAGAAGCGGCTTGCGCGCGGGTCGGTGCTGGGCGGGCAAGTACTGCCAGCCACCGATGTCGTTCGACCAATAGGCCATGCCCGAGGCGGCGAAGCCGAGCCCGGTGGGAATCTGCCGCTTCAGGGTGTCCCAGGCGGGATGGATGTCCGAGGACCAGAACATCGTGCCGTTGCGCTGCGCACCGAGATACGCGTCGCGCGAGAGGATCAGCGCGCGGTGCCCGATGTCCCGGCGGAACCCGTCGTAGAGGGCCGCCGTATGGAACAGGGGATAGACGTTGAAATACCGCGTACCAGGGCCGATGTGGAAGAAGCTGCCGTTGGGGGGCAGGTCCGGCTCGGTCTCGTCGGCCCAGAGCGAGTCAAATCCCCTGCTCAGGACGCTTTCGCGGATGGTGTCCCAGTACCAGGTCTCGTCGGCCCAGAGCGAGTCGAATCCCCTGCTGAGGATGTTGTCGCGGATGGTGTCCCAGTACCAGCGCGCCGCCTCGGGGTCGGTGGTGTCGATGTCAGAGCCGGCCCGGTCGTAGGGGAGGCCGTCTGTCGGCGTGCCGTCGGCCAGGTGCAGGAACCAGCCCTTCTTGGCCAGCAGATCGTAGAAGCGCGTGTCCTTCGTGAACCGCGGCCAGACGCTGATCATGGTCTCGAAGCCGAGCTCGTGGAGCTGGCGATTCATCCCTGCCGGATCGGGCCATTTGGCGGGGTCGAAGTCCATCTGGCCCATCTTGGTGAAGTAGAACCAATCGACCACGAGGACGTCTACCGGGAGGTGCCGCTCGCGGTAGCCCTTGGCCACCGCCAGCACCTCGTCTTGACTCGAGTATCGCTGCTTGCACTGGATGTACCCGTAGGCCGCCCTCGGCAGCATGGGCGTCGCCCCCGTCAGCAAGCGGTAACCGGAGTAGATCTCGTCGCTGGTCCCGCCCGCGATCACGAAGAAGGAGACTCGATTGCCGACTTCCGAGGTCCAGCGCGTCTGCTCGTTGAAACCCGGCGCGATGGTCGTCTTCGAGGGGTTATCCCAGATCATTCCGTAGCCGTAGTTGGTGACCACGAAGGGCACGCAGACCGTGGGACCCGCGGATGCGTTGTAGTCGTGCCAGCATGGGACCGTGTGCCCGCGGTGGTCGAGAACTCCTTCCTGCTGCTGCCCCAGACCGTAGTAGTGCTCGTCGTCGGGCGAAGCGAACACGGCCCCCACCTGATAGAAAGGAGCATCTCCAGGACGCCTGTCGTTCAAGATCGCGGCGTTGCCGTCCTTGTGGTTGGGCACGGACATCGACCAGCCCACCATCTTCAAAAGACGCTTGCCCTGGGGAGTGCGGATCGTGATGTCGGCGGGGGGAGCGGAACCGCTGAAGAACCGGGCGATATCGATCTGCGTCGCCAATGGCGTGTAGGGACGGTGCCCCGCGACAACCACCACCAGCCGCGGGGATCGATAGACATCGCCCTCCTCGCTCTGCTCGTGTGTCCAGCCCTCCGCCGACGGAGCGGCGACGAAGCCGTAGCCTGGGGTTGCCATGGCCTCCGCCCGATCCAGGCTCAAGCTGACCCTGACGATGTTCGGGGCGTAGGGCTCGAGAACGATGACGCTGCCATCACGCTGCAGGACAAGCGGTGCCGGCTCCGCGCCTGCCACACCCGTCCACGCCATTCCCGCTATGAGCGAAATGGCCGCGCCTATAGAGCGCAGCACGCCCACTCGCGGGCGGAGCCTACGTGAAGTCGCCAGCGCACTGAGTGTCAACTCAACTGATCGCGCCACGAAACCCTGGCCGATTCCGGTCATTCCCGCCCCTCCCGGTCATTCGACCGACGGATCCTAAGTTCATACCTGGCTTTTGCAAGCCAAGCCCTCCCCGCTGTCGCACCCCTCGCGCCACCCGCGAGACGGGCGCCCGGGATGCGGATCGCACCATCATCTCCCCGGACTCTGAGAAGCGTCTCGAAACAAGGGAACATCTCGGGACGCAAGGGCTCCTTGGGACGGGGGAAGGGTAGGATATCGCCCATGCGATCCTTGGTTTTGTTCACCTGCTTCTGTCTCGCAGGCTCTCCTCCCATCCCAAGTCCCGCGACCACTGTGCAGTCCTACCTCTCTGCGCTCAAGGTCTTCGACCATCGCGGCATGAGCCAGTTCTGGGCTGACGATGCCGTGTCCGAAACGGCGGGCACGAGCCCCGACGCGCGCCCGATCGATCGCGAGCTGCCTCTGACGTAACTGTCAGCCTCTCGGAGGCAAACGACCTCTATAGCCTTCTCGGCTCTGGTGAGTGCGTCCAGACCGTGGTGTACTCAATCCGCGACGGAAAGATCACGCGAATGCTCACCAAGGACATTGCCTACTCCGGCCGACCATTTCGGACGGCCTTCGCCGGGTTCAAAGCGTGGCTGCTCGCGACGTCGGCGGCATCTGATGGGGCAGTCGTTAGGGAAGGGCAGATCCAGTTCACCCCCGAATCGGCCCGCCATCTCCTCCCCTGGCTACGCACGTGGCAGAATCGCAGATAGCCGCCGGTCCACAGCGCGATGAATCCGTACGGTAGCGTACACTCACTCACTCCCTCCCCACCAACCAAGCACTCGGCCGACGAACTCGAGGAGCTGTTCTAGACCACCGCGGGGCGGCCGAGCGCCCCTCGCGCGTTGGAATGGGCTCATGGGTTGGTCGACAGCGGCAGGCCGCTGATGAGGAACAGGTCCTGCAGGAAGAAGCCATGCGTGTAGGCGTAGCCTCGCCCATCGGGAGTGATGTAGACCGACCAGATATGACCGGTCCCCGTGGGGTCGCTCGGCCCGAGGGTGTTCCAGGGAGCGGCACGGCCCGTCTCGATCTCGATCCGGCTGATCCGCGCGGGCACGCTCCCCGTTCGTACGTAAAGGAAGCGGCCATCGCCGCTGGTGCGCACAGGCTCCACATACGGGAGGGGCTGAGGCGATAGCTTCCACTGAAGGGTCTGCATCCGTTCGCCGGCCAACGAATAGATGGCCAGTGTGCCATCGGAGGCCCTCGCCAGAATGGTCCCCGTCGGCAGCATGCCCGGGATCGCGATCGTCCCCTCCGGGGTGATCGGGCGAACCGCACTACTCGAGGCTTCCACGACCAACGACCGGGGCAACCGCCCCGGCTCCGCTCCATTGAACCCGATCCTGCCGCTCTCGACCATCCAGACGCCGGACACGGGCTCGAAACGCCCCGTCCCCAGAGGCACGAGCTCTCCGGGCCCCGTGGGCACGAGGAGCAACCGCCATTTCCCGTTGTCAAGACTATCCAGAGCAACCCACCGGCCGTCTTCGGATAGCCCGTGCGCGCGACCGTCTCCGAGCCGCAACGCCTGCCCTCCTCGGGTCGGCAGCAGCAGCGCCGAGCCCGGGAGCCCCTCGCTCCCGTCCCAAAGCAGGATCTGGCTGCCGTCTCCGGAAAGGCCCACGACCCCCGCGTCGGCAAACACGAAGGCATCGTGCTCCGCCGCCTCGCCCGGCGCGCGCGCCCGCACGCCCCAGTGCTCGAGGCCGTGGTGGATCAGGACTCTCCCATCACGCGACACGTCGTGGACGACCAGCGTACCGGCGAGGGCGCAGACGACGCGCTCGCTGCCCTCCAGGCCCACCCGCCGTACCGTCCGCTTTACGTCCGTGTCGCCCGCGTCGACCAGGAGCGAGCGGCCGTCGGGCGCCCAGGCAAGCCCCTGATGGGCGGGAGGGATGCGGAGCTCGACGGCGTGGCCTGCCCGATCGACCAGATGGAGGCCGGTGTCATCGAGAAGCGCGAGCCGGTCTCCCTGAGGCGACACGCGGAGCCGGGCCCCCGGGCACGGCCGAAGGATCACCGTGCCGATCGGGTACTCAAGCTGGAACTGGCCGTCCCGCCATCGGACCACCGCCAGGTCATGACCGTCCGGAGACCAATCCGCGTCGAGGACGTCATCGAGCAGGGGCCGCACCGGCCCGCCCGCCAACGGAACGCGGGCCAGCGTCCCCAACCAGAGCGTGCCTCGCTCACCCTCCGGAGCCAATAGGATCGCGAGGTCCCCCTTCGCGGAGAGGCTCAGCAACGTGGCCGGGGGCAGGCCGAGCGACGTCGATGCGGAGCTCTCCAGCCGCCTCACGAAGATCTCGGGGGCGCGGCCGTCCCAGAGCGCGCTGTAGACCACCGTGCTGCCGTCAGCGGAGAATCGTGCGCCCGTGACGATGCCGCGGCGGTGGGTGAGCTGGGTGAAGCGCGGTTGATCCGGGACCGGCCGCAAGTTCCGGGCCGCCCAAACGGCGGCAAGACCGCCGGCGACGGCCACGGCGGCGACCCCGGCGAGCCACCGCCCGCGGGCACCCCGAGAGTGTGGCCCAACCCTGCGAGCTGATGCCTCGACTCCGCGGCGGGAGGGCCCGGCCAAGCCCACCGCGCGTTGGGCGCGCCTCAAGTCGACGCGCAGGTCGGCTCGAAGATCTCGGCCGCGCTGGGGCCCGGAAAGGGCGGCGTCCCGGACGCCATCTCGTACAGCACGGCGCCCAGCGAGAAGAGGTCGCTGCGCCGGTCGATCTCCTCTCCCCGCGCCTGCTCGGGGGACATGTACGACGCCGTACCCAACGCGACGCCGGGACGGGTGCCCAGATCGGGCTTCCCGGTGCGCGTGGCTTCATTTGCGTCGAGCACGCCCGACTCCTCGGCCGAGAGCTTGGCCAGGCCGAAGTCGAGCAGCTTCACGTCGCCGCGCTGGGTCACGAACACGTTGCTGGGCTTGATATCCCGATGGACGATTCCCTTGGCGTGCGCGGCCTCGAGCGCATCCGCCATCTGGGCCCCGAGCTCGAGCACCATCGCTACCGGCAGCGCCTTGCCCCCCATAGCGTGCCTGAGGGTCTGCCCCTCGAGCCGCTCCATGACGATGAACGGCTGGCCTTCCTCCTCCCCGACGTCGAAGACGCTGCAGATGTTGGGGTGGTTCAACGCCGATGCGGCGCGCGCCTCCCGTTGAAACCGCGCGAGCGCGTCCGGCGTCCGGGCGACCTCGGGGGGCAGGAACTTCAGGGCCACGCGGCGGCCCAGCCGCGAGTCTTCCGCCTCGTAAACGACGCCCATGCCGCCGCCCCCGAGGGGGGCCAGGATGCGGTAGTGGGTCACGAGCCGCGTGGTCATCGGGCCGGGGACTGTCGCGTCCCCGAGGCCGCGGTGGGAATTCCCGTGCGCGTGGATCCACCGGGCGTCACCGGCCGAAAGACGGTGCGAAAGGTCCCGAAGACGACCTCGTCGCCGTCGCGCAGCCGGGTCGGACCCTCCCGCCTTTCTCCGTTCACCCAGGTTCCGTTCTTGCTGCCCTCGTCGCTGACCCAGACCCCCTTCTCGTCGGCGCGGATCCGGGCATGGACCCGCGACACGCCGGTCGATGGAAGCCGCAGCCCGCACTCTTCGCCCCGACCGACCAGCGTCTCGCCTCCGGGTACAAGGTACTCACGCTTCTCGGCCAGGAACGCACCTCGGATTGCAGTCGGCTCGAAACCCCGCCGCTCCTCGTCCACGACCTCGCCGCTGAAGGCGTAGCCGAAGCGGGACACGGTGCGCACGAAGCGGGGCGTCCGGGCGCTGTCCCCCAGACTCCTCCGCAACTCGGCGACGACCTGGGCCAGGCTCGTGTATCCGACGTGGGCCTCGGGCCAGAGGGCGTCCCGCAGCCGCTGCTGGGACAAGGGGTTAGGTCGGTTGTCGAGGAGCAGGACCAGAAGCTGGAACGCCTTGGGCGACAAAGGCACGGCTTCGCGGCCGCGCCGGAGCTCGCGCGCTTCCCGGTCGAAGAGGAAGTCGGCGAAATGCAGCCCCATCGCGAGGCAACGGTAGCAGGAATCAAGGTTTCTTCAACTCTCCCTGAACACTTCGGCGGGGTCGCACCCCATCTTCTTGGAGGCGAGGAGGGAGGTGGCAAAGTCGTGATTCCGCTCATTCTGGCCCTCGCGCTCCAGGACGCCCCCACCTCCGGCGGCGTCAGCGTGCAGGCTTCTCGAATCAACGAGCACATCGAGATCGATGGCCTGCTCGACGAGCCAGCGTGGGCTTCGGCCGTGCCCGCCACGGGCTTCCGCCAACGCGATCCCGACGAGGGCGCGCCGGCGACGGAGGACACGATCATCCGCGTGCTCTACGACAACGACACGCTCTACGTGGGGGTGCTGGCGCTGGACCGGGAGCCCGCACGGATCATCTCTCGCATCCTGCAGCGCGACACGCTGATGCAGCAGGTCGGCGACAACTCCTTCCAATTTGCCGGCGACGACGCCCTCGCCCTCATCCTCGACCCGTTCCAGGACCACCGGAACGCATTCCTCTTCGCAACCAACCCGAACGGAGCAGAGTTCGATGCCCTGGTCACGGACGAGAGCCCCGTGCTCAACGTCGATTGGCGGGGCATCTGGCGGGTCGCGGCCAGACGGACACGGGACGGCTGGTCGGCCGAATTCGCGATCCCATTCCGGACGCTCCGCTATCCCAGGAACCCCTCCGGGCACGCCTGGGGCTTCAACGTAGAGCGCCTGATCCGGCGAAAGAACGAGGACACGCTCTGGAGCGGGTGGTCACGGGCCCAAGGCGGCCTTCATCGCGTGAGCCAGGCCGGGCGCCTGGAAGGCCTCTCCGGCCTGCCGCGTTCGAGCTTCAACATCGAGGTCAAGCCTTATGGCCTGGCCGGAGTGACGCAGCCCTCCGGGAACGGCCTGGCGCAGCCCTCCGAGGGACAGTGGCGTGTCGGTGGCGACGCGAAGTGGGAGATCGAGCCGGGCCTGGTGGCGGACGCGGCCGTAAAGCCCGATTTCGCCCAGGTGGAAGCGGACGACCAGGTCGTCAACCTCACGCGCTTCGAGCTCTATCGGCCGGAGAAGCGCGAGTTCTTCCTCGAGAACGCAGGCTTCTTCGACTTCGGGACCCGAGGCTCCTTCGAGACTCCCCCCTTTCTCATGTTCTTCTCCCGCCGCATCGGAATCGCCGGTACTGGGGAGGTGCCGGTCCTCGGAGGCGTGCGGGTCTCGGGAAGAACTGGCCGTCAGACCGTCGGGTTCGTGGACGTCGTGACGGAAGCGGCTTCCGGGGAGCCCCGCACCAACTTCGGTGCTCTGCGATACAAGCGCGACGTCGGGGATCGAAGCTACGTCGGCATGATGGTCACGGACCGGCACGCCTCCGGGAGCGCCGAGACGGACCTTGGCGTGGATGCGTCGATCTGGGCCACTCCGGTACTGCAACTAGAAGGATTCGCCGCGCGCACGTCGAAGAGCGGGGCATCCCCCGATTCAGCCTACAGGGTCTCCGCTCAGTACCAGGGCTTCCCGGTCTACCTGAGCGGCGAATTTCTCCAGATCGGGCCGGGGGCCACGACGGGCATGGGGTTCGTGACTCGAACCGACATCCGGCGGACCGACGGCAAGGCTCAATACACGTTCCTGCCCCACGTCCTTGGCTTGAGGAGCCTCACGCCGTTCGTGGGAGGGCAATACCTCACGCGCGTGAACGGCGAGAAGCAGGACACCAACTGGTTCTCGGGCTTTGCCCTCACCTGGGACTCCGGCGAAAGCCTCAGCGTCACCCATGTCCGGGGCATCTCGGTGCTCGACGGCGGCTTCCCTCTCGCGGACCGCGTGCCGATCACGCCTGGCCACTACGTTCTCCGCGATACAGAGATCTCGGCGAGCACGAGCGCCAAGCGCAGCGTCGAGGGGTCTGCCCAGGTCTCGCTCTTCGACAACTGGGGCGGCCGGCTGTCGACGGTCTCCGTGGCCGTGCAGCTGCGCGCGGATACCCACTGGTCGATCGGTTTTTCCGGGTCCCGCAGCCAGGCGAGCATGCCCGGCGGCTCGTTCGTCGCGAGCGTCACCGCGCTGAGGCTGGGCTGGACACCCACGACGCGCCTGACCGCCGCCACCTATCTTCAATACAACAGTCTGACCCGGCGCTTCGTGGCGAACTTCAGGGCTGACTTCATCCACCATCCCGGGAGCGACCTGTTTGTCGTCTTCAACGAAGAGCGAGGAACCGAAGCCTTGCCCTTGGCGCTCGTCGACCGGGGATTCGCGGTCAAGCTGAACTATCTTTTCAGGCTCTGAAGGGGTGTCGGACAGGCCCTCCGGATCCACTGTCCATTGCCCCCGTGCCTGGTGTTTGTTAGCCTTTGGGAAGGGTTTCACCGGCATGAGGCTATTTCGTTCGAGTCATTTTTCGAACACCCAGGGGAAGGACGGGCGTCTCGGAAGCGCGCGATGATCTGCCCAAAGTGTGCATTGGAGCAGCCGGAGGCCGCCGAGTGCGGGCGCTGCGGGGTCATTGTGGCCCGTTACCGGCGGCCCGTCACCAGTCCGTCCGACAACGCGCCCCTCGAGACATCCAAGCCGCCGTTGAGGCGGGGCGGCCGCAGCATTGGCCTTCTCGAATGGCTGAGCCTCGCGGTGGTTGTGGCTCTGGTCACCGTATGGGTCGTTCGACGGGATCGCACGCGTCACGCGCTGGAAGCGTCTCCCCGCTCGGTCGCCCCGACGATGGCCGTCGCACCGCGGCCCCTAGGGACGGGCGCTGACCGGACGCCTCCCCCGGTGGCGATGCCGGCCGGCACCGAAGCCGATCCGACGCCATCCGATCGGTCCGAAGTTCTCCCGACCGCAAGGTGCCCTCTATCCGATCACGGCTTCGGCGCGCCACCCGCGCACGGTCGGGTTTCCGCAGACTGGTACACCAGCCCAGGCGACCTGCAAAGACCGTTCAGCGAGCAGGAGTCCGCGGAGGCGCCCCTCGTCGTCTATGTCTACACGGACTGGTGCCAGTATTGCCGCGCCTTCGAGAGGGGCCTGTTGACGAGCAGCTTGGTCGACCAGTACCTCCGCGACAACGCAGTGAAGCTCCGGCTCAACCCGGAGACCAGCCGCGAGGCAAACGCGTTGAGCCATAAGCTCGGCGTCAAGGGTTACCCGACCTTCATAGTCAGCGTCCCAGGGGATACGCCCCAGCACGTCTCGATCTACGGGGAAGGCACGCAGCTGAAGGCGCCGGAGGAGTTCATCAAAGCGATCGAGGGCGGCGTTAGCCGGGGGGCGGAGAAGCTGCTGCAGGATGGGAGGCGCGCGCGGGAGGCGGGAGACCTCCGCGAGTCCGTCCGGCTCCTCACACTGGCCATCCGTATCACCGCAGGTGAACCACGAGCCTATCTTGAGCGCGGCCTGTCCCTCGCCGAGAGTGGGGCTACCGACGAGGCTCTGGACGACCTCGCACGCGTGACGCGTGAGCGACCCGACGAAATCTTTGCCTACCAGTACGCCGATTACCTCCTCGGCCGGCTGGGTCGGTGGGACGAAGTGATCGCCTGCTGGACTGGTGCGCTTGAGCGGAACTCATCGAGCGGCAAGGCCTATCTAGCTCGAGCCCGCGCCCTTGGACAAAAGGGACTGCGGGGGCTCAGCCGGAGCGATGCCGACAAGGCCTGCTCGCTTGGTGAATCAGAAGGCTGTCGTCGTGTTTCAGCGCTCGTCGGGACCCCTGCCCGCTAACGAGGCTGCTAGCGCACATGTTGAGGGCGAACCAAGTCTAGGTTCCTTCCGCCAAGGGACCCACCCGCACCCAGTCGGGGTTAACGTACTGCCAATCCTTGACTTAGGACCCCGGAGAGGGTCCCGAGGAGTGGTTCAGCGCTTCAAGCCCACGTCTCGACGTAGCGCAACCGTGGGGTTGCACTCAGATTGGAGGTCTCAGAGCCAACACGCCGCGTGCGCCCGAAGTCGGTCCGGGGCGCGCGCATGGGCGGCCGGCTCAGGCGAGATCGAAGACAAGAACCTCCGCGGGCCCCTTACCGGCGAGCCTCACGCCTTCCGCACCGCTGAGCGCCGCTCCGTCGCCTTCACCCAGCTCTTGCCCGTCGAGCGTGACCGAGCCGCGGGCCAGCTGGACCCACGCGTGGCGATTCGGCTTCAGCCTCAACTCGCGGCTCTCGCCCTCTTCGAGCAGTGCAAGCCACAGGTCGACGTCCTGGCTGATGCGGAGGCTACCCTGGCGGCCATCCTTGGAGGCAAGCAGCGCGAACCCACGCCGGGCGGCCTCGCGATCGATCGGCTTCTGGTCGTACGCAGGTGCGAGACCTCGTCGATCGGGCAGGATCCAGATCTGCAGAAAATGCACAGGATCGGTTTTCGAGGAGTTGTATTCGCTGTGGGTGACGCCGGTCCCCGCCCGCATCAATTGGATCTCGCCAGGCCGGATCACGGATCCGCTGCCCATGCTGTCCTTGTGCTCGAGCGCCCCCTCGAGCACGTAGGACAGGATCTCCATGTCACTGTGCCCGTGGGTCCCGAAGCCCGAACCGGCGGTCACGCGGTCGTCGTTGAGGACGCGAAGCGTTCGAAAGCCCATGTTCAAAGGGTCATCGTATTCGCCGAACGCGAAGGTGTGCCGGCTATCGAGCCAGCCCCAGTCCGTATGGCCCCGCTCCCCCGCCTTGCGCACACGCGTCACGCTTGTTCGGGCGGTCTGATTCGCGCTGCTACCCATCGATGCTCCTTATCTAAGATCTAAGCGACGCCATCGGGCTTCGCTCTACCCGGCCCTGCGCCTTAGCGTGCGCACTTGCAGTCCGGCGCCGATCAAGAATACAAGCAGCAGCGCCGTGTACAAAGGCCCGAAGACTGGCGATTCCGGAGACGCCACGATGGGCGCGCCGAGTGGCAAACGGGTGAGAGTCTCCGTCACCGTCGGGATCATGATAAAGAAAACGGTCATGGAATAACAGACCGTCTTGACGTACGCCGACGCGCGCCCGAACAGGCGAGTCGTCTCCGCGAAGGCGGCCATCATCAGCACGACGAGGGTGAGGACGCCGAGCACATGGGGAGGTCCCGCCTTTCCATGACGGAAGATGGGGAAGCCGGTCAGGGTCGTGATCACCAGAGTGCCGAGGTAGATCTGCCCGAGTCGGGTTCTCGGCGAAATCTCTTTGTGGCGTGCGAGCGCCATGAACGCCGCGACGACGCAGACCAGGCTGACCAGGGTGTGGAACAGGCCCAGTGGCGTCAGATGGAAAGGAGTCAGCGTCGTCATCGCCACCTCATCTTCTTCTGTGGACGGATGCGCGAGCTAGTGTGGGCAGATTCTACGCCTGCTCGTGTGGGGTCGCACCTCACGAAATCAGTGTTCCGAAAGGTGACATTCTGCGGGGGGAAGTGCCTCTGAGCGGCGTGCCCCGCAAATGGGAAGTCCTTGATCCATAGAGCCTTGTGCCTTGATCGCGCGCGACGGCACGGCTGATGCACCCCTAGGCTCACAGGCTGGGGCAATTCCAGCTGGGCAGGTGCCAAATGTTCGCACTAGAAACGGGCCTGGGTGGTTACGCGGGGGCGGAATCTGAAGAGCCGATCAGGGTCTGGATCGAGCGCGGTGACGGCTCGATTACCCGGGGTCTAATAGGGGTGCTCTCGGAGGACGGGGCCTCTATCCAGCTGACCGGTCCGGCTTCGGTCGCCGCGGGCGACGATGTGGCCGTGCGGATTGCGGTGAGCCGGAACTCTCCAACACTGGGAGCGGTCGCTCGTGTCCTCTCGGTCCGGTCCTCGGGGGCGGCGCCCGAGTGCGAGCTCGAGTGGACGCACTCGGGACCCGAACGGGGTCAGCTCGCGGCGCTCGTCGCCTCCCTGAGTTGAGAGCCCGAAGCGTCCTCTAATTAGAGCTGCCGCGGCGGACGCCGCGGATGGTGTAGCGCGAACTTCAGACTGTCGCTCGCGACGTTCCAGACGGACGAAAGACCCTGCCTTGTTCGCAGCCGGACACAACCAGGGCTAGGGGGGCGAGCGACCTGGCTTGGCGACCCCTCCAGCTCATTGACTCATTGACTCTTTGGCTCCACGGGGCTCACGACCCGTCCGCCTGCAGGAGCGGGCAGCCTCAAGTCCGACGAATCGAACGCCACCTCCACGAGGACCGGGCGGCCAGCGGCAATCTGGACGTCAAGGTCCTTTTCGAGTCCCCCTCCCGGGTGCCGGACGTGCAGCCGATGGAATCCCTCCGGCACGGACTTGATTTCGAAGCGACCGCCACGGTCCGTGACCGTGTGGTAGCGGTGATCGAACACGTAGACCCAGGCGGTCATCCATGCGTGGAGGTCGCAGGTCAGGAGCACCGGATGGCCCACGTCCGGCTTACGCACAAATCTCTTGACATACGGCCCTGCCACCATGAACTCGTTGATCTGGTTTGCGGGCACTTCGTCCCGGGACCGTATGCTGTGGTTCGCGCCGTCGCTGTTCGTGAAGCGCACGGGTTGTGATTCGCTAACCGCGATGACGGGCGGACGGAACGTCCACCCGACCTGGTCAACGCTCTCCCTCAAACACGATCAAGGGCGGGGGGACTTGGCCGCGATAGAGGACCCGCCCGGTGATTGAGCCGAAACCGGGGGGCGCCGCGGCCGGAGTTGGCGCCTGCCCAGCCACGACCGGGATCCCCAGAACGAAGACCAGGATCCCCGTATAGACGCCCACGCCCACGTCCCGACTAGCAAACCCCTGCAGTGGGGCCACCCTCGGTTGAGTTGACCACAGGAGGCATTGCCGCTACTTGGCGCTGATCTTGAGATTCGAGAAGTAGCCCTCCGTGCCAGCTCCGAGCCACAATGCGACCCCTCCCTCGAGTGGCTCGAGCTTGAGATCATTGACGATCAGGCAGGGCTGCTCCGCCCCGGGCACGTAGAGCCGAGCCTGGCGGCCTTCCACCTCGATCCTATATTTGGTCCAGACACCGGGCTCCAAGTCGACGTACGACTCATACTTTTCGGGAGCCTCCCGCCGCGATCTGGCGAAGTCAAAATCCGGATGGGAAGCGTATTGGGTGGAGTGGTTCCGCCTGATTTGATCGTCGGCCCGACCGTTCGTGGGTCTCAGATAAATGTACTCGAAGCGTCCATCGCCCTGGACCCGAAAGGCGATGCCAATAAAGCCGCGAGCGCCGGCAAACGCACCCGCGCCGGGCTGGCCGGCCAAATCCACCTCGATCACGCCGTCACGCAAGGACACATCCTTGACCAAGGCATACGAAGCGGCGTCTCCGACCTCGGGCTTCACGATCACCTGGACCGCACTCCGGCCTTTATAGGTCGTCTGCGCGATCGATACGTTCTTGCCTACGAGTCGATCGGCACGCTGGGCCGCCACCGAAACAGGTAGGAGGGCGTAAAGGGGTACGGTTGCCAAAGTCATCACGGACGAGAGGTGTTTTCTCATATGAATACTCCATTTGCCTTCTGACTCGACTCAACTCCGTGACCCTCCCGTCCAGGGAGGCGCGTGAGACTATGCCGATCACGAACGCGGAACGGGGCGAGCTACAAACGGTGGCGCTCCCATGCGCTCTCCGGCGTACGCTCGAACTTCTCCGAATTGACGTCCTGCCGTCCAGTTTGTCCGCGCCTCGATGATCTCTTCCGTCGTGCGCGCCACGAAGTTCCACCACATGAGCACGGTCTCGCCGAAAGGAGCGCCGCCCAGGAGGAGCGCGCGGGGCACCACGGCCCCAGCCTGGAGCCGGAGCTCCCGGCGACCGGTCCCCAGATAGTAGAGCGTGTCGACCGCCAGCGGCTGTCCCTCCAATTGGCATTCGCCCTCGAGCGGCACGAGGGCATGCTCGAACTCGCGGTCGAGAGGGACCACGAGCTCTTGGTCGATGGCCACGGCTAGCTCCGCCCCGACGATGGGCGAAAAGACCCGTGCGGGCGACCTCAGGCCGCCGAGCTCGCCGAGGATCAGCGTCGCCTGGCCTCCGGCCAGGGAAAGAACGGGGAGCGTCGCCTGTTGCTCGAAGGCGGGCTCCGTATTTCGGCTGGACTCCGGGAGCGCCACCCAGAGCTGCGCGCCCCGCAGGTGACCGCTGTTCCGCGGAGGGGTCTCCTCGGCGTGGGCGATTCCCCGGCCCGCGGTCATCAGGTTGAGGACACCCGGGCGGGCGAGCCCCTCGGACCCGAGACTGTCCTTGTGCATCACCTCGCCCGCGAGGAGCCACGTGACGGTCTGGATGCCGATGTGTGGATGGGGCGGAACGTCCATCCCCTTCCCTTCCATCCCCTTCCCTTGTTCGAAGCGTAACGGGCCGAAGGAGTCGAAAAAACACCAGGCCCCGACGAGGCGGCGCTTGCTGCGCGGCAACAGGCGGCGGATCGCGATGCCACCGAGGTCGACAAAAATGCCGGGCAGGGCTTCGATCGTTGCCCCCGGAGACGGGTCGCTCATAAAGGACTCGGCCGTGGTCGATGGTGCGAGGTTGCTCAACGGGAGCTCCGGTACCGATCCACCGTCGGGCCGCAGCACTCGGATGTCGGCCCAACCCTCTTGACCGCGGCGTGCCTTCTATCCATAGAGGACGGCTCCGGCAATAACGGCGCAGTCCAGCATGATCCAGCCCACGCAGGGCAGGTAGATGTTCCTGTCGCCCTTCTGAAGGCCGAACCACAGCCACAAGACCGCAGAGAGCAAGTATGCGCTCCACGACAAAATGGAGACCCCGGCCGCTTGATGGCCAATCCATATGGTCAGGACCTGCGGCACCGTCATGAGCATGGTGAAGACAGACAGTCCTCCCAAAAATCGACGCAGGACGCCGCCTTCGCCAGGCGCATGATGCGTGAGAGTGCCCGGATCTGGCCCCATGGTCACCTCCGTGAAGGTCGGTCGGGCCGACCAAACCGGTCTGCGCTGCGAACGCGCGGGCTTAGTGTCCCCTCCTTTGGAACCTCTTCGCGGGAGAGTTACGAAGGAGGGCCCTCAGTGTTTTTCTTGCACCTCGACGAATCGCGTCAATTTTACCCCTCCTTCCCGATTCCCTGAGGCTCGGGAGTTCCGCGTGCACACGCGGCCGTCGCTCAAGCCGGCGACCATGACGTTACGCAAGGCGTCGCGAGAAGAGTAGACTCCTCTTGTACCGTAGGCCGACGGTCTTTATGAGTGAGAATCCGCCTCGCGACGCGACATTCCGAACCGTCCTACTGTGGATGTCGTTGCTGTTCGTTGTCTTCTTGGCCTGGCACTTTGCCCAGGTCAGGAAGATGGAGACGCCGGTCAAGTTCAGCGATTTCATGGCCCAGGTGGAGTCCGGCCAGGTGGCGGACGTGACCATAACGGGCAACGAGATCAAGGGCCACGACACCAACCAGCAGCCGTTCAAGACCCTCGCTCCCATCGGCTACGACAAGCTCGTCGACACCCTTCTCGCCAAGAAGGTTACGGTCAACTACCAGCCCGACCAACCGCCAGCCTGGCAGAGCACGCTCATCTCCTGGGCACCCTTCATCCTCCTCGTCGGCTTTTGGATCTTCTTCATGCGGCAGATGCAAAGGGGACGGACGAACCAGTGGGGTGACGACTTCGCCCGTCTAGTGGCCCAGGTGGTGGAACTGCAGCACTTCATCGCCGAGGTCCGGCGGATTGGGACCGAGACCGCGGTCTCCCTGATCCTGACGCCAGGTGGCAGCGGGAAAGGCGAATCAGCCCGTCTCGTCGTCCCGGCGGCCGCCGATATCCTCAGGCTAAGGCTAGACGTCGCCGGAGGGTCGGCGGACCCCTCCCATCACGGATATCGAGCGCTGATACACACGCCCGAAGGCCATCAGGTGTGGGGCCAGGATGGTCTGCACGCGCAGGCGAGCGATTCCGGCGCGGCCTTGTTGAAGGTCGAGATCCCCGCTAGAATCCTGCCGGCAGGCGAGTACACCCTGATGCTCAGCGGATTCACCCCTGACGGCGATATCAAAGATCTTGCTCACTACTCCTTCGGCATCCTCAAGCCCTGACGTCCTCACGTATCTCGCCAATTCAGACTCCGGGCAGACCCAGTTCCATTGCGGCCGGCCGGGCGATCGCGAGGGGATCGTCGGCGAGCTCGACACCGACGGACGCGTGTCCGTCGCCATACGGCAGGATCAGCTGGTACTGGGTTCCGTACCGGATGAGCACGTGCCGCACACCCTGCATGTCGATCTCCCCCCGCCGCCGGGTGATCTCCAGCACGATCGGATTCACGATGAGCTCTTCTATGCGGTCGCTCTCGGGCGGGTTGTAGGACGGATGTTGCGGGCTCTGGACCATCTCGACGATCCGGACATCTTGGTTCACCGCGACGTAGCGGATCTTTGGCTCGATCCGGAACAGCCTCGCCGCCAGCGCCCTCAACCCTCTCACGCCTCTCGAGTTGGGATCGAGGGCGCCTCGGCGGGCGTCAGCGTGAACCCATCGTCCTTCCAGCCCTCCACTCCTCCGATCATCTTCTTCACCGCCCGCCCCAGCCGGGCCAAGCGGAGCGCAGCCCGGTCCGCCCCGTTGCACTGTGGGCCGGCACAGTAGACGACGAAGAGTGTGTCGGCGGGGTACGAGGCCAGGTTACGCTCCACGATCCTTCGGTGGGGCAGGTTGACGGCTCCCGCGATGTGACCCACGAAAGCGGGCCGGCCGGCGCTCAGGTCCGCGTGCACGTCCCAACAGTCGGTTTCCAGGGCGAGGAGGCCCGCGAAATGAGTGACCGCCTCGGCGGGCGGAGCGGCGGGCACCTCCTTGACTAGTGACGGGCCGACCGCGAACGCTGGCATCGTGTCCTCCAATCCCCTACCTCGTTTCCACACTCTAGCCGCCCACCACCGACCCGTCGAGTGGCAGGAGTGACAATATGCGTCGAAATCCTGCCATGCTATGCTCGGTTCGGATGCAGGCCCCGGACCGACGCCGCGTGGTGGCCCTCGCCTACGAGGGGCTGTGCACTTTCGAGTTCGGGATCGTGGTCGAGGTCTTCGGCCTGCCCCGGCCCGAGCTCGACGTGGATTGGTATCGGTTCCGGGTCTGCTCGCTGGAGAGGGGACCCCTGCGGGCGACCGGCGGAATCACCCTGCGAGCCCCCGCTGGTCTGGGAGCTCTGGCGCGGGCCGGCACCATCGTGATCCCGGGTTGGCGGGACACCGACGAGGCCCCCCCGGAGGCGCTGCTCCAGGCCCTGCGGCGGGCCCACAGACGGGGCGCTCGCCTGGTCTCGATTTGCTCCGGGGCGTTCGTGCTTGCCGCGGCCGGGCTGCTGGACGGCAAGCGCGCGACCACCCATTGGCGCTACGTCGAGCGGCTCGCCTCCCGCTTCCCCCGCGTGCGGGTCGAGCCGGACGTCCTTTACGTCGAAGAGGGAAACGTGTTGAGCTCGGCCGGGAGCGCCGCGGGCATCGACCTCTGCCTGCACATCGTCCGCCGCGACTACGGGGCGGCCGTCGCCAACCGGGTGGCACGCCGCCTGGTCGTTCCACCCCATCGGGACGGCGGCCAGTCACAGTACGTGCCCGATGCGTTTCGCGGGGACTCGACGAACGGTCTGGCGCGCCTGCTCGACTGGGCGCAGGCGCACTCTCACCAGCCGTTGGCGGTCAAGGACCTGGCGGAGCGGGCCGCCATGTCGCCGCGGACCTTCGCCCGGTCCTTCCTCCGCCAGACGGGCACCACGCCCCACCAGTGGCTCGTCTACCAACGTCTGCTGAGCGCCCAGCGGCGCCTCGAGACCACCACCGAGTCGATGGACGAGGTCGCTGAGGCGGTGGGCCTGCGGACGGCCGCCGTCCTTCGGCATCACTTCCGGCGCCGATTCCGCACGACTCCGACCGCCTACCGCCGCAGCTTCACGATGGTGAAAGGATGAGGCCTCCCTGAGGGTTCCCCTGTCGGGCGCCCTTGGCGTGGCCGGACAGAATTGACCACAAGCCTGGACGCTGGTGGTCGGTCTTGGCACCCGGGAACAGGGAATAATCGTGGAGTCTTCAGGGAATACTCCTGCCCCGGATCGGGTCTACAGGGCGGGGGACAGCCGCCGGCCACGGCGGCAAGAGGGACAAACAGATGCTGTTCATCGGACGGCTCCACCCGCTGGTTCTTCACTTTCCGATCGGGCTCGTGCTTGCGGCGGCCGCCGCAGAGCTTGTTGCCATCCTGACGCGTCGCGAGTCCTGGCGCGCCCTCGGCGTGGCGAACGCTCGGGCGGGAGGGGCCATGGCCCTGGTCACCGCGGTCGCGGGGTGGGCACTCACCTCCGCCCCTTTCGTCGAGCCCTCCCGGCTGCTCGAATGGCATCGGTGGGTAGGGGTGGCCGGCGCTACGGCAGCCGTCGCGGCGGCGGTCGTCTCGACGCAGCTCCGCGCTCCGTCCAGGCACTGGTTGGTCCTCTACCAGGCCGGGCTCTTCGGGGCCGCGGCGCTCATTGCGTTTGCCGGGCACCTGGGCGCGACGCTGGTCTGGGGCGCCGAGTTCCTGCGTCCCTAGGACGGCACGGCCCGGTCAGGATCGCGTGAGCAGTCGAGCCAGCTCCGCCAGGTCCGAGGCCGCCACGTCGGAGACGAGGCAGAACGTCATTCCACCCCGCGTCCAGTAGGTCCAGGTGTAGCCCCGCTCCTCGCCCGTGCGGGGGGCCCCGTCGGACTCCTCCGACGGCCAGACGAACACGTTGATGACGTGCTTCCGTCGGTTGTAGACCAGAGCCGCGACGGAACGTCCGCCCACCACATCTAGCCGTCCGCCGACAAGCGGGAATCCCTCCGCGGACAGGTCCACCACGGTCGGGGCGAAGTCCAGCTTCCCCACGAACCAGGGCTTGACCGTGTGCTGGTCCGTCGAGGCGACGTCGGTCAGGTGGTTCAGCTGGAGCGAGCGCAGATGCGCGTCGAGAACCTGCCTGCCGACCTCTCGCTCGGCGACTTCCGCCCGCCAGACCACGGTTCGCCAGGCGCCGGCGAGGACGAGGACCAGCGATGCGGCGGCGGCCAAACCCCGCCAAGAGGGTGCCCGGGCAACCAAGGCGGCGCGGGGGGTTGAAAGCCGGGCCCCGACGCTGGACCTAAGCGAGGCGGGTGCCCTCGCGTAGAGATCGGCGGCGCCGAGCGCGGTGCGCAGGGCCGTTTGGACGGCCAAGGCTTGGGTGCAGGCGGCGCAGCCCTCGAGATGGGCCTCGAAGTCCGCGGCCCGCGCCGCGTCGAGCTCGCCGTCAAAGTAGCCGTGCAGCAACTCTGCCTGGCCACAGCTCATGGGGCTCCCTTCCCTTCCCCGGCGCCCAGGGCCTGCTCGAGCCGGCGCCGGGCCCGCGAGAGGCTCGACATCACCGTACCGATCGGTATTCCCGTCACTTCCGCGATCTCCTTGTACGAGCAGCCTTCGAGCTCCCTCAGCACGAGCACTTCCTTGAACTTTGCGGGCAGACCGTCGAGAGCGCGCGCCAAGCGCTCGCTATCGGCCCCCGCGATCGCCAGGGACTCGGGCGTCACCTCCGCCACGCCATGGACCTCCTCGTCGAACTCGGCGGCGTCCCGGGTGGCGCGCGCGCTCTCGAGCCACGAATAGCAGGTGTTGCGCACGATCTTCAATAGCCACGCCCGGGCATTGCCGCCCCGGAAACCCCCGAAAAAGCGGTAGGCGCGAAGCATCGCCTCCTGGGCGAGGTCCTGGGCCTCCGCGTGACCCCGGACCAGCCAGCGCGCGAGGTTGTAGGCGGCATCGATATGTGGCAACACGACTTCCTCAAATCGCGCTCGCTCTTCCGAATCCGCCAAGAGACTCCGTTCCCCGGAATCCGCTGTTCCCACCCGAGAGGACCGCCCGGGAGGCCATCTTATTCCAACCCCACGATACCCGGAGGGCGCGGGGAGCCGGCACGGCAACAAGCGTGGAATAAACCCGGAAGGAGCCGAGTCTAGGAGAGCAGAGGCGGGTCGAACGAATGGGGTCGCCAGCGGCCCGCAGGGAGGCAGTCCAATGGATCGGCGGAAGTTCTTGACAGTCTCAGGTGTCTCGCTCGGAGCGGGGGCGCTCTACACCATGGCCCCGCACCTGGCCCGAAGTGCCGAGGGGGCCGAGATGGCGCGTCTCCTGGGCCGGCAGAACGGAGAGCGGCCGGCGCCCTTCAGGGTGTTCCAGCTTAGCGATACCCACGTCGGCTGGGATGGCGCCCTGGGGACGTCGGCGTTCGAGCGTGCGGTCGAGGTCGTCAACGGGCTCGCGCCCGCGCCCGACCTGGTACTCTTCACAGGCGATCTCACCCACGACACCGAGAAGCCCGGGGAACACGCGGCACGGATGAGGCGCTTTCAGGAGATCGCGGGCCGGCTCAAGGTGCCCAAGGTCTATCAGATTCCCGGCGAGCACGACGCGGGCCTCGACGGAGGCGACCTCTACCGCAACGTCTTTGGGCCGACCTCCTATTCCTTCGACCACAAAGGGTTCCACTTCATCGGCCTCGACAACGTCTCCCGGGCCAAGCCGGAGGTCGGCGCGGAGCAGCGCGCC
>WNFI01051380.1_pt1 | contig 23272 bp, 22 predicted proteins | sample 5400471 | NCBI WGS metagenome assembly WNFI01 (sample SAMN13153348, study PRJNA577476) | soil metagenome | isolation source: 100 cm saprolite on Douglas fir-dominated hillslope | place: USA:California | collected 2013-09-17
CGGGTCCGGCTCCATCTCCACTTCGAAGGCGTGCGCCAGCGCGGTATTGCCGCGCGATACCGGACGCGAAACCCGCATCATGTGCTGGGCCGGGCGGGCCTTGCGCGGGCGCGGTGCCGCCGAGGAGGGACTCTTGGCACGGCCGGAGAGCCCCAGCCGGTGGACCTTGCCGATCACCGCGTTGCGCGTCACATTGCCGAGTTCCGCGGCGATCTGGCTGGCCGAAAGACCGGCTTCCCAGAATTTTTTCAATTGCTCGACGCGATCGTCTGTCCAGGTCAATACCGTCATCGACTCTTTCCTTCTTGCTGCGCCGACCGTTCCTGAGGCAGCGCCAATCCAATTCCCTCAAAAATCCCTGCAGGCGGAATCCCTTAGCCCTCGCCGGGCGCATCAAGCGCGCCCGGGCGTTTACGCCGAACACAGGACCGTAGAGGAACACAACCGCGCACGAGATGTCGTACCCGACAGCTCAAAGGCTACAATATGCCGTGACTCGCGCGCAAGAGTCCGCGTCAATGCGTCCACATCTTCTATTACGCAGGTAGTTTGTATGCAGGTAAAATCGGTTTTTTCTGCGGCTTCCTGCTAGCCACGCCGCCGTCCGGCGCCACACACGGTTGACAGTGATCGCCGCGCACATAGAATAATGCGCACGTGCCGCCCTGAAAGGCGGCACGTTTTGTTTCCGGGGGTGCTGTTGATCCGATCGCGCTGATGCGCCGCCGGCAAGACCTCCCAACCGTTCGATCGGATCGGCCATGACCAAGAGCGCGACCTCCCATCTGCTGCCGGTATTTGCCCGCGCCGATCTGGCGTTCGAACGCGGCGAAGGCGCGTGGCTGCTCGGGACCGATGGCGAGCGCTATCTCGATTTCACCAGCGGCGTGGCCGTCAATGCGCTGGGCCATGCCCACCCGCATCTGGTGGCCGCGCTGCAGGAGCAGGCCACAAAATTGTGGCACATGTCGAACCTGTTCAAGAGCCCGGATGGCGAACGGCTGGCCGCACGGCTGTGCGAAGCAAGCTTCGCCGACTTTGTGTTCTTCGCCAATTCCGGCGCCGAGGCGATGGAATGCGCCATCAAGATCACCCGCAAGTACCACGCCGCCAAGGGGCATCCGGAGCGCTATCGGATCATCACCTTCGAGGGCGCGTTCCACGGCCGCACCTTGGCGACGCTGGCCGCGACCGGGGCTGCCAAATATCTTGAGGGCTTCGGCCCGCCGATGGACGGGTTCGACCAGGTTGCACTCGGCGATCTCGACGCGGTCAAGAAGGCCATCGGCCCCGATACCGCCGGCATCCTGATCGAGCCGTTGCAGGGCGAAGGTGGCGTGCGTGCGCCGCCGCATGCGTTCTTCCGGGCGCTGCGCGAACTGTGCGACGAGAGCGATCTGCTGCTGGTGTTCGACGAAGTGCAGACCGGCATGGGACGCACCGGTGAGCTATTCGCCCACCAGCGGATCGGCGTCACTCCGGATGTCATGTCGCTGGCCAAGGCGCTGGGCGGCGGCTTTCCGATCGGCGCCTGCCTTGCGACCGCGCCAGCCGCGGCAGGCATGACGCCGGGGTCGCACGGCTCCACCTTTGGCGGTAACCCGCTCGCGGTGGCTGCGGCCAACGCCGTGCTCGACGTGATGCTCAAGCCCGGCTTTTTCGCGCATGCGCAGCGGATGTCGCTGCTGCTCAAGCAAAAACTGGCGTCGGTGGTCGATCGCCATCCCGACATCGTGAACGAAGTGCGCGGCGAAGGACTGCTGATTGGCCTCAAGGCGGTGGTGCCATCGGGCGATCTCGTGAACGCCCTTCGCGACGAAAAGCTGCTCACCGTCGGTGCCGGCGAAAACGTCGTGCGTTTTCTGCCGCCTCTGATCGTCAGCGAGGCGGAGATTGAGGAGTCGGTGCGGCGGCTGGAACGCGCCTGCATGACGCTGTCGGCTCGTGAGCCGAAGCGGGAGGCGGCGCGATGAGCCAGTCGCCGCGTCATTTTCTCGATCTCAGCGAACTGCCGACCAGGGAACTGCGGACCATGCTCGACGCCGGCGTCGCCATGAAGGCGAAGCTCAAGGCGCACGCCAAGCGCGAGAAGCCGCTCGACGGCAAGACCCTGGCGATGATCTTCGAGAAGCCGTCGACCCGCACTCGCGTGTCGTTCGACGTCGGCATGCGCCAGCTCGGGGGCGAATCGATCATGCTGACCGGCACCGAGATGCAACTCGGCCGCGGCGAAACCATCGCCGACACCGCGCGGGTGCTGTCGCGTTATGTCGACGCCATCATGATCCGCATTCTCAACCACGATGCGCTGCTGGAGCTCGCGGCGCACGCCACCGTGCCGGTCATCAACGGGCTGACGCGGCGGTCGCATCCCTGCCAGGTGATGGCGGACCTGATGACGTTCGAGGAACATCGCGGCCCGATCAAGGGCCGCACCATCGCCTGGACCGGCGACGACAACAACGTGCTCGCATCCTGGGCACACGCGGCGGAGCGCTTCCATTTCAATCTCCGCATCGCCACGCCGCCGCAGCTCGCGCCGAACAAGCTGATGCGGGACTGGATCAAGGCGACCGACGCACCGATCGTGCTCGGCAACGACCCGGACGCCGCGGTGCGCGGCGCCGATTGCGTCGTCACCGACACCTGGGTGTCGATGGGCGACAAGGACGGCGAACATCGTCACAACCTGCTGAAACCCTATCAGGTCAACGCCAAGCTGATGTCGCTGGCAAAACCCGATGCGTTATTCATGCACTGCCTGCCGGCGCATCGCGGCGATGAAGTCACCGACGAAGTAATGGACGGTCCGCAATCCGTGGTGTTCGACGAGGCTGAAAATCGCCTGCACGCGCAAAAGGGCATTTTGGCGTGGTGCCTCGACGTGATGGGGTGACACGTCACGGATAGGATGTATCGGCAGCTTTTCGTTCGTCATGCCCGGGCGTTGTCCCCAAAGCCGGATGTTTCCGGCTGAGGTCTTCAAACAAAACGCCACTCGGCATAGCCGAATTGCTATGCATCCACATTTATCTGAACCGCGAGCAAGGAAGACGTGGATGACCGGAAGAAGACGTGGATGGCCGGAACAAGTCCGGCCATGGCGCGGGTTCGACGGGGCTTTCGATCCTGACCGAGTCACCCCAGATAGAGCGCCATGACATCACAATCCCCCGATCCGAAAATCGTGCTCGAAACCCCCATCCGCGCCCCGTCGGCCATTCCGGTCGATGACGTGGTGCTTCCGTTCGAGGTCGGCGCGCTCGATCTGCGCGGGCGGCTGACGCGGCTCGGGCCTGCGCTCGACGATGTTCTCGCCAAGCACGACTACCCAGCGCCGGTCGGCAAGCTGCTCGGCGAAGCCATCGTGCTGACCACGCTGCTCGGCTCGTCGCTGAAATTCGACGGCCGCTTCATTCTGCAGACCCAGACCGACGGTCCGGTGTCGCTGCTGATCGTGGACTTTCAGGCGCCGGACCGGCTGCGCGCCTATGCGCGGTTCGACGCTGCCCGTCTCGTGCCGGGCCTGGATTCCGGCGCGCTGCTGGGACACGGCCATCTTGCCATGACCATCGATCAGGGCCCGGACATGAGCCGCTACCAGGGCATGGTGGCGCTGGAAGGCGGCAATCTGGAAGACGCGGCGCATGAATATTTTCTGCGCTCCGAACAGATCCCGACAAGGGTGCGGCTTGCGGTCGGCGAGGAGTGGCGGGGCGGCGAGGGACCCAAACATCGCTGGCGCGCCGGCGGCATGCTGCTGCAATTTCTGCCCAGGGCGCCGGAGCGCGCGCGCCAACCCGATCTTCATCCCGGCGACGCGCCCGACGGCGTCGTGATGCCGGTGGTCGCAGAAGATGACGCATGGATCGAAGGCCAGTCGCTGATCTCCACCGTCGAGGATGTCGAATTGATCGATCCGGACCTGTCCGGCGAACGGTTGCTGTACCGGCTGTTTCACGAACGCGGCGTTCGGGTGTTTCCGTCGCTGCCGTTGCGCGCGCAATGCTCGTGTTCGCGCGATGCGGTCACGTCGATGCTTAAGAACTTCACGCCCAAGGACCGCGCCGACATGGTGAAGGACGGCAAGGTGGTCGTGACCTGCGAGTTCTGCAGCTCGGTGTATGGATTCACGCCGCAAGAAGCGGGGGTGGAGTAGGAGGGCATAGCCACGCATAGTCGTCATGCCCGGACTTGATCCGGGCATCCATCAATCTTCGCGACAGGCTTTTTTTTCGAAAAAGATCGGTTGCCGGGGCAAGTCCGGCAATGACGCGGCATGTTGAGCAGCGCAGTGCGCCACGCCCTAATTCAGCGTGCGCTTGCTGTCGGGACTATCCAGCGAAAACGCGGGAACGTCGATCTCGAACCGTTCGCCGCTTGCGGTCACCATCTGGTACCGGCCGGCCATGAAACCCGAAGCGGTCGGCAGCGGCACGCCGCTGGTGTATTCAAAGCGTTCGCCCGGCGCCAGCACCGGCTGTTCGCCGACCACGCCCTCGCCGCGAACTTCCTGCTTGCGGCCCGATGCGTCGGTGATGACCCAATGCCGGGTTCGCAGCTGTACGGTTTCCTTGCCGGAATTGGTGATGACCACGGTGTAGGACCAGAAAAACTGACGGTTTTCCGCCGACGAACGTTCCGGCAGGAAGTTCGGCTCGACGGTGGTCGCAACCGTCGTTTCAACATAGTTCCGAACTAGATCTGATTCACGCGCTTGACCTGCCCTGGCAAAATTGTTGCTTGCAAATCATGGGCCGATACAATCTGTCCTTCATGCGGTGCCTGATGACATCCGTTGCCGAGCCAATTGCCGGAGTGTCGCCGGTGGATGCGCCAAAGGACCTCCCGCCCGATGCATCGCCGCCGCTGGCGTCGAGCCGGGCCGCTTCGCTGCCCATCGCGGCAGGCGAGCGCGAACTGCGGCTCGATCTGTTCCGCGGCGTGGCGCTGTGGCTGATCTTCATCGATCATCTGCCGCCCAATATTCTGACGTGGTTCACGATCCGCAACTACGGCTTCAGCGACGCCACCGAGATTTTCATTTTCATCTCCGGCTATACCGCGGCGTTCGTTTATGGCCGGGCCATGCTCGAGCATGGTGTCATCATCGCGACCGCGCGCATCCTGAAGCGGGTCTGGCAGATCTACGTCGCGCATGTGTTTCTGTTCACGATCTTTCTCGCGGAAATTTCCTACGTCGCCAACAGCTTCGAAAATCCGCTGTATTCGGAGGAAATGGGCATCCTCGATTTTCTCAAACAGCCCGATGTCACCATCGTTCAGGCGCTGCTGCTGAAATTCCGGCCCGTCAACATGGACGTGTTGCCGCTGTATATCGTGCTGATGATGTTCCTGCCGCCGATCCTGTGGCTGATGCTGCGCCGCGCCGACCTCGCGCTGGCGCTCTCGGTCGCGCTCTATGTCCTGACCTGGCAGTTCGATCTGTATCTGTCGGCATATCCAGACGGGGTCTGGGCCTTCAATCCCTATGCCTGGCAATTGCTGTTCGTGTTCGGGGCGTGGTGCGCGCTGGGCGGCGCCAAGCGGATGTCGCGGATTCTTTCGTCGAACATTACGCTGTGGATTTCGGTGGCCTATCTGCTGGCGGCGTTCTGGGTCACGCTGACCTGGTACGTCCCGCAATTCAGCCATTTGATGCCGCGCTTGATCGAGCAGTGGATGTATCCCATCAATAAGACCGATCTCGATGTGCTGCGCTTTGCGCATTTTCTGGCGCTGGCGGCCCTCACCGTGCGTTTCCTACCGAGGAACTGGGCGGGATTGAAGTCGCCCTGGCTGCGGCCGCTGATCCTGTGCGGCCAGCACTCCCTGGAGATCTTCTGCCTCGGCGTGTTCCTGGCGTTCGCGGGGCACTTCGTGCTGGCCGAGGTGGCGGGCGGCGCGGGAATGCATTTCGTTATCAGTGTTTCCGGAATCATCGTGATGAGCGCCGCGGCGTGGTTGTTTTCGTGGTACAAAGGGGTCGTTGACAAAGACGGAACGCGCGCGAAAAGCGCCGACGCCAATGCCGACCTTGCGGGAGGGGGATCATGAAGGCCGACCTCAAGGCTGCCTTCAAGGCTATTTTGGGCCTGATGGCGCTGGCTGCTTGTTTGGCGGCCGGTTCCGCGCGCGCCGGGGACCCCCCTCAGAGCTGCGATGTTCCCGCCCATCTTCTAAGTAGCGACAGCGCCCTGCCCAAGGTCGAGCAGGCTGTAAAAGGCGGTCAGCGCCTCGACATTCTGGTAGTAGGCAGCAGATCTTCAACCATCGGTACCTCCGACGTTGCCGCCGCCTATCCGGCCCGGCTGCAGGCGGCGCTTCACGAGAAATTGCCGACCATCGCGGTGAATGTGAGCGTCGAATTGCAGGTCAAGAAGACCGCCGAAGAGATCGCCCCCAGCCTTGAGAAACTGGTCGAGGACCGAAAGTCGACTTTGGTTATCTGGCAGACCGGCACCGTCGATGCTATGCGATTGATGGATCCGGACGACTTCCGCGGCGCGCTCGACGATGGCGTTGCTGCAATGCAAAAGGCAGGGGCCGACGTAGTTTTAATGAATCTGCAATATAGTCCGCGCACCGAGACGATGATTTCGGCTTCAGCCTACCTAGATAACATGCGGGTGGTGGCGCAGCAGCACGATGTTCCGCTGTTCGACAGGTTTGCCATCATGCGGCAGTGGAACGAGTCGGGGGATTTCGATCTTTTCAGTCCATCGCACGGGGTCGAGTTGGCAAAACGTGTTCACGATTGCCTCGGCCGTGCCTTGGCGACGTTTGTGATCGACGCCGCCCATGTCAATCCAACCGAATCGGGGATTCAGCGTTAATGAATTGTCAGCGTCATATTTCCAGGATTGCGGTCATTGCCGCCCTTGCCGTCGCGGCGGTTGCGCTGCTGGCGCCGGGGTCGATTTCGCGCGCGCGGGCACAAGCCGCTCAGGCGGCGCCGTCGGATATTGGTAAGATCGCCACATCGGGCAATGCCGCTGCTCCGGCTGCCGGTAATCTCGGATCCGCTGATCCGACCGCACCAGCGCCAAAGAAGAGCCTGACATCCAAAGCGATCGAGAAGGCCAAGGAGGTCGCGAAGACGGCCAGCGACATCTTCAACCGCGTGCCGTGCCTTCCGGCCAAGGGCGGCGTCAAATCGATGGGATCGCTGCCACATGTGGCGAGCAAGCTGGCTGCGGGCGAGCCGGTCGTCATTGTTGCGTTCGGATCGTCATCGACCGCTGGTTACGGCACCACGTCCCCCGAATATACCTATCCCAACCGGCTGGCCGCCCAGTTGCATCGGCAGTATCCGACGGCCGACATCACCGTGGTCAATCGCGGCCAGGGCGGCGAAGACGCGCCCGAAATGATGAAGCGGCTGCAAACATCCGTGCTCGACGTGAAGCCGGATCTGGTGATCTGGCAGGTCGGCACCAACGCCGTGCTGCGCAATCTCGATCCCTCGGAGACGGCCAAGATGGTGGAAGACGGCATCGCGCGTATTCAGGCCGCCGGTGCCGACCTTGTGCTGGTCGATCCGCAATATTCACCCGCGGTCAACGCCAAGGCCGAAAGCGCCAGCAAGATGGTGCAACTGCTCGGCAAGGTCGCCACGCTCAGGCATGTCGGATTTTTCCCGCGCTTCCAGGTGATGCGCGAATGGCATGAGAACCGGTCGATGCCGTTCGACAGCTTCGTCATCGCCGACGGTCTGCACATGAATGACTGGGGCTATGCCTGCTTCGCCCAATTGCTCGGCGACGACATCATCAAGTCGGTCGGACAGATCAAGCTCGGCGTCAACGTGCCGTCGAACGTGCAGGCCTATCGGCCGATGTGAGTTCGATGCAGGGCTTAGAGTCTGATCTATGAATGCAGAAGCGGAACGTGCGAGTTCGGCCACCTCTCCCGTTGGGAGAGGTCGGATCGCAACGGCAGCGCGATTGCGCTGCTCGGTGCGATCCGGGTGAGGGGTTATGGCCTATCGATAGGCCGTAACCCCTCACCCCAACCCTCTCCCAAAGGGAGAGGGAGCGCGCTTCCGGCGCCTTAATGCTTAGGCATTTCTGGTTAGCACTGGCGTCAGCCGCATCACGCCATCAGCGAATCCTCGGCGTATGCGTCCCGGCTTTCGCCGGGACGACGCGGAACATGACGACTGTTGAACGACTCTCACGCCTTCGCCAGTCCGGCCTGCAGATCCTCGATCAGATCATCGCGGTGCTCCAGCCCCGCCGAGAACCGGACAAAGCCTTCGCTGATGCCGAGTTCGGCGCGCGCTTCCGGCGTCAGCCGCTGATGCGTTGTCGTTGCAGGATGCGTCACGAGGCTCTTGGAATCGCCGAGATTGTTGCTGATCCGCGACAGTTTTAGCGCATTGAGAAAACGGAAGGTGGCCGCCTTGCCGCCCTTGACCTCGAAGCCGATCAGCGTCGATCCGGCGCGCATCTGCTTCTTCACGGTCACCGCCTGCGGATGGTCAGCGCGGCCGGGATAGATCAGGCGGGAAATTTTCGGATGCAGCGCCAGGACGTCGGCGATGGCGGCAGCGGTCTCGGTCTGCTGGCGCACGCGGATCGCCAGCGTCTCCAGTCCCTTCAACAGCACCCAGGCGTTGAACGGCGACATCGAGGGACCGGTCTGGCGCAGGAAGTTGTGGATGTGCTCCGCAATGAAGGCTTCCGACGACAGGATGATGCCGCCAAGGCAGCGGCCCTGGCCATCGATGTGCTTGGTTGCCGAATAGATCACGACGTCGGCGCCGAGCGTCAGCGGGCTTTGCCAGATCGGCGTCGCAAACACATTGTCGACGATCAGCCGTGCGCCGCCCTGATGCGCGATCGCGGCGATGGCGCCGATATCGAGCACGTCGAGCGTGGGGTTGGTAGGGCTCTCCAGGAAGCAGGTCCTGGTGTTTGGACGCATCGCCTTCTGCCACTGGTCGAGGTCGAGGCCATCGACCAAAGTGGATTCGATGCCGTAGCGCGGCAGCAGATCCTCCACCACGTATCGGCACGATCCGAACATCGCTTTCGCGGCCACGACGTGATCGCCGGTCTTGAGCGGCGCGAGAATCGCTGTCGTCACCGCGGCCATGCCGGTTGCGGTGGCGCGTCCGGCCTCCGCGCCTTCGAGCTCGATCATGCGGCGTTCGAACATCGAGACGTTCGGGTTGGAAAAGCGCGAATACAGGAATCCGGGATCCTCGCCCTTGAACCGCGCCTCGCATTGTTCGGCGGTGTCGTAGACGAAGCCCTGGGTCACGAACAGCGCTTCGGATGTTTCTCCGAATTGCGAACGCAGCGTGCCGGAATGGACCAGCCGGGTTTCTGGGCGATAATGGGCGGTTGCAGACGCGGCAGCTTTAGTCTCAGACATGTGACCTCCATCGTGGCCAATTGATACGGCCACAAAAAAACCGGCCTGGAAAAATTCCACAAGCCGGGATCACACATGTCCCCGGCCTGTTTAGCGACTTGTTTAACGTGGCTGCAAGCCGGCCGGCTCAAATCACCACGGGATAAGTGCTAGCCTTATGCGGCTGCGCCCTTTCCGTCAAGCCGGCCATCGGATAACCGATAAAACTACGTATTTTCAGCGACGCAATGGCGAAGCAGCGCTTTGAAGGACGATTAACGTGCCGTTTACGCTTGCTCCCGATGCCAATGGCATTCTCCCGGACCGCATGATCGCGGCAATGGCGGATGACGGCCTCATTCTGCCGGCCTATCCGTTCGTGGAAAGCCAGATCCAACCCGCCAGTCTCGACCTTCGGCTTGGCGACCTCGCCTACCGCGTGCGCGCCAGTTTTCTGCCGGGGCCGGGTGCCACGGTGGCGGAACGGATCGACGAATTGAAGCTGCACGAGATCGATCTGTCCGACGGCGCGGTGCTGGAGACCAATTGTGTCTACATCGTGCCGCTGCTGGAAAGCCTGGCGCTGCCGCCATCGATCGTCGCCGCTGCCAATCCGAAAAGCTCGACCGGGCGGCTCGACGTGTTCACGCGGGTGATCGCCGACGGCACGCGCCGGTTCGACATGATCGGCGCGGGATATCACGGGCCGCTCTATGCCGAGATCAGCCCGAAAACCTTCCCGGTGCTGCTGCGTGAGGGATCGCGGCTGTCGCAAGTCCGGTTTCGCACCGGCGAAGCCATTCTCAATGCCGACGAACTCGATGCGCTGCACGCGCTGGAGCGGCTGGTCGACGCCGACGATGCGGATCTCAACCATGGCGTGGCGCTGAGCGTCGATCTCTCGGGCGAAAACGCCAGCGGTTTCGTCGGCTATCGCGCCAAGCGGCATACCGGCGTCGTCGACATCGATCGCCGCGGCGGCTACGCGGTCGGCGAATTCTGGGAGCCGATCGCCGCCCGGCCGGACGGCACGCTGATCCTCGATCCCGGCGAGTTCTACATCCTGGCGTCGAAAGAAGCCGTGCAGGTGCCGCCGGATTACGCCGCCGAGATGGTGCCGTTCGATCCACTGGTTGGCGAATTCCGGGTGCATTATGCGGGATTCTTCGACCCCGGCTTCGGTTATGCCGGCGCCGGCGGGCAGGGGTCTCGCGCGGTGCTCGAGGTACGCTCGCGCGAGGTGCCGTTCATTCTCGAGCACGGCCAGATTGTGGGCCGGCTGGTTTTTGAAAAAATGCTGTCGCGGCCCGACGCGCTATACGGCCAGCGGATCGGCTCGAACTACCAGGCTCAGGGGCTCAAGCTGTCAAAGCATTTTCGCGCCTGAATGCATGACAATCGGACCATGATGCGCCATGGCAGCGAGAGCGCAATCCCATCGAATTGAATCGAGATTGCGCTCTAGGTTTTTGCTTTGTCGCGTTTTCTTTACGCGAACCGGTTATCCACCCCCGGATCAAGTCCCGGGGGCGCGCTTCGCTTGGAAACGCTCTATTTTGCCGAGGCCGCATGCGCCGCCGAGGGCGTGACGCGCCAGACCGTGTTGCCGACGTCGTCGGCGACCAGCAGCCCGCCTTGCTTGTCGATCTTGACGCCGACCGGCCGGCCCTGCGCCTCGCCGTTTTCGTTTAGAAACCCGGTCAGCACATCCTGCGGCTTGCCCGAGGGCTTTCCGTTTGTAAACGGCACGAAGATCACCTTGTAGCCACTGCGCGGTTTGCGATTCCAGGAGCCGTGCTGGCCGACAAATGCCCCGCCCCTCATCGATTCGGGGAACAAATCGCCGGTATTGAAGGTAAGGCCCAGCGAGGCGGTATGCGCGCCGAGCGCATAGTCCGGCACGATCGCCTTCGCCACCAGATCGGGCCGCTGCGGCTGCACCCTCACGTCGACGTGCTGGCCGTAATAGCTATAGGGCCAGCCATAAAAGCCGCCATCCTTCACCGATGTCATGTAATCCGGCACCAGATCGCTGCCGATCTCGTCGCGTTCGTTGACGGCGACCCACAGCGCGCCGCTCTGCGGCTGCCACGACGGCCCATTCGGATTGCGCAGGCCGGATGCGAGCACGCGGAAGCTGCCGCTCGAGCGATCGATTTCGAGAACGTCGGCGCGATTGGTCTCGGCCTCGATGCCATTCTCCGCGACGTTGCTGTTGGAGCCGACCGTCGCATAGAGCTTGGTGCCGTCGGGACTCGCGGTAAGATCCTTGGTCCAGTGATGATTGATCGGACCGCCCGGCAAATCGACGAGCTTGACGCCGGGCGCCGAGATCTTGGTCTCGCCGGTTTTATAGGGAAACTTCACGATCGCGTCCGAATTGGCGACGTAAAGCTCGTCGCCGACCAGCACCATGCCGAATGGCGAGTTCAGTCCTTCGAGGAAGGCGGTCCTGGTTTCGGCGACGCCGTCGCCCTTGGTGTCACGCAGCAGGGTGATGCGGTTCGCGCTTGGCGTAGCCGCTCCGGCGCGCTTTTGAAAAAACTTCTGCGCCCAGCCCCTGATTCCCTTGCCATCCTCGGGCTTCGGCGGAGCATTGGTTTCGGCCACCAGCACGTCGCCATTCGGCAGCACATAGAGTGAGCGCGGATGCTCTAGTCCGGTGGCGAAAGCATTGACGGCCATGCCGCTGGCTGCGGTCGGCTTGGCACCGTTCGGCCAGCTTGTGGCGGGCGCAACATTGATGGTCGGAATCAGGGATTGTTTCGGCTCGACCAGCGTCGGCGACGGTCCGAAATCCTGTCCGGAGGCGAGGGTCGCCTGCTCGTTGCAGGCGGCCAAGGGCAGCGCCAGCGCGCCGAAGCAGGTGGCCAATAGAAATTTGTTGCGCATGATGTTCCTCGTATTTTCGCGTATCAATACGGAGAAGTAGTGAATGTTCATGGCGCCCGTCATGAAATTGATGTGAATTGACAAGGTGCTCGCGGGCGATTGTCCGCTGTCATTGCGTTCCACCGGGTCGCGCGAACGAGCCGACCGCAAAGCGTAATCAGCCTATCGACACGCGGCGCAATACGCCTCGCTATTGCGCCCGGTGCTTGCTCTTAGAGTAGGAACAGAATTCAAATTCTTATTTCACGGCACCGCGGGGCGAACCCCTGGAACGCGCGCGGCCTTCGAGCCCCAATCTGTCCAGACAACGCTGGCGGCGGACAGAACGCCGAGCACCGCCATCGAAGCGGCCGCCAGTCTGAAGAAACCCGCGGCAGTGGCGCCTTGTGACATCAGCCACCAGCCGCCGACCGAAATAAACAGCAGGCGCGCGGTTTGCGCCAGCACCGGCCCGAGCACCTTGGCCGCGCCCTGCGAGGAAAAATACATCGAAATCGACAGCCCGATGAAGGCGTACATCGGCGCCGCCGTCGACAGATACTGCCGGCTGGCGGCGCGCACGCCGGGATCATGAGTGAAAATGTCGACCCAAAGATCCGGAAAGATCGCGATCAGCGTGCCGACGAGACCCACCGACGCGAAGGCGAGGCAGCCAGCCGTCCACGCAATCCTTCTCGCGCGAGCGACCCGTCGCGCACCGATGGCCATCCCGATCATCGGCACCGAGGCGATGCCTACTGCGAATGCGATCGATGTCAGCATGAATTCAAGCCGGGCACCGATGCCGTATCCAGCCAGGGTTTCAGTCCCGAACCGCGCCAGCATATGGGTGAAGATGGTAATCGACAGCACCGACTGCAGCGGTGAAAAACAGGCCACCACGCCCACTTTAAGGATATCGAAGAACATGCCTCGCTGAATTTTGAGCCCCTTGACCAGCGGCTTGACGCGCGCGCGGCCGGAAAAAATATACCAGGCCATGATCGATGCGCCGGTCGAATAGGCGATCAGCGAGCCCAAGGCGACGCCACGCATGCCGAATTGCGGCACCGGACCGAGCCCGAGACCGAGGATGCCGCCGAGCACGATCTGGCAGACCGCGGAGGTAAGAATGATGGCCGAAGGCAGTTTCATGTTGCCGGTGCTGCGCAGGATGGCGCCCAGCGTGTTCATCAGCCACGGGATCACCGCGCCGCCGAAGAAGATCTGGACGTAACCGATCGCCTGCGCGAGCACATGGCCGCGACCGCCGAGCCTTTCCAGCAGCATCGGCCCACACGTCAGCATGCCGAGCGTGAACGCCAGCCCGAAGCAGATGCTGATCAGTAGCGCATGCGCGGCGAGGGCCGATGCGCGTTCGCGGTCACCGGCGCCGAGCGCCCGCGCGATCGCCGATGACACGCCGCCGCCCATGGCGCCGCCCGACATGGTCATGGTCAGAATCACGAATGGAAACACCAGCGCCATCGCCGCCAGCGATTCGGTGCCGAGCCGGCCGATATAGGAGGTCTCCGCGATCACCACGCAGGTGCCCGCGCTCAGCGCGACCACGTTCGGCCAGGCCAGCAACAGCAGCGTCGGCAAAATCGAACCGTCGAGAAGCGGATTTTTCGCGCGCGGCGCCCGGGCGGAAAGCGGGGGGTCGTCGCCGTCAGCCAATGGAATTTCGGCGACACCGATATCGGACATTTCTTCTCCCCAGGGCATTTTCCGGCAAAGCATGCCCTCGGACTTGATCCGGGGCCGGAATCCGGTTTGCCGCACAAAAATGCGGAGTTTCAACAGATGGCCGATCTCGCCGTCGCGCCTCGCACTCTCCTATCATCGATCGGGCGCAATGCCAGCCTGCCCAGCGCATGGCGGTCTGCTGAAACAGGGCACTTAGCGCGGTGCGCGTGACGCGCTGTCGGCAAGATTTCCCATGCGGTCCGCGTCAGTAGCGGCGCCGATGGCCACGCCGATGCCCGCCGCCCATATCGGCCATGCGCATCAATTGCGGAATCATGCCCATCAACTCGCCACCGTCGCCGCCGAGCATGCCGGAAAGATCGCCGCCACCGATGCCGCTGTAACCTTGCAGCGCGAAAGCCGCGCCGCCGATGCCGTCGCCGCCGAACCCGCCCGGGATTGCGCCGCCACCCAATCCTCCGCCGAATCCGCCGCCGCCGTTCTCCATCATCCGGCTCATCATCGGCCCCATGGTCTGCATCATCATGCCGAAGCGGCGCTTGCCCATTTTGGCCTTCATCATTTCGAGCATCGGGGCGAACTGGGTCATCATGTCGCCGCCGCCACCGCCGAAGCCGCCGAACTGGGCCTTTGCCGGCGCCGTCGTGAGAGTAAACAACACCAGCAGCGCCGGCTGCCTGGCACACCACCTTGTCAGCTCCGGTCATGTTCCTGCTCCTCGCGTGCGTCGCTCCGCGGGACGCGGCGCGAATGGGACGCACCCGGCAAGATCAGCAGCAGACAGGATCGAGTTCTGTGAGAAAGATCACGTGGCGCGGGCGGCGCGGGTGGCGCGGGGGCCGCCCGCGAGATCAGCGGAAAGGCTATGCCGCGCGTCGCGCGAAGAACTCAAGATCGAGACGCCAGCTCGCTTGTTCCGTTGCGCTCCCGTCACGCGACGTCTCGCCTCGCCAGCGAAAGGAGTTTTGCGCGATCTGTGAAAAACTCCACCGGATCGGACGTCCGTCGGCATTTTTCCCGAGCTGAACGATATCGTCGCCCTGTTTGCGGCCGATCATGATGAGAAAATTCTGCGTGACGGGATCGATCCACTGGATCTGCCATGCGTCGATCCGCGGATCGTAAATCCGCAGCGTCGTGCCGTAGGGATTGACGTTGGCCGCGGCATCTCCTTTGCGCAATTCGCCGCGTCGCGGCACGATCCAGACATCCTGGATGGCGCGGCCTTCCAAAATCCAGCCGAAATGCCATTCGCCCTGACGCTGGCGCGTTGATCCGTCTTCGAGAAACCTGGTGACGTCGAGATCCCAGGAGCCGATCAACCATGCATAGAGGTCCATCTTGTCGGCGCGATCGGCGGCCGGACCGTCAGCCGCCAGCGCATCGGTCAGGCTAGACGCGATCATGCGGCATCGCGCCCCAGCGCTTGTCGCATGGCGAGTGCCGCCTGATCCATCTGGGCGTCGATATACGGCGCCATTTCATTGGGCAGCACGTCGACGATCCAGACCAGCCGGCAGTGCGCTTCGCCGTCGGCAAAAATTTGCACCGATGCGCTGTGTTGCTTCACCCGCTCGCTGACCACGGCATAGACCAGCCGCTGCCTGGCATGGTCGCAATCGACCAGTAATTCGCGCGCCACCGTGCCGTTGGCGAAGGTCACGATCCGTGCGTCGCCGTCGAGCCGTGCATCGAGCACGAAGCCCGGCACCAGGCGCCGATGCAGCGCGCCGAAATCAGCGACCGCGGCCCAGACGTCTTCGGGGCGAGCGTCGATCGGAATATCCTTGTGAATGGAAGCCATATCGATGGTCCTGTCTGTGAGAAAACCGCTGTGCAGCTTCAGCTGCAGACCGCTTCGACGTTGTTGCCGTCGGGATCGATCAGGAACGCGGCGAAATAGGTCGGGCTGTAGTCGGTGCGCGGGCCGGCGCCGCCATTATCGCGACCGCCGGCTTTCACGCCTGCGGCGTGGAATTTCCTGATCGCGGCATGGTCGGGCGCGCGGAACGCGACATGCGCGCCGGGCCGCGCAGCTTCCCCGGCGAGATAAAGCCACAGCGCGGGCTCACCCGGGGGCCCGAAACCGGCGCCCGTCTCGTCGCGGGAACACAGTCCATAGCCAAGTGGCGCCAGCGCGGCGCTGTAGAAACGTACGCTGGCATCGATATCCCTGACTTTCAATCCGACATGATCGTACATGATGATCTCCCATTGCAGCGTGCGCTTTAAGGCGCACGGTCCGGAGATCATCCTAGTCAGTGGACTGCGAGACGTTCTTGGAAAATCTTGCGGTCCCCGCGTGATGCCTGACGGAACCCGCGCGGCGAGACGCCGGCCGCGCGATGAAACGTGCGCACGAAATTGGAGAGATCGCCAAATCCGACATCGAAGGCGACATCGGTGATGGAGCGGCCATCGTCGGCCAGCAGGCGCGCGGCGTGGCGAAGCCGCGAGCGCACCAGATACTGATGCGGCGTCACGCCTAGGACACCGGAAAACAGCCGCAGAAAATGAAACGGGCTGAGCCCGGCTTCGCCCGCGGCACCCTCCAGGTCGATCGGCTGATGCGAATGCGTGTCGATCCACAGCGCGGATTCGACCGCCCGGCGGCGGTCGCGCGCCATCGCCCGTGTCGGCTTTTGCGCGCACCCGGAGACCACTTGGACAAAGCGGGCTGCGAACGCAGCGCCGACCTCGTCGAGGCCGACATCGCTGCGCCCGGTGGCGGCCGCCTGCGCCAATTCGCCAAGCACCATCAATTCAGGCAGCGGCGGAACGCAACCGCTGCGCCAGGTCTCGGCCTGATCGCCGATGGTTTCGACCAGTTCCGGGGCGAGAGCGAACGACAGGCATTCGTCGCCGCAGACATGATGATCGTGGGTGCAGACGTATTCGTCGCCGGGATGTCCGATCAGGACCGATCCGGCCACCAGCTCGAATGACCGGCCGCGGGTACGGAGACCGAAACTGCCCTTGCGCACATAGGAGATCGAATGACGGCTGTGCACCTCGACAAACGGCTCATCGTCCGGACCGGCGCTGCACCGGTAGTCGGACACGGTGATCATGTCATGCTGCAAAAGGGTCGTTGCGGCCATCGGCCGATTTTATCCGGCGGTGCGGGACGGCGCAACGGAGGAAAGCAGGACGTCGAACAGCGTCGGCCCGCTGCTCGCGAGCGCGCCTTCGAGCGAGAGCAGCCGGCGCTTGGTGATGACACCGCCATTGGCGCAGAAGCCGTTCGCCTCACCGGCAGCGGGGAGCACGCGATGACAGGGAATGATGATGGTGAAGGGGTTTCGCGCAATCGCCTGGCCCACGGCGTGCGAAGCGCCGGACGCGCCGAGCCGCTTGGCGACTTCGGCAAATGTCAGGGTCTCGCCGCGGGGAATGGTGCGTGCGAATTCATAGACGCGGCGATTGAACGGCGTCACGCAATGCATATCGAGGGTGACGTCGGAAAAATCGCACGCTTGGCCGCGCAGCAGCGCGACGATGCCGTCGATCGCGATCTCGACACCGGGCGTCGGGCGCAACTCGCGGGCCTCGGGATACTGGCGCAGCATGCGCCGAAGGGTTTCGATCTCGCGGGCTTCGGGAAGGTGAACGCCGACAATTCCGGCCTGGCCCCATGCGATGCCGCATCGGCCAACCGAAGTCTCAAATACGCTGTACCCCCGCCCCGCCAACATGTCAGAACGATAACACCAAAAAAACAGCTGCATCGGAAAATCTTGCGCCGGAGCAATTATGCACGGGCGATCTTGCCGGGCGGGGCGGCGCCGGCCGGGGAGCTGCATCGCCCGCGGTGATTGGCCCGGGTCATATCTGGCCATATCAGGTCATTTCAGGCCACCGCCGGGAAATCGGCCTGTCCGGTCCTCGAAGCGGCTTGGCGGATCGCGCGGTCTCGGCTAAATCAGGTTCACGAGCGCGATGCGGGCGTAGTTCAATGGTAGAACGGCAGCTTCCCAAGCTGCATACGAGGGTTCGATTCCCTTCGCCCGCTCCAGCCTCTTCCCCTATTGCGCCGGCATAATCTGAATACCGAGGTCGTCACCTCGCGTCAGTCCGGCACCCGCGTCCTCACTCGCCTTTGAGCATCCGGATTTCCCAGGGCATGATGACCTTGCGGAAGATCACAGGGTCGGTCCAGCCGACGGGCTCGCGGCCGAGATGTCCGCCCTTGGGATTGATCCAGGCATCTTTCGGGACATCGCCATTATTGAGAAGCAATTCGAGATCGGCGATCGGGACCTGCGTGTCCCTGGTGCCGCCAATCACCAGCATCGACGTGGTCGGCTTGCCGAGCAGGCCCTGGCTCACCAGCGAGAGTTTTGGAAACTCGCGTGCCAGATCGTCGGTGGTCTCGACGTTTTCGACGACGTTCATGAACGCCGGCACGACGTCGAACAGATATTCCCGGTTTCCCAGCAGGTTTGTTTTCAGGAAATCGGCCTGGAAGCCGTTGTGAACCGGCGGCGATTGAACCACCACGCCACGAAGCCGGTCGCGCTCGACGATGGCCAGCTTGGCGCCCCAGTAGCCGCCGAAGCTGACGCCATGCATCACGATGCGCTTCGGATCGATCTCCTTGCGGGTGCCGAGATAATCGATCACTTTCGTCAACACCCGATCTGCGGTGGGGCTGACCTTCACCGGCGACTGCCCGGTGCCGGGGCCGTCGACCGCGAAAAAGCCGATGCCGTGTTCGATCAGCGCGCCATAGCTGTCGGCCATGGTCTCCTTGCGGCTGTCGAGGCCGCTGACGGCAAGGATCAGCGGGACGGGTGCCGCCGCACCCGGCGGTAACCGCAAATAGCCGACAATTTCCTTGCCCTCGAACGGAATGCGCACGACTTCGACGGCCGGATTGAACGACTGCGTGCTCTTGACGAAGGCGTCGAGCGCTTTTTGGTAGGCCGCCTTCTTGCCGGCCGATGAGGCGACAGGCCATTGCGCGAAATAATACAACCGCCAGGCGCGCAGATAATTGGCCCGCTTGTCGTCCGCGGAAGTCGCAGCTTCCGCCTTTGCAACATAGCGATCGGCGATCGCGCTCCAGTTGGCGGCCCACTCGTCGCTATCGCGGGTCTTGATGCCCGCAAGGGCATCGCGCACGTCAGCGGGATTGAGCCCGATCAGGGGATAATTTCCCCGCTCGGCGCGGGCCTGGGCTTCGATCTTGATCTCGTCGATGGTGCGCTCTTGCGCAACCTGGTTGCGCTCTTGCGCAACCTGGGCCGGCGCCGCCGCCGGCAGCAAAAGAGCGACGAGGATCAAACAGAGCAGCCATACACTTCTTGCTGTTGGATCGTGAATAACGGCTGGACCGCAGCCTGAGGCAATTCGTTGCTTTGCGCGATGTACTTGCATTTGTTTCCCCGAGAAATGTTGCGACCCACGTCTTCAAAGCGTGGCATCATCGAACTTACGCGATCAGTGATGTAAGTGAAGAGATAATGTGCTGATCGGCCGAGCCGTCAACCGCGGAAGCCGGCGGATCTCATTCGATCAGGGTTTTGGCGCCGCGGCCCTGGCTGAGGCGGCGGTGACGAGGTTGAGTGATTTCAACTCGTCCGGCCTGAAAACGAACAGCTTGTCGGGCGGTGTTTCCATGGCATGCACCCAGACCAGCAGGCTGACGCCCATGTCGCCGAGATAGCGCTGGCACTGCGCCGAGATCCGCTGCGCCACATCCATCTCGTCGCGCGGCGGGCCATTGGCGGCCGAACGGATCGCCGCCACCTGATGCACGCCGATCGCCTTTTCGCCGGCGCGCCGCTCGACGCCGCCCGCGAACACCAGCGGACAGGACGACGCACAGGTTTTTCCCGTTTCGACTTCGGTGGCGAATTTCCTTTCGCGGATCAGCCGCCCCATCGCCAGCGCGTCGGTCACCGAGCCGCCAGGCGAATTCAGTACCACGGTCTTGATGTAGTCGCCGCGCTTGTCGACCTCGGCCGCGAAGGCTTCCGAAAGACCCGGCGTGATGGTGCCGGTCGCCATCAGCTTGCCGCCGCTCACCAGTTCGAGGGTCATCGGCTTCGCCATCGCGCCCTGCGGCTCCGGCAAGGGCATGAGGCGCCTGTCGCCGCCCGGCACCAAGGGCGTAAGGATGGACGGCACATTTGGCCAACCCAGCTCCGCCGGCGCCAGCGGATCGGGATTGCCGATCCATCCGTTGGTGGTGGCGAGATCGACGGCGAATACCGCAATCGTCACTGCGACAAGGCTCCGGAAGACCCAGCGCAGGATCTGATCGTCGGCATTGCCGGACAGCCAGGCGTAAAACCGTTGCTGCAAGGCTGACGATTGCGGCATGAGGGACGCTATTTGGTTTGCCGCGCCGACGACAGCGCCCTGACGTTTTCGTCCGCGGGGTCGTCTGCCGGCTCGCCGTCGGGTTTCGCCTCAGCGGGCAAAACCTCGCTTGGAATCGTCCGCCGCGATTCTTCGACCTCACGCGCCATCTGTACTGCCGCGATCAATTCACCCGCGGTCATGTCGGAGGCGCGGACCGCGGGAATTCCCTCGCGCCGGATCGCGGCGTGCACCACGCATAGAATCAGCACCAGCACCGCCGGCATCAGGTCGATCGAGATCGCACCGGCCCAGCTTGGAATGAAATCACCGGCGTATCGCAACACCGCTTCAGCTGGCGACAGGGTCTGAAACCGCGTCGGTTCGACCCGTGGCGTCGCCAGAATTTTATCCGCCGCGCCCGACAGCGACGCCGCCTGCGTGGCGATCGAGCTTTCGACTTTGCCAACCACGGCAGTCTGGCGATCCGCGAGATCGGTGGTGCGCCCGCCCGCGGCCGGGGCGATGAAACCCGCCGACAGCGAGGTCGCGGCGCGCTTCACCGCCGGCGCGACTGAAGTCTGCTGCAGATTGGCGATCACGCCCATCAGCGCCAGCGATTCGGTCGCGAAGCCGTCGCTGCGGGTCGAGATCGGCCCACGATCCGAGATCAGTTCACGCATTTTTGCGAGATGTTTGCTGCCTTCCTCATACAGCGCCGAAACGCGCTTGGCCGAGGCCTGCACCTCCTGCCCGAGGCTGTCGAGCTGGCCCGACATCTGCGTCAGAAGCTGCACCACGGTACCCGAGCCTGCGGTGCCGGTCAGCGATCCAGCGCGTTCGGCGTCCGCTAATCTGGCAAAGCGCGACGACGCCAGCTGGATATCGGGCAGCAGCCCCTGGGCTGCGATGGCATTGCTGTTGGCGGTGTCAAGATCGCGGGTGTAATTATGCAACCGAACATCAGGCCGCGGCCGGTGCGCCCGGCCACGTGCGGCATGAACTGCATCAGGAACGTCCAGAACGCATAGATGCCGACCGACACCGCGACGGAATAAATCACCGCGGCAAAAAACACCATGTTCGGGCTGCCATTGAGCAGTTCGCGTACACCCAGATAGGTATAAACGCCAGCGGCAAGCGCGAGTATCGCGGTGGTGAGTTTGAGCGTGACTTCGAGGCGCGTGACGCCTCTCGACAGCAATAATCCAGTGGAGGCACGCGACGACGCGATATTGGAGGGCATAGCAATTCCTGCTTCGGTTCGAAACCGATCTAATCAGCGCCCCCACTGCTCGCCAAGTTGCCTCACTATCTCTTGAAAATTCCGACGAGATTATGTCTTCGACCTCAGAGCTGATTCTTGCGCGATCAAATCGAGAATCACGCCGACGCGTTTTGTGGCAATGCGACCAAGCTCCATCAGCCGCTTGATTCCGTGGCGCTTCCGCGGCGAAGCCTCGGATTCGCGGATCCTGCGGGCGCGAACAGCACTTCCATCTCACGGCGGGTCACAATGGCGTCATCGCTGGTGTTCACCTCGACATCGCTCCACCGAACCACGGCGCCGTGCGCGATATCATTCTTGAGGCGGACTCTGTGGGCCAGGCCGATCGGCAGCGCGCCGGACCCAAGGCTCGCGGCCGCAGGCATCAACTTGCCCCATACGGTAAAGCCGCCTTCGCCGTCCAGCATTTCGCCGGCGCGGAGATCGCGTTTGGCGACTGCCGCGACATCGCCGCGGAAATCATGAGGCGCTCCGGTCGGCTCGCCGCGCAACGCCGCTGACAGTATGGAGATGTTCAGTTCGAGCCCGATCAGGTGATAGGGCTTGTACATCGCCGCATAGCGCCCGCTGGCGTCGGTCTTGAGGCCATACTGCCGGAAGCAATCGGCGGCGTAATCGTTCGGCGCTTCGAGCACGACATAGACGCCCCAGCGCAGATCGCGAAACACCGGCCGCCCGTCCCGCTCCAGCGACGACACTACTTCCACCACGCCGGATTTCTCGAGCACGCCGCCCACCTCGCGCGGGCGCATCACATGCGGCAGATCGTCGACGCCGCAAGGCGGAAACAACAGGCCCTGCGCGGGCACGTCGAGCCCGGTGGCGTTGGCGATCGCGGCCATCTCGATGGCGGATTTGGTGCCGTCGAGAAACGAGTTGAACATTTGCGGGTTCATGCCGGCGGACTGCGCCTCGCCGGCGGTAAGACCATAATGGCTCCAGACACCGGCCGGCGTCACGTCGTGATAGGCCGGCAGATATTTGGTGCCCTTGCCCGCGGCGACGACATGAAATCCCGTGGCGCGCGCCCAGTCCACCATCTCCGCCGTCAAGGCGGGCTGATCGCCATAGGCGAGCGAATACACCACGCCGGCGCGCCGTGCCTCGTTGGCGAGCAACGGTCCGGCCAGCACGTCGGCCTCGACATTGACCATGACGATATGCTTGCCGGCCGCGATCGCCGCGCGGGCATGCCTGATACCGGCGGCAGGATTGCCGGTGGCCTCCACGATCACTTCGATATTGCCGCCGTTCGCGGCAGATCCGTCGTCCGTGAATCGCGTCTCCGCAATCCGCGCACCGTCCCAGCCCACGGTGCGGCAAGCCTCCCGCGCGCGATCGGGATCGAGATCGACGATGACCGGCACCTCAAGCCCCGGCGTGTGCGGCACTTGCGACAGGAACATCGAGCCGAACTTGCCGGCGCCGATCAGCGCCACGCGGACGGGTTTGCCAGCCGCGCGGCGCTTTGCGAGCAGATGATGCAGGTTCATGGAGGGCAAATGTCCTAATTTTCGTCATTCCGGGACGCGCCGCTTGGCGCGGGCTGACTCTATTCAGCCGCCTGCCGACCCGCGCTCGCCAAACGCATCAACGCGTCGTCGTCGACCGTCTCGATCGGCGTGAAGTCACGATGCGCGATGAACTCAGGCCGCGTCGGGGTGCGGATATAGTTCGAAACCGCGTTGAGCGTGAGATAGACGATCTTGCGCGGATATGGCGTGATGTTGCCCGCCG
>WNFI01206280.1_pt1 | contig 23272 bp, 21 predicted proteins | sample 5400471 | NCBI WGS metagenome assembly WNFI01 (sample SAMN13153348, study PRJNA577476) | soil metagenome | isolation source: 100 cm saprolite on Douglas fir-dominated hillslope | place: USA:California | collected 2013-09-17
GTTGGAGTGCTTGCGGCACATCGCACACCTGTGCCACGAGTGGCGGCCGGCCAATGGCTGGCTGAGCAAGGTGTGAAGACGGGCATTGACGTGAGCGATGGGCTTGCTGCGGATCTCTCCCATATCTGCGATGCCAGCGGTGTCGGCGCGTGTATTGAAGCTGAGTCGCTCCCAATCCAGCCAGAGATGGCAATGATCGCAACGCTTGCAGGGCAGGAGCCGCAGGACCTGGCACTGTTTGGAGGAGAGGACTACGAAATACTCTTCACTGCGCCTGCGGATCGTGCGGATGTTCTCGCTCATGAGTTGTTTATCACAACAGGCGTCGGTGCGACGGCTATCGGTACCATAGATGAGGGATCAGCTCTGACCCTTTTGCGCCAGGGAAAGCGGTTTCCATTACGGTCTACTGGGTGGGACCATCTCCAGCTCAGTCTTTCATGACAACGAGAAGCAGACGTATTGCACTGCCTGGAAAAGGTCATCCATATTGACAAACAAAAAATCCCACTATATACTTGAAGTAACTTGTAATGACAATATTGTAATGTCATAGTTACAAGGTTGTTATGGTGATACATATCCTATCTTACCTCTATATCACAGGAGGGATATGTGGCTACACCGTCTCGTAATGATGGGCGAAAATCGACAACTCTTGAGCGGGAATCTCCTGTGCCGCGATACTACCAGCTCAAAGAGATCATTCGGGAACAATGTGCCTCCTGGGAGCCAGGCCAGCTTATTCCCTCCGAATTGGAGTTGTGCCAGATGTACTCTGTCAGCCGCACAGTATTTACGAAGATATGGCTTCGCGCGGTATCACCATCCGCACACAGGTACTCGAACAAGCAGTTGTCCCAGCCAGCAAGCTCGTAGCACCAGAGCTACAACTGGTCGTAGGAAGCCCAGTCATCAAACTGGTACGCCTACGATTCGTCGGCGACGAACCATTGCTTATTTCCACTACATTCCTACCGTATCGTTCGTTTCCTGGACTTGAAAACGAAGACCTCACAAATGTCTCCCTCTATGCTGTACTGCGTGAAAAGTATGGTATCCGACTTGGGCATGGAACGCGCATCTTAGAAGCCGTGCCATGCTCTGATGAGGAAGCGGAGTTACTTCATATTGCGCCCGCAACGCCGCTACTTGTTGTCAGTGGCACTATGTATGATAGCGAGGGCCATCCTGTTGAATGTGGTTTTGCACGGCACCGGGGTGATCGCAGCCAGGTTGAAATTGCTGTTGTTGCGCAGTGATCTGATGCACTGCTTTCATATATGCTGGTATCCGTTCATCTGTTAACCAGTCATCAATTCGGTAGGATGGCTGGATAACAGGATGAGTCATATACGAACGAGTAAGTGCTAGCAGTTTAAGCTGCTGGATTCTCATTATTCACTGATACTGGGTTCATTCATCAACTTTTGCAAAGGAGGTGAAGCGCAAGTACACCTTTTCCAGTTACCGTCCTGTAGCGCAATGAATACACGTATGCGCATTCTGAAATATGCGGCATCCTTTCCAACGAAGGAGGTTCTACCATGCAGGTATGGCAAGCGGCATTAATTGCACTGCTGTGTTACCTGGGGGCCCTCACTACACCCTGGGTACTTGGAACGACAGGCGGATGGTATGTGCTTTCACGTCCGCTTGTTGCTGGCTTTCTCTGTGGATTGATCCTGGGAGATGTAAAAACAGGCGTTCTCATTGGTATTGCTGTGCAAGGCGTCTTCATTGCACTGATTACTCCCGGCGGGTCCGTCCCTGCAGATTTAAGTTTCGCAAGTTATCTTGGTATACCCTTAGCGCTGGTTTCTCATGCCTCGCCCCCAGTGGCAGTAAGCCTCGCAGTCGCATTGGCCGCTATTGGTGTCGCGGCCTGGCAAATCCTTAGTGTTGGCAATGCTGCCTGGGCACATGTTTGCGACCGTTATGCTGACGAAGGGAATCTGGCAGGCATCATTCGGGTGAACTACCTGGCCCAAATTGGCACCTTCCTACTACGTGGGGTACTGCCTTTCTTAGTCCTTTACCTGGGTTCCGGTTTCGCTCAAAGCGTGCTCTCGTTCCTCAATATCCAGGTACCCTGGCTGCTTACGTACTTCAGCCTGCTCGGCGGCGCGTTACCTGCTGTCGGTATTGCAATTCTGTTACTCCAGATTGCCCCTTCGGCTCGCCTGCTCGTCTGGTTCTTGCTAGGATGGGTTCTCGTAGTGTACCTGAAGGTTCCAACCGTGGGTGTTGCAGTGATTGGCGTACTTGTAGCACTCATTTACTACTGGTACTTCTCGCGTATGGACACAGAAACAACTCAACCCCAGAAAGCGGAGGCGCAACATGTCTGACACCACTTTACAACAACCTGGCGATAATGCCCATGATGGCGCGACTGCCACTCAGACAGAGAAAACGCTCTTGAGGAGTGATCTCAACAGGGCATGGTGGATCTGGACGTTTTTCAATCTTTCAGCCTTTAGTATGGAACGTATGCAGGCGCCAGCCTTCGTCTACATGCTGTCACCGATCATGAAGCGCTTGTACGGTGACAATCCAGATGAGATTAAGTCGGCATTGAAACGCCACATGGTGTTCTTCAATACCGAACCACAGACAGGTGTTATTGCGCATGGTGTGACGGTGGCCCTCGAGCAGCAACGAGCAAGTGGTGCCCCTATCAACGACGAGATGATTAACGGCATCAAGGCAGGCATTATGGGCCCAATGGCCGGTATTGGCGACTCGATGATTCCCGGCACCTTGATTCCCATCCTGCTCGCCATCGGCATCAGCTTGAGCCAGGGAACGGGTAGTCCCCTCGGCCCGATCTTCTACATCATCGCTTACCCGCTGATCATCCTGCTCGTATCGCACTACCTGTTCATGTTCGGTTATCGCTATGGCATGTCCTCCATGAGGGAGCTGGCTGAAGCAGGTTTCCGTCGTATTACCTCCTCTTTCGCCGTGCTTGGATTGATCGTGGCGGGCGCCATTGGCGCCTCCATTATCACGCTAACAACTCCCCTCACATATACATCTGGGTCAGGCGCGAGCCTGGTGAAAGTCTCCATTCAGGCTACGCTTGATAAGATCTTTCCCCAGCTATTACCTCTCTTGCTTGTCGTGTTCTTGTGGTGGGCCATGCGGAGGCGCGGCTGGCCGATTAACCGAGCGCTGCTCGTCACGCTCCTGATCATTCTCGTGGGGTACCTGCCTGGCTTGATCGGGTCAATCTTTAACATTCCCGCGCTGTCGGCGTTCCGCATCTTCTAGACAAGTACAGCAGTCGCTGCTGGCAAGCGACGCAAGAGCATGAGTTGACTGCCAGCAGCAGCTGCCTCGAAAAGGATGGAGGTGCTCATGATTGGCATTGTACTTGCGGCACACGGGCCTCTGCCTGGTGCGTTCCTGGAATCGACCAGTATGATCCTGGGGGATCTGCCACAGGTAGCAAACATATCGTTGATGCCAGGTGATAGCCTGGAAGGACTGGTGGATCGCCTGCACGCGGCTGTGAATGAAGTGAACACGGGTGATGGCGTGCTCATCCTGCTCGACATGTTCGGTGGCACGCCCGCGAACGCCGCGGCCTTCCTGACCCAACAGGTGGACGATGTGCGCGCTGTTACCGGTATGAATCTCCCCATGCTTCTTGAAACCTTCATGGAGCGTATAGGTACGGACAGGCTCGAGTCACTGGCTGAAACGGCGTTGTCAGTTGGACAGGCAGGTATTATAGATATTGGAGAAGCCTTCAAGAAGTTCAGGCAAGATACGGCTGGCTAAGAGCCAACAAGCGAAGTGGAGGGACTGCTATGTCCGAGATTGTATTGAATCGCGTTGACGATAGGCTCATTCACGGACAAGTGATGACAGGCTGGCTTGGGTTGCGGCGGGCTAGCGCTATCTGGATAGCAGACGATGCGGTGGCAACGAATCCTATGATGTTGGATATTTTCCGCTTTGCTGCGCCTTCAGGGATCAAGATCGAAGCGTTCACTCTCGATGCAATTGCCGAGAAACTGCGCGATCTGAGTAGTGGCCATGATCGCATCATCCTGCTCGCGAAAGTTCCCAAAACGTTCCTGCGCCTGCTGGAGAAAGGCTACAGGGCGTCAGATATCAACTATGGCGCGATGGCGCATAAGCCGAATTCGCGCAACCTGGCCTCGAACTGTGACCTATTGCCTGAAGAAATCGAGGATACGGAAAAATTGCACCAGCAGGGTATTCGAGTGTGGATTCAGTTAGTGCCGTTCGGCGGCCAGAAACCGATTGAGTGGGAGGCGGCACGTAAGAAAGCCGGACTGAAATAAGAGCAGAGACAGGAGGAAATCTTCATCATGACCTACTGGCGTAGCTATATGGAGGCGATGATCGCGGCGCAGCAAGCTATTATGGAACGTCAAGCGTCTGCTATCGAAGAAGCTGCGCGTGTCATCACGCAATCGTTACGTCGAGATGGTGTACTCCATCTGTTCGGCTCAGGGCACTCCCATTTGCCGCCGGAGGAAGCATTTTATCGCTCCGGCGGCCTGGCAGCGGTCAGTCCATTGCTTGATCCCAGTTTGATGTTTCATGAAGGCACGGAGAAATGCATCGCCCTCGAAAAATGGGATGGTTATGCTACCCGCTTTGTATTGCCGAAATACGAGCTGAGGCCAGAGGATGTGATGATGGTTTTCTCCGCGTCCGGTCGCAACAATGCTCCCATAGAGGTGGCGTTGGCGGCTCGTGAGAAGGGCCTCTACACCATTGGAGTTACATCTCGCCGCTATTCGGCCTCAGTCCCATCACTGCATCCAAGTGGCAAACACCTTGCCGATGTCGTAGACCTGGTACTCGATCACGACGTTCCACCGGGAGATACCCTGGTGACAATCGAGGCGATGCCGGAACTTGGGACAACAGGAGGAGCCTCGACCGCGCTGGCTATTATCCTGGTTCATGCTGTTGTGGCATCAGCCATTGAAAACTTCGTCAAAGCGGGCGAGGTACCACCGATGATCCGCTGCCCCAATGCCGGTGTCGTGCAAGAAGCGCTGCAAGTGAACGCCAGAACCCTGGCGCGGTATCGCCAGCGCCTGCCGCATATTTAGTTCCAGGAGGCTAGAGAAGGGTGAGAACACATGTCCGTCGGGAATGAACGACCTATTAGCGCAGGTGAAAGAGTACCTGGTAGTGAGCGCATATACGATCTGGTAGCTATTGACGTTGACGGGACGCTGGTAACTTCCGAGAACAAACTATCGACTAGTATCGCGCCGTTGATTCACGAAACACAAGCCAGAGGGATTGGGGTGACACTGGTATCAGGACGCCCGAAGCTGAAGATGACGCCATTATTGAAAGAACTGGGCCTGGCCCTACCATATATTGGTTCTGGAGGAGCGTATATCGCCGATCCATCCAACAACCTGGTAATTCTCCATCGTCCATTAGAGCGAGAAGAGACCACTGCGATCGTCGAACTGGCGCGTGCAGCAAAGGCGCCTATCATCTCCCAGGAACCAGACCAACTGTATTATGAAGGAGGCCTTGAAGAGCTGAAGCAACTGATAGCTATCTCTAAAATTGCTATCACCGGCGTTGAAGACTCTCAGGTTGAGCTTCTCAGGGTAGATGATGTCTTGCAGACGTGTGCCGAACCCACCAAGATCACTATTTGTGGTGAGCCAGGTCACCTGTTGGAGATCGAAAGGAAGCTGCAGTTGCTTAATCTGCCCATCTACCTGACCTACTCAGCGCCGACCTACCAGGAGATCACCCGGTCAGGAATCAATAAGGGCGAGGCGCTCAAGGTATTAGCCGCGTACCTGGCTATTCCTCTAGAGCGTATTCTCGTCATCGGTGACAGCCACAACGATATCAGTATGTTTGGGATGGCGGGGATGGCGGTGGCGATGGGCAATGCCCCCGAGGAGGTGAAAGCTGCCGCCGACCTGGTTGCGCCTTCGAACGATGAGGATGGTGTAGCCTGGGTACTGCGCGAACTGGTATTGAAAGGCATGAGACGTGTCCTGAGCTCTGATGAGGCATGATCGCTCGTGCCTCAGAATTGTACATACAAGCCGTACTGTCCATCATCATCGCAGCCTGGAAGGAGATCAGGATGGGAGCCAGCCAATTCTTTAGCGCTTTTCGTAACGTGTTCAACCAGATTGAAGAAACTCAGTTAGAGACCATCAGCAAAGTTGCACAATGGGGCGCTGACACAATCGCAGCCGATCGCCTGATTGTGCTGTTTGGGTCCGGGCATTCATTTATTCCAACCATGGATACCTATCCAAGAATCGGGTGCTACCCCGGTTGGCTACCTATTCATGAGCTTTCAACCTCGTACATACCCACCATACTTGGCAACCAGGCATTGCGGCAGGCGCTATTCCTGGAAAAGGTGGAGGGATTCGGGCGCGTCGTCCTGGAGAACTACCGGCTTGACCCGAAAGATGTCATGATCGTGATCTCCAACTCTGGAGTGAATGCAATGGGCATTGATGTCGCGTTGAGTGCTAGAGAACAGGGGCTGAAGACGGTCGCGATTACTTCACTGGCCCATAGCAGCGAGAGCTATTCTCGACATAGCTCTGGCAAACGACTGTTCGAGGTATGTGACGAGGTGATTGACACCTGCGTGCCGCGGGGGGATGCCCTGGTCACGATTCCGGGTTTTCCGCATAAAGTCGCATCGGCCTCCACAATCGCCGCGTGCATCATCATGCAGTCGCTGGTGGCTGAGGTGGCGCAGAATTTGGACGAGCGCGGGATTCGATTGCCCGTATTCCCTAGCCATAACGCGGGAATGACACCTGAACAACGCGCGACCATTGATGCCATGGTTGATAGCTGGTATGTCGAACATGCGCGCCGTACAGCGGGCATCTATAAGTGAGGAGATATCCATTTTGGTGAGACGGAGTGAGCGACCATGCTTACAGGGATCACAGCTTATGATACTTTCCCAGATTATCCACTAGCCGAAGGCCACTTACTTGCAGGCTATGCGGCGCTTGGTCAACGGATAGCGAATAGCGGTGTCGGCCTCTGGACGATCGACGGGATGAGCGGCGTAGCCTGGGATATACTACAGGCTGGTTTGCAGGAGGCGCTTGCAGAGTATCGGGTTGTCTTCATCGATGTAGCTGAGGCGCGCCTGGAAAGTGAAGCGGTGAGGCAGCTGCTGGCCGATTCGCTGGATAATGGTGACGTAGTATTTGGCAAGCTCTACCAGGGCAATTTGTTCGATTTCTTTGATCCCAAAAGGTTGAAGCATGTGCGAAACCGGGTACTTGAGGAAGTACACCAGGCTGAGTTAGTCGTGTGTCTCGGACAAGGTAGTGTACTGCTGAACCTGGATGGAGGCAAAGCGTGGGCTGATCTGCCTAAAGAGAACATCACAGGCATGGCATCGGCAGGACGCGATATTTTGCTCGGTACACCCGTCTATCCCGCTGTGAAGAGCATGTATTGGGTGGACTGGCCTGTGATGGAACACCATAAGACCGCGCTGCTGCCTGAACTTGATCTCTACCTTGATATAGCAAATCCACTGAACCCGCTATTCGTAGAGGGTACTGCTCTGCGGGCATCCCTGTCTTTTTCAAGACGGCGAACTCAGGCTCGAAGTCCCTTTTGAAATGCTCATTGCCCAGGAAACTATCAACGTGCAAGGGCCAATGGTAGCTGAACGCTTCGGCACCAGCTTCCCGATCCGTTTCAACTACGATGACACGCTTGTTGGTGGCAACCTCTCCTGCCAGGTACATCCTCGGACAGAGTATATGCGACATGAATTTGGTCTCAGCTATACCCAGGATGAAACCTACTACGTCTTAAAAGCTGGCGAAAAAGGGCTATGCTACCTGGGATTAAGAGAAGGGATAGACCCGGATGCCTTTCGTCTCACAGCAGAACGAGCGCGCGATGAAGGGATTGCTTTTGATACGGAAGAATTCGTGAACGCCTGGCCGACACGTATGCACGATCTCTTTCTCATTCCGGCAGGGACGGTACACAACAGTGGAGCAAACAATGTTGTCCTGGAGATTAGCTCGACACCGTACCTGTACACATTCAAGATTTACGATTATCTGCGGCGCGATCTCACCGGCGAATTACGCCCCATTCATATCGAACGAGCCTGGGACAATATAGACTTTAGCCGCCGGACACGCTGGGTGCGGCAGAACCTGATACCCTCACCGCGCATTATCCAGCAAGGGAAGGGCTGGACGGAATACCTCATCGGCGAGCATCCCCTGATGTTCTTCGCCATTCACCGCGCAGAGTTCGGCGATCATTTCGAGAGCGATACAGGCAAAGAGCGCTTTCACGTACTCAACCTGGTAGAAGGAGAACAGGTGCTGGTTGAATCGGAGCACGGCACTCATCCATTGCACTATGCCGAGACGATTGTCATACCGGCGGCAACCGGTCGTTACCGCTTGCGCAATCAAGCCGGGGGCATATGCAAAGTGGTCAAGGCATTTGTCAAGTGACGAATGAGAAAAAAGCAGGGAGTCGTAATGCAACTAGATTTCACAGCATATCATATCGTCCAGCAGCGCGTACCTACCATGTACTTTATCGGTGTGACCACAGGCCTGTCATCGATTATGCGCCTCTTTCCACTATGGGCCGAGGTATTGGGCCTCAATCATGCGCAACTTGTCGGAGTAGACCTGCCGCTGCATGCCGCACCTGAGCAGTACAGACAGGCCGTAGCACAAATCAAGGACGACCCGCTCTCGCTGGGAGCCCTTATCACCACGCATAAAATCGACCTTCTTCACGCAACCTCTCACATGTTCGACTCCCTGGATCGCAATGCCCAACTCTGTCAAGAAGTTTCGTGCATTGCGAAGCGCGACAGCCAACTGATTGGCTACGCCAAAGACCCGATCAATTCCGGCCTGGCCTTGCAGCAAATCATTGAGCCAGGCTACTGGAGTCGTAGTGGGGGCCAGGTCTTATGCCTTGGCGCGGGCGGTTCAGGCACGGCCATCACGGTCAACTTGCTAACACAACCCGATACTGGCAGCAGGCCAAGGCGTTTGGTCATAGTCAGCCGCAATCAACCTGCTTCGGACAAACTGCGCACGATAGTGGAGCCCTTGCCTTCGACGACCGAAATAAATTACGTGCTGAATGAGAACCCACACCAGAACGACCAGCTCATGGCCGAATTGCTACCGGGTTCACTGGTCATCAATGCCACCGGCATGGGTAAAGATCGCCCGGGCTCTCCCATCACCGACAAAGGAGTCTTTCCCATGCACGGTATCGCCTGGGAACTCAACTACCGGGGGAAATTGGATTTCCTGCATCAAGCCAATGCTCAACGGGAACTGCGGCATCTCAACGTTCACGATGGGTGGCGCTATTTCATCATTTCATGGGTAGATCATATTGCCGAGGTCTTCCATGTCAAGGTGACAACAGAGCAGTTCGATCAGTTAGCTGGAAAGGCCGAGATGATACGAGGATAAAAGGAGAAACAAGTGGCAAACGATCCAAATACTCTATTGCTAACCACAACGGTGGGTAGTTATGCTCTACCCGGCTGGCTACTCACTGCGGGCCAGGCCATGAAGCGCGGGGAGTACGGCTCCCACGATATTGAAGAAACGTTGACCGATGCCACGGATATCGCAATCAACGATCAACTGAAGGCAGGCATAGATATCCTGGTGGATGGTGAAATGCGCCGCCTCGACTTTGTAATGGGCTTTTACGATCACCTGCAAGGCGTACGCCTTCTACCACCCAGGCGCACGATGGGTCCTGAAGGCCATGATATGAGGCCAAAATGGCAGGTGCTGGAACCCATAAACGCCCCTGAAGGCTTGCGCACCGTAGCCGATTTTCGTTATTTGCAGACGGTTACTGCGGATCCAGGCAAACCATTAAAGGCTACTGTTCCTGGCCCTTTTACGCTTTCAGGCAGGCTCGATCCCGGTACAGTCTACCGGGACCGGATGGAGGTAGCCTGGGCGTTGGTCCCCATCGTGAACCAGGAACTACGTGACCTGGTCGAAGCTGGTGCCGACTTCATACAGATCGATGAACCCTCTTTTGCTGTCTATCCAGAGCAAGTAAACGATTATGTAGCACTCTGGAATGCTACCGTCGAAGGGGTGAATATAAAACTAGCCATACATACCTGCTTTGGGAATTACCGGTGCAAACCTGTGGGCAAACGACTCTATCGTCCCTTGTTCCCGCGCTTGCTGGATGCGAAAACTGACCAGATTATCCTGGAATTTGCTAATCGCGAGATGGCTGAATTGGAATTACTCAGCGAAATTGCCGGGACGCGGGAGATAGGAGCAGGTGTGGTGGATGTCAAGTCGTACTATATCGAGAAGCCAGTGGATGTAGCCGAGAGAATACGCCTGTTGCTCAAGTATGTAGAACCCACACGTTTGCAAATCTTGCCAGATTGCGGATTCAGTCAGACAGCACGTTGGGCGGCCCTCGCAAAAATGCAAGCTATGGTCGCAGGTACAAAGATCGTACGCCAGGAAATCGGTGGGGAGATTGAATAGATGGCTACAGTAATGAGAGTATTGATATGGTAAAATCATCTCGTATTGGAAGCCAGTATTCATCAAGGAGAATTATATGGCACGCGTAGCAATGTATCTGCAAGACAAACATGAAATCCGCGAAGGCATGGCATACGCGCAGTACGCCGAGCAGCGCGCCTTCGAGGCCGTGTGGCAGGCCGAATCGCGCCTCGTGCGGGATGCGATTGTACCAATGGCCGCGTTCGCAGCAGTGACGTCGCGAATGAAGATCGGCAGCGGTGTGATCAACAACTGGACGCGCAACATCGGGCTACTCGCCGCGACCTTCCTGACGCTAGACGACCTTGCACCCAATCGTATTATCTGCGGCATCGGCGCGTGGTGGGATCCGCTGGCGAAAAATGTGGGTGTTGAACGCAAAAAGCCGATGAAGGCGATGCGCGAGACCATCGAAGTACTGAAGCGATTGCTCAATATGGAGCGCGTCACCTTCCATGGCGAATTCCATTACGTGGATGGAATTGAGCTCGACGTCGTGCACGGGCGCCGTGAGCCGCGCAACGTGCCGATCTACATTGGCGCAACGCAGATGGGCATGATGGAACTGGCAGGTGAAATCGCTGATGGCGTGGTGCTCAATTATTGCGTGCCACCAGAATACAATCACGAAGCATTGAAGCATCTTGCAATCGGCGCGAAAAAAGCCGGGCGCAATATAGACGACATTGATCGCCCGCAGCTGGTCGTGTGCTCAGTCGATCATGATCACCATCTCGCAGTGCAGGCTGCGAAGGAATTGATTACGCAATACCTCGCGCAGCAGCCCCATATCGCGCAAGCGAGCGGCACACCGCCGGAAACGGTGAAGAAGGTGCAGAGCATTCTCGGGTGGCCAGCAACCAAAGAACAGATTCATCAGGCCATGCAGTTTGTTCCGGACGAACTGATTGAGCGCATCACCGCGAGTGGGACACCGGATGAAGTCCGTGCGAAGGTGGAAGAGTACAATCGCACTGGCTGCACCTGCCCGATTCTCTATCCATTGGGCGACGATGTGAAGCTGATGATTGATACGTTTGCGCAGGCGTAACAGAGATTTGATTCGCCGGCATCTTCAGGGACAGAGAAACTCATCGAGTATCTTGACTTTTCGCGACTTCTGATAACCCCCGGTTCCAAACTCCGCATTGACTGCTTTCTGCAGGCAGGTCCCCCTCTCTCCCTGGCACATTTCGTCGCCCTTGGGGAGGGAGCGTATGCGTGACACTACCTGCTCCGATACCTTCTCAACCACAACCCAAAAGATGTTATGCGCCTTCGCACCACACCAAATGAAAGTTTCGCGTCCGAGGTCTATTTGTAATACGTACACTGATTGTAACGATTGTAATAAATGTATTGCGGTGTTCAGGGCGCACAGAAAGATACCAGGATTGTTAACCCATCCAATGGAATTGGAGACTGATAGCCATGTATATGCCATGGGAAAAGCGAAACCCGCTGCAGCGCCGGCTACAAGGAGGTCTCGAGTGGTTGATTGTATGGATGCACCAGGATGCTCAGAAGGAACACCGGGCAATGCGCGATATTGTGGCACAGGTCGCTGATGACCTCGCTCCAACGATGCCGGTCTGGCTCATTGAGACTTCCCTGGACCTGAAAGCTTTTATTGCGGTCTGGCATCGCACCCTCCAGGTCTATCGTGGCTTCCTGCTTTGCTCGGATCAGGAAGGGCAGACCTTCTTGATTGATAGGCAAACTGGCGCATACCTACAAGCGTCAGCAACCGGGCTGGTGCTCATCGACGGCGTGAAGCAAGCTATGGCTTTCGTCGATGCCTTGTGTGATTGCCTGAATCAGGTACCCTGATTCAACATTCGTGGCCAGGAGTCCCCTGCCTTCTAGGCTACTGGGTTCCTGACGACTATGAACTGGCTAGATGCCCCTTGTCTAGCAAACAGACAAGGGGCATCTCATCACGGCCATCGATAGTCGTTTGGGATAGCACCAGCGTTCCCGGAGTAGCCGTTTACACTAGATTGCGGCTGACCCACCAACGACAATTGATAGACGTTCAAGACGCCGAGCTTGCCCTGGTTGATCGTGATCCAGTTGTCCTGGAGGATGCCGCCGGTATCCCCCGAGTCGGGGTTCCATGCCCAGTAGGTGTAGCTGATGCCCTGCGTGTTCAGGAAGTCCACCAGGCTGCGCTGCCACACTCCAGCGGGATCCCGACCTACCGAGCGGCCTCCGAACTCCCCCAGAAGCACCGGAGCAATGCCATCCAGTTGCAAGTAGGCCCAGTGGTGCTCCCAGACCCCCGGCAGGTTGTTCGGAAAGTTTGGAGCCCGGAACCACGACTGCTCGTAGATCTCCGGTCCGTAGTCATGCGCCGAATACACCAGCTTGTCTGGCTCCGACAGGCGCACGGGAAACTGCTCGGCTCCCTCCAGGTTCCCTCCCCACCAGTAATAGTCGCCGTGGTACTGCTCGATCCCCTCGACAATGATCAGCCACTGCGGATTGACCGCCAGGATGGCGTTGCCCACCTGCTCGGCAGCCAGCCGCCAGTCCGTGAGCGGATTGCCATCGCCCCAGGTAGCCGGGCCGTGGGGCTCATTGGCCAGGTCTGCCCCAATAACGGTATCATTCCCCTGGTAGTGCCGGGCCAGCATAACCCAATCATCGATCCAGCGCGACTGGGGAATTTGGTCGGTGTACCATAATTCGGGCCTTTGATCGGCGATCGGGTCGTGGCGGTCAAGGATGATCTTCAAGCCGTGGCTGCGGGCACCCTGAATGATCCGATCCATGAGTGCCAAACCTTGGAGTCCTTTCAGATCAGGGTTCAGCTGGTAGTTGATCCCCTGCGGCTTGCTCGTCGGGTCGAAGAGCTGATTGGTGTAGGGTAGGCGAATGGTGTCGAACCCCGCTTGCTTGATCTGGTCGAACATATCCCGCCAGTTGCGCGCCCACAGCCCATGCGGGGCAAAGGCACTCGTCTCAAACCCAAACCAGTTTACTCCTATGAGGTGCAACTCGCAACCTGACGCATCTACCAAATTGCCATTGGAGCTATGGAGGAAGCCACTGGCGGTGTCGGCCTGGCATTGCATTGAGATGTGCCATAACGCAACAAGGTAAGCGAACAGGAATACGGTCCCTAGAACAAGAACGAGCACCACTCTGGTGATGGGTGAACTTTTCATGCGTAAACTTCTCATCGTGCTCTCCCTTGTTCGGACCAGGACCATCTAAAGTTTTCGTTTACGGACCCCTTGTCTGCGTTGGTCTGTGATAAAGTCGGCATACCAGCGGCCGCTTTCTTTGACAATACGGCGTTGTGTGGGGTAGTCAATGTAGACGATACCGAAGCGCTTGCTGTAGCCTTCCGCCCACTCGAAGTTATCCATCAGCGACCAGACGAAATAACCCCGCAATGGAACACCTTGCGCTAGCGCCTGCCCAAGAGCCTGAATATGTTCACGTATATAGCGTACGCGCTGCGGGTCATTGACGTGATTGTTGCCATCCCACTGATCAGCAAAGGCTGCACCATTCTCTGTCACCACTATGGCACGAGGAGCATAGTCACGGTGGACTCGTACCAGCACATCAGTTAACGCTCGTGGATAGACTTCCCATCCCATCTCTGTATACGATGAATCAGCTACCACTGCGACATGTTCATAGCGCTTGATCCTATTGTCACTGGCTCCGTTTTCCTCTACATGAGCACGAATGAGCAACCGTGAGTAGTTGTTGACGCCCAAAAGATCAATGGGAGTCGCTATGATGTCCAGGTCACGATCCTGTATGGGTGGAGGAGATACCCCTGCATCGGCGAATAGACCTTCGGGATAGTTGCCAAGAAAGATTGGGTCGAGAAACCACCGATTGCTCATCTTATCTGTCCACTCTACTCCACGTAGCGTCTCGGGATGTTCATTTGCAGCATAGATGGGTGTAAGATTCAGCGTGATTCCCAACTGCGCATGCTGACCAGTGTGCGCGCGTAGACGAGGTAGTGCTAATCCATGTGCGAGCAACAGGTGATGAGCTGCTATGTAAGCCGACTGCTTATCGCATACACCCGGAGCATGTTTGCCGTTTTCGTATCCGAGATAGGCAGAGCACCAGGGTTCGTTCAGCGTGACCCACCAGTCGACACGATCTCCTAGCCGTCGTGCGACTACCTCTGCGTAGTCGGCAAAAGCGGATGCAGTTTCTCGATTGAGCCAGCCACCTTTTTCGTGTAGCGCCAATGGTAAGTCCCAATGATACAGGGTCACAAAGGGAGTAATACCCCGTGCCAGGAGTCTATCCACTAAACGATCATAAAAATCCAGACCCCGCCCGTTGACGCTTCCCGTTCCCTGGGGAAGAATACGCGGCCACGCAATGGAGAAGCGATACGCATTCAGGCCTAGTTCAGCCATTAGCGCCACATCTTCCGGCATACGGTGGTAATGGTCGGTAGCCACGTCTCCGTTCTCTCCTTGATGTACTTTGCCCGGTATAGCTGCAAACTGATCCCAGATGGACGGGCCGCGCCCATCCTCGTGTGCTGCACCTTCAATCTGATAGGATGCAGTTGCCGCACCCCACAGAAAATCAGCAGGGAAGGCCGATGCTACGTGAGTGTTAACCATCGTTACTGGTTTCGCATTATCGGTTATGCTCATTAATTCTCCTAAGATAGACTATCGTTTGTAGGGGCGATCCTTATCGGAATCCGGCAGACCATCCCCATGACTTATAGTGACTGTGAGTTCTCCAGGCCCGCTTGTCCCTTAGAGGAAGAAGCATGAGCTGTTTCTGCCAGGTTAGTTTTATTTCCTGCTCCATAGAGGAAGCAGTTGATCCAGTGTCCTCCACCCAGTTCCGTACGTGGCGGAAACTGCTGGCGGCATTCAGGCATGGCATATGGACAGCGGGGATGAAAGCGACAGCCGCTAGGCGGGTTGATCAAACTTGGTGGCTCCCCACTTTCGCCCATGGGCAGTATAGGTTGTGCCCAAGACGACTCCTTGCGGTCACCCTGCTGGTCAGCGGACCCGAATCGATCAGGGTCCGGTGCGGCAGAGAGCAAGAGTTGGGTATAGGGATGTTTTGGTCGCTGGATCACCTCTTCACTGGGCCCACCCTCTACCATCTGGCCAGCATACATTACCAGCGTCTCATCGGCGAAGTAACGTGCGCTGGCGATATCATGAGTAATGAAGAGCAATGCCAGGTCCTCTTCCTCTTTCAGACGCATCAACAGATTCAGCACATCCAGTCGGATTGAAACATCCAGCATCGAGACAGGCTCGTCAGCCAGGAGGACAGAAGGCACTGCCGCCAACGCACGAGCAATCGCGATGCGTTGACGTTGACCGCCACTGAGTTGGTGAGGATACTTGGCCATGAACTGCTCAGCAGGAGCCAGGTTCACTCGTTCGAGCAACGATGTGACGAGCCGTGTCTCTTCTGCAGCACTATGGGCATGCCCATAAATACGTAAAGGACGGCTTAGATGATAGCGCACAGTATGCACCGGGTTCAGCGACGAGAACGGGTCCTGAAAGACCATTTGTACATGGCGACGGTACGCCCGCAGGGCAGCTTCTCCCCTGGCTTTGACCACCTCTTTCCGATAGCGGATGGTGCCTGCCGTGGGTGTGTAGAGCCTTGCCAACAAACGCGCTACCGTTGTCTTGCCACTCCCGCTTTCCCCTACCAAGGCCGTAGCACGACCGGGATGTAGAGCCAGCGAAGCGTCTTCGACAGCATGCACCATACGCGGAGGGCCAAAGAGCTTGACTTTATGTAAAGGGAACTCCTTGCGCAGATGCGCTGCTTCCAGGATGGGTTCTTCATTGGTTGACGTTTCAGTGTTGGTTGGCATATTCAGACTCCAGTCTCTCGGGTGGACCTTCAGGGTTCAATTCGGCATCATACAGGTGGCAAGCAACGTGGGTTACCTCTCCCCTAGCAGACGAGGTATCCACCGGAGGCATTCCTCTATGCACCTTAGCCCCTTCACGTGTCACATGAAGCAGCGCTGGCTCGATGGTATGACAGGCTGCGAACGCAAACGCACAGCGTGAATGAAACGCACAGCCCGGCGGTACTGAACGTAGATCAGGTGGCGAGCCTGGAATGCCCGTCAGTCTGCGGCTCGGACCACGCAGGCTTGGAAATGAGTTCAACAACCCATAGGTGTATGGGTGCCGTGGGTGACGATACAGATCTTCCCGGCTCGCCATCTCGACAATATGGCCCGCGTACATAATAGCAATCGTATCTGTGATTTCCAGCAGGAGCGAAAGATCATGCGTGATGAAGATGACAGAGAAGCCGAAATCGTTACGCAGCCTCATAATCTGCGCGAGGATATCGCGCTGCACTACCACATCGAGTGCGGTGGTTGGCTCATCCATGATAATAATCTCTGGATTGAGTGCGAGCGCGATGGCGATAATCGCTCGCTGGCGCATACCACCGCTAAGTTCATGCGGATAGCTATGCAGCCGATCTGGCGCAATGCCGACCAGTCGCAACAATTCCAACGCTCGCGAACGCGCTTCCTGGGCGGTCATTAGCGGGTTGTGGGTGCGCAGCATATCGGTGATTTGTACTCCAATATCCAGGACCGGGTTCAGCGCATTCATAGCACTTTGGAAGACAATGGAGAGTTCACGCCAGCGAAAAGCTCGTAGCTGTGCCGGGTTTAGTGCCAGGATATCCACTGCTGCATCATCTTTGGAGGTCTTGTCCACCTCACGTACCTCAGTATTCCGACCGACAACGCTGCTATCGCAGCTAGCCTTCGGCTCAGTCGGTCGGTAAGGAAGTACCTCAGTATTCCGACCGACAACGCTGCTATCGCAGCTAGCCTTCGGCTCAGTCGGTCGGTAAGGAAGTTTACGTGGGTAGTACAATACTTGCCCCTGAGTTACAACTGCCGAGGATTGGAGCAAACGCGCGATGGTATAGGCAAGGGTTGACTTCCCACTGCCGCTCTCGCCCGCCAATCCGAAGATTTGCCCACGCTCGATCGTGAAGCTCACATCATCGACTGCATGCACTGCACCTTTTGCAGATTCATAATCCACGCTGAGATGTTTGATCTCTAGTAGCTTGTTGGTGCCTACTTCTGTGACCATCATGCCACCACCTTTTTCGTCTTGGCGGACTTCTTTGCTCTACGTTCCCTGCGCAAACGCGGATTTGCCAGCTCATCGATGCCAAAGTTGATGAACGCTAAACCCGCTCCCAGCAGCGCCACGCAGCAACCAGGGGCCAGGAACCACCACCACGCTCCCAGCAGCAGAGCCTCATTGTTTTGTGCCCAGTAGAACATGGTTCCCCAACTGATGATAGTTACATCACCCAGACCCAGGAATTCCAGTCCTGCCTGGGCCAGGATCGCATAGATCACCGTTCCGACCAGGCCCGCCGCTACTATCGCAATCTCATTAGGTAGAATCTCAGCGAAGATGATGCGCTGGGTGGTCTCTCCACTGGCCCGGGCCGATTCTACAAACTCACGTCGGCGCATCGAGAGGGTCTGGGCACGCAGCACGCGTGCGCCCCACGCCCAGCCTGTAAAGGTGACAATAACGGCAACAGGCAGCGGTCCCCGGAAGGGGAAGTAGGCCGCCAGGACAACGGCAAGAGGCAGAGAGGGGATGACGAGGAAGATGTTAATGAAGAGTGAGAGCAAATCATCGACAAAGCCGCCAAAGTAGCCGGCAGTCAAGCCAATGATGACTGAGATGACTGTCGCCAGGAACCCCGCACTAAACCCGAGCAACACTGATACGCGCGTGCCATCCACTACCTGGGCAAAGACGTCTTGCCCTGTCTGAGTAGTGCCCAGCCAGTGCGTGGTTGAAGGAGGTTGGAGTACATCGGAGCTGAAGGCATTGGGATCATGGTGGATGACGAGGGGTCCCAGGATTGCCACCAGGAAGAAGAAGCCAACGATACCCAGTCCGAAGGCGACTTTGGGATTGGCAGCAAGCCAACGTGCTGCCGCACGCCAACGGCTCTCCCGCTGCGGCATCTGTTGGATGCTGTCAGCTATAGTGGTGTTACCTGTGAGTATGTCGTCCTTTGGGAGTACCAATTGCGGCGTCACCAGTGCGGCTCCCACTTTTGCTTTCCATTCATTCAATTGCATATGCTAGCTCCTTTCCTGTCGCACACGAGGATCCAGTGCAACATAGATCAAGTCGGCCAGGAAGTTGGCTCCCAGAACCGCTACAGCGATGATCAGAAAGATTCCTTGTAGCAGGGCGTAGTCGGAGTTCTGGACTGCTTGCAGCAAGGCAAAGCCAATACCGGGATAGGAGAAGACAATCTCAGTGAGCAATGCACCTCCAACAATGAAGCCAAGGGAGAGGGCAAAGCCGGTAATATTAGGTAAGATAGCGTTGCGTGCTGCGTAGGCAAGCATCACCCGTCTCTCAGAAAGTCCCTTGGCCTGGGCCATCAGCACATAGTCTTCGTTGAGAGTAGTCATCATCGCATTGCGCATGCCAAGCATCCAACCAGCGATAGAGCTGACGACGATGGTGAAGGCTGGCAAAAGGGCATGCTGGACAGCACTCAACAGGAAAACAGGATTCCAGTCTGGCGCGATCGACAAGTCGTACCCACCACTAAGCGGGAACCAGTTGAGGATGAAGCCAAAGAAATAGAGTACGATGAGTGCAAGCCAAAAATAAGGGATGGCGGAGAGGAAGGTAAGCACTGGTGGCAGCAAGGCATCCAGTCGCGAACCGCGTTTCCAGGCAACAATGATTCCCAATAACGTACCACCCACAAAACTAATGACGACGGCGGTTCCCACGAGTACGAGTGTCCAGGGTAAGTCTTGTCCAATGACGGTCGCAACAGGGGTGGGAAAATAGGTGACTGAGATACCCAGGTTGCCGTGAATAAGGTTACCAAGGTACTCGATATATTGCCTCCACAAGCTTGCATGGCTAATACCGAAGGCAATTTCCATCGCGTGCTCTGCGCGTGGGTCGATGCGTCCCTGAAGTCGAGCTATGAGCACCTGGGCAGGGTTACCAGGGACAAGTCGTGGGATGAGGAAATTGAGAGTGATCGAGGCCCATAGCGCGACCAGGTAAAAGCCAATACGTTGTAGCAAGTGACGCATGCCATCCCTCCTTCTCTTTCGTGTACACTGTTACTCGTATGGGTGATCTTGTACTAAGATCACCCATACGTATTACTACGAGCTTGCGCCCGTTATACCTGATGCAGGTTCAGCACGACCATCTCCACATCAGGTGCTGCATATGGCGCCGGCACCGCATATGGATGCTGCTGATCGGGCCAACCAACAAAGCGGGCTGTACTGTATTCGTACCAGGTGGCACCGTAGATGAGAGGAATGGTAGGCAACTGCTCAACCATGATCTTCTGGATGCCAGCGAGTGCCTGTTGCTGTACCGCTGGGTCAGGTGAACCTGCATACTGTTGAAGAAGCTTATCTGTTGTAGGATCACTCCAGCGCTCAAAGTTCGACGTGGCCGGTTGACCGATGGGCGCTGTATTGACACTGCTAAGCATCGTGTCGTACAGGAAGTAGGGCGTGGGACCAGTACTCGTCCAGGAGATGGCCGTATCAAAAGAGCCCATCTGCAAGGCGCTGTAGTACGAGTTGAAGGAAATAGCGTTCACCTTCACGTCCATGCCAATTGCCTGCAAATTGCTTGCCATGATCTGGCAGTCGGTTACCCAGTCGGTCCAGCCTGACACGACATTGATGTTGAACGCCAGTCGCTTGCCATTCTTGTCGACATAGATGCCATCGCTGCCTTTTCTGAAGCCCGCGCCCTTCAGCAGTAAGGTGGCCTTGGCGGTATCCACTGAGAAGGAGGCATTGGCATAGTTGGGCGACAAGAAGCTCTGGTTCGCTGGCAAGACTAATGCTGTGGGGTGAGAAGGTGGTTCGTATCCGTCTTCCCCAATATGGTAGAGTTTGTCACGATCAATAGCTATGCTGATGGCTTGACGCACCGCAGACAAGTTAAAGGGATACTTCGTAAGGTTCGGATAGAGTGTTACGACGTTGTTTGGCGGGAACCAGTAGCGATTGTGCACCGGATCACGGGTTGCAAACGTTTTATTGACGTTTGGGGTAAATAGACCAGTCCAGTCTACCGAGCCTTGTGAGAGCAGCAGGTCAGCGCTCGTATTTGAGTTGAAGGCAGGGTAGCGTATTTCGTCGATGTACGGCTTACCCGGTTGCCAGTAATGAGGATTGCGTTGAAAATCGTAGACCTGTGGCGTGAAAGACTTGAGCACGAAAGGTCCTGTACCGATGGGGTTAGGGTTCGTGTATGTGACCGGGTTGCTCACGCTGGACCAGAGATGCTGGGGAAGGATATATGTTTGTCCACCCAGGTACCATAGGATCGGCACCGATGGCTGCTTCAGCCTCACAATGACCGTGTGATCATCGGGGGCAGATACACTATTGATCACGGTCCAAATGGCACTGTAATCAACAGCAGGATGATTACGAACTATATTCAGCGTGAAGACAACGTCAGCGCTCGTGAGGGGCTTGCCATCAGACCACTGAATGCCTGGACGCAGCTTGAAAGTGAGGCTGGTGGCATCACTTGAGAACTGGTAGCTCGACGCGAGCCAGGGTTTCACGCTCCCATCTTCGCGGTTGAAGAAGAGCAAAGTCTCATAGACCAAGCCTTGTGTGCCGCTCAAGACCGAACCGTTGGCAAAGACATTAAAGTTGCGGGTAAAGACTCCAAGAGGGCCAGGTACTACTGTGAGTGTCCCCCCATACTTACTGGTATTGGTGTTCGAGGTGGTGCCACAGGCAGCCAGAAGTGTGGCAAAGACAAGTAGTAATGAGATCAGAGTAAAAACTCTGCCATAGCCATATCGATCTCCAGGAGAGGACGTTGGACGTGGTGTCATAGGAAACCTCCTAGTGAATCAATGAACAACAAGACAACACTACAACCTGATATCAGGACTAACGTATATTTAAGAACCATCACCCCCTTGTAGAACGCGGGTTACCTGTCTTCTAGACAGGATGCCCGCAAGACATCTACAATTCCTGTAACATTGGGACCGAGAGAGGCTGAGGAGCGCTACAAGATGCACGCACTACGAGATTGGTAGCCAATCGGATGCGAATGGGATCGCTCTGCTTGACCGATGAGAAGGAAGCATAACTTTGAACAGAACCTGGGTACCAGCCATGATTCACTGGACGAGGCGACTCCAACAGGGACAAGAGCAATTCGATGGCACGCTGTCCTATTGAATAGAATGGTTGTCGTACAGAGGTGAGGGCTGGTCGCGTGTGAGCAGACAGAGGAATATCATCGAACCCAATGAGAGAGAGATCCTCTGGCACCTGCAAACCATACTCCTCGGCGGCTTCCAGCACACCATAGGCCATCAGATCATTGGCTGCGAAAATGGCAGTGGGTCGCTCTTCCATAGCAAGGAGCTTGCTAGCACAACTACGTCCCCCCAATGGCATAAAATCCCCTTCCATCACGAGTGTTGGATCAAGAGTTATACCAGCTTCGCACAATGCCTCACTGTAGCCCTGATAGCGTTCACACGAGACAAGAAACTTCGATGGTCCTTGAATATAGGCAATACGCCGGTGGCCCAGTCGAAGCAGATAACGTGTGGCAGCGTAGCTGCCCATACGGTTGCCGGCACCCACCCACGGAATACTCGACGGCTCAGCCTGGTCGTCGATCATCACGATGGGAAATCCCTGCTCGTGCAACTTGGTTAGATGCTGAGACGATTGACCAGGAAACACAGCGAGCAGGCCCGCAGCCAGCTTAGTAGCCAGGATGCGGTCAATTACATCACGCTGAATCTTTTCAGTACGATCTTGCTCGTGCGTGATACTATAGAGAATCAGTTCATACGGGGTTTGTTCCACAACTTCAGAGACACCACGCATGATCTCTGGGATCGAGGGCCACGTCAACGAAGGAATCAGGATTCCAATCACTCGGCTGCGACCACCAGCCAGCCCGGAAGCGGTGATGCTGGGCACGAATGACCACTCTTCCATGAGGCGCAAGATGCGCTCACGGGTGGTAGGGTCCACGTCTGGCTTCTGGTTCAAGACCCGCGAGACGGTGGCCTTGGAGACACCAGCTAATCGAGCGATGTCACGTATCGTCATTTTCTCTGTCATGACTACCCCTTCTGGCTTGTTATCTTGAGAACGAGATGTGTTACCACATGAGCGAGTTGCGAAAACGGTTGCGTGATCGATATCGGTACCGGTTACGATCAGTAAATAAAAACTGTTCATAGCATACCTGTTTTCATCTCAGTTTGCCTGGAAAACGCCTTTCAGGCTCAAGACAACCATCTCATGGCTACGAGAATCTATCCCTTTGCGTGGATCGAGCGAGCATGGATGCTGAATGGCGTGATTTTGCCCTGTAACGCGAAAGGAGGTTTCTGAGATCGCATATCTGTATGAAAGGGGTTAGCCAAGTAATCTCTTCTCCATTGAAAGAGGGTCTTAACAGCTCTCCAACGAAGGAGAGGGCTGTTAAGACCCTCTTCGGGAGAAAGCGGCACAGTTGGATCTAAGGTCTCTCGATGCCACTTCTTCCAACATGATCCGGGATTACACGCTTTCTCGTAATACCTGGGCGAAACTGCTCGCTCGCAACTTCTCCAAAGCAACCCCTTCAAGTTGACGGACGCGCTCCGCGGAG
>WNFI01138925.1_pt1 | contig 23261 bp, 36 predicted proteins | sample 5400471 | NCBI WGS metagenome assembly WNFI01 (sample SAMN13153348, study PRJNA577476) | soil metagenome | isolation source: 100 cm saprolite on Douglas fir-dominated hillslope | place: USA:California | collected 2013-09-17
CTTTCGAAATGCCTCAACAAGTTTGAAGAAGTCCGTCAAAGCTTTCAACACGTAGAGCGAGTTTTAGAGGAGGATGCAGAGTTTGGCCAATGGTCGCATCGAAGAATCGAGTACGAGAAGGAAATGAAACGACGAGTGCCGAATTTTCACGCCATCGTCCAGTTATCGTTCCATGTTTCAGGCGCTAGCGTTGCATCTACAGCTTCCGGTTTGGGGAACATGAGTCAGAAGGCGGACGATTTTGGGAACCCCGGGTCGAAACCTTCCAATCCTTCAAATCGTGTTCGCGACGCATTACTGAGTGAGGTAGCCCTACGATTAATGTGGCAGTATCATCGGTCGCTGCCAGCCCTAGCTATGGAGACTCGTTTTAATCCAGGACAATTGGTACGATCGCTCACAGTGGACCACGAGAAGGACCAGTCTGCTGACGAAGGAGCCACCGATACAACTGGGCTCTCATTGCTAGGATCGCTCCACGTGCTTCGTCTGTTACAAGAAAGTGATCAGTTTTCGTGGTCGGGAAAAGGAGGTTTGTCGATTGTCGATGTAATGCAAATTATGGGTTAACCTTGTATTCCAACCAGCAACTTCGCACACCCATCTATACCACATCTTCCTGTTGTACCTAAGGACTTCTTCGGTAATGCTTCGCCAGGCGGCAGCATCTCTCATCAAAGGGGTTTTGAGCAGAAGCCCTCTCTTTGAGCATGATCCTGACGAGGTTGAATTGTGGCTTGACAGTTTACCTCGCCTTTCCCGCTCACCCACGGCCAAATCTCCAGAGGATGTGCCATTGACTGATGAGCGCATTAGTGTACTCACATTCCTTGACCATTGTATACGACAGTGCATGCTTACGCCATATCTGTATCTCGATAAAAGTCTCGCTATTTTCAAAGGTCTACGGGCGGGCAATCATGACGAAAACTCCGTTCCAGTACACAACAGAGAAGTGCCGAGTCCCCTGTTCCCAACGGTTCTCGAACGGATTGTTTTTGAAGCCAAACAAGTCCCACCAACTCTATCTTCGTCGGATATTCTCGCGCTCGCGACTTATATCCGGAGATTGGCCCGCAGCTTCGCCTGCAAGCACTCAGATTTACGGCAATCCTCCGCTCTTATCCAGAAGGTCGTCAGCGTCTTCAGTGAAATTCCGAACGGAAGCATGCCGGACAGCCTACGAACTGCACTGAGTCGAGAAACCCGCTTCTTGGGTGCTACACTATCAGAAGCGCCCTTGAGCCACCGTCCGGCTACAGATGACGCGGCCGCGTCTGTGGATAATTTTTTGACTTCTCTGGAAGATTCTACAGGTACGGGGGTCATTGGGTTCCAGTGCCGTTATTCGACCGACGAGTTTCTGCCTAGATACGTCACTTCCTTCATGGAACTCTGCAGTGCTGATCGATTGGGTTCGTCTCATCGACCCGCCGTTGAACGGGCAGAACGTGAACCGTGTAGCCAAGATTCTAAGAGGCTGGACCAACAGTCCAGCCACGATACGGGAATTCTCTGTCCATGTAGATCCACAACTAGCGTCACTCACAACACTTATTCTTGATCCGGTTGAAGAGTTCTTGGAGAGCTTCAGGTATGAGATTCTATCGGATTCCGACGTAACGACCTCAACGTTCTGCAGACCAGTGCTTGATTGCGCTGTAACTTTGATGAATCGCGAAGAATTTCAGAGACCGGATCTGCAGAAATGGCTAACGCGACTTGTTTTTACGGAGAGATCGGCCTCGCGTCCGGTTCACGCTGCACGACTGCTCTTGCACAAGCTTCAAGCCAACATCGAGATTGCGGATGCAGTGCTAACTGTCTTGATCAACATAATACGACAGAGCAGAACATATGGCATCTATGATGCCTCAGCCTTTGCTGAGTTACTTTTCTCGGGACAAATTGGTCTCTTAGGTGTTGCTTTCGATTCCATCGAGATGTCAGACAGTTAGTAGCCAACCGATGCCAGGGAGGAAACAACTTATTGAGAATCGTTTACATTAGATCTTGCTCCTCTAGTGCGTGAAGTTGCGGCTCCGTCGGTTATCACAAATTTGGTTGCTCCTTTTTCCATCCGTTGGTTAGCAAATTTAAGACGTACGCAGGGGATATCATTTCAGGTATGCGTTCCTATGCCGTGAGCCATTCTGTCTAAGTGGAATCTTATCTTGAGGGAAGTTTTCTACTGGACTTCCTTGGTTACCCTTTTTAGAAGATTCCCACCTGGTTGAGGTGTGCGACTCATTCGTTGAATCATGCTCGCGGCAGAGTGAAAACATGTGTTCGGATGATTTCCTGGTTTCCCTGAAGACAGAACTACTGCAACGACGCAGTTCTTTCATTCGCAGAGCTCTTCGGGACCGACTTCCAAGATTGCTCTCGCTCCCAGTGTCTCATGTATCAACAAGCGTTGGGGATCTGACGTCACACATTTTAGCGTCTCATGTGCCTTTAGGTCTACGATACCCTGAGAGCTTGCATCATGGGACGCTTGATCGAGCGATTGTTGATGCCATGGAACGTTGGAATGCAAGTTCCCCGGTGGATCTGCAGCTACCCGACAACCCAATCATCACTTCAGCTATTGTAGAAACAGATATTGGCGCGTACGCCATGTACTTAAGTCCAACTTCGATGCGGCGTTTCGCGGAATGGCTGAAGAATGAAGCTCATCTCCAGACTCTTCAGGGTTCTCGCCTTGGGTCGTTGCATTCATTTTTGGACTCATACTCCACTGTCCCAGATGTGGAGACATTCAAAATTAATTCTTCTTACCTAATTGGGGTCGTAATTCCTTTATTGCGACGACTCTCTTCAAGGTCGTGCTCGCGCGTGGAAGCTGACTTGATAACTGGGTGCATCATATCTGTTTTCCGTATCAACCAACCACAAGTTGATACCATCATCGAGTCTATTCTGGGCGAAGTCAAACTGGCATCCTATCACAGTCTCTTCTCGAATCACTTCCAGTTGCTTTTATATCGATTGCTCCAGATTGATTCAAGTCCCTCACTTCTCTCACTCCTTAATAATGTTATTGAGCGTGGTTTAGAATGGGTCGTTCGTTGCTTCGCAGAAGACGACCACAACTCTCTGCATACACTAGACTCACTTGACGTCTTCGGTATGTCAACAAAAACCCGGCAACCTGAAGTTGTTAACGTCGTATTACAGGTCAGCTTATCCAGATGATGACTGATGTTAAAGGACATCTAGCAGAACCTGTTCTTAACGCCGGTGTGCAAAATAGACTTTCGGTTCCTTCGGCGGTAGGTTTCATGTCGAAGCTAGCGGCTCGTACAAAACTCAGAGTGAGATATCTTGTTGACATCGTCTTTTTGGTTACTAATGGCATGACGGTAGCCTGTCGTCTCGAATCGACTCTTGCAGAACATACTGCATAACTCAGACTTTCTGATATTGGCTGCTACGTCCGAACACCTTACTTCTGGTGACGACACTCGATCTCTCATCATCTCGTTGCTACATACTCTATTTTTCATGCATCCAGCGAACTCATGTCAACCAACACATGTGACACCTCTAATTAGCGTATATGGAGGCACCATGTCCACTTCAGATCGTCAAATACTGGCAATCTTGCAGCTGTTCGAGCATGAACGACACATATCGGCCCTGGCGGTAATCAAAAATTGGAATGGAACGTCGGTGCCCCCCACTGGGTCTCGGGTCATTGATGCCTTAGCTTGCTTGGATTCTGTAACGGTTATGAAAACATGCACAACCCGTTCCGTTTTCGATATTTCATCGGAACCTACAATTACTCGATGGAATAGCGAGGAGGCTGTGTATGATCCTCATTTCGTCATTTCCTTGCTGAGTGCTGTGATACATGAAGGAGGAATAGCCGGTATGGAATGGGTGAAAATATTTCAAACAAACGCGCCCTGTGTTGCGATTCGGGCTCTTTCCGCGAAGGACGAAAGCATTCGAGCATCCGCATCTGTATGTCTTGCCGGATTGTGGCACTCTCTTCAGGTGTGATTCCAAGATGTCTTGCTTGGAAAGATACTCACCGACTTACAACAGTCCGCAGAATTTCAGGAGAAGGACCAAACTGTCTACGTCCTCAACCTTTTACGGAATATTGTATCCCCATCCACAGACTTAGCGCCTCCGCGAATCGCAACATACCCGACGCTGCTCGTTATGCACGCTCTGCGTTCCATATACCAACCTTCTCACTTCCTATATCCATCGGTCATGCAATTTCTCCTACAGCGACCCGTGTTAGATGATGCCGACGTTCCTCTATTGTTCTCTATGTTGTATAGCAGCAATGATGACTCGGAAAAGGAGCGAAGCTGGAGATTGGAACGAAGCTGGATCATCCGCTTCATTGCGGATGGTATGGTGTCAGCGCAGGATTGGAAGATTCTAACTCGCCGTCATACATGGGACCTTCTAGCGAGTCTGTTCCAAGCTTCTGGAGCAGCCCGAGCCACGCGACACGGTATTCTGAATGTGAGTTTAACGGATACCTGTATTATCGGTGTTAATTGTGACTCCCCAACAAGGTGCTCGGGCAAGCGACCCAAAACGTTAAGGCCGCTCGAGCACTGGTGAAACGATCATCTCTACTATGCTGGATACAAATGCAGCTTCGTCACCCGAAGGCAGACGAATTTGATCTCTGGCTTGGGGCCCTCGGTAACATCTCTCGCGTACTTGATCCAGTGAAAGCCGATCAAGATACCCTCGGTGGTTGGCGTTACACCATTGCAGAATGCTTCTCCCTAATCCTCCAAGCTCCAAGTAGGCTATCTCGTTGTTCTATTCTTCGACTGACGCCTCATTGATGAACAGATGTAACTGCCATACAGCTGTTTCAGATTTGTGTTTCGGTTAGGCGCATCTCACCCATAAATATGAACGTTCCGTCATCGCAGGCGTTACTAGGTGCACTTCGTGTGACTCTGGAGCGATTGGAACCGACTATTTCGATAAGTGACTCAAAGTTGGAAGAACTGGTCATGTACGAAGTTCGAACTTCAAAGGCTGAATTGACAGATCCTTTCATTCGTTCATCCACTCCGGAGCTATGGATATGGGGTCGTTGCATCGAGATGATTTGGGAATCATTAATGATCTCTGATGGGGATGAACGTCGACACGCTCACATCTGGAGCGAGTTCACCAGTCGTTTACTCATTTGGAATGCAATAAGTAGAAAGAGCAACGTAGGTAACTGGGCGAGGCTTCAGCTCATCAAAAATCTGCGCGAGTCCCTAGCATAGAATCGTTTTGCGATCACATCTAATATAATACAAGATATGCTAATGGAGCGAAGGTCGCTCATACCAAGATTGTGAAGGGTGAAGAGTGCCCAACGAAAGCGGTGATGCTACCCGTGAGGGACTTCGAATCCCCGTAGTAAGTCAAACGGTATGTTCCGGCTAAGATTTCGTTAGAAGATGGGCAAGGGGACGGACGGGAGGATCACGTACCAGGTGTGCCGTTTTCGATGGTCCTACACGAAACAGTCAGCTATGTTGGCAGTAAATGAATGGGAGCAAGCAAACGAACCAGGTAATGTTAGTGATAGAAGTACCCAACTGAACAATTTCATTATATCAGCAACCCAAAGCGGAGTTAGATTCGTGCTCACGATGTCGCTAGTACGGTTCCAGGTCAACTTAGTAGAGGGATGAGAATCCGTGCGAACCGGATTCCAATGCGAACCAATCAATTTATCGACAGTAAGAAAGGTGCCTTCCAATCTTAAGTTATTCTACGGAATAGGCATGTCACTAAGCATTTCTGATGGGTGGCACCTCAGAGTGAATGGTAAGCTACCCTAGGATTTGCACCCCGGAAGACTGCGAAGACTGTCCGACCAGCCTCGTAGGGTACTTTGGTCCGCACGTCAGTGAGAACCTGCCCGAAATGCCCAAAGCCCGGAGTGTCATAGACGACACGTCTCTATATTCAGAATCATCAGCGAATAGTGAGACAAATTGCTCCTCAAATAAAGCTCACTTGTAATGAAATGGACTTGTTGACCTGATCAGGGGGAGTAGGTCCAGGGCTTAGTACTGCGGTATTGCTGGGTTTAAGGTACCGGACGAGGTTAGTGTATATGTCTATGTAAGCTTCTAGGGTATCTATGGACAGGGCCTCAGTAAGGAAGGTTTCGTTCATGAGGTTCACGCACATGGTCCGTAAATCGTTGATGCTCCTTCGAACCGCTGGATGGCGTACTCTTCACGTGTGGTTACATAGTGTGAATAAACGTTGCTCGGGCCGACGATGACAACGTACGCGGAGTTGTCGAGAACCCCAGAAGAGATAAGCTTGGCGCGCACGGCGTCTCGGATTCTTCGACCTGCCATGGTCGTAAATTCACTAGGGACGATAAGCATAACTAATTGTCCGACTTGGAATATTTGGATGTCAACAACGGCTGGTGTCCTACAAGATAGAACGAGGGCATTAGTAACTACAATCATCAGGCCTATACAACACCAAATATACCACTCATAAGGGGTATGCGCATAACCCTAACCAAACAAAAGGCTCGATGAGCACGTTCAAAAGTTTCTCATTTGAGCTTACCGTGTTCAGTAGGATGGGTTTTGGATGGTGGCAATCAATTTGCTCTTGACTTGGGTATGGTGTGGCTGCACCTGAAATACAAACCCAACCCGGTGAGCGTCACACGCCCAATTTCGGAAGAGAAAACCAAATAAAATTAACATCCTCACATACCTTTAACAAGTTCCCAGAATGGATTCTGACTCTGCGTCGAATTATCGCCCTGTATGAAATCAAATGCACCCGGCCCATCCGTCGTTCCTCCCGCAAATGAATACCCCATGGCACCAGGACAAGTGTTCACCTTTGTCCCGTTCGCAAGCGTAAACGAATAATTGCTCATCCGAATGTATGTATGCAGCGCCTTCACAGCACCCGAAACGGGCACAAGCGATGACCCCTCCATAAGAGCTTTGGCTGCATTGAATTGATTCAAACCGATGATGCGGTTGGACTCGAAGTCAGAGATGCGGAAACCTGGGCCACGACCATGGCAATCTTGGGTGATGTTACCACATGTAGATCTGGTAAACTCGCAGGGATGGCCATCCCATGGCTTGCCTGGGCTTTCGCAGTACGCTCCAAGGCTGAGAAAATGACAATATTTAGCATGTGGGACACGGTGCACTGCATATGGGGACTTGCGTGTTAGGGCTAGACCGGGGAAGTCAGAAACCAATGTTTGAGTGAAGCAGTATGAGGACCTCAGAACGCTGTCAATTACCTAGTGTCACCCACATTTGCTAATGGTATGGCATGATTATCTTGATAAGACCGGAGCCGGAGCTTAGGGAAAGAGGAACTCACCCTGTGCGAAACCAGCGACAAAGCTATTATTCATCCCAGGAAACGCGTTTGGGTTCACATATGCTAAGAATGATTTATTAGGCCATGATCACGCCAGAGGATGGAAAAGTGGCTTACATTCGTACAGGTAAGCCGCCATGCCTGCAGAAATCATCCCCAGATGAACGACCTTCATTCCAAACCAGAAAAGCGCTAGCATACCTTTATTATCTGTGCTGACGAGCGTGTTATTTGAGTATAAGCTAGTTCCATGTACCGCAAAGAACGATAGGAATCCACGTGGATCGCCGGCTGCCGAATCGGTGAACTTGAGCAGCGTGAAGTCTTTATCCTGGTCATATTGATACTTGGCGCGTTCAAATGCGGGGTTTCTGTGGTGCAAAAAAAGCGTTTGCTAAGGAGTGACAAAAGGGAGCATGCTTTCATACGCTAAATAGGCATGAGGAGAGCGATTGACGCTCGTGTCAAGAAGCGTGGTGTTGCCAAGAGTCAGGGTCCCCAGTTTGAGACTGTTATGTGCTTGAATGACCGCTGTCACGGAACCTGGGGCAGGGATTTAGGCACTCGTAGGTGACAATCACAGTGGAATAAAAGAACCATTCACAATAGCCTCGTAGGATTGTCGTACAAATCCTAGTGAAGTGATTTGGGGAAGCAAATAGTTGTGAAATCCAGCCACTCCTGAATGCTGATGCGTTCCCACGAGTGCAACATTGGAGTTATCATACACGCCGGGATAAAGCGCTTGCCTTAATGTCATGGAACACAACATCAGATAAGTTAGCTCAAAATTAATTTATTCATGGAATAAGAAAATACGTACAATTTTTGGATAATTCCAACGCGAGCAGCGGTATCGCCCATGCCAATATCCGAGTTGACAAACACCAAGCGATTCGAGGGATCAGCAGCATCCGCAATGATAAAGGCGCGGCTGCGCTGTCTCATGTGGAGGCCCGTATCCGTTTGCGCAAGATCTGCGTATCCCATCACTAGTAACAAAAGCGTGCTTAGCTGCGCTTGACACAGAGAGGAAAACCAAGGCTGACTGACTGTTCGTCTCAACTATCGGACCGGTGACATCACCAATTCCCACTCCGAGCAGGTACGTCGAACCCATACTCGAGTTCGAACTGATACTCGTATGCGCAAAGAGGAAGGAAACAACGAGAAGAGCTTTAGACTTCCAGAGCATAATAGTAGAGGAAATAGACTCGAAGCAAGCAAGAAGAAAGTTACAGAGTGTTGATGCTACATCGGTATTAGTAGTCGGATAGGACCATGAAGACCGCCAGGCCGCCAAACTTTCTTGCCAGTGATCGATCGGCAGGTGCATCTCACGTATCCTTGTGTGGAAGATGGTTTCGTAACTGCACGAGTTTTAAATGCTGTACACTAGAATGGATGCGCAAGAGTAAGGGTAGGGAGATAGTACAGGCGAGATATTACAGAGGCTCAACAGCCCGTCCACGGTAAGTCGTAGCACCCCTAAGGGTTCTTGGTATTGATGAGTAGTTATAGACTGGAGTAGGGTTGTGATCAACGGGTGCACGTGGGCTGCGGCATCGCCGGGGGGTGCCACTACTCTATATAAGACAGGACCGGACACATAATGGGAATTTTCATTCTTCATTTCGGATGGCCTTCTTCCTTCACCATTGACAAAGGTGAGGTGAAGCGTCCTCGGCTAACGCCATCTCTCTCACCGTGAGGGATGAAGGGGGCCTTGAGTAACGCGCCGGTTTAATCACTTCATTGCAGCTAACTTCCCTGCATGCGAAGTTTCACTACGGCCTACATGCATGCGCATCTACCCCTCCTGTCTTCCGTTCTCATGTACTGCTATTCTCGTTTAGTGTCTGGATTTGCGACTGCTGTCTGCTTTTTTATGATAGAGGAATAGTCATCATGTCTCATCCCATCCCTTCATGCATAATGATATACTGACAAATGATTAACTTCATCCCGGTACCTCTGAACTCGATGATGAGGTCCTGTGTTTCTTATAATGGGTTGATATGGGCTAGTCATGCAATCGTAGCCCTGAAACAGTGTCGGCCAGTGTGGGGTTTATGTACGCTGCAACTTATTGGCCGTTGTGTTTCATCTTCCAATATGGTGGGCAGACTTGCACACCCCAGTTCCCGTTCTAGTTCTACCAACAAGATAGTATCAATGCGCTGTCCAGAGTGTGCCCAATGACCTTAGCCCGCGTAAGTGAAACTCTGAATCTGAGAATACGATGTTTTATTCGCTACCGGGCGTCCTTCTAGATCTCGGTTCAGAATTCTCTAAATAGCCGTACGCATGTCTGGGTTATGACGCAGGTGACAACTCATCAGTGGCTCTCCCATGATGGACGGCACCGCCGATAGGTATAGTACAATGGTGAAGACGAGTACTTCTGTTATCTTACAGTTGACATGAAGTGTCCCACGGAGTGGCAATTCCCGCGAAAACGAAAATCATGTGGAAACAAAACACCTCGCAAGCTCGGCCAATAAAGACTAATTAAAAAAGGGGAAAACTTCGATCGTGCCCCGGGGAGTATAAATGTACGTGAAACGGTTAATGCGCGTGAAATACGCCTATATGTAACCCCGTATTACCCGATTCCCCCGATCCGACTCTTACATATAGGCTGCCCTTGGAGAACGTAATATTATTGGGGAGCCTCAACATAGATTTCCGATAGGTACACCAGTGATTCTCATCTGAATCGGCAAGAGCATGGAGGTCGCCATCAATGATGTTTGCGGAATGGAGGGGTACAGCAATAAGTCAATACGCGACATGAACACATTCAACTATTCGGTAGATAAAGAAAAGTTTGCTAACCCTGAAACTTTCGGGCGAGGCAATGCAATGGCATGCTTAAAAATGCAAATTTGTAGCAGCCTAAAAATCTGGCCTCTATAATAGTGTGATGATCCCGAATTGTGGTAGAGTGAGTCTTATAATTAGAGTTAATGAATGATTCGTTCAAGCAATGTATTATAGTATTTGCTTATTTGTACATACTGAGTCTTTTGGTGTTAGCAAAATCTCCTTTAATTCCGGTAGTAAATGTATTCTTAGATGCACCAGGAAGGGAAGGGTGCACAGTGGAAAGACTTGCATAGCACTCTTCATCCATGTAATATATCTATGCTGGCATAGTACCGCATTGAGAGCTGGTGCATTGGACGGAATGCGTGATTTAAATGAAAACAACGAATCATTTACATCATAGGATTAAAAGTTAGGGAAGTCTACAGGAGGAAGCGACGAGGACTAGACAATATAATTCCTAAATACTATATACAGTATACGTCTTACAATAATTCAACACTATTCCTGCGTGACAAAACGAGGGATCGTGCATGGGTCACCCTGACGACAAACCAGTCTAAGAGCCCTTGGCTGTATATACACGGCGGAGTTGGCTGAGGTGCTGTCTACTATAGCACCACAGAGAGATCAGTAATGAATCAGAGTATCACCGAAATTAGTAAGGATAGACAGTAATTAAATGCGTCTCCAATCGCTCTGATTGTCGGCCTTCTGCATGCACTGGCGCGTCGAGCCTTATGTCCTTCGAAACTAGCAGCACTGGCACCCGCGTGGCGGTGGTATGCTCGTGAGTAACATCGGTTTGCTCGCCCGCGTCATCTTCCTGGAGCAGACCAGGTGGTTTTCGTCTATCATGAACTTTGAACGTCGGTAACGGGATCTCTCCCGTCGACAGAGGTATGAGACGATATGGGATGTCTTCCGACATGCCTGGCAATAGTGTTGGAAGGCGAGTGTGTCGAGGACCTGCAAGGACGAATGCCTCGGAGGAATCGACGTCGAGATAGGGGTCGGCAGTTCGAAAGTATTGACGATTTTGAATCGATAGAGTGAGTATGAAAGGCTCATGTAGCTTCGCGGTAGGAGGGCAAGTGACCAACGCTACCAAGCCATCTTCTGGTGGCTTCAGACTCGGTAACATGATATCAGTCTTAGCCGTCAAGTCAGGCGCAGTTGAGTTGACCCTGTCAATTACCATTACGGAATCAGTGACTGACAGTGAGGGTAAGGCCTAATACAAGATATCCTTACTTCTGCCAGGCTACTTCAATTAGCCCAGGGAAGGGAACCTCATCGGCAGGAAACTCTTCCGTATCGTCCTTCCCAAGCTGAACTTCACACATTATTGAGAATACATCTCCGATTCGCCATACTAAGAGAGCATTAGCGAGTAAGCAACGAATGAATGAGATATCACGCACTTGACGGGAAATCCCCTTCACTGAAATCCAACGAAGTGTGTAGCACTCTTGCCCGGTGGCCCTCCTTCAGCGTCAGATTAGTTAAGACAGGCTGGAAAAACGCCGAAACTTACCCGAGGAATGAATTGGATAGAATTAACTATGATGTCCAGTGGACCGGAACAAGTAATGTCGATTGATGCTAACGCTCGCCCAGCTGGTTCAAAGGCATCAGGTTCGAACTTCGACAGGTCTATTAACGGTGGGAGAGGATGGGGATCTTGGATATAGATTGTGTGAAATGCATACTGCATCGGTGACACCACCGGAACCCTCAACTGTCGGAGGGTCTCATTTGTGCTGGAGGTGTGATCTGGTTCAGGATGTGCATGGGAGGCACGAGATTGGATGGACACATCCAACATTTTCTCGCCACTCGCACCTCCGATGAAGTACAGTGTACGTGTGACAGAATCGCCGACTTGAACAACCCCAAATGAAACACCTTTGATCAAGGCCTTCGACCGCTCTTCACCGACCATTATGTAGCTCACTACAAAGGAAAGGTTGATATTGATCTGATATGTTGGGTGGAAATAGCAAACCAGTGTCATCATCAGAAGGCTGCAGAAGAATATCCATATCGAACTTCAGGTCTTGGTCGTCCTCATTTGTGATTTCAATTATAATAGGGTATAATTCATTGCAATAAGCAGGCTCCTCGTGGATGAAAGAAATGGATAGAAGGGGCGGACGAAATATGACACTGGCTAGCAACATTAATCACTATCAATTGAAATCATTGGATAGACTTACGAGCAGGTATCGGGATGTGTCCTGGTAACGGATAGTTCAGGGCTGGCAGATGGTGCTGGCAAGTACCATTGGACAGCTCTAGGGGTCTCATCTACGGCATGAATTAGTTCAGCGGGTATTGTAATGTTCCAAGCATGGGTCTTGAGTACTAGCTCCACTTTAGGGATCTAAATTCCAGCGTAAGCGAAGGGAGAGCCAGACCCAGTCGAATAACAAACGCACACAGAATTCGGTGACCACTGATGATGTGAAGTGGCCAGCAAACGTCTTGGGTTTTCCTGATGTCCAACATAGATCTGCGTGTATTGGGATCGTGGAGGCACCCTCGATAGTCGAAACATCGAAACTGCCTAGAAACGTGTAGGAGCTCTCCAAGATAGTTTGCAGGTGTTGAACAATCACCGGAGGCAAATGCTCGCTATAGTAAATGCGGAGTTCCGCAAAGGGAAGCTTGGCAGTTGCCTCTGACGGAGTCAATGTGAACTGAAACGAAGCCGGCTCCCCAATATACAACGTTTTCTGCCAAAAGACGGTTGATACGCTGACTAGATGGTGTGTTATAATGAGTGGGGGCTAAAATGTTCGGACGCCTGCTCACACAGTGGTAGAGGTCGTTGTATGTCGATCGAAATGGGTTCTTGGTCCGAGGTTGTTGCCGACTGATGAAAATAATGTCAGTTATTCAGATCAAGTAAACGGAGGCGAGTTGTACTTCAAGGATCTCTCTTAATTCATCCCCCGCGGAACTTCGCTCAGTAGTGCTTCGCCGAGTGTCTGGTAGTCCAGGTGTCAATTGAACTCGCCAATCCCTGGCGATTAAGTGCATACCCGAAAGGATGGCAAGAAGCAGGCGGATCGTCAGCTCTTTATCTCCTAGCTTGCGGCTGCACTCGCACCACAGGGTGAGGAGTGGTTCAGGCAGGTAATCCCAATGCTCTTCTTCATAAGTCCCCACGATACGCTCAAAGAATCTGATGGGGAAGGCTAAGCTGGGGAATAGAAGGGTCAAATTTAAACATACCTGGCGGCAGAATCATACCGTTTGGACAAGAAGTGCACTTCCGCAATACGGTACCCCATATGATATGTCAAACGGCGGCTTGAACCGCCATGCAATTTGAATAACTCATATGCCTTGGTGTAGAGCTGTGATGTGACCGCATAATTATAAACGTGGAATTCGTTTGACATCATGTACATACCTCTGTTAATGTCCCGAGATGGTCTACCTTGCGCTCATTCACTAGAGCGGGCGAAACTACTGGATTCTGAGGCCATTCATTATAATCCTCCATATTTCAATACAAAGGTTGTTCACGCACGTGTTGATTATTGATTGCAATGAACCTTTCTAAGCGGCGTCGAGTGCTAGTCGCAGCAGTGTAGTAGAAATAACCGGCATGTTGCAATGAGTTGAGTGGATTAAGGCCAATGGCGGCAGGCGGTTGCTCAGCGTTCGATACCGTGAGTACAGATGGGTTTGATGGGCTTATCCCTTGCATTTGCGAAACGCTTCCAACAGGCAACTGCAGTCCAGAGCGGGAAGCTTGGTCAAGTAGTTGGCGCGCCACCCAGCTCCAATATTCAAACGTTTCTTCTCCAATCCCCCAGCTGATGGACATCTCGGAAAGCCGCATAAGATGACGATTGAAATGCGTCAAGGCCCTGGCAAATTCGGAATGATATAGATATAATTTGCAGATCTAGCGCTTTCTGAGTCACTAACACTCATTCCTCACAAACAAACGACCACTCACCTTAAGAGATACTGTATCAGCCAGGACTTTCGCTTCCGCCCAACGCTTGGTTCTTGGAGGCAAAACGGTCGTGGACATAAACATGCTAATAAGTCCTTCCCAACAATCTTCATAGTGCCTGAGCTTGGATCAGCAACAAACGGAGGGTGGGAAGAAAAGCCAACCAACTTTCTAGCCAATTCGTCCTCCATTCTGAATTCAGCGAAGGTCGCCATCTTGTACTCATATCTGACCAGCCACCCCTCATTCCGAAGCGGACGACCAATGGTTGGTCCCGAACTTGCTGGTATGGAGGAGGATCGTGGAGGGACTTTGTTCTTCTTCCTGCGCACGCGCTTGGTATGAGCAGTATAGTATTCGGTTGCTGATTCGAATAGTGCGTCTTGAAGGCTCTGGATAAACTCTTGGAGCTCTGGAGAACTTAGAGGACTGAGTACGAATAATGCCGCACGGGAATCTAACCCGCTTTGGCGCCTGATGAGTGAGAGACGCGAGTCCAGAGACGGATCCTCTACACAAGGATGAACATTTTGGTATGTGATGTCTCGGTATGTTGCTCACCAAGCATCCGCCGACTGGCTAGCAGAACAACCGTAAGTTTGATCCCACGCTCTCCAGTCGATCGCTTCCGTGCGGCGATTTCTGCAGATAAATCTATATCCTGCCTGCGCTCCTCGTCCTTATCTTGACTGTTACCAGTATCGAGGGGAGATGATGGAGGAGAGGACTCCCATAAACGAAGGAAAAGAACAAAAACAGATGGGACTAGTTCGAGATGCTTTCGGACCCATATTGGGGCTATTATTCCATCTGGGTAGAGCGGAGACGAAGGAATCAATGGAGATAACGGAGAGTGAGGAACGTTCGTAGTTAGATTATCGTCAATTCTAGTATTCTGATGAGGTATAATTTTCCGTGGTGGGAATTGCACTGCCTACAGAATGGGTTGGTTCTAGCCGCCAGAATAGCAACTACCTCTCGATACGCACTTTATCCACGAGCACGATTTGAAACTTGCGAGTTCTTTCGGAATCCCATATAGTCGTCCTTCGTTTGGCACTTAAAGCTGAGCGGAGCCTGTCAATCAGAATACCAAAAGAATCTTTAGTATCAGCTTTGGGTGTTGACGGATCTGATGCGCCTGTGGAAGGTGAGAGAGGACTGGAAAGGCCTTCGGGTTGTTGCGATTCGGACAATCCGGCCACAAACATGACCGGTGCATGTTGGATAATGAGCTCTGTTGGATAAGAATTCATGCAAAGCCCAATCTTTCTTGACACAAGGAAATGAATAAGAAGATGGCCTTAACCAAAAAGCGGCGCGGTACGCGTGTGGTTGAACCAGAAACGCGTAAAGCTACGCAAAACTCCAGCATAGCCACAGAGGGCATGTCCATACAGTACGCTAGTCAAAACAGGAATAAAAATAGCGATGAAATCTCGCTCAAAAAAAAAACAAGTGAAAAACATATCAAATGTCTGCAAAATGTCAACAAGTACAAGGATTCAAGATGAAGTGAGGGTGAAAGTGAAATGGAAGACAAGATGCACTCCACCAAACCAGGGCCTTGACATGAAATTACCGTGACCGACTCAGACCAGCAATGTCGGATTGCGAACGGAGTCTCTCTTGTCGCTGCCATACGATTTCGGCCCATAAGGGATTCGGAGGGATCCTTCCTTGCAGCGTCCGCAGCACTTGAAGCCTGAATAGTATTGGTGAGAGGGTTGGAAGTGAAAATTTGGGAAACATACCATTTGCTCTTCTCCTCATCGGTGTCAGCATAGAACTCGATTTCTTCGTCATCTGGAAAAATCAACCTGAAAGACCGTTCAATCTTCACAAGTCCATCATATGAGTCTCGCGCTCGCCGCCGGCTAATGGTAGCCTGGGAAGCCTCGGAAGATAATGGCTCATTATCATCTTCGACGACAATCATTTGTCTGAGATCGATGGTAACCATGGCCTTCTTCGTCACATCATTGAAAGCTATCATTTTAGCGCCTATAAGACGGAATAATCGTCGCCTCCAAGACTACATGTGAAGTCAATTAGACCGGTGTGTATGTAGTATACCGGTCCAATTACTCACAGAGCAATCACCGCCATTCTGTGTAAGGGTACCCTCAAGGTAAGTCACCTTGTGCCACGACGTATGCCTCAAGCCACGCATACATTCATCCAAAGACTGGGGAAGTTTCTCCGGAGCGATCCCAGGAAGGGGAGGCAACCGGAAAAGTTGTAGGGCGAGCTGACCAACCACTCTTGACGATCTCCCAGTTCTGGACGTAGCGACGGTGGCCTCATCATTGGGGATATAACCCATGAGCGGAAATGCGGTCTCGAACAATCGCGTGTCACATTGTGCGGCAACATCTTTGAATGATACTAGAGTCTTCCCGAGCGTACCGTCAGGGCGAAGGTGCCGTATTAAAGTGTCTTCAACTACTCTGGGCGGCTGTGGCAGTGGCATCGGAGGCGGCGGCGGTGAAGGGGTCTTGGTAGCTGCAGCTTTGGACTTTTTGGGGCTACCACCGAAGAACGCTCGCACGCCGCTCATACTACTCTTCGTCGGTACTTGAGCTGGTACAGGAGGAGGTGGAGGTGGTGCCTCAACTCGGGGAACCTGTGGCTGCAAGTGGGCATCTTTTCGAACCTTCATCATCAGGGTAAACTCGAGTTTGCTGTGCTCAATGCTGTTGCACGATGTCAGAAAAGATGCAGGAGTCAGAGTAAGACGCTCACAGTTCAAACTCTTGCTCAATAGGACTCTCCCTTGATAATCGACATTCTGGAGTAGTCACGAAGTGGATACCATTGTTTAATGTGCAGGTGAACCATGTTGGCAGTCGGGGGATTGGAACATTGAGACCCGTGATCCCAAGGACTTACGAACGGGTCAGTACCCCATCGCTTTGACTTCATATTTACTAACCTTTCACGAATATCTTACCATGGGCCTTGCCAAGCTTCTCCTGCGCTCGGTATTCTCGGATTTCACGGGCGTACTCATTCTGCAATCCTAGCCTTGTCAACACCGGAAGAATGAAGTAAAATATACAAGCTGACCATGTCTGAAGGCCGTCGGACGGAGCGCCATGCTCTACCTGTGTCAATATCTCCCGCATTTCTGAGATGCGAGACCTTAGGGTCTGAAGAGGCATAAATCATCCTCGGATGCTCTCGCAACTGGTATGTTGGAGTCTTGATGATGCTCTAAGTTTGAAGACCTTCACTAAGATACAAAGTACTTACTTGTCTTTCCTCATGCATCTTCTTTAATTCCTCCGAAATGGATGCGCTAAGGGGGATATTGGCCGCTGAATCTTGGCTCAAGGAGGGTGGCAATGACGACTTGGCTGCTTCATTGCGATCTGTAACAGCGCGCTAAAGCGAACGGTTAATAGCGATCTAGTGAAAAGTTTGAACGATGTGTACCTCCCCTCTTGAATCAAGCACATCACCAGCCGAACGGCTTCGTCGCCTCTGAGGACGCTCTAATGGTGAAGCTTCTGAGGCATCCGCTGGTCCATCCAACGGTACCCCCATTCGTGTCGGAGAAATAGTGTCCTCGTTAGTGACATTCCGGCCCGGAGAAAGGGAAGTAGAAACAGTTGATATCATCAGGTGGGAATCCGCGTTGGTAGAAAGGGGAATGGTATCGCCGAATTCGGACTCATGGAAAGAGGATGAGATGGGAAGGTCAAGAGAAAGGCGGGGTTGAGGAGTAGCGGGAAGGGGCTTGGAATCCAGGTTAAACCCGACGTCAGGGTCGGGTCTCGGAGCAGGTGCTAAATTTTCGCTTGATTCCACATTGTCCGGTAGCGTAACGGCAGGAGGCGCAGGGGGCGATGACATGCCTCTCGTGGACGGTGTAGCAGGCTCATCATCCTCAGTTTCCGTTCCTTCCGTCGAAGGTGTCTGGTTCTGCGGATGAGACGTAGCCGGCACTTGCGTGATGAAAGTACTCTGCAGAAGAGGAGGGGGTATGATCTCCGGGTGTTTACTCTGAGTACTTTGAGCCTGGGTGAAAACGGCGCGTTCAGCTCCCATAACCTCACCGACGCTCGAATCGGTCATCACTGAGTTTCGCGGATGCTCAGGATCCTCAGTTATTGATGCATCTGCTGACCGGTCAATACTCTCTTCTGCAAAGCTTAACTCATTCTGTTGAGTGAAGCTGCCGCTGTCGTCCACGAAGCCGCGTTCAACGCCAAGCATAAGACGGTCCAAGGCAGAGCGAACATCCCCAAGATCGACTCCCGTCTTACGCAAATCGACTGAACTGGACTGTTGATGGACCAGTGAGGGTTGCGGAGCAATCATTATGGGTTGCTCCTCATTGTCCCCTTGAACCGGGTCATGTCCTAGAGAGGGCGAAGAGGTATCTGCATTGTTACTACTAGTTCCCAGACCATCGACGGGAGGACTAGTACGGGACTTCATGAGACGTCTTCGGACTTCCTCGCGGTCAATACGAGGACTGGATCGTCCACTGAGACTGTCTCCTCTCTCAAGGGAGCTTGAGGAAGAATTGGAATCGCCCCCCATTGTTCGGCTTAACACTGTCTTTGCCGGTAGTTGTATATCAGGCTGAGAAGCGGGTTCAAGTACGTCCAAAGTCGGACCGAATTGTGTGTGCTGCTCTTGGAGTCCAAGCGCAAAGGACCGAATGTCCTTTGGCATGGGATCGAGCACAAGATCGGTTTCATCTGCATCAGGTGCTGACTCTGAGGATAAGGAAGAAAAAGGAAGTCGGGTTCGGGCAGGTGAGGGCGAAGGGGGACCGTCGTAGTCATCTGCATATCGTAAAGGGGCGATGGGTGGCGTCGCACCCGCATGAGCCGCCCGCATACGTTCATCCTGATGGAAACGTCCAAGTGGGATCCCGCCTCCAGTTTCGGCTCCTACAGGAAGCGGTCCCGAAGGAGGTGTATATGGCCGCGGAAGCAACGATTGGTCGGAATCATCCTCGACCTCTTCTTTGGCCAACACTGAGTCAACGAATAAGCCTTCCGCTTCCGGATCGCTGTAGTACTGCTGATCATCGACTGAGTCGTATCCCTCTTCGTCAGATGACACCATTCGCCGCGGGCCATGCGGGTCGTAGTCAACGTCTTGATCACTTTGTAGGAAGACATCATCATCGAACTCGTAAGACTCTTGATCAAACTCTACCACATCGCAGCGCTCATCAAACGTAACAGTTTTTCGTCTGGGGCGCTTGGTCGACCCCGAGGACGTACGTGGTCCAAACATGCGCCTCGACACTAGGTTTGACCGCGATGGCAATTGCGTACGATGCTCAGCTTGTAGGGAAGTGACTTGTGGATGGTTTGAGTAAGGTCGTGGGTTTTCGGCACGAGGAGGACGCAGCGGAGGTGCCTCCGTGGTCCTCATTGGATAAAGATGAACCTCATCCATATTTGACGCGTGGTTCTCAACTGACGTCGATTGGCTGGTGTTTGATTCGCTTTTAAAAGGGCTTTTGCTCACCGCCTCACGCTTCGCGAGACGCTGAAAGCTACGGCTCTCGCGTTTTCGGAGGACGGAGGGATGTTCAGACGTATGCGACTGAACATTCTCACTCTGGATGAGGCTCCTCATCCTCTTTTCGAGACTGGTGCGCCGCTCCGTGCTAGTGCGTCGATCAGAAGTAGGTGCCCTAGCAGGTCGCGGGATTACATCCGATACGGTATCTGAGGAGTGCAGTTGCTTGAAGACGGAATTACTGACGAGACTACTGTTGCGAACATGGCTGAAGGAGGAGGATGTTCGGCGAACAGGAGTGGGACCCAGAGCGATCTGCCTGTTAGTCACAGGGGTTTGCCCCGATGGGTTGTCGCGCTTGCTAATGCGGAGGGGAGACCACCCAGAAGCGCCGCTAGCTAAATTGGTAGATTTGGTAGCGTCAAAACGGGGTGTTGATCGAGAACTCGAAACTGGGAGACGTGATGTTGACCCGAACATGGTCGTACTGTTATTCATGGGTGCAGTCGTGATGTGTGGCACCGTGGCCATTGTCGTACACGTTTCGTCAAGTGATGAGTGTACTATGGCAAATTAGCCAAATAGGCTAGTGAGATAGTTTGTTCTTGGCTTTGCCTCGGAAACATCCAACAAACGGTACAAATAACCATCAACAAGCCATGTCCAAAGCTCAGGTCCACACTTTCGATGGTATTCGGGCTAAGAAGAAGCCAAAGAAGGAGCAAACCCCAAAGGAGGACAGGAAGGATGTGTTTAAGAGCGTTCTAGATAACCCTTTCCAAATCCGGTGGTGAGTTTTCTTTGTGAATCAATGCTCATTACCGCTGAATGCAAGTAGGCCGATTTTGGCCCACAATGTACAGAATATGATACTCGCATCCTTAATCGAACTCGTCCAGAACTCTGGAATCCCCGAATATCACATTGGTCGTGACAGGGCTCATCGGAAAGGTCAATACAAAAAGCGGCGTGATCGTGCAAGTAAGCCTGTGCAATCTAACCCATCGAGCAAACGCAAACGCTCAGAAGGGTCCAGGCCTGAGGGTGGAGAACGGATAAAGTCCAGGAGACTTGACCACAACGTGTCAAATGAAGCCGATCCGGTCATTATGACCGAGGAGGTTGATACAACTCCTCTACCGTCGCCACCACCGCTTCTGACTCATATGAAGTTTGGTGTCAATGAGGTGACGAAACAATTAGATGCGCACGTTCTCTCTTCCCGAGAACATCCCACTATGCCACGCCCCGAGACAACTTTTGTATTCGCGTGTCCACATGATGTGAATCCGACATCGTTACTTGGCCACCTTCCTATGCTTGTTGCTGTCTGCAATGCGACTTGTCGTAGCCGAAATATACAGAGCAGAGTTTTGCTCGCCCCCTTACCTAGAGGCTCTGAGGCTCTCCTTGCACATACAATAAAGCAACGGCGCATCTCAATCCTAACGCTCACCGTGAGTTTTCACGTTCCTTCAAATCTATGCTGGCCCTCATGAGTTATTACAGTCTAGCGCCCAGGGAATTGGTCGATTATTAGAATCGTGCTCTGGGCTCCCCATTCTCTCCGCACCCTGGCTCGTAAGTCCCGAGCCATCCGGAACAAATTGTCCCAAAGTGGTCTCAAGCCAGGACCCGGCGCCAGCGGTTGCTATGCCCCCAGCACCGTTGTTACCAACAAATATTAAACAAATACGGACGACAGGTCCCAAGGATATGCGAGCCACAAGGGAGGCACGGGTGAAAGGACGCGCTCAGGCAAAAGCCAGACGTATCGGCAGAACTGCCATTCAGGGTGACACAATCGTTGTGTCGCTATGACGAATCATTAGATTAAAGACCGGGAAGAATGTGCATACATTTGTCTCGCTATAGTTTTGCTGCATATTCCACCAACGTCTTGGCTTGCTCCAGGTATCCATCCACAACTGACACCCAGTCGATGAGGTCGCTTCCGAACGCCTCTTCTAAAACTCTTGCATAAAGTTGATCAGAAAGACCGTCATCGCTGGCCTCATCCATTGCTTTGCGAAATGCAGCATGCATTGCCTCAGCCTCCTTCTCGTATTGAACCCACTCTTCCCCGCTGAGGGTGGAAGTATATCTGTCGAAAGGCCGTGGTTTTTGTTCTAGATATGGGAAGTGATGTAACAATACGGTGGTATCTGGCCGTGCGGATCGTTCACCACAAACATGGCGCAAATGCTAAATCGGAAAGGTAAGCCGCGAACTGAACAACGCGGATTTCGACTGACCATCGAACGAACGTAGTAAATACAACCAAGATACTTCTCATGAGCAATGTGAGAATTCTTTAGGTGTTTGCGCCTTAACTTGGAACTTGACTGTGCGAGGGACATACTTCCTCCCAACACGGAGCGGATCTTTTCGACAGCAGCCTGTCTATGGGCTTCAACCTCTGACAATATCTCAACCAGATCCGCAGCAAAGTCCCACATCATCGTGGGCCTCATGATCTGCGAAGCGGTGAAGCACAAGACCGAAATTGGCGCAGACTCTTGCGGATTTTCATAACTCTGTATCGTTTCTGAGTAAATCAGCATCGATTAAAATGAACTGAGAAAAGTCCTTACCAAGCATATCCTTTGACCTCAGAATGATGGTGCTACTTTAAATGAACCGAAAGATCGGGACCCCAAAAACATGAATCCGAGGTGCATGTATTCTATACCAGTGACCTACACGAGATCGCCAGTTTAGTGACGTTGAAGGTCCACATCTACCCGTGACCTTACCTGCAAAGGGAGTAGAGGCTGCTTCAGCCTACAAAGGGAAGCAGAGTTGTAACTGTATTGTTTGCGAATGTTTACACCGGGTCTCGGGGACAAATTTTGCTGTACCGTTTTGGCGCCTTCACAAGGTCTGCCACAAAGTATTATCATGGGCCTTGCTGGTCCCAAAGTCAAGCAACGGATTCCTAATGACCCGCGTAACCTTGCTTGGGCTGAAGGTACGTAATTCAGCCGTGTCTCATAGGAATGCCAACATGTTTGGATCCTAGATGCCCTCAAATTCGGTCACGTATACCTCGCTAAACTGGGGTGGAGTCCCGGTCTTGGGCTTGGCGCTGATCATACTGGCAGAACCTCTCACATTGCTGTAGCTCAAAAGCTCGACCAACTTGGTATTGGCGCCGGACCCAGACTGGGCGATGACAAGGATGCCATCGCTTGGAAGCAGCAAAATGAATTTGAGGCTATGCTTGCTCGGCTAAATAACCCTAATGAACAGACTCCTGCTCGAGGAGGTGTATCAGCTCTCGGATTTCCGCCTGCAAGTGAGGCAGCAACTGCATCCAGCAAGAATGCTGTTGCAATTCATTCGTCAGAGCCCGGGTCGCCTGTGGAGCCACAAAACTGTAAGAAACTCAGAAAGAAAGGGATCAAGTCTGGAGAATCATCTACAGTCTCCGGTACTGCGGATGAGGATTCAGAGGCCGTTGCACCAAGACTCATCGTTCCAGTGCCTCGGAGATTCGCGTGAGTCCAGATCGAAATAATTCCCATGTCCTGCTCAGTGGGATCTCGTAGCCATCACCGTTCACGTCTGCTCAATGCAAAGAAGATTTCGACGAAGT
>WNFI01188192.1_pt1 | contig 23237 bp, 18 predicted proteins | sample 5400471 | NCBI WGS metagenome assembly WNFI01 (sample SAMN13153348, study PRJNA577476) | soil metagenome | isolation source: 100 cm saprolite on Douglas fir-dominated hillslope | place: USA:California | collected 2013-09-17
GCGCGAGTCGCTGCGCCCGAAGCCGTCGGTGCCGAGCACCTTGTAGCGGCGCGGCACGAACTCGCGGATCTGGTCGGCGAAGGTGCGCATGTAGTCGGTGGACGCGATCACCGGCCCGCGGGTCCCGGCGAGGCATTGCTCCACGTGCGAGGCGCGCGCCTTCTGCGCCGGGTGCAGCAGGTTCCAGCGCGCGCAAGCGATGCCGTCGCGGCGCAGCTCGTTGAAGCTGGGGCAGCTCCATACGTCGGCGAGCACTCCCCAATCCTTCTTCAGGAGCTCGCCTGCGGCCATCACCTCGCGCAGGATCGTGCCGCTGCCGAGGAGCTGCACGCGCGGGCCCGGCGCCGTGCCGGCGTCGGTGAGCTTGTACATGCCCTTGAGGATGCCCTCGCGCGCGCCCTCGGGAAGGCCGGGGTGCGGGTAGTTCTCGTTCATGAGGGTGATGTAGTAGAAAACGTCCTCCTGGTTTTCCACCATGCGGCGCAGACCGTCCTGCACGATCACCGCGACCTCGTGGGCAAAGGTGGGATCGTAGGAAATGCAGTTGGGAATCACCGACGACATGACGAGGCTATGGCCATCCTCGTGCTGCAGGCCCTCGCCGTTCAGCGTGGTGCGCCCCGCGGTGCCGCCCATGAGGAAGCCGCGCGCGCGCAGGTCCCCCGAGGCCCACACCAGGTCGCCAACGCGCTGCATGCCGAACATCGAATAGAAGATGAAGAACGGGATCATCGGCACGTTGTTGTTGGAGTACGACGTCGCCGCCGCCATCCAGGAGCACATGGCACCGGCCTCGTTGATGCCTTCCTGGAGGATCTGGCCGTTCTTGTCCTCCTTGTAGAACATCAGCTGGTCGCTGTCTTCAGGCTCGTAGAGCTGGCCCACCTGCGAGTAGATGCCGAGCTGGCGGAACAGACCCTCCATGCCGAAGGTGCGCGACTCGTCGGGCACGATCGGCACCACGTTCTTGCCGAGCGCCTTGTCCTTCACGAGGATGCCGAGCATGCGCACGAAGGCCATGGTGGTCGAGATCTCGCGGCCTTCGGCGGTCGCGTCGAGGAGCGCCTTGAAGTTCTCGAGCTTCGGCGCATCGAGCTTCACGCTCTTCCTGCGCCGTTGCGGCAGCGACCCGCGCTGCGCGCGCAGCTCCTTCAGGTACTTCATCTCCGGCGAATCGTCGGCCGGCTTGTAGTAGGGCAGCTCGGCGAGCTTGTCGTCGGGGATCGGGATGTTGAAGCGGTCGCGGAACTGCTTGAGCGCCTCGATGGGCATCTTCTTCTGCTGGTGGGCGACGTTCTTGCCTTCGCCCACGGCGCCCATGCCGTAGCCCTTCACGGTCTTCGCGAGGATTACCGTGGGCTGGCCCTTGTGCTTCACCGCCGCCGCGTACGCCGCGTACACCTTGTGCGGATCGTGGCCGCCGCGGTTCAGGCGCCACACGTCCGCGTCGGACATGTTGGCCACCATCGCCCTGAGCTCCGGGTACTTGCCGAAGAAATGCTCGCGCACATAGGCGCCGTCGCGGCTCTTGAACTTCTGGTACTCGCCGTCGAGCGCCTCTTCCATGCGCTTCAGCAGGAAGCCCGCCTTGTCGCGGGCGATGAGCGGATCCCAATAGGAGCCCCAGATCACCTTGATCACGTTCCAGCCGGCGCCGCGGAAATCGGCCTCGAGCTCCTGGATGATCTTGCCGTTGCCGCGCACCGGGCCGTCGAGGCGCTGCAGGTTGCAGTTCACCACGAAGACGAGGTTGTCGAGGTTCTCGCGCGCCGCCATGCCGATCGCGCCGAGCGATTCGGGCTCATCCATCTCGCCGTCGCCCATGAAGGCCCATACCTTGCGCTCGGCCGTCTTCGCGTGGCCGCGATCCTGCAAGTAGTGGAGGAAGCGTGCCTGGTAGATCGCCTGGATCGGGCCCAGGCCCATGGACACCGTCGGGAACTGCCAGAAGTCGGGCATGAGCCACGGATGGGGGTAGGACGCGATGCCCTTGCCATCCACTTCCTGGCGGAAGTTGTCGAGCTGCGACTCGGTCAAGCGGCCCTCGAGGAACGCGCGCGCGTAGACACCCGGCGACGAGTGGCCCTGGTAGTAGATCAGGTCGCCGCCGTGCGTCTCGCTCGGCGCGTTCCAGAAATGGTTGAAGCCCACGTCGTAGAGTGTGGCGGCGGAAGCGAAGCTCGCGATGTGGCCGCCCAGCTCGAGATCCTTCTTGCCCGCGCGCAGCACCATGGCCACCGCATTCCAGCGCACGTATGAGCGAAGCCGCGCCTCGATTGTCTGGTCGCCGGGGATCGCTTCCTCGAGGTGGGGAGGAATCGTGTTGATGTAGGCGGTCTGCGCGCGATAGGGAAGGTACGCTCCGGAGCGGCGCGCCTTGTCCACCAGCTGCTCGAGAATGAAGTGCGCGCGTTCGGGCCCTTCGATTTCGAGAACGGCGTCGAGCGAATCGACCCATTCGCGAGTCTCCAGCGGATCGATGTCTTGCAGGCGGTCCATAGCGGCCTCGATGGAATGCGGCGGGGAGGGATAAAGGGAATTACGCAGGGCGGCTGAAGCCCCATTAAACCGAATCGTATAATGACTGGCAACCAGAGGGGGAACCCCTTGCGGCGGCCCGAAAGTATCCCTAGAAATCATGGACATCGGGCCGGAAGCGGGATTGTTTCTCAAAAAAGCTTTTTAAGTTATTATAAAATCCGAGATTTTGCGGGTTTGCTGCCTACAAGAAGACAGGATGAGACAACAGGCGCATTTGCGGCGGGAGGGCGATCGCACGGGCCATCGCGAGGCCGGACCACGGCGCGCCGCAGGAGCGCGTCCATGAGCCTTTCGCAGGCGCTCCAGTCGGCGAGCCTCACGGATCCGGGCCGGGTCCGCGACCACAACGAAGACTGCATCGAATCGCGCCCCGAGATGGGTCTCTTCGTCCTCGCCGACGGCATGGGCGGCTACAACGCGGGCGAGGTCGCGAGCGGCATGGCCACCTCGCTCATCTCCGACGGATTGCAGGAGTCGTGGGACATGCGCGAGGTCTCGCACCTGGGCCGCGACGACGCCAAGGGACTTTCCGAGAAGCTCATCAAGGAACATGTCGGCCGTGCCAACAGCGCCATCTACACCACGTCGCAGAACAATCCCGAGTGCGCGGGAATGGGCACGACGCTCGTGGTGACGCTCTTCTACGACAATTTCCTGACCGTCGCCCACATCGGCGACTCGCGCCTGTATCGCCTGCGCGGCGAGTCCATGGAGCAGGTGACGCGCGACCACTCGCTCCTCCAGGAGCAGCTCGACTCCGGTCTCATCACCCCGGAAGAGGCGAAGCTCTCGCAGAACAAGAACCTGGTGACGCGCGCGCTCGGCATCGATCCCACGGTCGAGCCCGAGGTGCACGTCTACGAGACCCAGCCCGACGACACCTATCTCCTGTGCTCCGACGGGCTGTCGGACATGGTCGAGGACGAGGAGATCCGTCTCACCCTCATCACGCTGAAGACCAATCCCAACCTCACGGTGCAGCAGCTGGTCCAGGCGGCGAACGACAACGGCGGACGCGACAACATTTCGGCGATGCTCATCAGGGTCGCCGAGCCATTTGGAGTGCCGCGAGGCTGGCTCGCGCGGTTGAAGGCACTTTTCCGGTAACACAAGGACAACGACTATGGCCAAGCTCATCCTCAGCGTCGACGGGCAAGTGCTCAAGGAGTACCAGCTCACCAAGGAGCGGACTCTCATCGGGAGGAAGCCCCACAACGACATCCCGATCGACAACCTCGCGGTGAGCGGCGAGCACGCGGCCATCATCACCATCCTCAACGACTCGTTCATCGAGGACCTGGGCAGCACCAACGGCACGATGGTGAACGGCAAGCCGGTGAAGAAGCACTTCCTGCAGAACAACGACGTGGTCGAGATCGGCAAGCACAAGCTCAAGTACTTCAACGACGCGCCGACCGCGGCGACCGCGGCGGACTTCGAGAAGACGATGATCATCAGGAACCCGGCCAAGGCCGCGCCGCCGCCCCCGGCAGCCGACAAGGGCATGGGGGACACCCAGACCAACCTGAAGGCGATGGCGCCGGAGGCTCCCAAAGCCGCGGCGGCGCCGTCCGCGACGACCACGGCCACTTCGCCGCCGGCACCGGCCCCCGCGCATGCGCCCGCGCCGCCACCGCCGCCGCCGGCCGCCTCCGCGACTTCGACCTCGCCGCCGGCGCCCACGCCGAGCTCCGCGCCGGGCGCCGCCGCCGGCGCGACGCCGCTGCGCGAGGCCGCGATCCAGGTGCTCTCCGGGGCCGCCGCCGGGCGCACCCTGGACCTCACCAAGAACCTCACCACGATCGGCAAGCCGGGCCTGCAGGTGGCGGTCATCACCAAGCGCCCCAACGGCTACTTCATCACCCACGTAGAGGGCGCGACCTACCCGACCCTGAACGGCGCCTCGCTCGGCGCCCAGGCGCGCGCGCTGGGCGACCACGACCTGATCGAGATCGCGGGCGTCAAGATGGAGTTTTTCTACAAGCCGTGAGCCTCCAGAGGGCGCCAGGCGGTCCCGCAACGGGGTCTGCCGGCGCCCGCGCGAGTCCCGTAAACTGTGGAATGCTCCACAGCACCCCCGTTCGTTTCTGCCGATAATGGACCGAGAGTCCGTTCTCCAGCGGGATCGCAGCCAGGGCACGGAAAGCCGTAGCCAGGCGGCCGGCGTGGCCGTGGGACAAACGATGAAGATCAGGGTGTTGGGATGCAGCGGGGGCATCGGCGGCAGCCTTCGCACCACGTCGTTCCTGGTCGACGACGATGTGCTGATCGACGCGGGCACCGGCGTGGGCGACCTCACGCTCGAGCAGCTCGCCAAGATCGACCACATCTTCGTCACCCACTCGCACCTCGATCACGTGACGAGCATCCCGTTCCTGGTGGACACCGTGTGCTGGATGCGCGGCAGCCCGATCAAGGTTTACGGCATCAAGGAGACCCTCGACATCCTGCGAGCTCACCTTTTCAACTGGAAGATCTGGCCCGACTTCACGCAGATCCCCGATGCCGAGAAGCCGTTCATGGCCTATCGCGAGATCCGCGTGGGCGAGGCGGTGGAGCTGCGCGGGCGCAGGTTCACCGCGATCCCCGCCAACCACACGGTGCCGGCAGTGGGCTACGCGGTGGATAACGGGCGCAATTCGTTGATCTTCAGCGGCGACACCGCCACCAACGACGCGTTGTGGAAAGTGGTGAACTCCACGCCGAACCTGAAATACCTGATCATCGAGACCGCCTTCTCGAACAAGGAGCGCGACATCGCGGCGGCCTCGAAGCACCTGTGCCCGCAGATCCTCGCCGAGGAGCTCGAGAAGATGCGGGTGAAGCCGGAAGTCTTCATCACGCACCTCAAGCCCGGGGAAGGGGCGCTGACGATGAAGGAAGTGAGCGAGGCCGCGGGGCGCTGGCGCCCGCGCATGCTCGAGAACAACCAGGAGTTTTCGCTGTGACACGCGGCAAGCGGGGAGAACCATGAGCGCACTACTCGACACCAAGATGCCCGCGTCGGCGAACGTCGCCGACATGAGCGTGAAGCTCGCCTTTTCGAAGAAGCTTCAGGCGGTGACCAACCGCATCCACTCGACCAGCAACATCGACGAGATCATCCTCGACGTGTCGCGCGACATCTGCCAGCTCTTCGAGGCCGACCGCATGACGGTCTACATCACGAGCGAAGACCTGAGCTCCATCGTCTCGAAGGTGAAGACCGGCCTGAATTCCTTCAAGGACATCAAGCTGCCGATCTCGGAGTCCTCGCTCGCGGGCTACGCGGCGCTCAACAAGCGCCACATGAACATCAAGGACGTCTACGACGACGCGGAGCTGAAGCAGTACTCGGCGAACCTCACCTTCCTCAAGGCCGTCGACCAGCGCACCGGCTACCGCTCCAAGCAGATGCTGATCGCGCCGATCCTCGGCGGGGACTCGGGCACCGAGCTGATGGGCGTGATCCAGCTCATCAACAACCTCGCGGGCCAGCCGTTCTCGGCGCTGCACGACGAGGGCGTGGTGGAGCTCTCCAAGACGCTCGCCATCGCTTTTCGCGTGCGCCAGCAGATGCCGGGCTCGGTGCAGTCGAAGTTCGAGTACCTGGTGATCGACAACGTGATCGCCGCGGGCGAGCTCGACCTCGCCACCAAGGCCGCGCGCCGCAAGAACAAGAACGTCGAGGAAATCCTGGTCGACGAGTTCCAGGTGAAGATCCCCGCCATCGGCGCGGCGCTCGCCAAGTTCTTCGGTGTCGATTACGAGCCGTTCAAGCCCGACCGCATCAAGCCGCCGGACCTGCTGAAGAACATCAAGCGCGATTACGCCGAGGGCAACCACTGGGTCCCGGTCGAGGATTCGAAGGCCGGCATCATGGTGATGTCCACCGATCCCGAGCGCGCGAAGAGCTCGCGCATGGTGGAAAACGTGTTCCCGCGCTCCAAGGTGGTCTACAAGGTCACCACCGAGCGCGACTTCAAGCTGACGCTCGACCACTTCTTCGGCGCCGACTCCGGCGCGGGCATGGGCAGCGAGTCGATCGGCGACCTCCTGGGCGGCCTCGACAGCGACGAGGACATGGGGGATCCGGGCGCCGACGACGTTTCCGCCGCGGCCGACAACGAGCTGGTGAAGCTCGTGAACAAGATCATCGTCGACGCCTACCACCAGGGCGCCTCCGACATCCACGTGGAGCCGACGCCGGGCAAGGGCAAGGTCGGCGTGCGCTTCAGGAAGGACGGGTCGCTCTCCAACTACATCGAGGTGCCCGCCGCCTATCGCTCGCCGCTCATCACGCGCTTGAAGATCATGTGCGACCTCGATATCTCGGAGAAGCGCCGCCCGCAGGACGGCAAGATCAAGTTCAAGAAGTTCGGCCCGCTCGACATCGAGTTGCGCGTGGCGACCATTCCCACCGCGGGCGGCGTCGAGGACGTGGTGATGCGCATCCTCGCGGCCGGCGAGCCGATCCCGCTCGACAAGCTGGGCGTGCTGGCGAACAACATGGAACGGCTGAAGGGCTGCATCTCCAAGCCCTACGGCCTGTTTTTCGTATGCGGCCCCACCGGCTCTGGCAAGACCACCACGCTGCACTCGGTGCTGGGCTCGCTCAACAACGTCGATACCAAGATCTGGACCGCGGAGGACCCCGTCGAGATCACGCAGAAGGGGCTGCGCCAGTGCCAGATGAACCCCAAGGCGGGGCTCACCTTCGCCACGGCGATGAAGGCGTTCCTGCGAGCCGACCCGGACATCATCATGGTCGGCGAGATGCGCGACAAGGACACCACCTCGATCGGCATCGAGGCCTCGCTCACCGGCCACCTGGTGTTCGCCACGCTGCACACGAACTCCGCGCCGGAATCGATCATCCGCCTCCTCGACATGGGCATGGACCCCTTCAACTTCGCCGACGCGCTGCTGGGCATCCTCGCGCAGCGTCTCGCCAAGCGCCTTTGCAAGTGCAAGGAGGCCTACACCCCCGGCCAGGACGAGATGAAGCACTTCATCACCGAGTACTGCAACGAGCTCATGAACACGGCCGAGTTCAAGAACGACCTGCAGGGCAGCTACAAGAAGGTGTTCGAGCGCTTCGGCAAGGACTACGGCTTCGGCAAGCCCGACTTCAAGCTCTACAAGCCCAAGGGCTGCGACGCATGCGGCGGCACGGGCTACAAGGGCCGCGCGGGCCTGCACGAGCTGCTGGTCGGCACCGATCCGGTCAAGAAGCTGATCCAGGAGCACGCGCGCGTGGCCGAGATCCTCGCCCTGGCGCTCGCCGAGGGCATGCTCACCCTCAAGATGGACGGCATGGAGAAGGTCCTGCAGGGCGTCACCGACATGGCGCAGGTCCGGGCGGTTTGCATCAAGTGACCGCACGCCAGACAACGGACAGTGCGGTCGTCCCCGTGGCGGCGGGGATCCAATCTCCCGGTCCATCGCACGCGCCGAAGGCGCCCGCGGAGCTGGCGCGCGCCCTCGAGACCCACTTCCTCTCCAAGCTCGAGTACCTGAACGCGGTCGGCATCGCGCTTTCCCAGGAGCGCGACATCCACAAGCTCCTCGAGACGATCCTCATCGCGGCGAAGAACCTCACGCACGCCGACGGGGGCACGCTCTACCGCCTGGACGGCGACAAGCTGCAGTTCGAGATCGTGCGCACCGATTCGCTCTCGATTGCGATGGGCGGCACCTCCGGGAACCCCGTGCCGTTCTACCCGATTCCGCTTCACAACAAGGATGGCGAGCCCAACTACACGATGATCGCGGCCTACGCCGCGCTCATGCAGCGCACGGTCAACATAGCCGACGCCTACCTCGAGGAGGGCTTCGACTTCTCCGGCACGCGCAACTTCGACAAGCGCACCGGCTACCGCTCCACCTCGTTCCTCACGGTTCCGATGAAGAACCACGAGGGCGACATCATCGGCGTGCTGCAGCTGCTGAACACGATCGACCCGGCGAGCGGGCTGGTCACGACCTTCGGCGAGGAGGACCAGCGGCTCGCCGAGTCGCTCGCCTCGCAGGCGGCCATTGCGCTCACCAACCGGCTGCTGATCCAGCAGCTCGAGGTCCTTTTCGAATCGCTGATCGAGCTCATCAATACCGCGATCGACGACAAGAGTCCGTACACGGGCGGGCACTGCAAGCGCGTGCCCACGCTCACCATGATGCTGGCCGAGGCGGCGTCGAGCGCCACCACGGGGCCCCTGGCCGAATTCCGCATGTCGGCAAAGGACCGCTACGAGCTGAAGATCGCGGGCCTGCTGCACGACTGCGGCAAGATCACCACGCCGGTGCACGTGGTCGACAAGGCCACCAAGCTGCAGACCATCTACGACAGGATCGAGCTCGTCGCCACGCGCTTCGAGGCTCTCAAGCGCGACGCCGAGATCGAGATGCTGCGCGCCAAGGTGCGCGCCCTCGAGGCCCACGACGAGGCGAGCGCGCGGCGCGCCGAGGAAGCGTGCGCGGCGAAGCTTCGCCAGTACGACGACGATCGCGAGTTCCTGCGCCGCACCAACGTCGGCAGCGAGCGCATGAAGCCCGAGGACCAGGCGCGCGTCTCGCAGATCGCCCGCTACCCGCTGAAGAACGAGCGCGGCGAGGTGGGCCGCTTCCTGTCCAAGGACGAGGAGGACAACCTCAACATTCCCTACGGGACGTTGAACCCGGGCGAGCGCGAGATCATCAACCACCACATCGTCGCCACCATCAAGATGCTGGAGGCGCTGCCGTGGCCGCGGCACCTGGACAACGTGCCTGAGTATGCGGGCGGCCACCACGAGCGCATGGACGGCAAGGGCTATCCCAAGGGCCTCACGCGCGAGCAGATGAGCGTGCAGGCGCGCGTCATGGGCATCGCCGACATCTTCGAGGCGCTCACCGCCAGGGACCGGCCCTACAAGCCCGGCAAGACTCTCTCGGAATCGCTCGGCATCCTCGGGCGCATGAAGCAAAACGGGCACGTCGATCCCGACCTCTTCGACATATTCGTACGCGACAAGGTGTACCTCGGATACGCCCGCGAATTCCTCGATCCCGAGCAGATCGATGAAGTCGACGAGAGCTCGATTCCGGGGTACCGAGCCTGAACCCGACAAGAGTTCCAGCCGCGGTCTTCTTCGCGCTGTTCACGGTCTCCGGCTTCGCCGGACTGATCTACCAGTCGATCTGGAGCCATTACCTCAAGCTCTTTCTCGGGCACGCGGCCTATGCGCAGACGCTCGTTCTGGCGATCTTCATGGGCGGAATGGCGATCGGCTCGTGGCTGGTGAGCCGTTACACGCAGCGCATCCGTAACCTCCTGCTCGGATATGCGATCGCGGAGATGGGGATCGGGCTGCTCGCGCTCGTCTTCCATCGTGCTTTCATCTCGCTCACCGGGTGGGCGTTCGACACGGTGATGCCTGCGCTCGGCGCCTCCGGGGTGGACCTGTTCAAGTGGAGCCTCGCATCGGCGCTGATCCTGCCCGCGTCGGTCCTGCTGGGAACGACGTTTCCGCTCATGAGCGCCGGGGTCATGCGGTTATACGGCGATCGCGGCGGCCGCTCGCTGTCGATGCTTTACTTCACGAACAGCCTCGGCGCGGCGATCGGTGTGCTGGTGAGCGGGTTCTTCCTCATCGACAGGTTCGGCCTGCCCGGAACCGTGCTCACGGCGGGCATCATGAATGTCGTGCTGGCTCTCATCGTGGGGCTCATCGCCCGGCGCCTGCCGGTCTCCCCCAACCTCGAGGAGGCGGGGGGTGGCACGCCGGCCGCGGCCGGTGCATCTCTCGCGAGGGTGATGCTGGCGGTGGCCTTCTTCACCGGCGCGGCGTCCTTCATCTACGAGGTCACGTGGATCCGGATGCTGAGCCAGGCGCTCGGCGCCTCGACGCAGTCGTTCGAGGTCATGCTCGCGGCCTTCATTTTCGCGATGGCCATGGGCGCCTACTGGTTCCGCAATCGCATTGGAGCCCTCAAGAACGACATCGGCGTCGCGGTGGGACTGCTCTTCGCCAAGGCATTCTTCGCGGTTTGCGCACTCTGGGTGTACGGCGATGTGCTGCGGCTCGTCCAATGGCTCATGTCGGCGACCGCCAGGAGCGACGGCGGATACGTCCTCACGACGTTGGGCGGCATGGCGGCCTCGATGCTGGTGATGTTCCCGACCGCGTTTTGCGCCGGCATGACGCTGCCCCTGGCGACCCGTGTACTTACTTCCAGAGGCTTCGGCGAAGCCTCGATCGGCCGGATCTACGGCGCGAACACGGCCGGATGCATACTCGGCGCCGTATTCTCCACGCACATCGGCATGGAGCTCGCCGGCGTGAAGGGGCTTACCGGCGTGGGCGCGCTGCTGGATGGGGGCGTTGGACTTCTGCTGCTGGTTGTCGCCCTGCCGCGCGTTCGAGCCCGGTGGACAGTGCCCGCGGGCCTCGCCGCCGCCGGCGCCGCGGCCATGTTCGCCTTCACGCAGTTGAACCTGACGATGATGACTTCGGGCGTGTACCGCCATGGCCAGTTCATCGACCCCGCCGAAATCAAGATGTTGTTCTACCGGGATGGCAAGACGGCCACCATCTCCGTCCTCGATAACGGAAGCATTCGCTCGATTCGCACCAACGGAAAGCCGGACGCCGGCATCGAGCTGGTGGCGGGGCGCCGCGCCACTTCCGACGAGTACACGATGGTGCTCGCCGCGGCGCTGCCGCTCGCGACCAAGCCCGGCGCCCGCGACGTCGCGAACATCGGATTCGGATCGGGCATCACGTCCCACGGGATCCTGGGGAGCGCGAAAGTCCGGCAGCTCGATACCATCGAGATCGAGCGGATGGTGCTGGAAGGCGCGCGCCACTTTCAACCGCGCAACGAGCGCGCCTTCCACGACGCGCGCAGCAGGTTCTACGTCGAAGATGCCAAGACGTTCTTCGCGGCGCGCGCAAAGCGCTACGACGTGATCGTGTCGGAGCCGTCGAATCCCTGGGTGAGCGGAACGTCGACCCTCTTCTCGGAGGAGTTCTACGCGCAGTTGCGCCGTTACCTGAAGGACGACGGCATTCTCGTGCAGTGGGTCCAGGCTTACGAGATCGACGTGGGCCTCATGTCGACCATCTTCAAGGCGCTCGGCAGCCAGATGGGCGATTACGCCGTGTACGGCACGGGTACCGACCTGCTGGTGGTCGCCACGCCGGCAGCGCGGTTGCCGGAGCTGTCGCCCGACATTTTCCTCGAGGCAGGCGTCAAGTCCGATCTCGCCTTTCTCGGCATCCGCGACATCGACGATCTACGCGCCCAGCGTGTCGCGGGGCGAGGCACGCTCGAGCCCCTCTTCGCGCGCAGCGGGTATCCCGCCAATTCCGATTATTTCCCGGTGCTCGATCAGAACGCGCCGCGCGCGCGGTTCAAGAACGAATCGGCGGCGGGCATTCACGCCATGCGCAGCCAGCTCGCGCCCGTCGTGGCGCTGTTGGACGGCGAATCGCGCACGCGCCTGTCCCGCATCAGCGTGGGTGGCATGAACCGCCCGGCGCGCATCGACAACGCGCTGCTCGGTGCGGAAGCGTTGGGAGTCGCGTTGAGTGGAAACGCCCAGGGCGCGCGCGCTCTCGATGGCTTCGGCCGCGCCTCGGCCCTCATCGTCAACGCCTCGTTCGACGATTGCAAGGGACGCGAGCGCGATTGGGTGGACGCCGTGACGGAGGTGTCGCGCCTCTCGATGCCCTACCTCGATGCGGCGGAAGTCGCGCCGCTATTCCGGCGAATCCGCGCATCGCGTTGCTGGAAATCGCTGGGCGAGGTCGAGCGCGCGAGGATCGAGCTGCTGGAAGCCATGAATGAGCGCGACCCGCGCCGCATCGTCGAGGCCGCGCGCAAGGCGCTCGACGAATCGGGGGGCGTGTCCGCGCCGGATCGCGCCTCCATCGTTGCGGTCGCCATCGTGGCGAGCATCGTGCGCGGTGAGGTCGCAGCCGCTCGCGAGATACGCGACCGCTATATTCCCGGGCTTGCGCGCAGCGACGGCGAGTCGCTGCTCCTCAACCTCGCGCTGGCACACTTGAGTGCCCGGTCCGGATGGCCGCGGTGACGTGCGTCGTCACTTTTAGGCGAATTCGCGTGGCGCGGGGCTGCTGCTGCGGGACCACGCCCGCGCGGTGTCTCGAAAGATGAGCCAGGGAACCCGTCTCGCCCGCCCAATATCTACAGTATCCCATTGAATTAATGTATAAATATGACGAATACCCACTGCGGCGCCTCACTGTAGGAATTCTCTGGCACGTCGATTGCATTCTTGCCTGGTGCATTTGGTTTTTTTCCTGTCCTTACTTACTACTTTGGGAGTCCTATGAAAGTCCAAAAAGGTTTCACCCTGATCGAACTGATGATCGTGGTCGCGATCATCGGCATCCTGGCTGCGATCGCCATTCCTGCGTACCAGGACTTGCTCCGACGTGGGTACGGCCAACTCGCTCGCGCCGACGTTCGCGCCGGACGTCATCACCGTCAAGGCCACTTCCGGCCTCGCCTCCCAGCTTGGCGCCAAGGTGTCGTACATGCTGAAAGCGGCCTGCCAGGCTGGCACCTGCAATGGCCCGCCCATCATCGCCTGGGATTGCACCTCGCCCTGGGGTACCGACATTCTTCCGAAGTACCTGCCGGCAAGCTGCCGTTAACGCAATAGCAGCGAAGGAACGGGCCGCATAGCGCGGCCCGTTTTTTTATGGCGACGGCACGAATCGATAGTCACCCAATGAACGCAAGAGCCTCGGCGGTCCTTTTCCTGTTCTTCGTGTCGGGCCTGTGCGGCCTCATCTACGAATCGGTCTGGACGCATTACGTGAAGCTTTTCCTCGGCCACGCGGCCTATGCGCAGACGCTGGTGCTGGTGGTCTTCGTCGGTGGCCTCGCCCTCGGATCGTATCTTTGCGCGCGCATGGCGCAGCGCATCGCCAACCCGCTGCGCGTCTACGCGGCGATGGAAGCCGCGATCGGCTTCTTTGCGCTCGTGTTCCATCCGATATTCCTTGCCGCCGTGGAATGGGGCTATCGATCCTTGCTGCCCTCGGCTTGCGAGCCGGGTGCCGCCTACTGCATGCCGCAATGGGCCCTGGCGGCGGCGCTGCTCGCCCCACAGTCCATCCTTCTCGGAGCATCTTTCCCGTTGATGAGCTCGGCGGTGCTTCGCATGTCGCCGGAGGAACCCGGCCACCAGATCGCCGCCCTCTATTTTCTAAACAGCCTCGGCGCGGTGATGGGAGTCCTGGCCTCCGCCTTCCTCCTCATTCCATCCATCGGGTTGTCCGGCGCGCTGATGACGGCGGGCGCCGGAAACATCGCCGTGGCGGTGGCGGCGTGGTTGTTGTCGGCGGGCATGCCGCGGCGACTCGACCTGCTCCTCGTTCATCTACGAGATCGCGTGGGTCCGCATGTTGTCGCTGGTGCTGGGTGCATCCACGCACGCGTTCGAGCTGATGCTCGCGAGCTTCATCCTCGGCCTTGCGTTCGGGGGCCTGTGGATTCGCCGCCACCTCGATACGTCCGAGGATCCCATGAGGCTGCTGGGCGTGATCCAGATCGTGATGGGCATTCTGGCCGCGCTCAGCATCCCGATCTACAACGGCTCCTTCGACCTCATGGCCTGGCTTCTCTCGGCCCTGGACCACAACGACGCCGGCTACGTCCTCTTCAACCTGAGCTCCACGCTGATCGCGCTCCTCGTGATGCTGCCGACGACGTTCTGCGCGGGAACGACGCTGCCGCTGGTCACCTATCGGCTGTTGCGCTCGCCCACCGGGGAGCGCTCGCTGGGACTCGTCTATTCCGTGAACACCGCCGGATGCGTGCTCGGCGTGGTGATCACGGTTCACTTCCTGCTGCGAGCATGCGGCCTGAACGGCACGCTCCTCATCGGCGCGCTGATCGACGTGGGGCTCGGAGCGCTCATTCTCGTGTTCGCCACCGCCGGACCGAGGAGGGCACAGCTCGCGCCGGCGTTGGGCGGGCTCGCGATGCTCACCGTCATCGCCTTCGCCTTCCAGATCGACGTGCGCCGCTCCTCATCGGGCGTGTTCCGCACCGGGCAGGCGCGGCTCGCTCCCAACGACAAGATCGCCTTCCACCGCGACGGGAAGACCGCCACGGTGGACGTCCTCGAAAGCCGGGGAACGCGCGCCATCCGGACCAACGGAAAGACCGATGCGGCCCTGAGCATCGATCCGAAGGGGCCCGCGAGCGGCGACGAATACACCATGGTGATGCTGTCCGCGCTGCCCCTCGGCCATCATCCCGATGCGCGCACCGCCGCGGTCATCGGGCTGGGCTCGGGAATGTCGACCGCGGTGCTCCTGGGATCGCCCAAGCTCGAGCGCGTGGACACCGTGGAGATCGAGCCGGCGATGGTCGAGGGAGCGCAGTTCTTCCGGCCGATCGTCGAACCCGCGTTCACCGATCCACGCAGCCACATCGTCATCGACGACGCGAAGTCCTATTTCGCGCGCGGGCGCACGCGCTACGACATCATCGTATCGGAGCCCTCGAACCCGTGGGTGAGCGGCGTCGCATCGCTCTTCACCGAAGAGTTCTACGCGCGCCTTTCCGAGTATCTCAACGAGGGCGGCGTGCTGTCGCAATGGGTGCACACCTACGAGATGGATTCGGCGACCCTCGCCTCGATCTTCAAGGCGGTCGCCAAGACCTTTCCCGATTTCGCGGTCTACTCCACGATCGACGCGGACATCATCCTCATCGCCCGCAAGGGCGGCCCGCCCGGGCATTTCGATCCACGTGCGCTGCAGATCCCGGCGCTCCACGCCGCGCTCGAGCGCTTGAAGATGGCGGACGCCGACGTCCTCGAGCACCGCAGGATCGTCTCGTGGAAGGCCATCGAGCCGCTCATGCGCACCTTCGCGATGCCCGCGAATTCCGATTACTTTCCGGTGGTGGAAACCCGGGCGACCAAGACGCGCTTTACGCGTGACCGGGCGAATGTACTCCTGGAGCTCGCGGCGGCGCCGGTGCCGATCCTGGAGATGCTCGACGCATCGCATGCGCCTGCCGGACCGCCCCGCGAAGCCTCGCCCGTCACCGCTTCGGAATCGGCGCCCTTGCAGGCGTGGGGAATCTATCGCGCGCTGATGGGCGAGGATCGGGAAGCGCTCACCTTCGCCCCGGGCTCGCGCTCTTCGTCGGCGATCGTGGTGCGCTCGTGGGCGACGAATTGCCGCTCGGACCTTCCTTTCGAAACCCTGCTGCCTCACATGATGGCGGTGGCCGAGGCGACCAACCCGTACCTGCCTCCGGACGCCGCGAAATCGATGTGGTCGTGGATCGCCTCGTCGAAATGCGGGAGCCGCCTCGCGGCAGCGGACGCACGCTGGCTCGCGTTGTTCGACGCGGTGGCGCAGCGCGACCCCGAGCGCATGGTCTCCACCGCCAGGGCGACCGCCCCGGGCAGGGACTCGCCCGGCCTGGATCTCGCGGTGACCGCCGCCGCAACCGGCTACGTATGCCTGGGTGAATACGCCAAGGCCGAAAAGCTGCTCACGGACTATTCCGGGTCCATGAACACCCATCTGTTCTACCTGCTGTCGGTATCGAGGGCACCCGCCTCGCGTGGAGGGCTCTCCGGACCCTGCATCGCGAGATGACGCTCGAAAATCAGCCAGGACGCCAGGCGCCGGCCTTCAAGGGTTGGCCGTTCGACAGATAGGTCAGAAAAAACTCGATCTGGTTCAGCTCCTCGGAGCCCACCGGGAAAGGCGCGGCGCCCATCAGCTCGAGGCATTCGCGCATGCGCGCCTGCAGCATCACGGGCTTGGCGCCGCGGATTTCGGGCCAATGGGTCGCCTGGCCGATCGGCGCGGAGAGCGCCACGTCGCCGTAGCGCTTGCCCGCGCTCTGCAGGTGGCAGGAGGCGCACGCGAAGTTGCGCTGGCCCAGGCGCGTGAAATACAGGCGTCGTCCCTGCTCGAACTTCTCCTCGGCGGCGGCGGGCACCCGCACCGCGATTCGCTGCCCGAGCGCAAGCGAACGCACATACGCGACAATGGCGCCCATGGTGGCGGGGTCCGCCGGATCGTAGAGCGGTTGCTTGTGAACCTTCAGGCACTGGTTGACGGCCATCGCGATCGTCACCACCCGCTTCAGCCCGGCGTCGTATTGCGGATAGTTCTGGGCGATGCGCCGCCCGCCGTTGGGAAAACACGAGGCGAGGGACTTTGCGTCGCGGAACTTCGCATTCCAGAGCGCGCGGCCGGCGTCGATCGATTCGGCGGCGGCGTTGGCATGCTCTTCGAGCGCCGCGCGCAGCTCCGTGTCGAAAGCCGCTGATCCGAGCGCGTAGTCCGCGCCCTTCAGGTCCGGATACTGGCGCTCGAGCCGCGCGGCGATCTCCTTCTTCACGGGCTCGGGTGCGGCAAGCGCTTGGGCCCCGCCGAGAACGCACACCCACGCGGACAGCAGGCGCGCGAACGTGCCGCGATGAAGGCGGGCGTTCACGGAAGCGCCAGCAGGAATTCGACCAGGCGCTCGATCTCGCCGGCATCGAGAATGCGATGCCGGCCGAAGGGCGGCATCACCGTGTCCGGATTGGCGACGGTGGGATCGGCGATCGATTGGCGCAGCCCGGCCTTGCCCAGGGCGCGCATGCGCCCGCCATCCAGGCGCGGCCCGATGTCCGCGCGAGTCGCGGCGCCCGCGCCTTCGGGGAGCTGGTGGCAGGCGATGCATTGGCCCTTGTCCGCGCGAACGAAGAGGTCGCGCGCCGCGACCTGCGCCTGGGTGCCGGTGGCGACGGCGCAGGCGAACGCGAGGATCGCGAGGTCATGGCGCATCAAGTGATCTTGAGCGCCTTCTCGGCGGCGCGTTCGTTCTCGAGGAGCGAGCGCAGCTCGCGCAGGCGCGATTCCGCGATCGACATCTCGTAGAAGTCGCTGCCGCGCATCTGCTTCACGGCGAGCTCGAGCTGGTCGACCGCGGCGGCGAGGTTGCCCTTGCGGAAATAGGCTTCGCCCTGCGCGCGATGCTGGGCGATGCGCCGGCCCGACGCCTCGTAGGCGCGCGCCTGCAGCTCGTAGAGGCGCGCGTCGTCCTGCACGGTGCGCAGCCTCTCGTCCAGGTCGGCGAGAACTTCCTTCGGGTGGCCGGTTTGCAGCAGCTGGTCGAGATAGGCGTAGGAGAGCGAGCGGTAGTGCGGGTTGGCGCGCAGCGCCTTGCGATAGATCGCGAGCGCCTCGTCGTGGCGGCCCATGTCCGCCATCAGCTGGCCGGCGAGGACCTCGAACGCGGGATGCGACGGCAATGCCATCCCGAAGGTGGGCATCTCCTTCGCCTCGCTCTTCGGGTTGCGCAATGTCTCGAGCGTTTTCCAGGCGCCTTCGAGGTCGCGCGCGCGGCGCTGCGCGAGGGCGAGGCCGTACACATCCTCGCGCGGGCGCAGCACCCCCTTGTCGTCGAGCATGGTGCGGAAGAGGGCGACCGCTTCGTTTCCGGATCCGCTCGCCGCGCGCAGCTTCGCGCGCGCCAGGCGATATTCGAAGGAGTCCGGCACCATCTTCGCCGGCAGGTCCTCGACGCGGCCTTGGATGTCGGCGATGCGCTCGGTGGTGAGCGGGTGGGTGCGCAGGTACGAGGGCGCGCCCTTCAGCTCGTTCAGCCGGTTGGAGCGCAGCAGGCGCTCGAAGAAGGTGGCCATGCCGCGCGGATCGAATCCCGCCCGGTCGAGGAGCGTCAAGCCCACCCGATCGGCCTCGCGCTCGTGGTCGCGCGTGTAGTCGATCTGGTTCTGGATCTGGACCGCGCCCGCGGTGGCGACCGCCGCCTCGGAAATCTGGCTCCCCTGGCTGCCGCCGCCGCGCGAGGCGAGGATGGCGAGGGCGAGCGCGGCGAGCGAGGCCCATTGCGCGCGGCTCGCGCCGTGGATCATGCGCGCCTGGTGCTTCTGCAGGATGTGGGCGATCTCGTGCGCCATCACGCCGGCGAGCTCCGACTCGTTCTGGGTGAGCATGATGAGCGCCGAGTGCACGCCGATGTGGCCGCCTACGAGGGCGAAGGCGTTGATGGTTTCGTCCTGAACCACGAAGAAATCGATGTCCTTGCGCGAGCCTTCGGCCACCGCGAGGAGGCGCGCACCCACCGACGAAACGTAGTCCGCCACCTCGGGATCGTCGAGATACGCGGGATCGATGCGCACGTCGCGCATGATGCGGTTGCCGATGGTGCGCTCCTGCGCGTCCGAGAGCGAGGCGGACGAGGCGTCGCCGAGGTCGGGCAGGCCTTGTGCGGGCGCGGGGAGCGCCGCGAGGGCCATCAACAGCGATGCGATGACGGGGCGTAGGGTCACTGAAGGTGGGGAAGGGTCGAACTGCTAAGATCAAATTATGACGGAAAAACTCACCCACTTCGACGAACGAGGTGCGGCAGGTATGGTTGACGTGGCGGGCAAGCCGGAGACCCACCGCGTGGCGATCGCCGCGGGGACGATCCGCATGCAGCCGGCCACCCTCGCCATCGTCCTCGCGGGGACCGCCAAGAAGGGCGACGTCCTCGGCGTCGCGCGCATCGCGGCGATCCAGGCCGCCAAGCGCACCTCCGAGCTCATTCCGCTATGCCATCCCGTGCCGCTCACCTCGATTGCCGTCGATTTCACGCCCGACGAGGCGAGCTCGCGCATCGAATGCCGCGCCACCGTGGAATGCACCGCGCGCACCGGGGTCGAGATGGAAGCCCTGGCCGCCGTTCAAGTGGGCCTCCTCACCATCTACGACATGTGCAAGGCAGTCGATCGCGGCATGACGATGGATGCGATACGCCTCGTCGAGAAGCGCGGCGGCAAATCGGGCACTTATGTCGCCGCTTGAGATTTGGACGCGTGGTCTAGACGACTCGCACCGCGTGGCGCGGTGCCGTACTACGTCATATTGTGGCGCATTCGTCCGGTGCGGAATGGCCGCGGCGCGAGCGAGCCTTGTGCCAGTGCCGGGGGGGCGTCGGGGAAGCTCGCATGTTGTATACAACACATTGAATCCATGTAAGAATATTGTGCCCGTGGGTCATTTGGCGCAGAGCGGGTCAGATGGCACGGCGGTTGCATTCTGTAACGAGCTATTACTTCGCTGCACCTCGTTGTTTCACTCCTTGGAGCCCCTATGAAAGTCCAAAAAGGTTTCACCCTGATCGAACTGATGATCGTGGTCGCGATCATCGGCATCCTGGCTGCGATCGCCATTCCTGCGTACCAGGACGCCGACGTTCGCGCCGGACGTCATCACCGTCAAGGCCACCGCCGGCCTCGCCTCCCAGCTTGGCGCCAAAGTGTCGTACATGCTGAAAGCAGCGTGCCAGGCCGGAACGTGCAATGGCCCGCCCATCATCGCCTGGGATTGCACCTCGACCTCGGGTACCGACATTCTTCCGAAGTACCTGCCCGCCAGCTGCCGTTAACGCTTAAGCAACAAAGAAGCGGGCCGCCAAAAGCGGCCCGTTTTCTTTTTATGCGATGGCAAACCCCGCGGCCCACAGCGTGAGCCCGGCGAGGCCGCTCGCGGCGATCACCGGAATGACACCCACCCGCTTCGACACCAGGGCCGCCGTGGCAACGAGCGCGATGGTTGCCGCCGCGACATCGAAGCGCCCCGCGCCCGACGCGTGCCACAGTACGTGCCAAGCGAAGAACACCGCGAGGTTCACGATTACGCCCACCACGGCTGCGGTGATGGCGGTGAGCGGCGGGGTCATGATGAGCGGCCCCGGGGTGGTCTCCCCCAGCGCGAGGCCGTCCATCATCTGCGGCGCGGTGAGCCAGCCGTAGTGCTCGACCGCCCCTTGCAGCACGTAGGGCAGCACCGCGTACGCGCCCCCGAAGGTGAGGAGCGCTGCCTTGGTGAAGAACCAACCCATCTGCGTGAGCGCGCCGTCCCACCCGAACGCGAGCACAAGCGCTGCGAGTGCCGCGGCCCAGATCCAGATGAAGATCCACGCGATCCGCTTCACGCGCATGAGGTTCAAGCGCGCGTGCTCGGGCGTGGGTGTGTCGTCGTCGATGATCGAGGGCGCGGCGCTCGCGCCCGTCGCGGCATGCGCCGGAAGGCGGAAGAGCGCGGGTGCCATTCGCCCGCCGAGGATGCCGAGCCCAGCCGCAACCAGGATCACCGCGGGGAAGGGGACCGCGGCGGCGAAGAGCGCCACGAAGGCCGCGACCGCGATCGCCCACAGCGCGTTGTTGCGAAGCGTGCGCGCGCCGATGCGCCACGCCGCGGCGAGCACGATCGCCACCACCGCCGGCTTCACGCCATAAAGTACCGCGGCGATCGCGGGCACCTGCCCGTAGCTCACATAGATCCACGAAAGCGCGATGAGGATCGCAAGCGATGGCAGCACGAAGAGCGCGCCCGCCGCGATGCCGCCGCGCGTGCCGTGCAGGAGCCAGCCGATGTAAGTAGCGAGCTGCTGCGCCTCGGGTCCGGGCAGCACCATGCAGTAGTTGAGCGCGTGCAGGAAACGGCGTTCGGAAATCCAGTGGTAACGCTCGACCAGCTCGCGATGCATGATCGCGATCTGGCCGGCGGGGCCGCCGAAGCTCACGAAGCCGAGCTTCACCCAGAAGCGCAGCGCCTCGCGGAAGGTCGGCGCCGCGCTCAAGCGACCGGCGACCCCGTGTGTCGCTCCGTGTCTGCCTCGCATTGCGCGCGGCACCACGCGTAGAGCCCGTCGTACACCGGCAGCGCATTGGCGAGCATTTCGTGGTCGTCGGCGAAGCGCTTGGAGAGCCCGAGCGAGGTCGCGACCAGGCCCGCGCATTGCGGCGCCAAATCGAGGCGATCGGTATCGGCTCCGCGCACGATGCTGGCGAGGAGGTCGAGCGCGGGATCGTGCAGCGCGAAATCCTCGATCAACGCGTCGAAGCTGCAGCGCTCCGCGCGGTGCGTGACCACCGCGCCGGGAATGTCGTAGGGCACGGCCTCGCGCCTGGCGGCTTCTTCGAACACCCGTTGGGTCGGCACGTAGTCGAAGCGCGCGAGCGGGTCGATGAAGCGCTGGATGAGCCAGGGGCAGGCGACGCGGTCGATCTTCGGGCGCTCGCGCGTGATCCAGCGCGAGCCGCCCGGCACGCGCCAATCGGGCCGCGGCCGGATGGTGGGAAGGCCTTCGGCGAGCCAGGCCTCGATGCCACCCTCGAGATAGGAGGCCTCGTGGCCCGCGCGCGCGAGCGTGCGCGCCGCCTCCCGGCTCACTTCGTGGCCATGGACGCAGTAGGTGACGAGCGCCCGCCCGGCCGAGTGCGCGCGCGCGAAGCCGGCGAGGTCGCCGTCGGGGCGTGTCGCGGCGGGGAGGAGCCTCGGGTCCTTCTCGAACGCGGCAATGCGGCGCACGTCGAGAACGAGCGGCGATCGCGGGGAACCGAAGCGGGAATAGAGCGTGCGGGGAGAGATAGAGACGGTGTCCATGGAGCCTCCGTTAGTCGCGGAAGCAGGCCTTGGACGGACACCGTCTCGGTGGCGCTCGCCACCCCCGGGAGCCTGCGGTCCCGAGCGATTGCATCGTACGCCATGGCCCGCCGCGCTTCAAGGCTTGGGGTGGAGCGCGCGTGCCCCCATGTTAAAATTCACGCCCTCTCGGAGAATCCAATCAATGCAATCGTTCGATCGCGAGCTCGACGTTCGCGGCCTCAACTGTCCGCTGCCCATCCTGCGCGCCAAGAAGGCCCTGGGAGATCTCACGGCCGGCCAGGTGCTGAAGGTCATGGCGACCGATCCCGGCTCCGTGAAAGACTTCCAGGCGTTCTGCAAGCAGACCGGAAACGAGCTGCTGTCGCACTCCGAGGGCGCGGAATTCACGTTCTTCATGAAAAAGAGGTGAGTCTCTTCAGTCGAGGAACAAGTCCTGGAAGAGCGGCACGCCCGGCGTGACCGCGTAGCGCTCGAAGTCCTTCACGCCCGACTTCTTCAGCACGTCCTCGTCGATGTAGAAATTCCCGGTGTTCGCGCGCGCATCGCTGGCGAGGATCAGGTGCGCGGCGTCGGCCATGATGTCGGCCTTGCGGCTGGCGCGCAGGATCGCCTCGGGGAAGTGGACTTCCACCGCGGCGGTGGCGATCGTGGTGCGCGGCCAGAGGGAATTCACCGCGATGCCGAATTCCCTGAGCTCCTCGGCCATGCCGAGCGTGCACATGCTCATGCCGTACTTCGACATGGTGTAGGCGACATGCCCGGCGAACCACTTGGGCTTCATCGAGAGCGGCGGCGAGAGCGTGAGGATGTGCGCGTTGGACGATTTCTTGAGGTGCGGGATCGCCGCCTGCGAGCAGAGGAACGTGCCGCGCGCGTTCACCCCGAGCATGAGGTCGAAGCGCTTGGCGGGGGTGGCGAGCGTCGGCGTGAGGCTGATCGCGCTCGCGTTGTTGACGAGGATGTCGAGCCCGCCGAAGGTCTTCGCCGCGAGTTCGATGGCCTCGGCGATCGCGTTCTCGTCGCGCACGTCGAGCTGGATGGCGAGCGCCTTGCCGCCGGCCTTCTCGATCTCCGCGGCGACCGTGTGGATGGTGCCCTCGAGCCTGGGGTGCGCCTCGGCGGTCTTCGCCGCGATGGCCACGTTGGCGCCGTCCTTCGCGGCGCGCATCGCGATCTCGCGCCCGATGCCACGCGAGCCTCCGGTGATGAAGAGCGTCCTGCCGGCCAGCGTTTTCATGGGTTGCCCATTCGGGTGTCGTCGGAGGCGGGGATGATACCGCG
>WNFI01366927.1_pt1 | contig 23235 bp, 18 predicted proteins | sample 5400471 | NCBI WGS metagenome assembly WNFI01 (sample SAMN13153348, study PRJNA577476) | soil metagenome | isolation source: 100 cm saprolite on Douglas fir-dominated hillslope | place: USA:California | collected 2013-09-17
TAGATTCCAACCATACCCACGATCATGTTCTCAAAGAGTTGGAGATGTATTCAACGCTAGTCAAGAAGGATGGCTATCTCATTGTATTCGACACGGTTATTGAGGATATGCCTGAAGGTTCTTTTCCTGATCGGCCCTGGGACAGAACAAATAACCCGAAAACGGCCGTGAGAGCTTTTCTTAAAGCGAATGACCGGTTCGTTATCGACAACGAAATTGAAGAAAAGCTTTTGATTACTGTAGCCCCGAGTGGATACCTCAAGTGCATTAAAAATTGATGAGGGATATCCTGTAAAACGGAGTTTTCATTTGGAACAGATACCGGTTTTTGTGCCTCACATCCAAGTCGACACACTCAAGCATCTCACCGACGCTTTTCATGTGGGCTGGCTGGGAATGGGATCGATTACGAAGGAATTTGAAGAGCGTGTTTCGGACTATCTTGGCTTGAAGAACAGATTCTTTGTGGCGACCAACACGGGAACGTCCGCTCTTCACATCGCCCTCCTTCTCGCCGGAGTCGGTCCGGGCGATGAGGTCATTACCCCTTCTTTCAATTATGTGGCGGACCATCAGGCCATCCATATGACCGGGGCGCAGGTCGTCATGTGTGACATACGCGATGATAATCTCGGAATGGACTGCGAAAAGGCAGAATCGCTGATCACGAAAAAGACGAAAGCCATCATCCCTCTCCATTTCGCGGGGATTCCGTGTGACATCGATGCTGTGTATGCCCTAGCGGCGAAACATAACCTGCGCGTGGTCGAAGATGGAATGCATGCCTTCGGTACGACGCACAAGACTAAGGCGATTGGAAGCTTTGGAGACATTACTTGCTTTAGCTTCGATCCTGTAAAGATCATTACATGCGTGGACGGGGGGGGCGTTGTCGTCAGTTCAGCGGAAGATGTTGAAAAGCTTCGTCACTTTCGCTTCTTGGGCGTCGATAGAGAAACGAGTCAGCGGTATAAGAATGCGCGGGCCTGGGAATATGATGTGGTAAGCTCCGGGTTTCGTTATCACCTCACAAACATTCTGGCCAGTGTAGGTGTTTCGCAAATTAAGCGCGTGGATGAATTTATCAGGAGTCGGCAAAAGGTTTGCCAAGCCTATAATGCGGCGTTTGGGAAAGTACGCGGTTTGCGGGTTCCTCCCACTGATTTCTCAAATGTGTCACCCTTTATTTACACCCTTCGTGTCGCCGGCGGCCGAAGGGACGAGCTAATTGCTCATCTTGCGAAGAAAGGAATTGATACCGGGATTCACTTTGTTCCGGTCCACAAGCATTCTTTTTTTACTCAATCCAAGCGGGGTGATATGTCCAATACGGACAAAATCGTCATGGAAGTCTTAACATTGCCCCTCCACTCCAATATGAATCCAGAACACGTCAATCGCGTCATAGAAGGCGTAGTATCTTTTTTTAATTCCTGACCTCTCGTGAAACTTGCCCCACGACATTCCTTGTTTTTCAGGCGACCTATTACAAACCAAGGTTTTCATGGCTAGACTGAGAACGAACATCGCCGCCAATTATGCTGGCAAAGTGTGGTTGGCTCTCATGTCGCTTGCGTTTGTTCCTATTTACATCCGCTTTTTGGGCATAGAAGCCTACGGTCTTATCGGTATTTACCTGTCCCTCCAATCTCTGTTCTCGTTGCTCGATCTCGGCCTCAGCACCACCCTGAACCGTGAGCTAGCCCGTCTATCAGGCAAGTCAGGTCATGCCCAGGAGATGCGCGATCTCGTTCACACTCTGCAGATCATTTATTGGGGCGTGGCGTTCATGATTGGGATCGGAGTCGTCTTGTTGGCGCCGCTCGTTGCCCATCATTGGGTAAAGGCCGAACACCTTTCGCCCAACGTCATTAACCAGACCATTATTATTATGGGTCTCTCCATTGCTCTTCAGTGGCCTTATGCCCTTTATTACGGAGGTCTTATTGGTCTTCAACGCCAGGTGCTTTTAAACGGTATCGTTATTACTTTAGCGACTATCCGAGCTTTGGGAGCGGTTTTTATTTTATGGAAAGTCTCACCGACCATTCAGGCATTTTTTTTCTGGCAGATGATGATCAGCCTGGCTCAGACGCTCGCGGCGGGAGATAAAGTGGTCCTCAGTAGGATTCTCCCATTACAGAGTTTCGGAAACTATACGCTGGCAGGAACCGTAGCAGGGGGGTTGTCGTTTTTTATCGCGCCTGTCTTTGATGGAATATTTCCGCGTTTTTCGCAGTTGGCTTCACTTCAGGATACGCACGTGCTTGCAGATCTTTACCATCGAAGCTGTCAACTGGTTTCCGTCATAATCCTTCCTATGGCGGTGGTTATTTCCTTTTTTGCGTTCCCGTTACTTTATGTATGGACGGGGAACCTTTCTATTGCACTCCATACGCATTGGATTCTTTCCTTTTTAGTGATGGGCTCTGCATTCAACTGCATTATGAATCTTCCGTATGCCCTGCAACTGGCGTATGGCTGGACACGGCTGGCTTTTCTTACGAATCTCATTGCGTCTATCCTTCTAATCCCCTTGATTATTTTTCTGGCCTATCGGTATGGTGCGATCGGAGGCGCTCTCGTCTGGCTGCTTCTCAATAGCGGTTATGTCTTAATCAGCATCCAGATCATGCATAAAAGAATTTTGCCTGCCGAGAAATGGCGCTGGTATTTCTTAGACGTCGGTCTCCCGTTTCTGGCCGCTGCTTCGACGGCGGGCCTCTTAAAACTTCTATTACCAACGGCGGTTTCACGGTGGCCCATCTTGGGGAGTCTTGTGCTCGTTTCAGGGGTTACCTTGAGCGTGACTGCGATGGTGACACCTGCTTCGAGGAATCTCGTATTTCAATTCCTGGCGAAGTGGCGAGGCGTTCGATTAGAAGCCGGTTCCTATCTGTAATGGCCCTCATTACCACAATCATTCCAACGTTTCGACGGCCTCAGTTATTGCGGCGTGCTATCCAAAGTTCACTTGCTCAGTCATTTACAGACCTCCAGGTTCTTGTCTTGGATAATGCCTCAGGCGATGAAACGGCAGCCGTCGTCACTAAATTAATCAAAACAGACGGCCGCGTTAAATATCACTGCCATCCGGAGAATATAGGGGGGGGTAACAATTTTCAATACGGCCTCCAGCATGTGACGACGCCTTTTTTTTCGATCTTGTCAGACGATGATATCCTGCTGCCTGATTTTTATGGGACAGCGATGCAAGCCTTTACCGATCATCCTCAAGCTTCATTTGTGGCGTGTGGCACCTTACATATAACGCCAACGGGCGACTATTACGGAATGCCCGTGGCGCGTTTGCCCGCTGGTTCTTATCGGCCGCCCGAAGGCGTGCTCGCACTACTGCGGTATGGGCATCCCGAATGGACGGGAATCCTGTTTCGCAGCGCGATCTTGCACGAGATTGGATTCCTAGACTTAGAGACCGGCCATGCGTCAGACCTCGATTTTGAGCTACGGGCTGCCGCGCGAACGTCTTTCGTTGTTTCTCACCAGCCAGCTGCGATCTACAGTACGCAACCACTCACACCACAGACAAGCGGTACCTATCCATTTGAGAATATCTGGCCTGGCTGGCCACGCATGATTCAAAATCTGATCGACGACCCACGGCTCCCACAAGCGATCAAAGAAGAAGCCCGATGGAGACTTGAAAACCAATTTCGTGACGGTCTATTTTCGTTGGTGTTTCGATATTTGTATCAAAATAAAATTGATGACGCCCGGAAAGCGCGAGAAGTATTGGATCGTGAATTCAACTGCCGATGGCAGGCCGGTGTTCTCCAGATAGCGATCATGATTCATAAAGCGCTCGGGCCGGATCGCACGCTTGCTTGGTGGAGTTTTTGCCGAAACGCTCTATATCGCCTAAAAGCCCTCGGCCTCTTTCGGACTCGAGTTCGACCACACGAATCTTCAACAATGGACGTAACGCCTTATCTCAAATTCCTTGAGCTGTAAGACATACGCGCCGTCTTGAGACCTCTTATGGGAGCCTCTTAAGGGCGTACTCTTTTTTGACAAAATACGAAGTATAATAGCGAACCAAATGATCACCCATTTATCATTACCATCGTCAGATTCGACCGCGCACCTGAAAAAGCGCGCTTTATCGGTAAAATTACGGTTTCTAAAAATGTACCGAAAGGCCAATGCCGGTCATATTGGGTGTTCCCTTTCGTGCGCTGAAATGCTGACCTTTGTTCGATTCGCATGGATGAAGGCCACCGATCATTTCATTTTGTCCAAAGGCCATGCGGCCGGCGCCTTGTATTCGATCCTGGCCGAAGCCGGTGACCTGACCGACGAAGATATCGCATCGTTCTATCAGGACGGGACATTGCTGGCGGCGCATCCACCCGCCTCTGGAATTCCTAAAATTCCTTTTGCTACCGGTAGTCTGGGACACGGCTTATCGCTATCGTGCGGTTTGGCGCTTGGCGCTCGGTTGAGCGGTCGAGACCATACTGTTTTTTGCGTGACCTCCGACGGCGAGCTTAATGAAGGCAGCATTTGGGAAGCGGCGCTTTTTGCCGCCCACCATCGATTGAACAACTTGATTTGGCTGATCGATCGCAACGGCCTGCAAGGGTTTGGACGAACAGAAGACGTCATGGCCCTTGAGCCATTGACCGAAAAGTTAGCGTCGTTTGGCTGGAAAGTCATGGTCGCCGATGGGCATGATTTCGACTCGCTCGAGAAAACCAAGCGGTTGGCGCTGGATCATCTTCGCACTCCGGGTAAACCGGTCGCCCTCATTTGTCGTACTGTGAAGGGCCACGGCATCAGTTTTATGGCGGATACTGTCGATTGCCATTATTTGCCTCTCCAAGAAGCCCAATATCAGCAGGCCATCAATGAATTGAAGGCTGAATGAGAACCGAATTCGCGGCCGCTATCATTCAACTCTCCAAGCAACGTCCGAATGTGGTTTTCCTTTCTGGCGATCTGGGCTATATGGCCCTGGAAGACATGCGACAAGCGCTGGGAGACCGGTTCATTAATGCCGGCGTAGCCGAACAGAACATGATCTCTGTTGCGGCGGGCTTGGCCGCCATGCAATTCATGCCTTGGGTATACAGCATCGCGCCCTTCGCCACGCTCCGACCCTACGAACAAATCCGGAACGATGTCTGCCTTCATAACCTATCCGTCAAAATAGTCGGCAATGGCGGCGGCTATGGCTACGGCATCATGGGGGGAACTCATCATGCTCTGCAGGACATCGGCCTAATGCGGATGTTACCCCATATGCAGGTCTATGTGCCGCTTTTCGCCAGCGATGTTGCTGAGGCAGTCTCAGCGATCGCGGCGAATAATGGTCCTGCGTATCTGCGGTTAAACGTGGGCATCACCAGCCTTGAACGCCCAGGGCCCTTTGCTGAATGGAGGCAGTTGGCCAAGGGGGAAGAGGCTGTTGTCATTTCGGCAGGTCCTGTCATAGGACCTCTGCTGGATCTGACTCGGAAAGAGTATCCGGAAGCTTTCGAGGTATGGTCCGTTGGGATTTTTCCTTTTCATCACATTCCTGAAGCTGTTCTGAACAAGATCGCCGAGACGCGCAGATTGATCGTCATCGAGGAACATACGGGTCCAGGAGGCCTCGGGGAAGCTCTTGCCGCCCAATTACTAGGGACTCTTCCCGTTCCCATACACTTTAAAACCCTGCACGCCGACGGGTATCCATCGGGTCGCTACGGCAGCCAAAGGTGGCATCAGGAAGAGAACGGATTGGCAGGGGAATCACTCCGTCGAACTTTGCGGGAATTTACCCATGAACCCCTCCGTCGGTGAAATGAATCAGAAAATCAAATCGCTCGAAGGCCCTATTGTGGTCTTCGGCGCCGGGGGATTTTTGGGAGCCAATCTCATCCGCCGTTTGCTCGATAGCCGGACGGATGCTTATGCGGTCACACATCAAACATTCATTCCCTGGCGATTGGGGGGATTGCCGGCAGCAAACATCCTACGCTGCGATATAACGAAACAAGCAGAGACCCAACGGTTGTTTGACGAATACGGCTTTCGGACGATCTTCAACCTCGCCGCTTACGGCGGCTATGCGCGCCAAAACGACTCTCAAACAATTTTCCGGACGAATCTCTTCGGCTTGATGAATATTTTAGGCGGCGCAGAAGCCAAGGGATTTCCAAATCCTTACCCGTCATCAATCTTCGATATTATTCGCTGTACGGTCCCTGGGAAGAATCCGACCGCCTGGTCCCGACACTTTTTTCCCATGCCCAAAAGGGCGATCTTCCTCCCCTCGTTGATCCTGACATTTCCCGAGATTTCGTTTATGTCGAAGATGCGGTGGAAGCCACTATCCTTGCGGCTACGGAAGGGGTTCACCAAAAGCCCGGAGGATCCGTTAATATTGCGACGGGCAAAAAAACAACGATCAGAGAAATCGTTCAGGAAATCAAAAGTCTTTTTAATATCGCTAAAGAACCCCAATGGGCGACGATGCAAAATCGCACATGGGATCTTCGAGACTGGTACGGAAACCCCCGATTGGCCAACAAGGTCCTCGGATGGAAAGCTCGGACATCCTTACGCGAAGGTCTCGTGCGCACGCGCGAATGGTTTGATCGTAAGCCCGAGCAACCCGATATGGCCAAACTCGTTCCCATCAAGCAGGCGCCTCGGCTTTCGGCCGTGATCGCTTGCTACAAGGATGCCCAGGCAATTCCCATTATGTATGAGCGCCTGAAAGCAGTTTTCCAGAAACTTAAAGTTGATTACGAAATCCTTTTTGTTAACGATGCAAGTCCTGATGATACCGACAAGGTTTTAAACGAATTATCCAGCCGAGATCACCATGTGATTGCCATTGAGCATTCCCGTAATTTCGGTTCGCAAAGCGCCTTTGTAAGCGGGATGAGGGTGGCCACAGGCGACGCGGTCATCCTCCTGGACGGCGACCTCCAGGACCCTCCCGAATTGATTTCTCCATTTTATGAGCAGTGGGCAGCGGGATTTGAAGTCGTTTATGGAAGGAGAATTCGCCGCGAGATGAGCTGGCTGAACAATCTCTGCTATCAGGCCTTTTACCGGATCTTGCGTGCTCTTTCGTATGTTCCACTCCCTGTGGATGCCGGCGACTTTTCGCTGATGGATCGCAAGGTGGTCAATGAGATTCTGGCTCTTCCCGAAGCGGATCAATTTCTTCGCGGGCTTCGCGCCTGGGTCGGCTTTCGGCAAGTCGGAGTGGATTATGTGCGGCCGGAACGGATGTTTGGCCGCAGCACCAATAATCTCCGCAAGAATTTCTGGTGGGCTAGAAAGGCGCTTTTCAGTTTTAGCTTTGCGCCCTTGGAATTCATATTGTATTTAGGATTTGGTTTGACATTTCTTTCGTGCGTGCTTGTGATAATTCAGATTATTTCGAAGATATTCTGGCCCAATATTCCACATGGCATCACGACCATTATTATTCTCATTTTGTTTTTTGGTGGTGTCCAGATGCTTACGATGGCGATTCTGGGCGAATATTTGAGCAAAATCTTCGAGGAAACAAAACGCCGACCGAAATTTATTCGCAAAGCCATCCGTTTTGGAGGCCAGCATTTGACCTCCGCTGATGAGATCAAAGAATTTGTTCAGTCCAGGACTCATCCGGTGGAAGGTCTATGAAGAAGTTCGAAAAGAGGTATTTGTAAATGGCTATTCAAACGGAAAAAGAGAAATATTCTGTTGGACTCCTCTCTCGACAGTGCCCTGTCTGCCAGTCTTCCGACACGTCCAAGGTCTATGCGGAAGCCAATATGGATATGGCGCAGTGGAATCGTTATTCTTTTTCTTCCCGAAAGCTTCCCGACTATACCCATTTTCGACTTCTGAGCTGCCCTGAATGCCAACTGGTCTACGCGAGTCCCATTCCTGCGCCGGAAACTTTCGCGCAGAATTATCGCGATGCGGATTTTGACACCAACGTCGAGGGGAACTACGCAAGCCGAACCTATGCCTCATTGGCTAAACGCATCCTCCCAAGACTTCCAGATCTTAAGGGCGCCTTGGATATTGGCACAGGAACGGGAAGCTTTTTGCACGAACTACTGAAATTGCATTTTAAAGGCGTCATCGGAATTGAACCTTCTCACGCTCCGATTGCTCAGGCCAACCCTGAGATCCGGCCGCTCATCAAGGAGGGTCTTTTTGATCCCAAGGATTTTTCACCGGCAAGTTTTAGTCTGATCAGCTGCTTCCAAACGCTTGAGCATTTGTATGACCCTCTTGCGATGTGTCAGTCCGCTTTTCGATTGTTAAAGCCGAATGGCGCCGTGCTCTTTATTTTTCATAATAGAAAATCGCTTTCTGCGCGAATTCTCGGCCTAAAATCACCCATTTTTGACGTCGAACATCTGCAGCTCTTTTCGCCAACTAGCGCCCGGTTTATGCTTGTGAAATGCGGCTTTCGGGACATTGAATGCCGGCCGTTTCTGAATTCTTACCCGATCGCTTATTGGATTCGCCTGTTACCCATTCCGCAAAGACTTAAGCGGGAATTACTCAAGATCCTCGGAATATCACGCCTAGGAACAATTCCTATTCCACTGCCTGCCGGCAATTTTGTTGCCACGGGCTTCAAGAAAAGCCTCTAAGGAAAATGTGAATGCTTAGTGCATGTAGACGAATCCTTTTGTATATGTTAGCTCCGATCGTTTTTGGACTTTGGGTATTCCATTACTACTACGGCATATGGTTCACTGACCCAACCTATATCAGTTGGATGGTTGGGAATGGAGATTTTGAAACCTGGCTCCTGGGATGGCAGTTTTTCAGGAATGAACCGTGGTTATGGCCTCCCGGCAAGTTTCTGCGTTACGGTTTCCCGTATGGAGGATCTGTCGCATTGACAGGCTCTATCCCGCTCGTGGCGATACCCCTGAAACTGTTTTCGCATCATCTGACGGTTGATTTTCAATATTTTGGGGCTTGGATGGCTCTTTGTTACGTTCTTCAGGCGTGCGCGGGAGCGATGTTAACGCGGTTAGCGACAAAAAATCCTCTGGCCATTTTGGCGGGAGCGTTATTGTTTGTTTCCATCCCACTTTTAGTCGTCATGCAAATGTGTTGTATAGGCACTCACTGGCTGTTATTGTTTGCGTTATGGTTGTATCTTGTCGATTACAAGAGAGTATTGCAATTGAGAACGTTCATTGCCCTATCCGTGTCCTTGAATATTATGGCGATGGCCGTTTTCCCCTATCTTGCCGCGATGGTCTTTGCTCTTTCTTGCGCTCTCTATGTCCGACTCGGGATCATCGAGAAGTCCATCTCGCGGAAATCCATGTATTCATTGTTGGGTGGAGTGGCATTGGCGGATCTGCTCAGTCTTTATTTGGCCGGCGGTTTTGTAATTCCAATGAAGGATTTCACAAACGCGACAGGCCTTGAATGGCCTTTGGCTTTGGATGGGTTGTTCTCGTCCGGCGGATTCTCGCGTTTTAGATTTATGGGCACCTACAGTCCCTTGTACGGGGGGGAGCGTTATATGTATCTGGGGCTGGGGTTACTTCTGATCGGATTGCTAGGCGCTTGTTCTTTTGTGATCAAGGAATGGCGGAAACGGCGTTCTCGGGAGTCGAATCCGGACATCGGGTCACCGATCCGGTGGAAGTATTGGGCTCCCTTAATAGTCGTGTGTTCCGTTTTTCTCTTCTATGCGATCAGTAATAATGTCTATTTGGATTGTGATCATCGCTTGTTCAATTTTCCTTTGCCGAATCTGTTTCTAAAGCTGGTATTGCCTTTCCGCGAATGTGCCAGATTTTTCTGGCCCTGTTATTATCTGATCATATTTCTCATCATCCTTTCCGTCTTAAAAGGCTTCGATTATCGTATTGCGACAGCGCTTCTATGGTTTGCAGTGGCCATTCAGTTATGCGAATTTAAGGGTATTCCGGGGAAAGAAAAGTGGAACGCTCCTTTAAAAGGTCAGCTTCTGACGGGACTCGTGGGTGGGGGCCACATCTCATATGCTACTCCTCTCAAGGATAGTGTATGGCAGCACATTCGAGATTATAAAGGGATCACCATCTTTCCTAACGTTTATCGCGTAAAAACCGTTGACGATTTTTTTTATTTCGATTATCTCGCAGCCAACCACGGTTTATTTGCAACATGCGCTTACTTGGCGCGGAACAATGACAAGGAAGTCGAGTATCTTAAAACGATGATTCAGGATGTCAAAAAAGGGCATGTCGACGGTTCCTTGATCTATGTACTGAATAATGTAGAACGAGATATCCTCATGCCTTGGTTTTCAAAAGAGGGCATTTGCGGGATTGTTGATGGATACACCGTTTGCGTAAAAAATTCAGATAATGATTTTTGCCGAGAATTGAAACACAGAAACCCTGAAGTGGGGATTCATCGACTATGAAAGCGCCGTCAAGGAGTTATACTCAGTCCGCTGGCTGGGTTCTTCTTTGGATTTGGTCCTGCGCTATCTATTGGAAATTTTATTCGGCTGTTCCCTTACAGCGCTGGCTTTTTTATGGCGCCGCATTACGGGCCTGCTTGTTTTTTGGCACCGCATTTATTTTTAGCGGATATTTACTTCTGAAATTGGATCTCGGTACCTGTATTTCCGGCGTCGCTCAGGGCCTGAAGCGGCTCGGTTTCATAACTCTTGGCATTCTATTGCTCTCCATCGCCGTTTTATATTCCCGGGCGTCGCTTTTACTCGCGGTCAGTGTGGCCGCCTGGTTCTCTTTGGGACGGTCAACGTTGCAGATCGCGAGATGTCCCCTAAGAGGCTTACTCGAAAAGTACGTGTTATGCATATCCCTCGGCATGGTGGTCTATGCCGATTTTGTACTTCTAATTGGCTTAATGGGGCTTCTCTATAGGACGACCTTGATTCTTCTTATCGGGTGCTCCGTATTTTTGGGTTATTGGTTTTTCGGGGGTGAAATTATTCCGGATTTTAACCGTTTCCGGACCTATTGCCGGAAAGGATTGAGCGCCACATCCCATGTTGAGCCTCTTTATCTCCTCGTAGGATTACTCATCGCTCTCTATTTTCTGCTGTTCGTGTTGGGAAATTTGACACCGCCCCTCAGCGCCGATGATCTTTTCTACCACCTGACCACGGCTAAACGATTTGCAGCAGCCCATCGAGTATCCAACCTTTATGATATGGATCTTTCGAATCTCCCATTATGTTCAGAGATGCTTTATGCTCAAGGGATGGTCTTTGGTTTTACCTACATCTATGGAGGTTTGGTTAACCTTGTTTTCGTCTCGTTGCTGTTGGGAGCCTTCTTGCTACTTGGACAGCGCATATACAACCGGACAGCAGGAAGTATCGCTTTTCTCTTTTTCTTTTCAATTCCTTATTACACGCAGCATGTCTTCAGCGCTTCTGCGGATTTGAAATATCTATTATTTGCGTTGCTTGCGCTTTATGCCATGCTCCAATGGCAATCTTCTCGATCACAGGCATGGTTGAACGCTTGCGGATTCCTAATCGGCTGTGCCGCCAACTTCCGTTACCAGGGTTTGATGTTGGGATTTATCTTATTACTTTTAGTCGGATGGAGGCTTTATCGGCAACACGAGGATTGGGCAACAGGAGTTCAGCATGTGTTCCGCTTTTGTTTATGTATAGGTCTCATTGGTTTTCCGTGGTATCTAAAAAATATTATTTATACCGGAAACCCTATTTTTCCCGCTTGTTTCCGCTGGTATCACGGCTGTTTTGGCGATCCCATCGAGAGCGAATGGTGGCGGGAGTTTTTGGATGCCAACTCGCCTACCATCTACGGCTATATCCGCCTGGGCACAAGTTTGGCGAGTTATCTCCGGCTGCCGTGGAATTTGACATTTCACGGCGTGAATTTTGAAGGGTATTGGTTTACACCTGTTTACTTTGCCCTCGCCCCCATGATCATTTGGATCCGTCAAATTGCTTTTTTTCGCACGACACTCCTCTTTTGCTTTCTTTATGCGACAGGATGGTTTTTCCAAACCGAGGAATTAAAGTTTTTGATGCCTGCCTTTGCTGTCTTCGGAATTATCATCGCCGCCGCCGTAGCCGAAACCGGGTCTAGCGAAAGGTCTACGTTGCGGGCGACCGTCGTCCTCCTAGCTCTATTGCCCTCCTTGCTCACTTTACAACAACGTAAAATTCAAACTTTCTGCAGAGAAAGGATTCCGACCGCCTTACGACTTCGTTCACCCGAATCATTTCTGGCTTCCAATAGTCCCGTGCAGCCCCTTGTAGAATTCATTAATACTAAGCTGCCGACGGAGGCACGGCTCTTTACGACTGAAGAAGTGCGGCTCTTTTTTGCCCATCGGCCTATTCGGCTTGGAATTTTTAATGTTCGTGATGTAGATTACGGTCGTTTTAGTTCTTTTAATCAGTTCCTAGGCTGGCTGCAAACACAAGGCATCACCCATATCATTTTGCCCGATCCTATGAACATACGTTCTCCTCTCATAGACGCCAGGCAAGCGTCCTATCAGTTACTCCTTAACACGGTGAACTTGCAAACTCTTGATATCCTTTGGAAACAGAACGGTAGTCTTGTCGCACGCATTAACTACGATAAACTAACACTGAAAGACCGAGTTCCCATCCACCAGGACATGGTTAAAATTGCAGATGAATTGTTCCGATGCGGCAGTCTCGAATTGGCAAAAATGCAATATCAAGAAGCCTTGGCGGCAGGGCATCTATCTGCGCGCGAGCGCCTGGATGAAATTGCGGCCATGACGCTCCTTCAGAAGGGCGACTACTTCCTCGCCAAAGCGCGAGAATTTCACACAGCTCGATTTCTCAAAGCTGCCTTGAATGAATACGAATCATTATCTATTCGCTCAACGGATTTCGGGCAGGCTGAGGAAGGCAAAAGAGCTGTCGTGAATTATGGGAAACAGATTGCGCCGCAGATTTGGGGACATATCTGACCTTCACCATGCAAGCTCTGCGATTCACTCGAAGAATTGATAGACGCACCCAATTTCCTTTTCGCATGCAATGGTTAACGCGTCGCCAGAGACCGACACCAGTCCACCGCCCATCGACCGATACGAATGGCTGGTCGTTCAACAACGGCATATGAAATGGCAGCGAGAAGGGTGGTGACGGCGACGGTGCACACATACCCACAGATATTGGCTACGGTCACCCCGCGCACGCCATGAGCATTGAGTCCGTTTAATATTTTCGGCGTGATGGAAACGAGGACCAAGATATGAAGCAAGTACATGCTATAGGATACCCTGCCATAAAACAGCAAGATTTTATGGCGAAGCATTCCTTGTATTCTACGGCTGACCAGTACGCACACGATCACCAGCGACGCTCCCATGGTTGTAATGATGGCGGCATTGGACATCAGATATCCCTTCAGGGCGGGAGAGGCCATGCCTAGGTATCGTGCGATCGTGTTGATATTTAATATCAGTAGACCGATCAATAAGATCATGTATTTCTTTTTTAGGCTCATCGGAGCGAATAATTCCTGAATATATTCCAGACGCATCGCAATGGCAACACCTAATGCAAAAGAGATGATCCAGATTATATTCAAGCCGAACCACTGAAGATATAAGAAGACGAAAAGAGCCAAATAAAGAACACCGTTATTCGCCACAAGCAACATAAAGGGCAAAATCATAGAACAGGTCCATTCAATGGCAAGAGTCCACCCTTGCGGCAGGTACGATGTTTGCGAAAACATCAATTGCGCCTGGAGGTTCTGGGCGCCGGGGCCTTGCCAAAGTCCGAGAAGCCAGGGGTTGGCCTGAGGAATAGTCGGGGGCATCGAATAGAAATGGTGCCCTACGAAGCTGCTCAGGAGCAGGATGGCCCAATAAGGCAGCAATATGCGTGAGGCTCGCGTAATAATATAAGGCGCGAGCTCGCCTCGCAGAGAATAATGACTGCCATACAATCGAACAGGTTTAAGGGCGAGAACAAAGCCGCTCAACACAAAAAAGATGCAGACGGCCGCCCCGCCGTCGTAAAAAAGCGTTACCAGGGGCTTGGTAATCCACCAAGTGCATCCGAGCGGCATGTTGTAAGCCTCAAAATAATGCCAGCCGATCACGGCCAGCGAGGCGATTCCTCGGATGCTGTCCAAATAGTCCAAGCGTCGAATAGACGCATTAGTTTGATTCTTTTCGCCGGAGGAATTTAGAGGACGAGAGGTTGCGCGCGGTTTTTGAAAAAGAGAGAGCCAAAGGCTTTGCAAAAGAATTAGTGACGACTTCATAATCGATGCGGGATTCTATCAAATAAAAGAAGCCGAACCTCCGCAGTAAGCACACTACCCGACTAGCAATCAACAAATAGACTAAGAGGGAAGAGGATCAGTTAAGAGGCCATTGTGCTTTGGTTGACGTTGCGAGCTCCAAAGTGGGAAAATGCATTCAAATAACGCTTTAAAATGACTTCCCCGGAACCCATTTGTCTGATTATTTCACCGAAAGAATACCCACCCACATGGTGTCCTGCTGAATGAGCAAACCAGGTCCCATAGCTATTTTTGGAGGAATGGGCTATTTAGGGCAAGCGCTCTACAGGCACTTAGTAAGCAAGAAAATTGATAGCTGGGTCATCGGCCGCCAAAACGCCAAGGAAGCTATACTCCCAGAAGACAGCCACTACAGGTCATCCCAGCCCAGCCTGGAACAGGCCGTATCCGGAGCGGGGACCGTATTTCATTTCGCCTCGGTGACCACACCGGCGGTTGGAGAAATGAAGCCTCTCCTCGATCTCGAGAATGTGGCGCTCACGCTCTCTCTGGCGGAAGCCTGCGAAAAGGCACGCGTGCGCCATCTTATCTTTGCCTCTTCGGGGGGAGCTGTTTATGGAGAGCTCAGCCAACCGGCGTCCGAAGATTTCCCGACACGACCCCTCAGTTCCTATGGGATCGCCAAATTGGCGTCGGAACAGTATTTATCGAATTTTGCGCAACGATCACATGTTCATGTCACTGTCCTTCGCATGAGCAATGTGTATGGGGGAAGGCAAATCAAGAAAGGAGAACAAGGTGTTGTCAGTTATCTCTATCATCAAATCATGAGCGGTCAGCCCATTCATTTGTTTGGCGATACGGTTCGCGACTATCTCTTTATTGATGACGTGATCAACGCTTTCGAACAAACCATTCACCAGCATCCAACACGTTATCAGATCCTTAATATTTCGACGAGCATAGGGACTCGCTTAAGCAAACTGACCTCTTTGATCTGTGATCTCATGGGTAAAAAGGCAAAAATTATCATCGAGCAACGGCGTTCCTGTGATGTGACGTACAACGTTTTGAAGAATAACCGCGCGCGATCGATCTTAAAGTGGCGACCTGCCTATTCCTTACGAGCTGGATTAGCGAAGTACTTAAATGGCCAGTAACGCGACTCCAATTGTCTGCGCCGATGGCTCAGTTACTGTTTTTCATCCTAGCCGCGTTTTGGTCGCTTATCAAGCCGCCCTGGCCTTGGAGGAGGCACATCTCTTACGCCACTTCGAAACTGGATTTTATTCGTTGCCGAATGATTCATGGAGCCGATGGGCGGGAATCCTCCCGTCGAAATTGCGCGCTCGGATTAAACGGCAGTTAAACCGCCGTCACGAGCCTGGATTAAACGCGGGGCACGTTCGCAGCCATCCCTTCTGGGATATGCTCTTTACCGCAGCGGCGCGTGGCGGGCTTGCGCAAGCATGCATCAACCAGATCATGCTTATTCGTAATGAGCGTTTTGATCGGGCGGTGGCTAGACACCTGGCGCGCTGCCGGCCAGCCGCCATTATCGGTTATGACACAGCTTGCCTCAAAACATTTCAAGCGTGCCCATCGGTGGGTGCCGTGCGCATCCTGGATCAAGTGATCGGGCATATCGCCGTGGGAGCTCCGCTGCTTGAAGAGGAACAACGCCTGCATCCGGAATGGGCGGACAGTATCCCGCTCCACCAGGTGCGTTACACCATTGAGCGCTGTCTCTCGGAAGCTCGGCAGGCGGACGCGGTACTGGCCCCTTCCGACTATGTCCGGGATACTCTGGTTCAGGTGGGTGTACAACCCTCCAAAATTCTGCTACTGCCTTATGGCGTTGACGTGGAACGCTTTCGCCCTGCGGCGCCGAAAGAGTCCACGGTTTTCCGCGTGTTGTTTATCGGCCAGTTGAGCCAGCGCAAAGGCATCAAGTACCTGCTGGAAGCCTGGAAGCGTCTTCAGCTGCCGAATGCCGAACTTGTTATCGTTGGAAACCTGTGCGGAAAAGGTCAAGGTCTTATACCGTATCGCGGACTATTTCAACATCTGCCCAGCGTGCCCTATGCCGAACTTCATTCGTACTATCATCGTGCCGACGTTTTTGTGTTTCCTTCTCTTCATGAGGGAGCTGCCTTAACCGTCTATGAAGCAATGGCGTGCGGACTTCCGATCATTACGACGTATAATTCAGGTTCTCCGGTCCGGGATGGACAAGAAGGATTTATCGTTCCGATTCGCGATATCGATGCCATTGCCCAGAGAATCCGTCAGCTGTATGTCAACCGCAGCTTGGGCCGTCAAATGGGGGAACGAGCTCGTACTCGAGTAGAGCAATTCAGTATGCCATGGTCTGTTACATCCCGATCGCCGGTGTGGTCAGCTTGTGGTTGACTCCCGCGATTTGGGCGAAGGAAATATCTGATTTTCTATTTATCCTCCCAGCTTATCTCGCCTTCTTTGGCCATCCGAAAATCTGGCGAAGCGTGCCGTTGCGTATTCCCCGATTGTTCCTAAGCGCTATGGGGGGACTCGCTCTGCTGGTTATCCTAGAAGCTTTTAATCCTCAAGTTATCAACTGGCGCATGGCCGCCATTGGAATTAAGGTTTGGCTCTTTTATATGCCACTTGTAATTTTAGGCTATTTCTGGCTTGAAACTCGGAGCGAATTGTTGAAGGTGCTTCGGCTCTTGGTTGTATTGTCGTGGGTGCCGGCGACGTTAGGTTTTATTGAATTTGTGGGCTGTCATTGGTTCGGGTACAAGCAATTTATGACGCTTATTTACGGTCAAGCGGCTGTGGGAGCAACCCAGGGATTTGCCTTATTTACACTGGGGAATGGAACCTTGTTCCGTATTCCTTCGACTTTTGCATTTTCAACGCAGTATATGAATTATTTGATGGCTGCCCTGGCTCTTTCCTTCGCTTTCATGCAAAGCGAACAGTCACCTCGCTGGAAGCGTTTTGGAACTCTAACTTTTTACTGGATTCTCTTCGCTGCCTATCTCTGTGGATCCCGCGCCGCTTTCGCCGTTACGCCGGTGATGGTGGTGGCCTTATGTCTTCTGGATAAAAACGGTGTCCGAGATATTCCCAAAGTTCTTGGAGTCATTTTTCTGATGTTTATCGCCTTAAAGCTGCCAGCCATGATTTTGAGCGTAAAAGTATTTGTGCAAAACATATCGCTCGTTGCGCCCGTCCTCCCATCGCCGACATATCCGGCTCCCGGCCTTCCAAAAGAAACGGCGGATATTAGTCTTCCTGTCTGGGGTAGAATGATGCAGTCTCTCATGGTTCATCACAGTTATAACGTCGGTTATATGAGTATTCTTACGGCTTTCAAAGGGGGCGTGCTTGGGAAAGGAACGGGAATGAATACCGGCGCGGCTCGGTACGCATTGCCGGATCCGTCTATGATGAGTGGTTTTGAAAATTATTATGCAAAGACGATCGCCGAGCTTGGCGTCCTGGGGCTAGGCCTCGTGATGACTTGTTTCTCATCGCTTTTGTTCTATGGATTTAGAATCTACCGGGAAATGTCTCAACCCCTCACGCGACAGGTTGCCGGCGCTATTTTCGCATTGTTGGCGATATTTACTATTTATAATTTTAAAGGTCTCATGATTGATCTCGATCCAATGAACATATACTTTTGGCTTTTGGCGGGGGTGTTATTTAAATTGCCGGTGCTGGACAAAACATGAATTCCATCAGCGTGATAGGGCTCTGGCATTTGGGAAGCGTAACCGCTGCCTACGTGGCGAACCTGGGAATGCAGGTGGTGGCATACGATCCAGATCCGAATGTCGTTCATGGCCTGCAGAAAGGCCAAGCTCCGCTGTTGGAGCCCGGGCTTAATGAGCTTCTGGCAAAAGGTTTAGCGTCGGGTCGGCTTCATTTTACCTGTCAGCCTGCGGAAGCCGTTCGGAACTGCTCAATCGTTTGGATTACATTTGACACTCCCGTAGATAAAAATGATAAAGCGGATATTCAATTTATAAAAACTCAGTTGCAGCCCATCTTAAAATCAATCGAGCCTGGAACTTCGTTGATCGTATCTTCTCAGTTACCGGTCGGATTTTGTCGTCAGCTCGAACGATCCATAAAACGGTCTCGGCCAAAAGATAATCTCGCCGTATGCTATTCCCCGGAAAATCTTCGCCTCGGCAAGGCCTTGGATGTGATGGCGAATCCTGATCGGATTATTGTGGGCCTGGGTAATCTTCGCGACAGAGCGCGATATGAGCCTTTATTTAGCAAACTTTCTAGCCATATTAAATGGATGAGTATTGAATCTGCAGAAATGACCAAGCATGCACTCAATGCTTTTTTAGCGACGTCCGTCGTATTTGCTAACGAAATTGCCACTGTGTGCGAAGCGGTGGGCGCCAATGCACGAGATGTCGCCGACGGGCTTTTAAGCGAATCGCGCATTGGACCTAAAGCCTATCTCCATCCCGGCGCTGCTTTTGCAGGGGGCACACTCGCCCGTGATGTCCAATTTCTCATTGCGCAAGGACGTCGTTACCGGCTCGCCCTACCACAGATTAACGGCACTCTGCGGAGCAATCAACAGCATCACGATTGGGTTAAAGCGAAGATTAAAGATCATCTCATTCCGTTGCGAAAGAAAACGATCGCCCTCTTGGGGCTTACGTATAAACCTGGAACAGATACATTGAGGCGGTCGTGGGCCATTGAGTTGGCCGAATGGCTGCACAAACAGGGAGCGTCTGTTCAGGCGTTCGACCCACACATATCAGCGCTCCCAAGCCTATTGAGGAGGCGGATGGCGTTGAAAAGTGGAATTCGAGAGACCCTTCAGGATGCCGATTGCGCGGTCATCGTGACGAATCACGAAGTCTTTCGAAATCTTGCCATTCCCGAAATATCGCAGATGCGGTCTCCCTGGGTCATCGATCCGAATGGAATTCTTTTTTCTCGACTGGGCTTAGGCCAACAAGGAGTCAACTACATCACCGTAGGATTTCAGTCGAAGGGCATGGCTAATGAAAATGGCCCGTTCTAACCTTGGCGACATTTTAGTGACCGGCGCCTCCGGTGTGATTGGCGCTGCCATCGCTCGCCGTTTAGGAACGGCGGGCTATCCCTTGCATTTGACAGCTCGCGACCCCGGCAAACTAAGAGGGCTACAAACAGAGTTGGAGAAGCAAGGAATGACCGTTGCGACTTACGCGCTGAATTTATCGAAACCGGAGGACCCTGAGCGAGTTATTTCCGAATTCTTCAACCGTGCGCCCCAACCTTACGGACTGGTCTGCAACGCGGGCAATTTTGGGAAATTAGGGCAGTTTATCGATTTAACAATAGCCGAATGGCTTCAAGGTCTGCAGGAAAACTTTATCGCTCAGGTGCGGTTGATACACGCTTTTGGCAAGGCAGTCAAATCACGACCCGCCACTGATCGCTGTATCCTGGTCCTTAGCGGCGCCGGCCTCGGAGCGAACACGAGCTTTGAATTTTTAAGTAGTTACAGCACCTCGAAAGCCGCCTTAACGCATCTGGTTGAAGCCCTTGCTCCGGAATTAGCGAAAGTACACACTCGCATCAACGCCATATCCCCAGGGCAGGTTTCCAGCGGCTTAACGGAAACGGCGATTCGCGCAGGCGTCGAACGGGCCGGCCCCTATGCTCTCTCAGCCCAAAAGTGCAAAGAGACAGGAGGCGTATCGCCGGATCTGGCTGCCCAACTGATCGAGATCCTATTCAGTCCTTCATCCCGTGGCATTACAGGGCGCCTCTTAAGCGCTCGCTTCGATCGAGACGTCTTACAACAAAATTCTCCGGAGGTAGAAAAGGACCCCAACCTATTCCGCTTACGCCGTATTGACAACGCTTTATTTGAAACCAAATCATGAAAGCATTAATTACAGGAGCCGCCGGCTTTATTGGAAGCAGTCTCGTGGATTCCTTGTTGGCTCAGGGCCATCAGGTGATCGGGGTCGATAACTTCTCTACGGGACGCCGGGAATTTTTGGCGAACGCATTGAGCCATCCCCATTTTCAATGGGTCGAGCGAGATCTTCTTCAGGAAAACGCTCTTCATGGAAGCCTCTCTGCTGATGTGGAGTGGGTTTTTCATCTGGCGGCTAATGCCGATGTCAAAGAGGGGCTTCAGCATCCCCGAAAAGATCTCGAACAAAACACCCTCGTCACATGGAACGTCCTCGAGGCCATGCGTCGGGTCAGCGTGCGTAACATCGGCTTCAGCTCGACGGGGAGCGTGTATGGAGAAGCCAGTATCATTCCAACGCCCGAAACATGCCCCTTTCCGATTCAGACCTCGCTCTACGGAGCTTCTAAACTGGCCGGCGAAAGTTTGATTTCGGCTTACGCAGAAGGGTATGGTTTCCGGGGATTGATTTTTCGTTTTGTGTCCATCCTGGGGGAGCGCTATACGCACGGTCATGTTTTTGACTTCGTCAGGAAATTGCAGGAGAATCCAGCGGTATTGCCCATTTTAGGGGACGGACAGCAGAAGAAATCGTACCTTTACATCGGCGATTGCATCCGAGCCATTCTTCACGCCGTACAGGCCCCCACGAAGCGAGCAGTTGAGATTTACAATTTAGGGACGGACGAATATGTGGCAGTTCATCAATCCGCCGACGTGATTTCTCAAGAACTGGGTTTGCATCCTCGGAAAGAGTATTCGGGCGGCGACCGCGGTTGGATCGGCGACAACCCGTTTATCTGGCTGGAGTGTTCGAAAATACGGACTCTGGGCTGGCGTCCCGAGAAATCCATTAAGGAATCGCTCCAACTCACCGTCCGTTATCTCATCGCCAATCGTTGGCTTTTCGACAAGAAGGTGGTGACGGCATGATTATCTCCCGAGCGCCGTTGCGGATCAGTATCGGTGGAGGAGGGACGGATCTTCCATCGTATTACTCCCGTTTCGGCGGCTTTGTCATTTCGGCCGCCATTGACCGGTATGTTTATATCACCCTTCACAAAACCTTTGTCGCCAATTACATTATCAAGTATTCGCAGTTTGAAACCGTTGAACGGGTGGATCAAATCCGTCATCCCATTATCCGCGAAGCGTTCCGTCTGCACGACATGCCGCCCTACTTGGAAGCCGTCAGTATGGCGGATATTCCAGCCGGGACGGGGTTGGGTTCCTCAGGATCTTTCAATGTGGCTCTCCTGCGCGCCGTTTACGCGTTTAAGCGCCACCATGTCACGACGCAGGCGCTGGCGGAAGAAGCCTGTCACATCGAGCTGGATCTTTTAAAAGAACCGATCGGCAAGCAGGATCAGTACATCGCTGCCTTTGGCGGGATCATCTGTATGGAATTTGATAAAGATGGCCAGGCGCATATCTCGCCGTTGCGCATCGCGACCGAGACATTGCACGATCTCGAAGACAATCTGCTGATGTTTTTTACCGGCTATTCGCGCAGCGCCAGCGCCGTCTTGCAGGATCAGAAAACCCGGACGGAGAAGGCGGATTCTTCCATGATTGATAACCTGCATTACACCAAGCAGTTGGGTTACGACATTCGCAAGGCGCTGGAAGCCGGACGAACGGATGAATTTGCAAAATTGATGCACCAGCATTGGCTGCATAAAAAGAAACGTTCGGCTTCGATCTCTAATGATCAGATCAGTGCCTGGTACGATTTGGCTTATGCTCATGGAGCTCTGGGAGGAAAACTCATCGGCGCGGGGGGCGGTGGGTTCTTATTGTTTTATGCAGGCGACCGCACCGCCCTGCGAAGGACGATGGCGGAGCAGGGACTCACAGAAGTGCGCTTTAGTTTTGACCATGAAGGCTCCAAAGTGATCGTGAACGATCAATGATGCGTTTCGGAATCATCGGCGCCGGCTTGATTGGCAGCAAACGAGCAGCCCATCTGGCGGGAGCTCAACTGATCGCGGTCAACGACGTGGTACCGGAGCGCGCCCGGCAGCTGGCGCAGCGCTACGGGGCCGAGGCCGAGGAACGCTGGGAAAACCTCGTTCGTCGACCGGATATCGATGGAATCATTGTTTCAACCCCAAATGATGCCATCGCCGTCTGTGCGATGGCCGCGCTTGAAGCGGGCAAACACGTCCTGGTGGAAAAACCGGCCGGGCGCAATGTGGGGGATATCCAACGGATTATTGCCGCCGCTCAAAAAGCGCGCAAGGTGGTGAGAGTAGGATTTAATCACCGCTTTCATCCGGCCTTTCAAAACGCCAAACGTCAACTCGAGGCAGGAGAGTTCGGACCGCTCATGTATATCCGCGCGCGGTATGGACATGGCGGACGCGTGGGGTATGACCGTGAATGGCGAGCGGACCCAAAGATTTCCGGCGGCGGCGAACTGTTGGACCAGGGGGTCCATCTCATCGATCTGTGCCGCTGGCTGGGGGGGGAATTCCAATTGAAATGGGGAACGGCTCGGACCTTTTTCTGGGATATGCCGGTCGAAGATAACGGGTTTCTTCTGCTCGCTTCGCCGGATGACCAGCGTTTGGCTTTTCTGCATGCGAGCTGCACCGAATGGAAAAACCTTTTTGATTTCGAGATTTTTGCAAAGACCGGCAAACTCGAGATCTGGGGCTTGGGCCGAAGCTATGGGGTCGAGGAACTCCGCACCTACCGCATGAAGCCGGAAATGGGTCCGCCGGAGACAGAGATTACGAAATTCCCGGAAGAGGATGTCTCCTGGCAGTCTGAGTTTAACGCTTTTTTGGCAGAAATCGGTGGTCGGCGAACGCATCTGGCAACGCTTGATGATGCGCTTCATGCGATGGAGATTGTTCAGGCCGTTTACGACAAACCACATCCCACCTTGTCCAAAGCATCGACATGCAATGCGTGATTCTGGCCGGCGGGCTGGGAACTCGCATGAAGCCGCTCACTGAAAAAATCCCAAAGTCGCTAGTTCCGATACAAGGACGTCCGTTTCTGCATTATCAATTGGAATACCTACGACGCCAGAATGTTTCACGCGTTGTTCTGTGCATCGGTCATATGGGC
>WNFI01702362.1_pt1 | contig 23233 bp, 45 predicted proteins | sample 5400471 | NCBI WGS metagenome assembly WNFI01 (sample SAMN13153348, study PRJNA577476) | soil metagenome | isolation source: 100 cm saprolite on Douglas fir-dominated hillslope | place: USA:California | collected 2013-09-17
CTCGGCGTCACGAATGGAACTACTTCAAATCCAAACTTTAGAAAGGGACGAAGATGAAAACCGAACTGACAGCGGAAGACCAGAAAATACTGGATGGAGTAAGACTTCGCACTCCAGCGATTCCGGTGACGGCAAACGAACTGGCGATCCTGAAAACTCTGGCGAAAAGCGAGAAGTGGATGAAGCCGTATCTGGAACATCTATTTGTACCGCCGCCGGGGATGGACAGGGCACGACTGAAAGCGAGGTTGATGAAAAAATGTGGCAAGAAGCATTCGAAACGTTGAAACGCGAATACGATGTTTATCGGGCCGGTACAGAGGAATTCACTCTCAATCACAAAGCGCTAATCGAAGCGCATGATGCCCTAGCCGAACGTCTCCGCGAGCTGGAGAAATTGATCGATGATCACAATACCAGCGCCCACGGTCACGCTTCACCAGATAAAGGCCACATCGAGCACGGCGTTGCCATTCCTGCCAATGGTTCTCTGGGCAGCGAAGCGATGGAAACCATCTACCGCTACGTGATCGATCGCGCCAAGAATGACCCCGGCATCCTAGAACTGCTTTTGAAAAAGCCGGAACTGCGCGTCAAGGTGGAACGGCAAACGATCCAAGTCAACGGCGAAACGCTGCGCGGACAACTGGCCTTGCTGATCAAAAAGGGATTCTTCGACGTTCCTAAAAACGGCAACACCGCCTTCAACGAATTGCAGCGCCTCGGTAAAAAGGTAGGGAAGCCCAACATGTACCGCGAATTGGACGGCCTGGCCGAAATGGGTTTTCTGACCAAGGAAGACGGCGGTTTTCAAGCTGTTCCTGAAATGAAAGTGGAAATTGTTAAGGCGTGACCCGCCGCCGCAAGAAATCTGCTTTGGCGGGTTTACCCGCCGTAGCTTGTTTTTGGCGTAGGAGTGCGACCCATGAACGACACATTCAGAATTCAACTTATGCACAAAAAGTACGGTGCTAAAGAATGGGAAAACTGTAGCCTGGGGATTTCTGATGGTGCTTGCCTACGTTTTTCCGTCAATGAGGGCGACCCATTAGAGAGAAGGAACGTCGTGATCGGATGGGAAGACGTACTCCATTTGGAAATCCTTCACCAATCACGTGTCACGGGACACGGATCACGGGACACGGAATTATGACGGAACACTTCACGCGGAACACGGAGACGGCAACAGTCTGGTGCGCGAAGTGTGGCCGCAGTACCGAGCATCGTATCGATGATGGGCGCGTCGGACCGTGCCTGGACGAAGGACATCCGCCGCCGTTGCCCAAGGCACAGATCCCGAAACTCGATTTTCCGAAAGAATCGAAACAGGGAGATTTGTTTAAGAAATGACAGCTCTTACTTGGACGCAGGCGAAAAAACAAATTGGCTGCGTATGTCGCTTTAGCGATGCCTGGCGCTGCGCGAATGATCTAGCTTTGCGGACAGTTAGTTGCGCCTGCCAGTGCCATCGCTACATCCGCGCACAAGACGCTCCGGCGAAATCGCCAAAGCAAAAGGAACTATTTGAGAAATGACCTTCGTTATCTTTATCGCGTTCGTCTGGAGTCTGGGCGTTTGCGTTCATTTTGTGCGGGAAGCCTGGCTGATCGCTCGTAGCGGCTGCGAAGAAATTCCCGAGTGCCGCCGATGGTGGTGTCCGGATGGATTGAGAAACCGTTTTCGAGCGAAAGAATGAGTGCCATTATCAAAACTCTTCCGGCTCGCTTCGCACGCGGCCAACTGGAAAAGTTCTTTGGCGCGGAAGATCAAGGGAATAAACATTTTTGTGCATACTATTTCACGCTTGGACGCGGCCGCCCGCAACGGCCAGAGCCGATCACGCAACTGTACTTCACTCACAGCGGACTCGTCTTGGGATGCTTTGTGATTCAAGAAATCGTACAGAACAAAGGCCAGTTGCCGCTTCTCACGACGCTGGACGGCGATCCATCGGAATGGCAGATCAAGCCGGATCGATGGGTTGCCGTTTGCCGCGCGCCGTTCCTGCGTCTCAAGGAAAAACTTTTCTATGGCGGGTTCCAGGGCTGGCGGTACTTCGATTTGATGAAATACCGAAGCACGCTAGATTCCAAGGTGCGCCTGTGAAAAAGCGCAGTGGAGAGAAGGGCGGACGGATGGCTCGGAAGGCCAAAGGAGTGGCACGATCAAACTCCACGCGACTGCAACCGTCCGTCCCTCTGTCCGCTTCCCCGCTTACCGAGTACGAGCAATTCGGTCCTAACTACGGACGCTATTTTGCTGAATTATCCGCCATGCCGGGCGCGATTGAAACCATTCGAGGATTGACGATCGAGCGGCAAACGTATCTTACCGCTCTTGGCGATCTGATGTGCTTTTATAATCGCGTCACGGAACCGGGATACGGTGGCCACGGATGGACGGCAGCGGACGTAGTTCGCTTGCAAGAAATTCGCCAGTTACTCATGCCGCCCGTGAGAGTAGTCATATGAAAATCGTCTGCGAGTGTGGAGCCGAGCATTCGATCCACTGCCCGCCCGAATTTATGGAAATTACGGGCTGGGTTGTTGGGCATGCGCCAGGCAATCACAAGCCGGATGTAATTCGGGCTGTATGCGTCTGTGGCGAAGAAAGATTGATCGGTCCGGTAACGATATCGGAACCAAGATCGACCGCCGATCTTTTTGCCAGGGGAATCGCGGACGGCGAATGGTTTGAGAAACACGTCGCGTGCGGGACAAACTGATGCCCATCCGTTGCAAGTTGATTTCTCCGACCAATCTATTGCTTGAACATCCCATGTTCAATCGTGGCGAGGAAGTTGAATTTCTGGTGGTTGGCGTAAAGGAATTTGAAACTTCGCAGCGAAGCCAGTTTTTTCAGGGAATGATGATCGGCGCATTCATCGCCGGTGCGATCCTTAGCCTGGCCGTGGTGCTCGGCGTAGCTTTTCAGCGGGATCACTCGTTCAACCACACCCAATACCCCATTCCCGGCGTTTCTCGGCCCTCTGGCAGCCAAACGCGCCCGGTAAGCTATGGCAAGAGGTGGACCGCTCCGAAAGTGGCTGTAATCGCCTGAAAACGACTATCTTTTATGCTTAATACCGTCCCATCGAGCTATGAATCGTTTTTGGACCGTAAATCGCAACTGGGCGGCGAATCCGGCTTTACCGCCTCCGCGCTCCCAAACTTCCTATTCGGCTTTCAAAGGTTTTTGGTCGATTGGGCCATTCGCAAAGGGCGGTCCGCCATCTTTGCCGATTGCGGCCTGGGCAAAACTCCCATGCAACTGGTCTCCTCAAACGTTGCGCGAATCTGAGAAATTTGGAATTGAAAGCCATCGATCGACGGACGGAACGGGGATTGTCGGTCACCGTGCGCGAATCATCGTCAGCAATTACGAGCGGCTTCACTATTTCGATCCCACGGACTTTGCCGGGTGCGTTTGCGATGAATCTAGCATCCTAAAATCGTTTGACGGTGTGCGCAGGAAGGAAATTACCGAATTTATGCGCAAGTTGCCGTACCGATTGCTTTGCACGGCCACGGCGGCGCCCAACGATTACATCGAACTGGGAACCTCGAGCGAAGCCCTCGGCGAACTGGGCCACATGGACATGCTGAACCGTTTTTTCAAGAACGATCAGCACACCATCAAACCGACCATCTATCGCCATAGAGGATTGAATTTCGCAAAGCTGGAAGATAAAGCAAAGTGGCGTTTCAAAGGCCATGCGGAAATTCCCTTCTGGCAGTGGGTGTGTTCCTGGAGCCGCGCCATCCGCCGCCCTTCGGACTTAGGATTTCAAGACGATGGCTTTATTCTTCCGCCGCTCGTTGAAACGCAACATCTAGTAAATTCTCAGACGCTCGTTCCGGGATTCCTGTTCTCCCTTCCCGCCGTAGGACTTCAGGAACAGCGCGAAGAACGACGTCGCACCATTCGGGAACGTTGCGAGAAAATCGCTGCGCTGGTGGATACCAAGGAATCGGCCCTGGTTTGGTGCCACCTGAATGACGAAGGGAATCTGCTTGAAAAAATAATACCCGATGCGCAGCAAGTGAGCGGGGACGATTCGGACGAAGCGAAGGAAGCCAAGTTTCTAGATTTTATCAACGGCGATTTGCGCGTGCTGGTGACCAAGCCAAAGATAGGCGCTTGGGGACTGAATTTCCAGCATTGCTCGCACGTCACTTTCTTTCCCTCGCATTCCTTCGAACAGTACTATCAGGGAGTTCGCCGCTGCTGGCGCTTCGGGCAGAAAAATCCCGTTCGCGTGGATATCGTTACCACGGAAGGCGAAAAGACCGTTCTCGAAAATCTGCAAAAGAAGGCGACGGCGGCGGATCGCATGTTCTCGAACCTAGTGAACGAAATGAACCGGGCATTGACCATCTGCCGCACGGGGAAATTTGAAAATCAAATCGAGGTTCCCAAATGGCTGTGATCGATCAGGAAGTCAAGGCGAAGTACGCGATCTATAACGGAGATTGCATCGAAGTGATGGCCACATTTCCAGACGAATCGATGCACCTTTCCCTTTATTCGCCGCCCTTCGGTGGCCTGTACCACTACAGCTCCAGCGAGCGCGATTTGTCTAACTGCCGGGACTATTCCGAGTTCTTCGATCACTACGTCTTCGTGGTTCGCGAATTGCGCCGCCTCACTCTGCCCGGACGCATGACGGCCGTTCATTGCATGGATGTACCCTCGGGGAACAGCGGTACGGATTACTTGATCGATTTTCCCGGAGATATTATTCGGCTGCACGAAAAGGAAGGTTTTCACTTTATTGCCCGCTATGCCATCTGGAAGGAACCGCTCGGCGCCCGCAACCGCACGATGGCCAAGAATCTAGCCCATAAGACTATCGTCGAGGATTCCTCCCGATGTTCCGTGGCCTCTGCGGACTATCTGTTGATCTTCCGCCGCCAGGGACAGAATCGCGTTCCTATCACGCATCCCAACGGGCTCATGAACTATGCCGGAGAAAGAAAAATACCTGCGGAACTTTTGAAATACCGTGGCTGGAAAGGGAATCAGATTGAAAACCGTTTCTCGCATTGGATTTGGAGACAGTACGCTTCCGCATTTTGGGACGATATCCGCATCGGTCGGGTGCTGCCCTTCCGCCAGGCCAAGGATCAGGAAGACGAAAAGCACGTTCATCCCTTGCAATTGGACGTGATCGAGAGATGCCTGGTGCTCTGGAGCAACCCCGGAGAAAACGTACTCACACCGTTCATGGGAGTGGGATCGGAAGTGTGCGGCGCGCTCGTCAATTCCAGGAGAGGGATTGGCGTGGAATTGAAACCCAGTTACTACCGCCAATCCCAGAAAAACATCGCCAGCATTCTGAGTCACGGATGGGGCGATGGAACATCCACAGGATCCCTCATTTTTGAACAGGAATCGGAATCTCTCACGGAGACTGCCGAATGAAAGTGAAAATATGCAGGCTATGTCTTTCGCGTGGGATAACTGCCTTTGATCCGCCGGTGCTTCTAGAGCCGAAAGAAGAATTGCATTTTAAAATGGATAAGGACTTTAATTTATTAACACTTGAAAAAGGATTCCCTGGCAACATGGTCCCGATCGAATTTGAAATAAGTCTTTGTCGAACCTGTCGTAGTTAACCTAAACGAAAGTACCAGTCTGTAGGTACCGCTGCGCTATAGTACCTGCCCGTTCTGTCCGCCATGATGCTCTTAGGAGATATCAAACCAATGAGCCTACTGTGCCTCTGGTGCGACAAAACGATCAAGGAATTGGGCGGTAAGCACGGGATTTCCGATGGCATTTGCCCGGACTGCCGGGCGAAATTCTTCCCTGAGACGCTGCGAACCGTTCGGGAGAACGGCAGAGCCATCCTAAGCGATTGCCTGCGGGCGATTGGAACGGAAACCCGATGAAACGTTTTCTGCTGCTCTTTATCGTTCTGTCCGCGCCATGCTTCGCGGCGGACACGGCCATCCTGCCGGATAAGCCCGAACCGCAGTACCAAGGAAAAATCCACACGGCGGACCGGGAATTCTGGATCGAAACGGCCGCTTTCGGGACTGCCTGGACGCTGGATGGGATTTCCACGCACAATGCCGATCCCCGCGCCCGCGAAGCGGGAATCTTCTTTCATGGATCGCGCTCCACGATAAAAATCATGGGCGCGTGGGCGGCGGTGGACGTCGGAGCGGCAGTGGTTGCCTACGAATGGAAGAAACACGTTCGGAATCGCTATCTGCATCCTTTGTGGCGGGTACCCATGCTGGCAGGGACGTTGGGACACGATTATTCGGCGATTGGGAATTGGTCTCTGGGGAAGGGAATGGTTCCGATGGAAACTACGACTGGTCTACCGGGTTCGAGCACTGCACCTGATCTGCGAGTTCGTCAAATTGCCCCATCACCTTTGCGAGTTCCGCGAAGGTTTCAACCGTAATTTCCACTTCTTTGCCGAGAGATAGTCCGCTTTCCCGGTATGGTCCCAGTGGATATGCAACTGGCCTTAAGTTGTCCCGCATTACGCCTACCAGCGCATTGATGGGATCTTTGCCGGGATCGATGACGGGCATGGGAACCGGATCGGGCAGTCGCGTGGCATTTACACTAATTTTTAGCTGGTAGTGCGGCATTCCTTCTCCTTTTTGGAAACTTCTTCCTTGATGATTTTCAAGATTTCAGGCACAACCGCGTTTAGCGCCGACTCCGCCGTGCGTTGCCAGTCTCCTCCCATACCTCTCAATTGCAGAACGGCGATCAAGCGTTTTCTAACTTCGACGCTCGAAATCATCTTCGCCACCATTCATTCGTGCAGATGGAACAAACTAGGAATCCAGCCGCGCAGCACAGAAAAGCCATAAACAGAGCGCCAGCGTCCCCGCCCAACTTTAATCCCCGCAGGCGTTCAGGGCCTGTCCGATTCCGCCAGCGATTGTCGCCATCGCCGCGTTGAATGCGGCAGGGTCCTTGATGATCTGCCCTACGGTCTTTCCGCCGATCACTTCCAGGCTTTGAAACAAGCCAGTCAAATCCGGGACCATCGCGGCTACTTTCTGACTGCCTAACCCAGACTGTCCGCCACTGGCCGCCGTAAACATTTTTTCGACTTGCTGTGAGAGATTGAGCGCAGCCTGAAGTTTGTCCACGCCCACGGATTCGACGCGCTGGATCACGCCCTGGATCGGCTTGGGCAGAAACATTTGCAACGGTTGAAGCAACGGAATCGCCGCCGATGCGTCTTGCGCAACGGTCAAGGTAATCTGTCCCAACTTTTTCAGGAAACTAGTAAATCCGCTCATGTTGCTCCTTTTTAAGAGACTGCGGGAATCAAGGAATTTATTTCGGCTCGCTTCTCGGAGAGGAATCTAGGGGAAGAGTCTTACTGCTCTTCGAAGCTAGTTACATTCGCTCCCTGTAGGTCATCGCCATCACTCCCCAGTTCCCGCAGTGTTTTTGGTATACCGTCAAACCCAGACTCCGGTGCGCATCTGTTGCTCGAGCCGCACGGCGCGGTCTCCCACTTGCTTGGCCCATAGTGAATCGCGCATTTCGTCGGCGGCCGCGTTCCAATCGCCCTGCGCGACGGCTTGCAGCATCTTGGGAAACCCTTCCAGCCCGTCGAATCCGAGATTGAACGCCATATTCGTAAGCACAGCTTGTCGCGTTGGATCAAGAGCGTTGAAATATGGCAGGTTGGAGGATAGCATTTGCGTCATCCTCTCTACACGATGCTGAAATAAATATGCGGATTCTTCTTTGGTTATTCCTGCTCCCCTAACTCTGGAGTCTATGCAAATTCCAACACCGATTGTCCAGAATCCTTTGGAGTCCTGATAGGCGAAGAGTTTCTCGTCTTCGTCTCGCCGCAATTGTTCAAAGATGTCCATTGTTAAGACCGTGATTCGTGACGCATCGAATCATCCCAATCTGTATGTCCGGCAACTACTTTCCATCCAAAACGGCGATAGTCTTTTATCGTTTTGACGAAAGCCATAGGAAGCACGGCGTAGGAAGGGACTCTTAGGATTGAGTGATGGGCAAAAAGCTCAAACCGGAATTTGCCGACTATCCATATGAAAGTCTTCATGAATCCCCTTTTACGATTGTAAACACGCGCAAGCCTGTCTTTCGAAAGAGCCTATCCATCACTGGACATCCCCGTCCCGGTCCGCCGTCCCACATCCGAACCGCGCCCATCTTTATCACATCCCGGCTTTCCCGCAAAACATAAAACGGTTTACTGTGAATTTCCACGCCGTAGTTTTGAGGATAAGGGATCACTGTAAGAGATCGAAGAGAAGCCAACCGACGAAACCCGCGCTGATGATCCACCAGATGCCCGAACTGGAAAAGCCTGGCGGAAAGAATCCCGCTTCGCTGGTCGTATCCGTGGAAAAGGTTCCGTCGCTCGAGCTAGTATCCGTTGGCGGCGTTCCTACCGAAAAAGAATACTGGCTGCCTACGTTGCCGAGAATGGTTTGCACGTAGTCCTGCGTCTCGATTGGCGCGTAGTTCACCCATCCGGCGCCGTGCGCGGCGATGGCCGCGTCCAGGTGTCCCATGCCCCAATTGTAGGCCGCCAGCGCTTCGGAGAGGTTTCCCGCGTATTTCGCGATCAGTTGCGAGAGATAGCGTACCCCGCCATCGATGTTTTGCGCCGGATTGCGGGGATCGACGCCCAGTTCGGCAGCCGTGGCCGGCAAAAGCTGGAAGATCCCAATCGCTCCAGCCGAACTGATACGCGAATTGTCGAGTCCTGATTCTTTCATGGCCACTTCGAGCGCCAGGCGCGGATCGACGCCGTAGGATGTAGCGGTGGAGACGATCAGATTCGAGATGTCCTGGGAAGTCATTGTGATTCGTGGCGTACTAATTCCATTTTTCCTGAAACGTACTTGTCCGCATCATTTCGATCCGCGAAAAATGCAACCAGTCTCCTGTCTTTCATTTCTATTTCGCCGCACCCGCAGCGCCCGTGGTTTTCCAAGCGTTCGACTGGCCATACAACGCCAATCCCTGTAATACTCTCGCGGCAATCAAGAACGCGATAGGTTCTCACGATCAGATTCGGGATGTGTTGAGAAATCATCGGATGGCCGTCACCGGCGATGCCTGATGTTCTTTCGCGGTTGGTAAATCCACTTCCCGACGCGTGACGCGATAGACTTTAATTTTGTGGCCGCGCTCGTTGGTTTCTTCGCCAATCACTTCGAGACAAATGTGACGGCATCGGCGTAAATCACTGACCAGCACCCATCCCAGCCGGGTGTAGCGCTTGACCGTGGCCGCGATGTTGGCGATTTCTTCGGACGTGATGCGCCCGCCCTGGGCATGGCACAGGGAAATTACGTTGCGCATCCATAGAGGAATCATCGGCTCGTCAATCATCTAACCTGAACCATTTCCGATTCTCTTTGCTATCCACCGTATCGATGTAACTTGTGTGATGATCGCCTGAGTGGCCCTTCTTAAACGCACAATGCAGGTATCCCGTATCGTTCGGAGTGACGGATTCACACTGTACGTCTCCTCGACTTAGATCGCAGGACCGCGAATCTGTTTGGGGATCATAGGTCATTGGCGAATATAAGGGACCATGAGTCATGTCAGTCTTCCCATTCTGGTATCTCGTCGATTTCTTCCGTTTCCTCAATAATCTCTAATGCGAGCTTCGACTTCTGGGGGAAGGACTGCGTATTCGGCGAGCCATCCGCCTTTGGGAACATCTTCTGCCCAATCGATGATCTTCAGCCCGGAAAGCCCTTCCCGGATTTGCTTGGATTTTTCTTCGACGGACAGGCGGTGTGTGTGCCAGAAATACTGTCCGGGATCGTCATTGTCTTTCTGGATTTGCCGCACGGTCTTGAATTTCAGGCCGTAGCGGGCGATGTTCCGGGACAGGACATAATCGTCGATCAAGTGCTCCGGCGTGACTCCGGCGTTGCGTTCGATCAGGATGGGATGGATGCGGTCCATCGCTTCCGGCAAAGAAAGATCCTCCAGGGGATGCCACAGGTCCAGGCACCAATCCGAAGCCACGGTAAACCAGTTGCACGAACCGATATCCCGGCCATCGCGCCGAAAGAAATCGTCATAGCGCCAACGATTTCCGGCGTGGTCCTGTCCCTGATGGACCACGGTGTCTTTCCCGATGCGTTCGGTCACGTCGAACATATCGGGGAAAATCACGGCATCGGAATCGACGTAGATGTTCCAGTCACTTCCCTGTCCTAACTCGAAAATCTGAAGTTTTTCGTACACGGGCGGGAATTCAGGAAAACGGCGCTCGTTGATGATGCGGAAATCCGCGCCTATTTTACGCGCGTAGGCCAGCAAAAGCGGATAGGTGAGCTCGGTGATTTCCGGAGCGTAGGAATCAATGTTGAGCGTCCAAAGCGTTTTCTTCATTAGTGAGGCCAAAGTTCAGGAGTTAAGTCGATTTCAAAATCTCCATCTATCTCAGATTTAGAAAAGCCGCTAGGCACGCTTTTATTGTATTGATCAACAAATTCTTCCGCCTTTTCCTTGGACGAAAAAACTCCTATCACGCTGTGATTTTCGTAATCGCCATAGCCAACAAGCCACACCCTCATTTTGTTTTACCAGTCCGTTGGCTTTTTGCCTTGCGCCCAGCCGATCACTACGCGCTTTTGCACTTCCGTCACGATGATATCCCGCAATTCCGAAGACATCGCGGCGATCACCCATCCGATGCGCACCAGCTTTTCCCCCGGCTTGGCGTCCGGGTGCGTGGCATCCAGAATGCTGCGGATGTCTTGCAGCGCGTCTCGGAATTCCAGATTGGCGTCAATCGATGGCTGCGGCATCGCTCACCATTTTAAGATAGGTCCCCACCTTAAAAACGAGGGAAAGAATATCCTAACGATCCAGATCGCGGCTGTCGCAATCGCAGCAACTTTGATGATGTTCTTGAGCGTCGAATCGATGGGTAGAAACGTCACCACATAGAGGAGGACCGCGAGTAAAACGAGTATCACTAGAATCTGAATCACAGTTCCCCCTTTTACGCTTTCGGCGATACTCCGTCAACTTTGCCTGTGAAAGATTCCGGCGCGTTGATTGCTGGCGGGATCGAGGTAGAGAGTCCGGGAATGAACGCCAAGCCGCTATCAGACAAATAGCCGGCCATCCAGGCGATTGCGCCACCGACGTGGAGGTCTAGAAGCGCCGTGACCATTGACGGAATGGGAATCTTGATCGCCGTGAGTAACGCGACGAATTGTCCTTCCAGGATCAGAACGAAAAAGGCCATCGCCCACGCTTCGCGGATCAAGATCGTCTGCCAGCGGTCTTCCAGTAGTTTCAATCGTGAATTATTGGGATTATTCTTAGCGCGGGCGATGGCATCGATTTGCGCCAGGATGTGCATCCCCGATCCGATCAGAAAAAACAACACGGCTAGAATCGTTTGCTTGTGCATCTAGTCTCTCCAAGCATCCTCGCGTAACCGTTTGGCGATTCGCGCGGATTTTTCTTTCGGTTCCAATTCCTCGATGTCGTTGGCGATGTCATGTTTCCATCGCCGCTCTTGTTTCCGATCATTGGCCCTAGAGATCCCCCCGATATTGTTCACGTCCGTCTGGGCTTTCTGAACCTTCGCGCCCATCGTGGCCCAACTGACCCCGGCTCCGAATACCGCGCCGATGAATGCCCACAAAAAACCAACCATCAGTTACCACGCTTCTTCTCGGAATTGCAGGTAGCGCCATGGATCACCGAACTTCGTCCCGTGCGCCGGACGTACTCCTCGACCACTTCCAGATGATTCGGTTTTTCGCCTTCCTCAATGCGGTGGATGATCGAGCCCCAAACGAAATAATCGAAATGATCACAGCAAAACTGCACCGGCCCCCAATGATGCGTCACAGTCCGCGGACAATCGGTTCCATCCGGCATTTTGATTGCGCACCCCATGATGAAAAAACGTTCCCCATTGTGTAAGACATCGTTTCCGACTCTACTTACCGCTATCGTCTGGCCGCTCTTTATGCCGCCCTTGCAGGGCTCGAAGCATCGTTTCGTATTGCATGCGATCCGCAATCTTAACTAATTCCTCCACGGCGAGCATGAATTCAGTGAAATGCTTGCAACAAAGATTGATCCCGCGCCATTCGTGCGGCGCACTGGCCCCGCAACGGCCACGAAGTTTAGGGTACTCACACAAGGGTAAGACTGGACTCCGATTGCCCACGATAAAGCACCAGCCTTCCTCATATAACTAACGATCCTTTACGTCTTCTGACAGAAGATCACTTTCACGAAGGCGCTGCGGTTATCCAGGCTATTCCCGGTCCACGTTTCGGCCGGGACAGTTCCTGCGTTGCCGGTGAACGCAGGCGTCGAATTCGTTCCCGATGGTGTGAAGGATACCGTCCCATTCGTGCCCGTCGCGGTAAGCGTGTGCGTATGAGTGCCCAGCGCGGACCCGGTAAAGGTTTCCGCTGGAATCGTGGATGTGGCATTCGTAGGTACTCCGGCGGGCCATGCGATTGTGGGCGTCGAAGCCGCAAGTGTGCCGGCCGCGTGTAAGTGAGACGATCCCGCTCCGCTCGTGACTGCGCTGCCCGTGAACGTCTCTGCGGGGATTGTGCTGGTAGCATTCGTCGGAACGCCTGCGGGCCAGGAGATAACCTCTGCGGGTACAGTTCCAGCGGAGCCTGTAAATACCTCCGCCGGCACAGTATGTGTATGTGTGCCAAGTGCAGAGCCGGTGAAGGTAGGCGTCTGCGCTATCGCCTTAGCTACCCCGCCGGTCGTGCTTGAATCCGCTCCCGTTGTTAACGCGCTTATCGTGCCTGCGGGCGTCCCCCCGCTTGTTGCCCCCGTGGTCACGGTACCGTTGGTGCCGGCAGGAGTAAAGCTCGCGGTAGCATTCGTAGGTACCCCAGCGGGCCACGAAATCACCTGCGCTGGTCCTGTGACCGTTCCATTCGTCCCGGCGGCGGTGACGCTGTGCGTATGCGAAGCCTCCGCTGCCGTACTCCCGCTCATAGTGATGGAGGAGTTTGTTGGCACGCCAGCGGGCCATGAGATCACTTGGGCAGGGCCGGTAACCGTTCCATTCGTGCCGGCGGGAGTTCCGGCGCTTACCGCGCTTGTCGTCGCTGAACTGCCGGTAAAGGTTTCCGCCGGAACCGTGCCGGAAGATCCGGTAAACGCCGGCGCAGCCACGGTGCCTGCCGGAGTAAAACTGACCGTGCCATTCGTTCCCGCAGGCGTAACGGTGTCGCTGCCTCCCATGGTGCCCACATCACCGTGCGCGGAGAGAGTCCCGTATGGCATCACGCCATCCAGCGATGCAACCTCTTGCGTACTAACAGGGCAGCTACCGCTAACGATCATGAAGACTACGTTCGTGGGATACGCGACCCACGGTGTCTGGGCCCTTATTTGCGGGAAAGAGAGTGTGGCAACTATAAGCAATCCTCCCAAGGCACCCGATAGAAACGATCGCCAGTTCATTTAGCTGCCCCTAGTTAACGATATGGTACTCAAAGCACGCAGGATTTACGGACACGGTTCCCAGATTGATGGTGAAACTCGCACCGGCAGACTTAGCCCTCAGTATGGGAGCCGCCGCAGGCAGGTCAGCACCTGTATTGCACGTAACATTAAGCTGGCCTGCCCCACCATCGGCTTGATCCTGGGTGATGAAAATTTCACTGTTGGCTGTGACGGCTGTGGTGTTGACTTGACAGGTTCCCGTTGACGCCGCAGTCGCACAGGAGAACATGCCAGCAGATGCTGCAGCGCACGACACGACGGAAGGATTGGCCGCTGTTCCGTTCGCGGCGCAATTCGTGACAGTCGAATAGGTATCTGCGGAAAGCGCATTGAGCCTAGATTTTCCGGTTAAATTGAAAATCGCCCAATGTGTCGCGCCTGCCGTGATGGGATCGATTAAGACTCCGTAGGTGTTCGTTCCAACGCCGGCCGCATCCTTAAAATGGTATCCTGCCCAAGTTCCCACTCCACTTGTACCCGAAGCCGGAACGTCGCTCAGGAAACCATCAGCTTCAGTCATCGTGGTACCTGCTGCGTTACCGATCGTGGTATGAAACGCGGCTGCACGGGCGATGGTATTCGACGTTCCATTATTTTGGATGGTAGATAAAGTGCCGTCAACCTCTCCAGCTACATTCACGTTGCTGTCAATTTGCGCGGTGTTGAACTGGGCTGCAACGGTTGCAGCGGCGCCGAAATTGCCAGTCGCGTTGTTTATGTATAGTTCACTGCTGCTGGTGCTTATCGGGGTTGTAACATTGGCAGTTGGATTAGCCTCAAACACGGCCTGAAAAGCCTGATAGCCGCCTACGCTGGTGTCAAACGCATTATCCTGCACCACGACTCCCAGCCCGGCGAAAAAATTATGGCTTTGATTCAACGCCCTAAAGGTGCTCTGTTTGTCGAATGGGCTGGTCAGGAAACCTTGCGTGAACGCATCGAAGGATGCCGTTGGATCGCCTGAGATTTGTATAGGCGCACTCTGCGTTGCTGAATGGCCCGCAATGGAAAGCGGAGTAGTGCTGTCCGCTCCCGCAGTAAGCGCGATCGCCCCTGTGACTCCGGTCACAGCGCTGCCAATGATATCGGCTAAGGTGTTTGGCCCGGACGCGTAGGGAATATGAAATGCGCTGACAGTTCCAGCGATCGTACCTGTTCCAGCTCCAGAGAAATTAGTCAGTTTCGGAGCGGCGGCGTTGAGCGTGGTACTAATGTCCTGAGTGCTGTTGAGCGTCATGATTACGGTAAAAGTTTGCGCGCCGGTGCCAAAGGGAGGAGCAATCCCGCCCTGATTGGAATTCACGGTGATCTGCCATTTCGTACCCGCCGGCAGGATCACGCTGTTGTTTCCAAAGTTGGCCGTAAATTTGCCGGCGGAATCGAGCGTGACTGGACCGACGCGGCCAGAGTACGGCTGTCCGCCGAGCGTCCATCCTCCGGGAGAGCCTGGCGTCAGCACAGCGCTCATGGTCCCGTTGCCGTAGGGGATGCCGTTCGGATCGGTGACGGTGGCGGTGATGGCGATAAAATTCTGCGCTCGCACCGTACTCGCAAAAAGAAAAGCCCCGGAAAATACCAGGGCGATGGCAAATATTTTTTTCATACAATTCCCTTCTTTATTGCACATCGTAGCCGGTTAGATCGACCGCTTCGAATTCGTTGGCCGGCGCACTGTTGGCAAATTCCAAAGTCATCGCCGTATTTGCCGTACCGATCAGATTCAACCCGCAGAGTGGACCTATTAAAACGTGCTGTGCGGCGGTCGCAGGGATCAAAATCGTCTGAGTCCAGATCACCGTTCCGGCGCCGGATGCGCCGTCACGTAGATTGATATCCGTCTGAGCTGCGGCGGCGGGAGCATTGACAGCTTCCGCGGAAAAAGAGATGCAGTCGGCTACATGCCGTCCATTGGCGTTTGCGGCTTTGCTGGCCGTAGCCAATCCCGTCGAAATCGAATTATGGACCTGCCAGCGCGCACCCTTTTCGGTTAAAGCAGGGATGATGTTGAACGTGGCGGTAAGGTTTGTTGCCGTGGCCGCTGGAGAGAACCCCGGCTGGAAAAACCAATATTCCAGATTGTAAATCGCCGCGCTTGCGCCACCGGAACCATAGGTCACCTGCAAATTGGGACAGGTATTATCCGGGACTGGGAAAATCTGAGTTCCGGGGTTTGTGGACATCGTGAAAATTAGGGTATGCAGCGAACTGAAAGAATTTCCGATGCAGTTTAGGGTGATCGTTGCTCCAGCCATTGATCCCGCACCTACTGCAAACAAAAGTATCCCGTTGGAACTGGCGAAGGGAGTTTGAAACGACGCGACTGTCACATTCGTATTGGCCGCACCGCCAGTGACTAAATTCTTGTCTACCTGGCCGAGTAAATAAGAGCCGACATCTGTGTTGCTCGTCGCTTGCGCTCCACTGTAGGAAAGCGCGAACGTCGCGGTATTGGGAGAGCACGTCACCTTGACTCTGACCGTGGGAAAATATCCTGCGCCTGTCAGCGTCAATGGCAAATTCGTGGAAGCGGCTTCCAGCACATCCGACAAGCGGAATACGTTTCCCGCCGTGTCTAGTCCATCGATTTCCGCCGAAAATTGCACAGCCCCAGTGACCGCGACGGTCGCATAGTGCTGTGTCTGATTGCGATTATTCACAGGGAAAAGCTGCGCGCTCCCGGTGCAAGCGGTGCCCGCCGCAGCAAGCGTTTGCTGCGTTGGCTGGATGATTACCGGCGTCTGCGCGAACGCTGTGGGGTTTGTCAAGTAGCCCAAAGCGAATATCAGAATCGCGGAACCTGTGAGTTTCGCCAGTCGCTTTTTCATTGAGGGAATGAACTGCCGCGGCGTTTTCTTATTCGCAATCGCTTTGCGCAGTCCTTGAATTTGCTTCGACTTCGGAATGTTCAATTTTCCCATTGGCTCACCAAGCGATCGGCGCATCGGCGGCGTCGAACTGATCGTCCCAAGTGCGCGGATAGAAGTAGCCGCCCAAGAGCGCGCCTGCTTCCTCGCCGGAAATCGGCAGCGCGACGTTCTTGATCACGAAGGCGATCACGTCATTTTCATGAATGCGGATGCCGGAAATCTTCGTAGGGCTGGAAATCAGCCCGAGGGACGCTTGAATGTTTTGGTAGTTACGTTCCGCAAATCCCCCGGTGTTATTCCCTGCACCTGGATTGCGCACGATTTGCCAGATGACATCCCCGGAAAAATCGGACCATGCGCCGCCCACTACAACATTAGCGATTTCTTTCAACACTCCGTTGCGGCCTGGCGGACAAGTGATCGAAACGACGGTGTGAAAGAAAGCGTCCACTGCGGGGACCACGATTCCAGCGGCCAGGTGAAACGATTCCGAGTCCGGTGGTTCGATCAGCCACGGCGCGGAAATCAGCCGCGTGGAGCGCTGCACTTGCTGCATCACGCCCTGTAAATCGCCGATGGATGAGATCAGAGGATCATCGGACGTAGCTGGCGCATCGGGCGGACGCAGCAAAATATTATGAGGGACGGAAACGTCGGCGGTGCGGCAACCTAATACCTCTTCCCTTTCCTACTCTCTCCACCAGCCCGAATAGCCGAACATGCACAAGTCCACGGTGTTGGGATTCGCGCCGTCTAGGTTTTGAATTCGGCAATTCACCGGAGAACCTGCGGCGATGAAATGCGGCATACGCAAAAGTCCCGGCTCCTGCGCGATGGGATAAAAATTTGTCTGATTGATCGCATACTTCGAATAGCGATAGGCTTGCTGATCCTCGTAAATTTGAGCGCGGAATGAGCCGGTCGGAGCGCCATCGATCACACGGCTAGCTCGAGCCATGACCGCCAGAATCCAGAAATCTTCCGTCACAGTGACGCGCGTAAGATCTGTCTGGCCAGCAGTGAGAACGAGCTCGGGAAACTGGTACCAGAACAGATGTCCTTTTCCGAGAGAGAGCCGCACCCACTGCGGAGGAACGTATCCCGATGACCAGAGTTTTCGGCGATTCTGCCAGGCTCCCAGCGTGGGAACCATCCTTGCGCCGGGTACGTGCCCTTGTGTCCAGGGGTTTATCATTTTATTTCGCGCACTCCATGTGCGCGATGCCTTTCAATTTTATGGAGTCGGGTTGCCGTGGTCGTCAACTAACACGCAACGTAATCGCCCGTGTCACGATTCTTTGGACCGACCATAGGCGTTGCGTGATCTCCGGTCCCCACTCCAATCCCGTCTTACTACTGACTAGGTGCCGCGCCCAACTGCGCGGCTTGCGCGGCCGGGAACAGTTTGTAGCCCCAGAAATCCACTTGGATGCTGTTTGCCGCGCCGCTGGTGTTCACCGTCTTGATGATGTACACGCGCTTTTTGGGCATCAGTTGCGGAATCAGTCCAGCAGGAAACGGCAACTGCGCTGTCCCAAGGAAATTGTCGATGTTCACCGGCGCGCTCTGCCAGGCCAGCCCGCCCGAGCCGCCTTCGGTCACTTCAATGGTCGCAGAAGCACTGGTGTGGCTGCCGACGATCATCAGCAATTGGAAATCCGCATCGCTGTCAATCTGGATGGTAGTCGATTGCGTATCGTTCCCGGCATGCGTCAGATTGGCGATGTAGTGAAATAATTTTGCGATGTACAGGTTCCCGCCAAGCTCCTGCATCTGCGGATCGTTCATTAGTTGCTGCATTTGCTGGTCCGAGAGCGGCGACACCTGCGCGCTGTCCATCGGCACGGGAAACTTTTTCGCGTGATCCAGCGCGAAGCGGTCTAGATCGAAGATCGTCGGGAATTTTTCATGAGAATCGTTTTTCACGTTAGGAAACCCTTCTTCCGCATCCGCGTACTGCGTGCGGGCCGCGGCGCCTTCGCGCTTACGGCCCGCGATCGAGGTTTTCCTTCCATCTTGTATCCGCGCATTGCAATACAAGAAGGAAAGGCCCACACGCGTCTAGAGGACGGCTCGAGCCTTCTGCCCTTCCAGATACACCCATGCGTTGATTCCGGTCCCAATGGGCACGGTATTGTTCGCATTGGTGGTAAAGCCTGTGGCTTGCGCCCAGGCTGCTTGCGTCGGATCGACTTCCACCCGGAACGCCTGTTGCTGGGCGATCAGGATGCCGTCAATATTCGGGAACTGATCGACGCCGGGAGTGCCATCACAGCCCGGATCGGTAAGGCGGAATCCCTGATGTTCCGAAGGAAGTCCGTTGCCGACTGGACCGATGATGGTGTTCGCCGCCGTTGCGCCGAATTGCTGCGCCCAGATGCCGCCGCCCGCCGGAAGTTTCAGCCAGTGAGCTACCACGAAAAAAGACTTCGTGGAAATAAAGAAGTTCACGATGGTCTGGCTTCCAAACTTGATTGCGTCAGTCTGGTTGATCAGATTATCGAATACGCAACAGATTCCACGAACGAGCATCCGCTCGGGAGCCTGCAACTGATTCGATTGCTGCATGCTGGTCATTTGCAGGGTTTTCGTCACGGTCGCGCCACCGGTGATCGTGAAGGGGTTATTCTGCGGGACGGAGAACAGCGTTTGCTTCACTACCGCCGTCGAAACCGCCACACCGTAATAGTCCCATTCCGGCTGCACCACGAAATCGCCGAGCCCGGCCGCCAGCATGTTCTTCAGCCGGAATTTAGGCCGCCCGATTTCATGAGCCGAGATTTCCTGCAAATGCGAAAAGCGCTTTGCATTTAGAGTTTTCATTTTGCTTTTCTCCTTTCTCCCAGCCCGTAGCCAGGAACGTGTGCCTGCAACTACACTCTAATTACAGGCCTTTACGAAACATACTTGCTGTACGCGCGACGGGGACCGTACATTCCCATCGCTGCGGCTTGCGCCGGCGTAGCGGGACCGATTTTCCCGGCCGTCTTCGAAGCGGAAGCCGCGATCGCGGGTGCTTGCGGCGAATACGCCGGCGTGGGGATCGTGAAATTCAACGGTCCATACTGGCCCAGCGAAGCCGTGAGGCCTGCACCGATCCGCCGATCAAAACGCCTTCGGAAAGGTTTTGACTCATGCCTTTCAGAAGCCATGCGCCGCCGAAAGCCACGGCAAGAGCCATGCCCACGCCAGCCCATCCCGCTGCAAGCGTGGGACTGAGCATCGCGGGGACAGCGGACGCGGCCACGGCGCCGCCAAGAGCTCCCGCAACTTTCACTGCGAGAGTGTTGATACTTCCCGCAGCAAACGGATTGTGGCGACGGTGATGATGATGATGTTTGTGATGCGCCATAAAGAATCCTCCTTCCCCGCCGTTGTTTTCGTTACGGACGCGACGTCGGCGAGCGTCATACGTCGGATTGACGAGGCGAACGATCATGCCCGCCCCTGCAAAAGCGATTGCACCTCTTCGCGGTCGTTCCTTTGCTGCGTGGATTCCGCGCGAAGGGCATTCAAGTCCAGTTGATCGGCGATGTCGTAACGGCCGCCCTTGAAAAACATTTCGCCGCTGTAGGGATCGACCAGCAAAGCCATTTTCGTCCCGTCGAAACTGGAGAGCGAAGAAATCGGCATCTTGTAACTTCCCAAGGACGCCCACCGCGCACCAGCGCCCAGCGTCACCACCACGATTTGCGCGATGGGATGAAAGATCAGAAAATTCCTGAATTTGCAGGATGCGACTTTTTCGAGCAACTGCGCGCGCTTCGGTGCCTCAAATTCTTTCTGTCCGGGCATCAAATGAGATTGGCCGTGCCGATCTACGCGATAGGGATTTTTTTCTGGGCGCTTGTGATCGGGCACGTCGGGCATCGCTGCAAAGCCTCGTCGCAGCGGCAAGTACGACACAATTAAAAGATCGTTTTCCGGGATTGATCGCGCAATCATGGGACCGCCTTCTGGCCAGTACAATCGCCGCCCCACGCCTTCCGCTTCGGAAATATCCATCTTGCAACCATCATCCGGTTCAAAATAGATCGTCTCGATCACGCCGAAAACGTGATAGCCGCGTCCAGGACCGGCGTGGGTGCGTTCGCGTTTAATCTTCAGCGAGAAATCCAGATCCTTCGCCGCGCTGAGGACGATGTTGGCCTTGCTGATTCCGTGGTCTGTTCCCGCAAGCATTTACATCACCTCGAAAACTATGGTTCGTTCAGCAAAAGTAAGGCCAAGATTTTCGTAGTAATCTGGCAATTCAGTCGCAAGCACATACTTGTCTTTGTCCGGTTCCACTTTGGCAGTCATGCAGGCCACGCAACGTACCGTGAAATTCACCGGACATTCATCGTTACCAATCGGGCCGCGAACTCCGTGGCCAGCGTGTAATGCGATTTTTCCGCAACACGGGCACAAGTGAGTCCGCATACAAACCTTCATGCCCGCCGGAAAGAAACAGCCGAGGAGACGGCCCCCGGCAGTCGTACATCAACCGCGGGCGGACTCCTGTTTCCTCTCCGAACTTGTGCTCGTAATTCGAAGCGATTCCGTCCACTTGCGCCTTTTTCGCGCGGTAGGCGATCAGCATGGCTTCGCCCAGATCGATCAGTTCCTTCGAATTGTCCGCGCCGATGTGGGACAGTTCGCCCTTGGAAACTTTCTGATTGCCGGATACGAAATACAATTGCGTGCCCTGCGCGTTCGAAGCGAGTTTCACGCCGCGGCCGATAAACTCAAGCACTGCCCACTTCCATCCCGTTGGCCGCTTTACTTGCAATTCGATCAGATCGCCGAGTTCTGAAAGAGTTGCCGGACGCGGTTCCGATTCGTGGTACGTGTCGATGTGTTCTCCCTGTTCGCCGTGAAATTCCTCGTAGAAATGCGATGCGTCTTCCAAATTCGAAGGGTTGGCCATCATCACCACGAGCTCGGACGGATTCGGCAGACGGCACGGATTTTCGTGGATCGGATGCAGCACTTCGATCAAGCGGCCCGATCCCTTCACGCGATGCCCGCGGGGAAAAGCGATGCGCGCGACGTGGCCTTTGCGCCGGACGCTGCGCACTTTTTCGCCGCCGCGCAGCGATGAAAAGTGCTCGACTCTGAATCGATCGGCCATAAATTACGCGCTTTGCGCCTTCCCTTCCTCGCGTTCCACTTGATCCGGGGTACGAGCCACGATCAGGCAATGACTCAGATTGCCGGGCTCGTAAATTTTCACGTCGATGAGATTAGCCTTCAGTTGAATCGATTCCACGACACCGTGAACCTTTACATTGTTGATCATGGTGGTAACTGAATCGCCTATCTGAAAATCTTCCATAGTGTTCCTCTTTCGCGTAAAAGGTTCCCTGGATGAAAACTTTTGTTTCGTCATCGGCGTTTCCTGCCGGTGAAATTGTTCAGCAAAACGAGCGCTCCGACTCCCAAGCCGAGGTACAGCGCGTTGTCTTCCAACCAGGTCAACGGGCTATCCGTTTGCGGCTGGCTTTGCGCCGGTGTAGATGGCGTGGAAACGAGAGAAATTTGATTAGTGGTCAGATTCCCGCCACCGATTACGCTTTGCACGATGGTGACGATGATCGACTGCGCATCGGCCAAGAGCGCAAAGCCGACTCCCGTAACCGCGATCATGGCCGTGAATCCGGCCGTCCCCACACCCAAGAGCGAACTTCCTGTAGAACTGAATCCGACCAGTTGCATCCCAAACTGCGGCAATTTCGTACTGAGCGCGGATTGAACATCGTTTACGCTACCGTGAATGGGAGGCCATCCTCCAGCGTAGTAAATCTTGCTTCCCGTTGGCGCCTGGCCCTGCGACGCTGACGGCGTAAGGATATCGATAACAGCCGGTGAAAGTGGTCCCGTTGGATGCGCTGCGGCGGTAGCCGTCGAACTTGACGGAATCGATACGCCGTATTTCGCGTACAGCGCCGTAAGCGAAACATTCCCGTTGACCAGATCGGTCATGTCCTGATCGGTTGCGCCCAGCGAATCCAGAAGATCGATGTCATTCGGCGCGATGCCGTCATCCACGGCCAGATTTTTCATGCTGGCGGAAATGTCTCCCATTCCCCGCGCGCCAGGCGCATAGCCCATGTGAGCCACATCACCCATATGCGCCACATCACCGAAGTTCCGCGCGCCTGGCGCATAACCAAAGTTCCGCGCTCCCGGTGCGTACCCCATGCCAGGGCGAATTTCAGCAAACGGCGGATGATTTGGAAATAACACTAACGCCGTCCTTTCTTCCCGCCGAAAAGCCAGGAGGCAACGATTACGCCACCGGCCAGCACAGCCCCATTCGGATAGCCAGGAAAAACCGTTTCTTCCGTCAGCCAATTAAGAAACGAATCGATTCCTACGGAAGTATCGGCGGGCGCGGGAACACCTGTGGCCGCAGCCGATGCGGGAGCCGCCGGTGCCACGATCGCAGTGGATGCTGGAAGCATGGCCGTCGTTGGCGAAATGCGAACGAGCACTTGCGGCGGCGCGGCCGCACGCACCGGAGCGGGACTAATTTGATTCACCGATGGCGGCGTTGGCGCGGGAGTCGGCAAAATGCGCATCGGCCTAGGTGCAGCAAATGGAATCGCTCTCCTGTTATCCAGTACCTCACTGTAATCCGACCAGTCTTGACTCGGACTTATTCCCAGCGCCGGATGATTGTGTGCGATCATCAGTCCCTCTCCCAGAAAACAGGAAGAGGCTTGTATGTTTTTGATTTCTCCATACGTTTTGCAAACCGCTCGGCGACTTCCTCTGATTTGAATTTCCTCCATTTCGTATTCTTAAATGTTGATCCTTTCCTGCGCACCAATGGAACAACATACGGATTTGCACGGCGTCTCGGACTGGATCGATGAGAA
>WNFI01049662.1_pt1 | contig 23232 bp, 21 predicted proteins | sample 5400471 | NCBI WGS metagenome assembly WNFI01 (sample SAMN13153348, study PRJNA577476) | soil metagenome | isolation source: 100 cm saprolite on Douglas fir-dominated hillslope | place: USA:California | collected 2013-09-17
ACGAGCTGCATGTCCGCGGCCGAGATCATGTCCGTCCTCTACTTCGACGAGATGCGCTGGGACCCGCGCGATCCCAGCGGGCGCCGCGCCGACATCTTCGTCCTCTCGAAGGGCCACGCCGCCCCCGTCCTCTGGGCGGCCCTGAAGGAGTCGGGCGCGATCGACGACGACCTCATGACCCTGCGCCGGCACGACAGCCGGCTCGAGGGCCATCCCACGCCGCTCGTGCCCTGGGTGCGCGTCACCACCGGCTCGCTCGGCCAGGGCCTCTGCGTGGCCGGCGGGATGGCGTGGGCGCGCAAGCTCGACGGCGAGCAGGGCCGCGTCTACGTGCTCCTGGGCGACGGCGAGATGGCGGAAGGATCCGTGTGGGAGAGCTCGGAGTTCGCCGCGTTCAACACGCTCTCCAACGTGTGCGCGGTCCTCGACCTCAACCGGCTGGGCCAGAGCGGGCCCACCATGCACCAGCACCACGCCGAGGTGTACGAGCGGCGGTGGCAGGCCTTCGGCTGGGACACCGCCATCGTGGACGGGCACGACGTGGCCGCGCTCAAGGACGTCTTCGCGCGCGCGCGGCGTTCGTCCAAGCCCTTCGGGATCGTGGCCCGCACGCTCAAGGGCAAGGGCGTTTCGTTCCTCGAGGACAAGGACGGCTGGCACGGCAAGCCCCTCAAGAAGGGCGAGGAGCTCACGAAGGCGCTGGCCGAGCTGGGTGACACGAACATCACGCTGAAGATCGAGCTTGGACGGCGACACGAAGAACTCGACGTTCTCCGACAAGTTCAAGGCGGTGGCGCCCGAGCGCTTCGCGGAAGGCTACATCGCGGAGCAGAACATGGTGGGCCTGGCCCTCGGCATGTCGACGGAAGGCAAGATCCCGATCGCCTCCACCTTCGCCTGCTTCCTCTCCCGCGCCTACGACTTCATCCGCATGGCCGTGTACTCGCGCCCGAAGCATCTCGTGCTCTGCGGCAGCCACGCCGGCGTCTCCATCGGCGAGGACGGGCCGTCGCAGATGGCGCTCGAAGACCTGGCCATGATGCGCGCGCTCGTGAAGTCGACCGTGCTCTATCCGAGCGACGCCGTCTGCGCGGAGAAGCTGGTGGAAGCGGCCGCGTGCACCGAGGGCATCGTGTACATCCGCACCAGCCGGCCCAAGACGCCCATCCTCTACGCCAACGACGAGACGTTCCCCATCGGCGGCTCGAAGACCCTGCGCCGGTCGGACAAGGACGCGGTGACGATCGTCGCGGCCGGGGTGACGCTGTTCGAGGCCCTGACCGCGCACGAGCGGCTGCAGAAGGACGGCGTGGCCGTGCGCGTCATCGACCTCTACTCCGTGCAGCCCATCGACGCGGACACCCTTCGCCGCGCCGCTCACGAGACCCGCGGCCTGATCACCGTGGAAGACCACAGCGTGCGCGGCGGGATCGGGGAGGCGGTGGCGGCGGTCGTGGGCGGCAGCACGCGGCTGGAGATCCTGGGCGTGCGCGACATCCCGCGATCCGGCAAGCCCACCGAGCTGCTCGAAGCGCACGGGATCTCCGCGGACGCCATCGTGCGCGCGGTTCGCAAGATGTTGTGAGCGCGGGGCCGGAGCGGCCCCGCGTATACGGAGTGGCCCCGCGCACTGCGGGGCCCCGTTTCTCGAATGTTATGATCCCCGGCCTCATGTCCTCGCCGGATCACGCTTCCATCGCGGGCGCGCCGTGCGCGGCCCCTCCTGATTTGCGCGACCGCGTTCTGACCGTGGTCGGACGTCGATTCTCGCTGCTCGAAGGACGGTTCGCGGTCTGCCGTCTCCCCGCCTGCGCGCCCTGGCCGGTCCCGCGCGCGGGACCGCTGCTCTCCATCACTCGCACCGCGGAAGAGATGTCGGTGGTGTGCCTCGCCGAGAACGCTCCGCGCGGCGCGCGGGTCGAGGACGGCTGGCGCGCGCTCAAGCTCGAAGGGCCGATCCCGTTCCAGGAGATCGGCGTGCTGTCCGCGTTGTCCGGCAGCCTGGCCGGCGCCGGCCTGAGCCTCTTCGCGCTCTCCACCTTCGACACCGACTACATCCTGGTCAAGGAGACGGACCTCACGGCCGCGGCGGACGCGCTGCGCCGGGCCGGCTTCGGCGTGGACGCCGAGGGGCGCTGAGGCTCAGGAGCCGACGGGGGCGCCGGCCCGCCGTTGGCCATCTCGCTGTCGACGGCGCGAGTCGGCACGAGAGTTGCTCTATTTTCGATAGAGGCGAACGCCTCTGGCGGGAGGAGTCATGGCCGAGCTGGTGCACGAGAGGGAGATCACGCTCAAGGGCTCCAATGGAACGATTTACGACCGGGCGTTGGTGTACGCGGAGCCCAATGGACGGACGACTTGGGCCGGCTTCATCGAGTTCGTTCCGGCGAAGGGTGACCGGGTGGTGCGGACGGAGCACGAGACGACGCAGAGCAACATCGAGGGGGTGGCCTACTGGGGCACCGGCCTTGAGCCCATCTACCTCGAGGGCGCCTTGTCCCGCGCTCTCCATCGGCTCGCCCCCGCGGCCGGATCCAAGGACAAGGGCGCACCCCTTGCCACCGAGAGCGGCCGGGGCGTCGTCCGCCTCCGGCTGGAGACCGTCGACGCCTCCGTGCCCATGCGATTGATGGCGACGCGCACGCTGGTCCCGGGGCAACGGCGCTGGATGAAGGAGGCCGGGGTGATCGTCTACGAGCGCATGGTCCGCGCCCCGGCCGCGGGCACGGCTGGCGCCTACGACTTCGTGGCCCAGTTCGGCTCCGAGAACGCGGCAGGTCTCATGGCGAACACGCTCTGGAACGATCTCCATGGCCTGGGGGTGCGCCTTCTCGTCGAGGGGCAGGAGGTCGGGCTGACCAACGCGAACATCAAGGACGCCTTGCTCGCGGCGCGAGCGGGAGGCGCCCGCGCCCCGCTTCTGTCGGACCACCTCGCGCAGGCGCTCCTCGCCGAAGAACGTCCCGTCCGGCGCGCGCCGCTCCAGGATGCCGTCCGTGCACATCACGAGCAGGTCGCCCGGCCGCAGGTAGGCCATCCCGCGATGGAAGCGCACCTCGGGCAGCGGCCCGATGACGGTCCCGCCCGTGCTCAGCTCGATCACCCGGTCCTTGCCCGTGTCGAACAGGAGCGGAGGCTGGTGGCCGGCGTTGACGTAGATGAGGTTCCCGTTGCGCTCGAGCTCGGCGTAGAAGACGGAGACGAAGCGGCTCGACAGCGTGCTGCGGTGGATGACGCGGTTGAGCTTGGTGAAGACGTGCGCGATCTTCAGCTCGCGCTCGAGGCCCATGCGCAGGCCGGTGACCACGTCGCGCACGAGCAGGGCCGCGGGCAGGCCGTGGCCGCTGGCGTCGCCGATCGACAGGCCCAGCATGTCCTCGTCGAAGACCGCGAAATCGAAGAAGTCGCCGCCGACCTCCTCCGCCGGGCGCGAGCGCGCGGCGAGGTCGTAGCCGGTGAAGGGCGGGGGCTCCTCCACGAGCAGGCTCTGCTGGATCTCCGCCGCCTGCTCGAGGCTGCCCAGGGCGCGGTCTTCCATGAGCCGCGAGCCCAGGGCCGCGCGCGCGGTGTTGAGCGCGAAGTCCAGCTCCTCGCGCACCCAGCCGTCGCCGAGGAGGAAGAAGAGCACGTAGCGCTTCGGGCGCCGGCCCACCACCACCGCCGCCACCGGACGGCGCGGGACGATGCCGAAGCGCGCGGGCGCGTCGTCGTGGTCCGGGTCCGCGAAGATGTAGACGCCGTGCTGCAGGACCAGGGCGACCGGCCGCGCCAGGGCGTCGAAGCCGTCCGCCGGCGGCCGCTCGAGCTTCCCGACCGTCTTCAGGAGCGAGAACGCGTCGCGCCCTTCGCCAAAGAGAATCGCGGCCTTCAGGCGCAGGTCGGCGCGCAGGGTCTGGAAAGCGTCCTCGAGGAACGATTCCATGAGCCGCCGCGGCGGCAGCTCGGAATCCAGCGCGCCGAAGAGGCTGTCGAGCCGACGGTAGAGGAGCTTGGCCTCCAGGCGAGGCGCGGTCGTCGAATCCATGAACCGCCGATCGTATCACCTCGGCCCGCGCGCGCCAGTGCGCCCGGACAGCTCAGTCCTCGTCGTCTCCCGCCACCGCACGCAGGACGCGCGGCGGCAGGTACCAGATCAGCGCTCCGCCGTCCGCCATCTTGCCGGGCACGTCCAGCAGGGCCGCCCCGCCCTTCTTGAAGGTCAGGCGCTCGGACGCGGACGTGCCCAGGAGGCGCGCCACCACGGTGGACACATCCGGCTCGTGGCCGAAGAGGGCGACGAGCTTCTGGTCGGCGTGCTTGCCCACGACGGCGGCGATCTGCTCGAACGACCCGCCCGCCAGCGCGTCCGCTTCGCTCACCTTGACGTCTCCCCAGGCCTCGGCCGCGATGTCCGCCGTCTGCCGGGCGCGGACGAGCGGGCTCGAGAGCAGGACGTCGGGGGGGCGGCAGATCCGCGCGAGCCCGCGCGCGGCGGCGCGGAAGCGCTTCTCACCGCGTGGCGTCAGCGGACGCTCGTCCTCCGGGACCTCGGGCGTCCCGTGGGGGACGGCGATGGCGTGCCGGACGATGAGTAGATGCATAGACCGCTTTTATGAGCTCTTAGGAGCGTATCCCATCGCATAGGGGATACGCTCCTGTCCCATGGCGGCCAGCGCGCGCGCGACGACGTCCGCGGGCGGGAGGGCTAGGAAGGCCTTGTGATGCGCGCGACTGGCCTCGAGGAACCGCTCGTGCAGGGCCGCCGCCGCGTTGCCCACGGCCGTGTCTCCGCGCGCGCGGCAGGACTCGGCTTGCCGCCGAAGCCATTCCGAGAGCACGTAGGTGTCGTGGAGCCTACCCAGTTCGTCCTGAAGAGCGCGGAAGTCCGCGGCCGCCGCCGCCACCTGGCCCTTCAACGCGCCGGAGAGCTCGGCGGCGTAGCGCAGGCGGCGCACCTGGCGCCGCAGCCGGTGCAGCTCGAGGGGGTCGAAGCGGTCGCCGATGGCGGCGATGAGGGCCAGGGTCTCGGCCCCCTGGCCGTCGCGCATCTCGCGGATCCGGCGCAGGACGGCGAAGACCCCGTCGCCGCGGCGGGCGAGGACGCGCAGGTCGCGGCGCAGACGCGCGATCTCGAGATCGAGGAGCGCCTCCGCCATGCGCGCATGGCCGCGCGTCCGTGCCGCCTTGAGCCGGCGCCGTACCACGACGTCCTCCGGGGTCAGGACGCCCTTCGAGAGCTCGGCCTCGAAGAGGGCCACGCTGACGTCGAGATCGCGGCTGATGCCTCCCGCGCGCGTGAGCTCGCGGAGGAGGCGGAGGCTGCGCCGCGCGCGGCGTCCCTCCGGCTTGCGCACGAGCAGGGGCAGCGCCACGCGCAGCCGTCGTCCGGTCACCCGCATCTGATGCAGGTCCTCCTCGCCGCCGGCCAGCGCCTTGGGGAGGCGGCGGAAGATGGCCTTGATCCGCTGCTGCAGCAGCGGCGCGACGCGGTCGGCTGGGGGCGGAGTCACGGGAAAGTCGCCGGAAAGTCACGCAGCCTAGCACACCATGGCGCGCACCCACAATGGTTTGCGAGCGGCGGCATGACGCTTTTGAGTACAATCACTTAGTGAAGATCGCCGCCATCGACCTCGGCAGCAACTCCTTTCATATGGTAGTCGTGGAGACGCTGCGCGGGGGCGCGTTCCGCGTGATCGGGACGGACAAGGAGATGGTCCGCCTGGGGGCCCGCACCCTCTCGCGGGGCAAGCTCCCGGCCTCGGCCATGTCGCGGGGCCTGGACGCGCTGCGGAAGTACAAGCGCCTGGCCGAGAGCGCGGGGGCGGAGAAGATCCTGGCCGTGGCCACTTCCGCCATCCGCGAAGCCACCAACGGCGAGGACTTCCTGGAGCGCGTCGGGAGAGAGCTCGACATCTGGCCGCGCACCGTCGCCGGCGACGAGGAAGCACGCCTCATCTACCTCGCCGTCCTCCACAGCGTGCACCTCGAGGGCCGCCGCGCGCTCGTCGTCGACATCGGGGGGGGCAGCGTCGAGCTGGCCGTGGGCGGCGGCAAGGGCATGGAATACGGGGTCTGCGAGAAGCTCGGCGTGCTGCGCACGACCGAGGAGTTCGTCAAGAGCGACCCGCTCTCCGCCAAGGACGAGGCGCGCCTGGTCAAGCACGTGGAGAAGACGCTCGGCCCCCACCGCGCCCGCCTCCGCTCCTCCGGCTTCGAGTGCGCCGTCGGCACCTCCGGCACCATCCTGGCCGTGGGCGCGCTGGCCCTGCAGCGCGCGGGAGAGACCGTGCCCGAGCCTCTCCACCACGTGAAGGTCGGCGCCGAGCAGATCCACGCCGCGCGCAAATGGCTCGTCGGCACCGACCTCAAGACGCGCCTCAAGGCGCCGGGCCTGGACGAGAGCCGGGCCGACATCATCGTGGCGGGGGCGGTCGTGATCGACACGATCCTGCAGGAGCTCGGGGTGCGCGAGCTGATCCTGTGCCAGTGGGCGCTGCGCGAGGGGATCCTGCTCGACTACATCCACGGTCACAAGCGCTCGCTGGCCCGCGCCGAGGCCTATCCCGACGTGCGGCGGCGCAGCGTGGTGAGCCTGGCCGAGCGCTCGCAGTGGCACGAGAAGCACGCGCGCAAGGTGGCGGAGCTCGCCCTCGCCCTCTTCGACGGCACGGCCAAGCGCCACCGCCTGGGCGAGTCGGAGCGCGCCCTCCTCGAGTACGCGGCGCTGCTCCACGACGTCGGGCACCACATCGCCTACCTGAACCACCACAAGCACACCTACTACCTCATCAAGAACGGCGAGCTGAGGGGGTTCACGCCCCTCGAGGTCGAGATGGTCGCCAACATCGCGCGGTACCACCGTCGCGGCCGGCCGCGCCGGAAGCACCCCGAGTTCGGGGCCCTGCCGCGCGCGGAGCGCCGCAAGGTGGAGGTGCTGGCCGGGCACCTGCGCCTGGCCGACTGCCTCGACCGCAGCCACCGTCAGATCGTGCGCGGCCTGGAGGTGGTCGGCCGCGGGGGCACCCTGCGCGTGAAGTGCGACGTGACCGCCGACCCCGCGCTCGAGATCTGGGCCGCCCCCCGCCGCGCGGAGCTGCTCGAGCGGGCCTTGGGCGTCAAGATCACGGTGGAGGCGGGTCCGGTCGCGGAAGACGCCGCCGCGACCACCCCCACGGACGATGCGGCCCTGGTTCTGGCGCCGCTGCCCGCCACGGAGCCCTGATGGCGCGCAAGAACACGCTTCCGCAGCCGGTGACCACCCCCGCCGTCCCTCCGCCCGCGCAGTCCCCGCGGCCGGTCGCGGTCGTGGACATGGGCGCGAGCGCGATTCGTCTCGTGGTCGCGGAGGGCGCGGCGGAAGGGCCGCTGCACCTGCTCGAGGAGGTCTCGCGCGGCGTGCTTCTGGGCAAGGACACCTTCACGCACGGCCGCCTCGGCGCCGCCACCATCGAGGCGACGCTGAAGGCGCTCGAGGGCTTCCGGCGCATCATGGACACCTACGGCGTCATCCGCTATCGCGCGGTGGCCACGAGCGCCGTCCGGGAGGCGAGCAACGCCGACGCGTTCCTCGACCGCGTGCGCCTGCGTACGGGCCTCGAGGTCGAGGTCATCGACGGCTCGGAGGAGAACCGCCTCACCTACCTGGCCGTGCGGGAGCGCCTGGCCCAGCATCCCGCGCTGGAGGACGGCGACGCCCTGCTCGTCGAGATCGGCGGAGGCAGCGCGGACATCTCCTTCCTGCGCAAGGGCCAGCCCGTCCACTCCGGCACCTATCCCCTGGGCTCGATCCGCATGCGCCAGAGCCTCGCCGGCTGGCAGGGCAGCCACGAGCAGGGCACGCGCCTGCTCGTGCGGCACATCCACAACGTGGTGGACGACATCCGGCGTGAGATACCGCTGCGCGAGGCCAAGCACGTGATCGCCCTGGGTGGCGACGTGCGCTTCGCGGCCGGGGAGATCGTAGGGGATCTCCCCGCCGATCAGCTCCCGGTCTTCGACCGCGACGCCTTCATCCGGTTCGTGGACTCGGTGGTGGGCTACGACATCGAGCAGCTCGTGGAGAAGTACCGCCTGCCCCAGTCGGAGGCGGAGACCCTGGTCCCCGCCCTGCTCGCTTACCGCGAGCTGCTGGTCGAGACCGCGGCCGACCGCATCACCGTCCCCGACGCCTCGCTGCGCGACGGCCTGTTGCTCGATCTCGTGCGCAGCGACCAGCCGCAGGGACTCGAGGACCTCCGCAAGCAGGTCCTCTCCAGCGCGGCCGCCATCGGCGAGCGTTACCGGTACGACGCCCCGCACGCGCGCAACGTGGCCGACCTGTCCGTCCGCCTCTTCGACGAGCTGCGCAGCGAGCACGGGCTGAGCGACCGCCATCGCCTCCTGCTGGAGGTGGCGGCCCTCCTGCACGACATCGGGAACTACGTGAACATCCGCGGCCACCACAAGCACAGCCAGTACCTGATCGCGGCCTCCGAGATCTTCGGCCTCAGCCAGGACGAGATGCACGTGGTCTCGAACGTGGCGCGCTACCACCGCCGCGCCGTGCCGTCGAAGTCGCACCTCCCGTACATGGTCCTCGACCGCGAGGCGCGCGTGGCCACCAACAAGCTCTCCGCGATCCTCCGCCTGGCCAACGCCCTCGACGCCGATCACCTCCAGAAGGTGAAGGACCTTCACATCGTGCCCGAAGACGAGAACTGGGTGCTCGAGGTCGAAGGTGCGGGCGACCTCACCATGGAGCGACTGGCCGCCCTCGCCCGGGCGGACTACCTGACGGAAGTCTTCGGCCGGAAGCTGACGTTCCGGGAGGCGAGGCAGCGTCCGTGGCCGTGACCAAAGCGGAGGCCAAGTCCCGCAAGAAGGAGCCCGAGCTCTTCCTCAACCGCGAGCTGAGCTGGCTCGAGTTCAATAGCCGCGTGCTGGAGGAGGCGACGGACCCCACCACGCCCCTCCTGGATCGCTTGAAGTTCGCCATCATCGTCTCCAGCAACCTCGACGAGTACTTCATGGTGCGCGTGGCCGCGCTCAAGCACGCCATCGACGAGGGAGACGCGAACCCGGACGCGGCGGGGCTGCGGCCGCGGCAGCAGCTCATTCTCGTGAGCGAGCGCGCGCACGAGATGGTGGAGCGGCTGGGCAAGACGCTGACCGAAGAGATCCTGCCCCCCCTGGCCGAGCGCGGCATCCGATTCGTCGCCTACAGGGACCTGGAGGACGGCCAGCGCGGGTTCCTGGGTGAGCCTCAACCTCGCCATCCTGCTCGCGCCGCCGGAAGCGGAGGAGCCGCTGCGGCCGGAAGGCGAGGGGCCGCCGCCCGAAGGGGCGCCGCCGCCGCCGGACGTCGAGCGACCGCCGCGGCTGGCCGTGGTGCAGGTCCCGGCCGGCCTGCGCCGGCTGGTCCGTCCGCTGGGCGGCGACGGCAACACCTACGTGCTGCTCGAGGAGATCATCCGGGCCGAGCTCCCCGCCCTCTTCCCCGGACAGACGATCCTGGAGGCGGCCGCCTTCCGCGTCGCCCGCGATGCGGAGATGGAGCTGGACGAGGAGGGCGGGCGCGACTACCTCGAAGCGATCGAAGAGGAGCTGCGCAAGCGCCGTCTGAGCCGCGTCGTCCGCCTGGAGGTGGAGCAGGGCATCGGCGACACCCTGCTGGGGATCCTCGTTCAGCGCCTCGAGATCGACGTCCCGGACGTCTACTACGTGCGCGGCCCCCTCGACGTACGCGCGTTGTGGCCGCTGGTCGAGCTGCCCACGCTGGAGAGCCTGCGCGAGCCGCCCTTCAAGCCGCTGCCCGCGCTGGAGGGGCGCGAGCTGACCAACATCCTGGGCCGGATCGCCGAGGGCGAGATCCTTCTCCATCACCCCTACGAGTCGTTCGATCCCGTGACCGCGTTCGTCTCCCAGGCCGCGGCCGACCCCGACGTGCTGGCCATCAAGCAGACGCTCTACCGCACCAGCGGCGACAGCCCCATCGTGCAGGCCCTCTCCCGGGCCGCGGAGGCGGGCAAGCAGGTCACGGTCATCGTCGAGCTGATGGCCCGCTTCGACGAGCAGTCCAACATCAAGTGGGCGCGGTCCCTCGAGCAGTCGGGCGCGCACGTCATCTACGGGATCCGCGGGTACAAGACGCACGCCAAGATCTGCCTGGTCGTGCGGCGCGGTCCGCAGGGGATCGAGCGCTACGTCCACATGGGGACGGGCAACTACAACGAGAAGACCGCGCGCCTCTACACCGACTTCGGGGTCATGACCGCTGACCGCGCGATCGGCGAGGACGCCTCCGCCTTCTTCAACGCCCTCACCGGCTTCTCGGACCCGCCGCGCATGAAGAAGCTGGCCATGGCGCCGACCACGCTGCGCGAGCGGTTCGTGCGCCTCATCCAGCGCGAGCAGCGCCGGGCGGAAGAGGGCCAGCCCGCGGAGATCCGGGCCAAGATGAACTCGCTGGTGGACGAGGAGATGATCCGCGCCCTGTACGACGCCAGCAAGGCGGGCGTGCGCATCCGGCTCAACGTGCGGGGCATCTGCTGCCTCCGCCCGGGGGTGAAGGGAGTGAGCGAGACCATCGAGGTCGTCTCCGTCGTCGATCGCTTCCTGGAGCACTCGCGCGTGTTCCATTTCCGCAACGGGGGCGAGGACGAGGTCTACCTGGCCAGCGCGGACTGGATGGGGCGGAACCTGGACCGCCGCATCGAGCTGCTCTTCCCGGTCGCGCCCGAGAACCGCAAGAAGGTCCTCGACGTGCTCGACGCGATGTTCCAGGACAACGTCAAGGGCCGCCGGCTGCAGGCGGACGGGACCTACCGGCGCCGCAAGTCCTCGCGCGGCGAGGAGCCCTTCCGCGCGCAGGTCCACTTGTATCGCCAGGCCCAGCGCGCGGTCGAGCGCGCGCGCGCCGGAGCCGCGGTCACCCTGGAGCCCATGAGCCTGGCCGACGCAGCGGTCACGGCGAAGTCGGGCGGCAGCGGAACCTAGCCCGCGGCGGCGAACTCCCTACTTCTTCGCGGCCAGGATCAGGAAGTACTGATAAGGCAGGAAGCTCGGCTCGGCGACCAGGCTCAGGCCCGCGCCCTTCGCCTCGGTCAAGAACGTCTCGCGCGCCACGCGATGGTCGAGCGGTGGCCCGATCGGCGTGGGCCGCCGCTGGTAGTCGATGTTCACGATCCGTCCCTTCGGCTTGAGCGAGCGGCGCAGCCGCTTGAGGTAGCCGGCGCGGTCCGGGAAGTGGTGGTACGTGTCCACGACCAGGACCACGTCGCACACGCCGGGAGGCAGCAGCGGGTCGTCGGAGACGGCCAGCACGGGGGCGACGTTGCGGACGCGCGCGCGCTCCAGGCGCTCGCGCAGGGCCTGCAGCATCCGCGCCTCGACGTCCACGGCGTAGACGAAGCCGCCGAAGCCCACCGCGCGGGCCAGGCGCAGCGTGAAGTATCCGGGCCCCGAACCGATGTCGCAGGCCGTCTCCCCCTTCTTGAGGCCGAGGGCGGCCACGACCTGGTCCGGCTTCTGCCAGGCGTCGCGCTCGGGAGAGGTCATCTCGGCGATGTAGTCGTCGAGGTCGGACGGGTTGCCGTACTGCCCGTCCGCTTCCGCGGATGGGACGGGAGACGGACGCTGCGGCGGAGCGGCCCGGACCGGGACGAGCGCGGCCAGGATGCCCACGACCAGGGCGAGCGCCGCCCTCGCCGTCCATCGCGGCCCGCGCTCCCCCTGCCTCATCTCACTGGCAAGCATACTGATCTTCGCCCCCGCCCGCGAGACGGACGCCTCCCTGGTTTCCGCCGCCGGCCGTCCGGAGTACGCTGTCGGAGTCGGGAGGGAAAGGAACCAGAATGGCCGCCTACTTCGACGACGCGGACCTGGCCCACTTCGGCGACCTCAAGCAGCACGCGCCCGAGCTGTGGAACGCGTTCGAGCGCTACTACGCCGCCGCCTTCGAGCCGGGACTTCTGACCAAGCGCGAGAAGGTCCTGGTGGGCTTCGCGGTGGCCCAGGTCTCGCAGTGCCCGTACTGCATCGACAGCTACACGCAGACGGCGCTGGAGCAGGGTCTCACCATCAAGCACCTCGCGGAAGCGATGCACGCCGCCGCTTCGCTCCGGGCGGGCATCGCCCTCGCCCACGGCCTCGTCGCCCACAACGCGGACAAGAAGATCTCGATGTGACGACCGCCGCCCCGCCTTCGCGCTTCGCGCGGCGCCTGCCCGACCGCGGGGGCGAGCTGCGCGCGGCCGTGCCCACGACCCTCCAGGTCAACGTGGGCAAGCGCTGCAACCAGGCCTGTCACCACTGCCACGTGGACGCCTCACCGACCCGCACCGAAGTCATGCCGGACGACGTGGTCGAGGCCTGCCTCGACGTCCTGGCCCGCGCGCCGGAGCTGGCCACGCTCGACATCACCGGCGGCGCGCCCGAGCTGCACCCGCGATTCCGCGAGCTGGTCGCCCGCGGCCGTGTCCTGGGGCGCAAGGTGATGGTCCGCCACAACCTCACCGTACAGTTCGAGCCGGGCCTCGCGGACCTGCCGCGCTTCTTCGCCGATCACGGCGTCGAAGTCGTCTGCTCGCTGCCGCACTACACGGAGGAGGCCACCGACCGCCAGCGCGGCCGCGGCGTCTTCGCGCGCAGCGTCGAAGGGCTGCAGGCCCTCAACGCCGTCGGCTACGGCCGCGAGGACGCTCTCGTCCTGAACCTCGTGTCCAACCCCGTCGGCGCCTTCCTGCCGCCCGCGCAAGCCGACCTCGAGCGCGACACCCGCGAGTGGCTGCTCGCCCACCACGGCATCGTGTTCCACTCGCTCTTCACGATCACGAACATGCCGATCTCGCGCTTCGCCGCCTGGCTGCGCCGCGCCGGCAACTACGAGGCGTACATGGCGCGCCTGGAGGCCGCGTTCAACCCGTCCACCCTGCCCGGCCTCATGTGCCGCTCCCTGGTCAGCGTCGGCTACGACGGCCGGCTCTACGACTGCGACTTCAACCAGATGCTCGAGCTGGGCCTGGAGGCGGGCCAGCCCGCGACCATCTTCGACTTCGACCTGCGCCGGCTCTCCGGCCGGCCCGTGCATACGGGCGAGCACTGCTTCGGCTGCACGGCCGGCGCGGGCTCGAGCTGCGGGGGTGCGCTGGCCTGAGGCCGGCTCCGATTCTTCGCGCGCGTGCTTGACGCTGCCGCCGCGGGTGTGACCATGGGATGACGGGATCACACGCCGACGGAGGTGGAGATGTCGACGACAGCAAGCATCAAGGGTCACCCCATCCACGCCATGCTGGTCCCAATTCCCATCGGCCTCTGGATCTTCGCGCTCGTGGCCGACGTCATGACCCACCTCCGCGGTGGGCAGGGATGGCGGACGGTGGCGTTCTATTGCCTCGGCGGTGGCATCGTCGGAGCCCTGCTGGCCGCCATCCCCGGCCTCATCGACCTCGCCACCATGGGCCCCGGGAAGTCCCGGCGTATCGGCATCGGGCACATGGCGATGAACCTTCTCGCCGTCCTCGTGTTCGCGGTCGACTTCCTGACGCGCTTCGGCAACCCGGATCATTCGGGAATGCTGCGGCTGACCGCGCTGGGAGTGGTCGTGATCCTCATCTCCGGCTGGCTGGGCGGCGAGATGGTCTATCTCGGCGGGATCGGTGTCGCCCCGGCCGCACGAACGTCGGAGACGCGTCTGCCCGCTCCTTGAGACCCGTGAGAAGATCATTCGCACCGTGGGCAGGGACCACATCGAAGAGATGATCTGACGCGGAAGGGCGAAGGTGTCTACAACGTCGTCGTGATCGGGCCACGCCTCCCGCTGGGGCCTGCGCGACCGCGCGCCCGAGTTCGCGTTCGAGGACGTGATGGAGCGCGTGCGCGAGCGGCGCGCCGCCATCGCTCCCCATGATTCGCAGGAACGGTTCGAGTCGCTGGGGGTGGACGTCTACCGCGGCGCGGCCCGGTTCGTCTCGCCCCACGAAGTGGTGGTCGGCGACGTCCGGCTGCGCGGTGCATCGTTCGTGATCGCCACCGGCAGCCGGGCCGCCCTGCCCCCGATGGAGGGGCTGGCCGAGGTCCGCCCCTACACGAACGAGACCATCTTCGACGACCTGCGCGCGCGGCCGGACGGGATGATCATCCTCGGCGGCGGCCCCATCGGCTGCGAGCTGGGCCAGGCCTTCGCGCGGCTGGGCGTCCGTGTCACCGTCGTCCAGAGCGCCGAGCGCATCCTGGAGAAGGAGGATCCGGACGTGGCCGACGTCGTGCGGCGGGCCATGGAAGCGGACGGCGTCACCCTGCGCACCGCGGGCAAGGCACGACGGGTCGCGCGTGCGGCCGGCCGCGTGCGCCTGGAGGTCGGCACGCCGGCGGGGGACGAGGTCCTGGAAGCGGAGGCGCTGCTGGTGGCGGCGGGACGGCTCCCCAACGTGGAGGACGTCGGCCTGGAACAGGCGGGCGTGGCCTTCTCGAAGAAGGGTGTCACCGTCGACGCCCACCTGCGCACGTCGCAGCCGCACATCTATGCCGCGGGCGACGTCGCCGGCGGTCCGCAGTTCACGCACGTCGCCGACCACCACGCCCGCATCGTGGTGCGCAACATCCTCACGCCTCTCTTGAAGGCGAAGGCGGACACGAGCGTCCTGCCCTGGTGCACGTTCACGTCACCCGAGGTCGGACGGGTCGGCCTCAGCGAGACGGAGGCGAAGAAGGCCGGCGTGCCCCACGACGTGTGGACCCAGCCCCTGGCCGAGGTCGACCGCGCGGTTGTGGAGAGCGAGTCGGAGGGCTTCGCCAAGGTGATCACGGAGAAGGGCAGCGACCGCATCCTCGGCGCCGCCATCGTGGCCGAGCGGGGAGGCGACCTCATCCACGAGATCGTGGTCGCGATGAGGGCGGGCGTCGGGCTCAAGGACCTCTCCGGCACCATCCACGCCTACCCGACCTATGCCGAGCTCGCGCGGCGCACGGCGGACCGGTATCAGAAGAGCCGTCTGACCCCGCGCGCCAAGGCCCTCTTCGAGTGGCTGTATCGCCGGGCGCGCCGCGCGTGACGGCCCGCGCGGAGAAGGGCGAGGGCGGGAAGTCCTCGCGTGTTCGTTGGATCCTCCTCGCGGCGGCGATCGTCGCGCTCATCGTGGCCACCCGTGTGTTGCCCGTCGCGGACTGGCTCCGCGGCTTCCAGTCGTGGGTCGCGCATCGCGGGCTCTGGGGCGGCGTGATCTACGGGAGCGTGTACACCGCGGCCGTGCTCCTCTTCGTACCGGGCTCCGTCCTCACCATCGGCGCCGGTCTCGTGTTCGGCCTCGTGTGGGGGACGGTGATCGTCTCCCTGGCCTCCACTACGGCGGCGGCGCTGGCCTTCCTGATCGCGCGCTACGTGGCCCGGGGCCGGGTGGAAGCGCTGGCCAAGCGCAACCAGAGGTTCCGCGCCATCGACCACGCCATCCGCGAGAAGGGATGGCGGGTGGTGGCCCTGCTGCGCCTGAGCCCCCTCGTGCCGTTCAGCGTCAGCAACTACCTCTACGGACTCACTCCGGTGTCGTTCGGGCCCTACGTGCTGGCGAGCTGGATCGCGATGCTCCCGGCCACGGTCCTCTACGTCTGGATCGGCGCGGCGGGCAAGGCGGCGGCGGACGCGGGAGGCGGGCAGGGGAAGAGCCCGATGGAGTGGGCCCTGCTGGGGGCCGGTCTCGTCGCCACCGCGGTCGTCACGGTCATGATCACGCGTACGGCGCGGCGGCAGCTCGCGCGGCGCGGCGTGTGACGGCGGCGTGATGGAGCTTCCGCGCTTCTACGATCGCGTGGCCGTGGGCACCCTCTACCTGGAGCGCGCGGCGCTGGTGACGGATGCGGCCAACGAAGCCCGCGCCCGCCATCGCATCCCCGAGGCGCGCGACGACCGCGAGCGGATTGGCGCCTTCGGTATCGATTGCCAGGTCGCCTTCTGTACGCCCGGGGCCAGCCTCTTCGTGCCGGGCGCGGTGGAAGACACCGTGCGCGCGATCGAATGGCTCTACCGCAACCTCCCGCGCGTCACGACCCTCGTCCTTTCCCTGGACACCCACAGCGTGCATCAGATCTTCCACCCCGCGGCCTGGGTGGACGCGGAGGGCCGCCACCCGGCGCCGTTCACCGTCATCTCCACCGACGACGTGCGCCGCGGCCGCTGGATCCCGGCGCTGCGCCCGGAAGGAGTCGCCGACGTCCGCGCCCTGTGCCTCGAATACTGCGAACAGCTCGAGCGGAATGGCCGCTACGTCCTCACCATCTGGCCCTACCACGCGCTCCTGGGCGGAACCAGCCACGCCCTCGTGCCGTCCCTCATGGAGGCGGCGCTCTTCCACGCCGCGGCCCGGCGCACGGAGACGGTGTTCGCGATGAAGGGGCGGGCCGCGGTCACCGAGAACTATTCCGTCCTCTCGCCCGAGGTGCGCCGGCTCGCCGGACGCGCGGTGGGGCAGTTCGACAGCGGCCTGTTCGACCTGATCATGGGGCACGACCGGGTCTACGTCTTCGGCCAGGCCAAGTCGCACTGCGTGCGGTCCACGCTGCTCGACGTCATGGAGGAGTGCCGCCGTCGCGATCCGGGGCTGCTGAGCCGCGTCCACATCCTGGAAGACGCGATGAGCCCGGTGCCGCCGCCTCCCCTCCACCCGTTGCCGCCCGCGCTGGACTTCCCGCGCGTGGCCGACGAGGCCTTGCGCACCTTCGCCGCCGCCGGCATGCGTATCGTTCGTACCATAGACCCCATCTAGAGGAGTGTGTCCGAGCAACCTTCCGGGTGGTGCTCGGCCACACTCCTAATTGGGTCCTTCGGCCAAGCCCCATTAGGAATGTGTCCGCGTCCCTGGGCACTTACGCGGACACATTCCTGTGCGGGCTTGTGTGCGCGGCGGCCTGCCCATACCATCTGGCATCCGCAGCCGCACAACTGAGCGGGAAAAGAGGTGATCGATGGGGGTGATGCTGCTTCTGGCGGCGGCTTTCCAGGAAGAGACGAGCCCGGGTGGGCGCGGTGGCGGTCTGATCGGCGCCCTCTTCGGCGGCGCTTTCTTCATCGTGTGGCTGGCCGTCGTCGTCCTGGTCTTCGTCTCCCTCTGGAAGATCTTCGAGAAGGCGGGCAAGCCCGGCTGGGCGGGTATCGTGCCGATCTACAACCTGATCGTGTGGCTGGAGATCGTGGGGCGGCCGATCTGGTGGGTCGTGCTCATGTTCGTTCCCTGCGTGGGCATCGTGGTTGGGATCATCCTGTGCATCGACCTCGCCAAGTCGTTCGGCAAGGATGCCGCCTACGGCATCGGCCTCGCGCTTCTGGGGATCGTGTTCTTCCCGATGCTCGCGTTCGGCGACGCGCGCTACGTGGGGCCGTCGGCGACGCCCGCGCGGGTGTGACCATGTCGAAGCGATTCGTGGTGACGGCGGCCGGCACAGCGGCCGCCGTCGTCTCTCTCGTAGCGGCCCTCGTCCCCGTGGCGAGGGCCGCCGATCCGCTCGTCGTCATACGCGCCGGCCGCCTCCTCGACGGCCGGACCTTCCCGGCCCGCCGCGATCAGCTCGTCCTCGTGCGTGGCCGCCGCATCGAGGCCGTGCGCGACGCCTCCGCGGGACCGCTCCCGGAGGGCGCGACCGTGATCGACCTCTCCAGCGCCACCGTGCTCCCCGGCCTCATCGATTCCCATACGCACATCTTCCTGCAGGGCGAGGACCCGGCCGTGCTCACCTACGACGACCAGCTCCTCAAGTACCCGATCGCCCTGCGGGCGGCCCGGGCCACGGTGTCCTGCCGGCGTGCCCTCGAGCAGGGATTCACCACCCTGCGCGACCTGGAGACGGAAGGGGCGGGCTACGGAGACGTCGGCATCAAGCAGGCGATCGAGAAGGGCTACATCCCGGGGCCGCGGCTGTTCGTGGTCACGCGCGCGATCTCGACCACCGGCGGCTATCCGCTCGAGGACTACGCGCCCGAGATCGACGTGCCCAAGGGCGCACAGATCGTGGACGGACCGGTGGAGGCGCGCAAGGCCGCGCGCGAGCAGCTCGACCACGGGGCGGACTGGCTCAAGGTGTACATGACCCACCGCTCGTGGGTGGACGCGCAGGGGCGCCTGGTCTCGCAGCCGACGCTGACCGTCGAGGAGCTCCGCGCGATCGTGGACGAGGCGCACGGCTGGGGGCGCAAGGTGGCCTGCCACGCCTACAACGGCGTGGGCCTGCACCGCGCGCTCGACGGCGGATGCGACTCCATCGAGCACGGCCTCGAGCTGGACGACGCGGCCGTCGCCCAGATGGTGAAGCAGGGAACCTGGTACTGCCCGACCATGACTCCGTACTACTACCACTGGGAGCCGGCGGACACGCCGGCGGGCAAGCGCGATCGCGCGCGGGTGGCCGCGCACGGCCCCTCCCTGCAGAAGGCGATGAAGGCGGGCGTGAAGATCGTCTTCGGCACCGACGTGGGCGGCTTCTCGTGGACGGACTCGATCGGGCAGGAGTTCAAGCGCCTGGCCGAGTTCGGCATGTCTCCCGCGGACGCGCTGCGCTCCGCGACGGTCAACGCGGCGGAGATGCTGGGGATGACGGGCGAGATCGGGGTGATCGCGCCCGGCGCCTACGCGGACATCGTCGCGGTGCCCGGCGACCCCCTGGCCGATCTGGGCCTGCTCGAGCGCGTCTCCTTCGTGATGAAGGACGGCCGCGTGTTCAAGGACGCGAGCGGCCTGCACTGACCGCGGCGGGCGGTGGAAGGAGGCGCCGAAGCCGGCGCCCCGCTCGGTGTCGATGTCGACGACCTGGAGACCCATGAGCGACTTCCCGAAAGAGTGGCCGTTGAAGCCGTCCTTGAGCAGCCAGGCCCCGTAGAGCAGCCAGGGCAGCACCGCGACCAGGCCGCTCACGTCCGCGCGCGCCGCTGCCCCCGCCGCGCCCAGGACGAACGCGATCACGAACAGCACGGCCCACAGCGCCACCACGTCGAGCACCCAGGCGAACTGGCGGCGGTTCGTCATGGCGAGGTTGCACTTGCGGCAGACCCAGACGTCGTACAGCTTGCGTGCCTTGTTCCCCATCTTCCTGGCGTCGCCGCACAGCGGGCAGGGACCGTCGCGATCGGAGGCGGGACGCACCTCGCGCGCCGCCGGGGGCGCGTAAGCGGCCGCCGCCGCCGGAAAGTAGGGCGCGATCTCGGGGACGGCACCGGCCGTGATCCATTCGGGCAGCCCCGTGCGCCACACCAGCGTCTCGCGGCCGATGTGGCCGGCGCGGACCCACTCGAGCATGATCGGCGCCTCCACCGGGCCCTGCGGCCCGTTCGCGCCCATGACGAAGAACGCGACGGCCTGGAGCTGCGACGCGATCTCCGGCAACGCCTCCGCGGCCGTCCATTGGGGCAGGCCTTCGCGCCAGACCTGCACGTCGCGTGGCAGGCGCGCGCTCTGGATCCAGCTCGCGAGCTCCTCCGTGGCGACGGGGCCTCGCTGTTGGCCGCGGTCGACGTAGAACCAGGGACCGGTGGACATGACGCCTCCCGTGCGCGGGCGCGGCCGACGGAGGGATGTGTGGGACGCGGCGATGGGGGGGCGCCCGGCCCGAGGTGTCAAGCCGTTGCCGCGGGGGCGCGGGTCGGCGAGGATGCGGGCATGGGCGCGCCGCCGGAGCCGCAGCTCGACGAGGACGAACGCCGGCAGTTCGCGCGGGGCGTGGACGAGTTCAACCGTGGCTTCTACTTCGAATGCCACGACACGATCGAGGACCTGTGGGCGGGCCTGCGCGGTCCTTCGCGGGACTTCTTCCAGGGGCTCATCCAGGTCTCGGTGGCCTTCTACCACCTCGGCAACGGCAACCTGGCCGGCGCGGAGAGCATGAGCCGGCGCGCGCTCAAGCGGTTCGAGCGCTACCCGGACCGGTATTTCGGGTTCGACCTGGCCGCCCAGCGAGGCGCGCTTCGCCTGCTGCTGGAGGGGATCGCGCGCGGCGAGGCGGAGGCGGCGGCGAGCGCGGGCCCGCCACGATGGACGTTCGACGTGTTGGACTGAGGGCGATCCGGCGTGCTATCAAGGTTGCTGGCCGACCGCGCAGACTGAAGCCATGGAATACCGCCAACTGGGACGCACGAGCCTGACCGTCTCCACCGTGAGCTTCGGGGCCTGGGCCATCGGGGGCGCCTGGGGGTCCGTGGACGACGAGGCCTCGATGGCCGCGCTGCACGCGGCCGCCGACTCCGGCGTCAACTTCGTGGACACCGCCGACGTGTACGGCGACGGGCGCAGCGAGCGGCTGCTGGCGCGCCTGCGCCGCGAGCGCGCGGGTGAGCACATCTACGTGGCCACCAAGGCCGGCCGCCGGCTGCCCACGCAGACGCGCGAGGGCTACACGCGCGAGAACCTGACCGCCTGGGTGGATCGCAGCCTGCAGAACCTCGCCACGGACAGGCTGGACCTGCTGCAGCTCCACTGCCCGCCCACGACCGTGTACGACAGCCCCGAGGTGTTCGAGATCCTCGACAACCTCATCCGCGCGGGCAAGGTCCGCTACTACGGCGTGAGCGTCGAAACGATGGACGAGGCGATGCGCGCCATCCGCAACCCCGGCGTCCAGTCCGTGCAGATCATCTTCAACATGTTCCGCCTCAAACCGGCGGATCGGTTCTTTGCCGCCGCGCGCGAGCGCAGGGTCGGGATCCTGGCCCGAGTGCCGCTGGCCAGCGGCCTCCTCACCGGGAAGTTCAAGGCCGATTCCGCTTTCGCACCCGACGACCACCGGCAGTTCAACCGTCAAGGTGAGCGCTTCGACAAGGGCGAGACGTTTTCCGGCGTGCCCTATGCCGTGGGCCTGGAAGCGGTCGAGGAGCTGCGCAAGCTGCTGCCCACGGGGGCCATCCTGAGCCAGTTCGCTCTGCGCTGGATCCTCATGTTTCCCGAGGTGACGTGCACGATCCCGGGCGCGAAGACGGCGGACCAGGCGCGCGAGAACGCCGCCGCCGCGTCGCTCCCGCCGCTGAGCGCGTCCACGATGGCGGCGGTGAAGGACATCTACGATCGTCGGATCCGCCCGCACGTGCACGAGAGCTGGTGAGCGCGATGGTGCGGCTCGCGCCGGTTCTCGTCCTGACGTTGTCCGCGACCATCGCCACTGCCCAGACACCCTCACCCACCCCGACACCCTATCGGAGCAATCCCGTGGACACCGCGCACGGCGACCGCGAGTTCCTGCTGCTGTGGCCGGACGGCGCGCCCGGCGCGCTCGGCGCCGGTCCCGAAGACCGGCCCAAGCTCACGATCTACCGCGCGCCCGCCGCCACCGCGAACGGCACCGCCGTTCTCGTCTGTCCGGGCGGAGGCTATCGCACCCTGGCCAGCGGCCATGAGGGCAAGGACGTCGCGGAGTGGCTCAACACGCTCGGCGTCTCCGCGTTCGTGCTGCAGTACCGGGTGGGCCCGCGCTACCACCATCCGGCGCCGCTGCAGGACGCCCAGCGCGCGATCCGCCTCCTCCGCGCGCGGGCGAAGGATTTCGGAATCGATCCTGGCCGGCTCGGCATCCTGGGCTTCTCCGCGGGCGGGCATCTGGCCGCCACCACGGGCACGCACTTCGACGCCGGCCGGCCGGACGCCCCGGATCCCATCGACCGGATGGGATCGCGCCCCGACTTCATGGTGCTCGCCTACCCCGTGATGTCGATGACGGCGCCGTTCTCCCATCGCGGGTCGATCGAGAACCTGCTCGGCCCGTCTCCGGATCCGAAGCTCGCCGAGGACCTCTCCAACGAGCGGCGCGTCACCGCGCAGACCCCGCCCGCGTTCCTGTTCCACACCGCGGACGACCCGGGCGTGCCCGTCGAGAACAGCCTCGCCTTCGCGCAGGCTCTCCATCAGGCGGGCGTGCCGGTGGAGCTGCACGTGTTTCCGAAAGGGCGGCACGGCGTGGGGCTAGCGCCCGGCGATCCCGTGCTTTCGCAGTGGCCCGGCCTGTGCGCGGCGTGGCTGCGCGCGATGGGGCTGCTGGACCGGCGATGAGCCTGGCCACCGTGGCCTGAAGGTCAAGGCTTAAGTATCGATCGACGAAAAGCGATCAGGGATCGGGCGCATGACCCGCGCGGTCACGCGTCCCTGAGGCTCAGTACCCCATCGCGCAGCCGTCCTTGCGCGACTCGGTGGCCCCGGCGTAGACGCCGGTGACGGGATCGCGCATCACGGCTTCGTAGCCGCCGAACGTGCCGACCGTCTCCGCCACGCGGTGGCCCATGCTCGCGAGGTTGCGGCGCACCTCCGCGGGCACGCCGCTCTCGAGGTGCAGCACGCCGCCCGTCGTCATGAGCGTGCCCGTCGGCTCCGACGACCCCGTGTGGTAGAAGCGCGCGGCGTCGCCCGCCTCCTGGAGGTTCATTCCGAAGTCCACGATGTTCACGATCACCTGGGCGTGTCCCTGCGGCTGCATGTCTCCGCCCATGAGACCGAACGCAATCCAGGGCTTGCCGTCCTTCATCGCGAAGGCGGGGATGATGGTGTGGAAGGGCCGCTTGCCCGGCTCGAGCGAGTTGGGCAGACCCGGCTTGAGGTTGAACAGGGCGCCCCGGTTGTGGATCGCGAAGCCCCAGCCCTCGAGCGCGAAGCCGGACCCGAAGCCGGCATAATTCGACTGGATGAGCGAGACCATGTTGCCGTCCGCATCCGCGACGGCCAGGTAGGTCGTGTCGCCCGCGCGGAGCGGCGGGTGACCGGCCTCGATCCGCGCCGCCGCCTGCGTCGGATCGATGAGACGGGCGCGCTGGCGCGCGTAGTCCTTCGAGAGGAGCCAGTCCACCGACCCCTTGTAGAAGCCGGGATCGGCCACGAAGCGCGCGCGGTCCTCGTACACGAGCTTCTTGGCCTCGACGAACGTGTGCCAGAACTCGGTGGAGTCGCGGCCCATGTGCCTGAGATCGAACGTCTCCATCACGTTCAGGAGCTGCAGGGTGGTGATGCCCTGTCCGTTGGGCGGCAGCTCGAACACGCGGACTCCGCGATAGTCCGTGGAGATGGGCTCGACCCAGTCCGGCTTGTCCGCGGCCAGGTCTTCTTCGGAGAAGTAGCCGCCATTCTTCTTCGAGAAGGCCACCAGGTCCTTCGCGATCGGGCCCCGGTAGTAGGCGTCGCGCCCTCCGGTGGCGATGGCTTCGTACGCGCGCGCCAGGTCGGGGTTCTTGAAGACCTCGCCTTCGCGCGGGGCGCGGCCGCCGGGCAGATAGGTGTGCGCGAAGCCGGGGGCGTCCTTGTACTTGCGCGCGCCCGCCGCCCACAG
>WNFI01674418.1_pt1 | contig 23232 bp, 20 predicted proteins | sample 5400471 | NCBI WGS metagenome assembly WNFI01 (sample SAMN13153348, study PRJNA577476) | soil metagenome | isolation source: 100 cm saprolite on Douglas fir-dominated hillslope | place: USA:California | collected 2013-09-17
CATTGCGACCATCGCCCTGTGTTACTTCATCGAGATTTTTGTTCTTCCCCAGACTCAGCCTGCCTTTCTCGAGATGGGAAGAGCGCTGGTGACGCCACATTTTCGCCAGGCAGGCATGTTATACGTCGCCATCGGCATCATCGGCGCCACCGTCATGCCCCACAATCTCTACCTGCACTCGGCTCTGGTGCAGAGCCGCAAACTACAGAAGGACGAACCATCTGTCCGGCGCGCCATCCATTTCAACACTCTCGACTCCGTGGTAGCGCTGACTGTTGCCTTCTTCGTGAATGCGGCGATTCTAGTGCTCGCAGCAACGGTGTTCTTTGGCAAGGAAAGCGTGACTGTAGCTGGCGGGCACGTGATTCACTTTGCCGCCGGCAGTGACTGGATTCGCGTCGCTTATCTCACGCTGGCGCCTTTGCTCGGAGCCGGAGTAGCCAGCACCCTCTTCGCGGTGGCTCTTTTGGCCGCCGGCCAAAGCAGCACTATCACCGGCACGCTCGCCGGACAAGTCGTAATGGAAGGCTTCATGCACTGGCGAATCAAGCCGTGGGTCAGGCGGCTCATCACGCGCACGCTGGCCATTCTGCCGGCCGTCTTCATCATCGGACTGCGCGGCGACAGCAGCGTGACCGATCTACTGACCCTCAGCCAGGTCGTGCTGGCGCTGCAACTTCCGTTCGCTATGTTTCCGTTGCTGCAATTCACCAGTTCCCGCGCACGCATGGGCACCTGGAAGAATGGCGCCTTTCTGCTGGTTGCGGGTTGGGCCAGTGCTATTCTGATCACCGCCATGGACATCTACGGCTTGCCCGACTCGATGAAATCAGCGTGGCAAGTCATTACCGGCGGAACGAACTCCATGTATGAAACCATATTGGTGACGCTAGACGGGACTCCGACCGACCGCGCCATCATCGAACACGTGAAGCAGCTCGCGAAACTGGCGCAGAGCCGTCTGGTGCTCCTTCACGTCGCCGACGGATGGGCCGCCAGAACCTATGGTCGCGATGCCGTGAGTCGCGAGATCTCCGAAGACACTGCCTATCTACAAAAAGTTCGGGACGAGTTTCAGTCTGCAGGCATTGCAGCCGACGCCGAACTGGCTTATGGTGAGCCCGCAACAGAAATCGTAAAGTGGGTCGAGCAGAAGGGATGCGACCTGGTGGCCATGAGCACTCACGGCCACCGCTTCCTCGCCGATATGTTTCTCGGCACCACTGCCAACCGGGTTCAACACAACATCCGTGTGCCTGTGCTGTTGCTACGGGCAAAATAATGCATTCGCTAGAGAACCAGTGAAACCGTAGTGAAGTTTTCCGTCTTAGGTCGCCTCGACTTACTTGATGATGCGTCCTATTCTTTTTCCCCTCCGGTCGGAGTGAGTTCGAAGACTACGCCGTAGCCGTTGCCGAAGTCGTCCTGATGGATACCCCCGTAGTAGGTTGTGCCCCAGAGATTGCCGAAGGCGTCGGGAGTGACTCCCGCCCAGGGGATGGAACCGCCGGCGGTGAAGACGAAGCTGTGCAACGGGTTGTAGTTGTAGCTTCCCGCGCCATTGGGCGACAACTTGAAGACCATGCCGCGACTTGTGTTCTCGCCGCCGCCCTGGGTGGTGCCGTAGACGTTGCCCATGACGTCGAGGGTGAGGCGTCCGAAGGGATTCTCTCCATCGCCGGCAAGTTGACCGAAGAAGTGGAGGGTGGTTCTTTGCCATGAGCCGCCTATCCGGGACAGTTTGAAGACGGTTCCGCATCCGCCTTGAACGGCGCAGTTTGAACTGTCGGCGCCGCCATATTTTGCGGTGCCGTAAATGTTGCCCGCTGAGTCGAGCACCACGCGGCCGGAGGGGATGCTGCCCGGATCTCCGGCAAGGTTGGGAAATTCGTAGAGGATGGTTTCTGTCCAGTCGCCGCTGGTACTGGGGCTGAGTTCGTAAATTACTCCGCAGCCTTGTTGAAAGCATCCCGCAGCGTTGCCGCCGAATTGCGTGTTGCCATAGAGATTGCCAGCATCGTCGAGGACCACGCTGGAAAGTGGAAAGTATCCATCGCTGCTGGGCAGGAAATTGTGCAGAGTCTTGAAGTGCCACCGATTGCCGCCGGGAGTGAGCTCGTAGACCTGGCCGATGTTAGGTGTCAGGTTGTTGCTGAACTCGGTTACGCCGTAGAGATTGCCAGCGCCGTCCATGACCACGCCGTCGATGGGAGTACGTCCGTCTGCCAATCCCTGGAAGCGGTGGAGAACGGCCTCAGACCAATGACCATCGGACGACGGGCTCAACTCAAAAACGGTTCCGCAGCCATTGAAGCACGAAGTGTCGAGGCCGCCGTCGCCGCCTTGTGTGGTGGTGCCGTAGAGATTGCCAGCGGCGTCCATTCCGTTCTGCGCGGTGCCATAGATGTTGCCGGCGGAGTCAATGAGCAGACCTCCGGCAGGATCAGTGCCGTCTGGTCCGGTGAACTGGTGAATGACGATTTCAGAAGAAGCAGCGAATGCGAGAGAGCCGACCGCGAGCACGAGGACGAACGTAAAAGCGGCGATAGGGTGAAGCGAGTGGAAGGCGGTCGAGGACTTCTTTCCTGTCCTAACCTCGGTTGGCGCGATTGCTGCTGTCATACAGCGACTCCTTATGAGTGCATACAAGTTGAAAAATGTGAGAAGAAAGTCTCGGGCCGAAGCATAAGCGCTAAAGCGTACATAGAAAATGGCCCTACGGTGCCACCTTCGACCCTACGGTGCTACCTTGAACACGACGCCAGCATTTGGGGTTTCTCCGGCACCATAGAGCTTGCCGTCCGGGTCCAGGGTGAGCGGAGCAAGCGGCCGCGCGGCCTAGTTTGGATTACGGCGTGATTTCAAACACCACACCGTAGCCAGTGCCGCCGGTTCCGCCGAGTTCGGTGGTGCCATAAAGATTTCCGGCAGCGTCGAGGACCAGTCCAGACAAGGGCTTCTCGCCGTTTGCGCCTGTGAAAGGTAGGGTGGTCTGGGTCCATGCGCCCGAGGAACTGGGCGAGAGCTCGAAGACTACTCCGGTGGAAAAGGCGCTGGAACTCGTCGTACCCCATAGATTGCCTGCCGCATCAAAGACGAGGGCGGCGAGAGGATATTCCCCGTCGATGGGGTTGCTCAGGGAACGAAGGCGGGTTTCTTTCCAGGCGGTGCCGGAGGTGGGGGACAGCTCGAAGACTACTCCGCGGCCGTTGGCTCCAGTGCCACCGTATTCGGTAGTCCCGTAAAGATTACCTGCGGCATCGAAGATTAGATTCGACTGAGGATAGTAGCCGTCGGGCGAGCCCTGAAAGCGATACAGAATCGTCTCCTGCCAGCGCCCAGAGACAGGCGAGAGCCGATAGGCGACGCCGTTGTTGCTTGTCCCTCCCATGAATGTCGTGCCGTAAAGATTGCCTGCGGCGTCGAAAGTCACGGCGGCGTAGGGGTTGGCGCCATCGCTGCCGCCAAGGAAGCTGCGAAGCAGGGTTTCCTTCCAGGGGCCACTCGCTGTCGGCGAGAGTTCGAAAACCGTGCCGCATCCATTGCTGCTACAGCCAGTGCTGCCGCCCTGAGATGTAGTGCCATAAAGATTTCCAGCAGCGTCGAAGACCAGACTTGACAGCGGTTGTTTGCCATCCTTACCGCCCCCGAAGCTGTGGAGTATAGTCTCCTGCCAGGTACCGCTTGTGGTCGGAGAGAGTTCGAAAACCACCCCGCAGCCGAAGTTACTGCAAGCGCTGGACCCACCGCCGTATTGGGTGGTGCCATAGAGATTGCCCGCCGCGTCGAAGACTAGAGACGCTCTCGGGCCTCCGCCGTCATATCCGCCTGAGAACGTGTGCAGCACCGTCTGCTGCCAACCTCCCGACGTGGGAGAGAGTTCAAAGACGACTCCGCACGCGGTATTGCAGTTGGCGAATCCGTCCGAGCTGGCTGTGCCATAGAGGTTGCCCGCATGGTCGAACACGATACCGCCGACGGGAAACCTGCCGGGCGAACCACCGGGAAAGTTGTAGAGCACGGTCTCGGTTTGTGCCTGAGCGCGCACCGCCAAGCTAAAGGTGAAGGCTGCGATCGCAATGGCTACCAAAGAAATGCGGGAAGTTCTTGTTGAGTTCATGTGCCCTCCTCGAAAGTTGTGTCGCCGATTTTTGTTGAGTAGTGAGCCCAGCCGCGCGGCTCGGCGTGCCGCGCGGCCCGGAGATTCATTTACGGCGTGATCTCATACACGGTCCCGAAGTCGTTGGAACCGCCGAGGAGTGAAGTCCCATAAAGATTGCCCGCGCTGTCGAAGGTAAGGCCGCCATCCGGGAAGAAAGCGTCGCTGCCCGCGCCGAAGACATGCAAGATGGTTTGTGTCCAGTGTGCACCGCTGGGCATAAGTTTAAAAGCCACGCCGCAACCAGAATTTGTGCAACTCAGATTGCCTCCGACAGAAGTGGTGCCATATACATTACCGGCGGAATCAACTACCACACCTGCGAAGGGTCGCGCCCCGTCAGTGTCGTGAAAGTTGTAAAGGCGACTTTGCTGCCATATTCCAGACGAATTTGGCGAGAGCTCAAAGACGACTCCGCAGCCTTGATTGCTGCAGTCGCGAAGGATGCCTCCGAAGGAGGTTGTGCCGTAAAGGTTGCCAGCGGCGTCGAAGGTCAGGCCGCCAACGGGGCCGTTTCCGGTATTGCCATCAAAATAATGAATGATCTTCTCCGTCCAGGAGCCGGAGGATGTTGGAGTGAATTTGAAAACCAGCCCGCATCCGGAGGAGCAAGTGGCATAGACCTTGCCGCCTTCGAGCGCTACGCCGTAGAGATTACCCGCGCCGTCGAAAATCAAATTCGATTGGGGAAGTTCCCCGTCGGGGCCATGGAAAATGTGCAGTAATTTTTCCGTCCACCCGCCGCTGGAGTTTGGCGTTAGCTCGAAGACCGTGCCGCAACCGATGATTCCACACCCGCCGCCACCGCCCTCCTGAGTAGTGCCATAGAGATTTCCTGCCGCGTCGAAGACGAGTCCGGCGACTGGTTCTGATCCATCGCTTCCACCTGCAAACGTATACAGGACGCTCTGGGTCCAGGAACCATCTGAGTTGTGGGTGAGTTTGAAGACCACGCCGCAGCACGTTCCCCCAACTTGGGTCGTACCATAAAGGTTGCCAGCAGTGTCCAGCACCAGGGTGCCTTCCGGCTGCAACCCGTCCGCTCCGCCGCTAAAACCGTAAAGAACTTTCTCAGTCCATCCGCCGCTGCCATTTGGACTCATTTCAAAAACCGAACCACACCCGGCGTTGAGTCTGGTGCAGCCTCCACCTTCAATGCTCGTACCGTAGAGATTGCCCGCCGCATCGAAGATCAGCCCGGCGGCAGGGTCTTGTCCATCGCTGCCGCCTCCTAAGCTGTAGAGGATGGTTTCAGTTTGTGCCTGGGCGCGCATCGCCAGGCTGAAGGTGAAGGCCGCTATGGCTATGGCTGCCAGGAAAATGCGGGAAGTTTTTGTTGAGTTCATGTGCCAGTCTCCTCAATAATCGTGCCGCCGATTTTTTATTCGCTGAATGGTGAATCCGTCCGTGCGACTCGGTTGTACCGCGGCCGAAGTTTGTTAAACAGAGTGGTTGATTCCGCACAGGGGGGGTGCGAAACGAAAAAAGGGGAGGGGAAATCTGAACGCCCGAACTATATCACAAGACAAACCGAAGTGTTACCAGCTTCCTCGAAAGTTGTGTCGCCGATTTTTTCATTCTTTGAACAGCGAATCCGGCCGCGCAGCTCGGCGTGCCGCGCGGCCGGAGAATCTAGCTACGGTTGAATTTCGAACACAACTCCGGAATTGCTGGCGCCGCCGCTTACGGTTGTGCCGTACAAGTTGCCTGCGGCGTCGAGCAGCGGAGTGGATTGCGGGAAAGCGCCATCGGTGGAACCAAATTCGTGAAGCGTTGCCGGTATCCACCATCCGCCGGACGTGGGCGCGAGTTTGAAGACAAGGCCACAGCCGGAGGCGTCGCAGTTCGAGTTCTTGAGGCCGCCTTCAGTAGTTGTCCCGTAGAGATTGCCGGCAGAATCCAGCAGCAAGTTGGCCTCAGGATTTTTGCCGTTGGTTCCGGTGAACTTGTAAATCAAGGATTCGCGCCAACCGCTGGCACCCTTGATGAGCCGGAAAACTGTGCCGCAACCGGAAAGGCCGCCGCAAGTCGTTGAACCGCCACCGAACGTGGCGCCATAAAGGTGGCCCGCCGCATCCAGAACCAGACCTTGCGGAGCGCTGCCGTCAGAGCCACCGGCGAAATTGTAGACGACTGTTTTGTGCCAGCCGCCGGAGCCGGAGGTCAGTTTGAATACCTGTCCGCAACCTAACTTGGCGCAGTCCGCAAGATTTCCTCCGCCGAAAATAGTTCCGTAGATATTGCCTGCGGGGTCCAGCGCAATGCCGGTAGGCTGGATACCATCTGCCCCGCCGCTGAAGGTGTAAAGAACAGTCTCAACCCAACCACTGGAACCGAGCGAAAGCTTGAAGACCGTGCCGCTGTTAGAAGGTCCACCCAGAGCAGTCGTGCCGTAAAAATTGCCCGCCGCATCGCGAATCATGAAGTTTGGACGTTGTCCATCTGTGAAATGGAAAGAATAGAGCACGGTTTCGGTCCAGACATGGGAACCGGGAGAGAGTTCGAAGATTACTCCGCAACCGTAAGGGCTGCAACTGGTGAGATCGCCCCCAGAGAAGGTCGTGCCGTAAAGGTTTCCCGCTGTATCCAGCAACAGAGTAGTAGCCGGAAAGGCTCCGTCAGTCCGGCCTGTAAAAGTGTAAAGCACCGTTTCTGTCCAACCTCCGGTGCCATCAGGCGAGAGTTCAAAGACCACGCCACAACCGTGATTATTTGAGCAGTTACCAGTTGTTTGCCCCCCACTTGCGGTCACGCCATAAAGATTTCCTGCCGAGTCGGCCACTAAGCCGGTAATCGGAATGCCCCCGTCGGTTCCTCGGGAGAAACTGTCAAGCGTGCTTTCGGTTTGTGCCTGGGCGCACACCGCCAGGCTTAGGGTGATGGCCGCGAGCGCGGCAACTAAGTAGATGCGGGAATTTCTTCTTGATTTCATGTGCCCTCCCTGTAAGTTCTGTCGCCGGTTTTATCTGACTGGCACTTGCCCGGTCGCGCGGCTCGGCGTGCTATACGGCCAGAGATTCAACTACTCCCTACCTACGGCGTGATCTTGAAAACTACGCCGCACGCAAATCCGCACGCTGCGGTCTGGGTACCGCCTAAACTCGTCTCCCCGAAAACGTTGCCGGCAGAATCTACGGCGACTCCTGACAACGGACGGTAGCCGTCCGTGCCTCCAGTGAAACTGTAGAGAATTGTTTCGTTCCAGCTGCCTCCGGATGGTGACAGTTTGAACACAGTGCCTACGTCATACGTGCCGCCAAATACTGTGGTGCCATACAGATTTCCGGCGGCGTCGAAGGCGAGATCGTGAGGATAGGCTCCGTCCTCGCTGGACGATCCAGTAAAAGAGTGGAGAATGGTTTCATTCCACACGCCCGTAGATGTCGGGGAGAGCTCGAAGACACTTCCGCAATCTCCCGACTCTGGGCACGTCGCGGCAAAGTCCTGGGTTGATCCGTATAGATTGCCCGCTGTGTCAAAAATCACTCCCGCGCCTGGATATCCCTCGTTGTTGAAGGTGTGCAGCACGTGTTCCGTCCATTCGCCACTGGACGACGGCGTCAGTTCGAAGACGACGCCCTTGGCGTCAGCACCGCCGCCAGCAGTGCCATAGAGATTTCCAGTTGCGTCGAACACCAGTCCCCCATTTGGGCCGACGCCTCCCGGCCCTGTGGTGAAAGTTCGGAGGACAGTTTCCCTCCAGCCGGTAACTCCGGCGTTCGAGAGTTTGTACACGACTCCGCAGCCGTTGCCGATCACGCTTAGGCACGCGGAGGTGTCACCGCCGACGAGCGTAGTGCCGTAAAGATTTCCCGCGGAGTCGAGGACAAGCCCTCCGTTGGGGGCTCCGCCGTCTTTGCCTCCGGTGAATTTATGCAGCACAGTTTCCTTCCAGGGTCCGCTGGCCGTTGGTGAGAGTTCGAAGATCACGCCGCAGCCGGGGTAGTAGCAATACACGCTGAGGTCGCCTCCAAGATTGGTTGCGCCATATATGTTGCCTGCGGAATCCTGCACCAGCCCAGCTTGCACGAAGGATCCATAACTCCCTGCGGCGAAGCCATGAAGCACGGTTTGCCGCCATTTACCGCCGGGAAGAGGAGCCAGCTTGAAGACCGCTCCGCAGCAGCCCGCTCCTTCATAAGCAGTTCCGTAAAGATTTCCTGCCTTGTCGAAAATCGGTGTTCCCCAGGCATAATTTCCGGCGTAACCGCCGGGGAAACTGTAAATCACACTCTCGGTTTGCGCATGTGCGCTCACCGCCAGACTCAGGGTGAAGGCTGCGAACGCAGTCGCAGCCAAAGCAATGCGGGCAGATTTTGATAAGGTCATTTGCCCTCCTCGACATGTATGTTGCCGATTCCCGAACCGATGGAACGGTAATTCCGGCCGCGCGGTCGAGTAGCCGCGCGACCGGGAGAATTTACGGGACGATTTGGAACACCACGCCGTAGGCAGAGTTTGCCCCGCCGCTCACGGTCGTTCCATACAGATTGCCGGCAGAGTCGAAGATTAAGCCGGCGGTTGGCTCGTAACCGTCTGCGTCGTTAAAACTTAAGATAGACTCGGTCCACGTACCGCCCGAACTCGGGGAAAGCTCGAAAACGGTTCCAGAAAAAGATGGGCCGCCACTGGTTGTGGTGCCCCAAAGATTGCCGGCAGAATCAAAAACCACGCCGGCACCGGGAAAAGTTCCGTCAGTACTGCCGCTTGCAAAGACATGCAACTGTGTCTCTTTCCATGCGGCGCCAGTAGTCGGCGAGAGTTCGAACACTGTGCCCCAGCTCGACGATCCGAGGCCCCCGGCAGTGGTGCCGTACAAGTTGCCCGCCGCATCGAAGGTAAGAGTCGACAGGGGGAAATTGCCGTCATTGGTCAACGTTCCGAATTGGTAGAGAACGGTTTCTTGCCATCGGCCCCCTGAAGTCGGCGAAAGCCGGTATACGATTCCGTAGCCGGAGGGCCCGCCAAATTTTGTCGTTCCGTAGAGATTGCCCGCCGCATCAAGCGTCAGCCCTGCTTCGGGTTCTGCGCCAGCATTGAAGTTGGGAAAAGCACGCAGAATGGTTTCTTTCCATGGCCCGCTGGAGGTTGGCGACAGCTCGAAAGCCGTTCCGCAACCCGGAAACGCGATGCTGCAATATGCGGTACCGCCTCCTATATGTAGTTGTGCCGTAAAGATTACCGGCACCGTCCAAAGTCAGGTTCGGGGTAGGAAAGCTTCCATCCTTGCCGCCGGTGAAAGCGTGCAGCACGGTTTCCGTCCATGTGTCGCCAGACTGGGGCGACAGTTTGAATACGACTCCGCAGCCAAACCCTCTACAGCCAGTAAGGTCGCCTCCCTGGGTGGTCGTGCCGTAGAGATTGCCTGCTCCATCGATGATGAGCGTCGCGCTGGAGGCTGCGCCATCCCATCCTCCGGAGAATGTGTGGATGGCTTTTTCGGTCCAACCACTGCTGCTCGGAGAGAGTTCAAAGACGACTCCGCAACTATGGGCATTGCACGCGTTCGGGTTTCCGCCATTGTAGGTCGTACCGTAGAGGTTCCCGGCTGAGTCGAAGACCAGGCCCCCGTAAGGGTTGAATCCTTTCCAGCCAGTATTGAAGCTGTAGAGCACGCTTTCGGTTTGTGCCTGGGCGCGCACCGCGAGGCTGAAGGTGACGGCCGCGAGCGCGGCAACTAGCAAAGAATTGCGGGAAGTTTTTCTTGACTTCATTGTCAGTCTCCTTGTAAGTTGTGTTGCCGATCTCTGTGCGTTTAACAGTTTGAACTACGGTGTAATTTTGAACACGACGCCGACGTTGTAGGTGCCGCCTACCTCAGTCGCGCCATAAAGGTTCCCGGTGGCGTCGAGGATCAGCGGCCCACGATTGGGATACGCGCCGTCGGTGGTCGAGCCGGCGAAGCTGTGGAGAATTTTCTTCGTCCAGGTGCCGCCCGAACCAGGCGACAGCTCAAAGACGATGCCGGCATTATGAATTCCTCCGGTCTGCGTTGTTCCGTAGAGATTGTCGGCCGCGTCTCGCACCAACCCGGAGGACGGATTGTGACCGTCCTTGCCGGCGGTGAAGGCATAGATTGTAGATTCCATCCAGCCGCCGGCAATCGGAGAGAGCTCGAAGACTGTGCCGCAGCCCGACTTGCTGCAGTCGGCGAGATTGCCACCATATATGGTTGTGCCGTAGAGATTGCCCGCCGGGTCGAAAATTAGACCGCCCAGAGGGTTTATTCCATCCGCGCCAGAGAACCTATGAAGTACGGTTTCAGTCCATGGCCCGCTGGTCGTAGGCGAGAGTTCAAAAACCGAGCCGAATCCAAGAGTGCTGTACAGCGTGGTGCCATAAAGATTGCCGGCCGCGTCGAAGGTGACCGGGGCCTGAGGGTCTCTTTCGCAGGCATCCGTGCCGCAAGTGAAGCTGTACAGGACACTCTCCGTCCAGTCTCCGCCGGAGTTGGGTGACAGTTTGAATACTACCCCGCAACCTATGCTTGGACAGCCTGTGAAGTCGCTGCCGCCGAACCCAGTCGTGCCGTAAAGATTGCCGACCGCATCGAGCACGAGACTCGCATAGGGTACGGCGCCATCCGCGCCACCGGTAAAAGCGTGAAGCAGGGTCCGCTTCCACTGCCCTGTAGGGGTAGGCGAGAGTTCAAAAACCGTGCCGCATCCAGTCAGGTTGAAGCCCAGGCAACCAGTGACGATGCCACCGGAAACGGTTGTGCCGTAAAAGTTGCCGGCCGCATCTTCAACCAGCCCGGCCGCGCTGCCCTGAGCAGAGTTCGGAAAGTCCCGCAGGACAGACTCTTGCCATCGTCCGCTGGAAGGCGATAGTCGAAATGCCAGTCCACAGCCAACGGGCTTGCAGTAGCTCAGGCTTCCGCCTTCTGCAGTCGTGCCATAAAGATTGCCAGCAGCGTCCAACAGAAGGCCGCCAATTGGAAATCCGCCCGTGGCCGCATTGTTAAAGTTGTGCAGGATGGTTTCGGTTTGTGCCTGGGCGCTCACTGCCAAACCTAGGGTGGTGGCCGCGAGCGCAGCCGCAATGATCGTGACATGGAAAAGCTTAACTGACTTCATATTGCCCTCCCTGATATTTCTGTCGCCGATTTTTTCATTCATTGAACAGCGAGTCCGGCCGCGCAGCTCGGGGCCGTGCCGCGCGGCCGAATCGGATTATCTTGTGATTTCGAAAATCACGCCGCAACCGTCGCCACAGTTGGTGAGATTGTTGCCGCCGGCGGCTGCCGTTCCGAAAATATTTCCGGACGCATCCACTGCGACGCCCGAAAGACCATTCGGATTGCCATCGGCCCCATCCGTGAACTTGTGCAGGATGGTCTCCGTCCATGTCCCGCCGGTAGAGGGTGAGAGTTCAAAAACTCCCCCGCATCCGTAGGTTCCGCAATCGGTGTTGTCCGCGTAGCCATAAATAGCAACTCCGTACAGATTGCCGGCAGTGTCCATCGACACATTGAACGGATAGGCGAAATCAGTTCCCGCAGTGAATGTGTGCAACACGCTCTGTGTCCATCCGCCGCCGGCGGCAGGCGAAAGTTCAAACACTGCACCGCAAGCTCCGCGGAACGGGCAATTGCCCTCCGTGCCGTAGGCCGTTCCGTAGAGATTTCCCGCCGCATCCGCGATCACGCCGCTAACGGGGCTGCCCCAAGTCGTATCGAGGAAATTGACCAGTGTGGTTTCTGTCCATTCGCCGCTTGAGGTAGGTGTTAGCTCAAACAAAATTGGCGCTCCACCCGCTGTGGTGCCATAAAGATTTCCCGCGGCATCCATGACGAGCCCGCCATTCGGACCGCTTCCCACGGCGTTGCTGAACGTGTAGAGCACGGCTTCTCTCCAGCCAGCTCCGCTGTTTGAAAGCTTGAACACCACGCCGCATCCCTGTACGTACTTTGTCGTGCATTGATGGTCGTTGCCGCCTCGCTCAGCAATGCCGTAAATACTGCCATCGGAGGCGACGAGCAAACTGCCAAAAGGATTTCCCCCGTCGGGGCCGCCGGAAAAGGTGTGCAGCACGGTCTCACTCCACTGGCCGCTGGTCGTGGGCGAAAGTTTGAAGACCACCCCGCAGCCGATGCCGTTGCAGTTCTTACTGGTATCGCCGCCGTTGATCGTCGTCCCGTAGAGATTGCCGGCCGAATCGCGAGTTAGTGTGGGCGCAACTCCCGCTCCATAGCTGTTGAGGCCGAAACCCCTCAGCACTTTGTACGTCCATCCTCCTCCGGAAGCTGGAGACAATTCGTAAACCGTGCCGCAGCAATTTGCCCCACTTTGTGTGCTGCCAAAAATGTTGCCTGCTCCGTCCAGTGCCACAGTCCCGTCAGGATAGTTCCCAGCCCAGCCGGGGCCAAAGTTGTAAAGCACCGTTTCGGTTTGTGCCTGGGCGCTCACCGCCAGGCTGAAGGTGATGACCGCCATGGCAATGGCTGCCAGGAAAGTGCGGGAAGTTTTTCTTGTGTTCATATGCCCTCCTCAAAAGTTGTGTCGCCGATTTTTCATTTGTTGAGCAGTGAATCGACCGCGCAGCTCGGCGTGCCGTGCGACCGAACCTCGGACTAGCTAAGGCGCAATCGCAAAAACCACGCCTTGGCCTGCCGCGCCGCCTGAGCTGGTTGTGCCATACAAATTTCCGTCTGCGCCTAAAGTCAGCGGCGCAGCCGGGTAAGATCCATCCCAGCCGTTAGTAAAGTCGTGTAGCACGGTTTCCGACCAGCCGCCGCTGGAGTTAGGTGCAAGCTGGAAGATCAAGCCGCATCCTTGAACGCAGTCCTTGAGGTTACCGCCGGCGGCCGTGACTCCGTAGAGATTGCCGGCCGCGTCGCGGATCAACGGGGCCGGGGATATTCCACCGTCGGCGTGTCCGGTGAAGGTGTGAAGCACAGTTTCTGTCCAGCCGCCGCTGGAAGATGCCGAGAGTTCGAAAACGACACCACAGCCGAGACCGTTGCAGTCGCTGAGATTTCCGGCGCTCGATGCCGTGCCGTATAGGTTGCCCGCCGCATCGAAGACCAATCCCGCGAAGGAATTAGAGCCGTCGGTGCCGCCGGTGAAAGTATAAAGAACAGTTTGCGTCCACGGTCCGCTGGACGTGGGGGAGAGTTCGAAGACCGTGCCGCAGCCGCTGCGGGGCTGGCATAGGGTATTGTTGCTGCCACCTTGATTGGTGGTGCCGTAGAGGTTTCCGGCAGCATCGAAGATGAGCGTAGCGGTCGGCAAAGCGCCGTCCGCTCCGCCAGTAAAGGTATAGAGCACGGTTTCCTGCCAGCCTCCGGAGCCGTTGGGAGAAAGGCGATACACGGTGCCGCAGCCGTAGGGACTGCAGTCGTTGAGATTGCCGCCGTTGAAAGCGGCGCCGTAGATATTTCCGGCGGCATCTGCCACTAGGCCGCCCGACAGATTTCCACCCCCAGTCCCATTATCGAACGTCTGCAAGACTGATTCATGCCAACTGGTAGCGGCAGGCGAGAGCTCGAAGATTAAGCCGCAGCCCACCTGAAAGAGAACGCAATTACTGGAGGTGCCGCCTTGGGAGTCTACGCTGAACAAGTGGCTGCTAGCATCGAGAAGCAGGTTGCCGGTGGGAAACGCGCCCGTGGTCAATGAGCGGAAGCGGAAGACTGAAGTTTCCGCCCAGCCTCCAGCCGTGGTCGGCGAAAGCTTGTAGACCATGCCGCAGCCGAACCCTTCGCAGGAATTGATGTCGCCGCCCTCCCCAGTGGTCCCGTATATGTTTCCGGATGGATCGAAAATGACTCCGGTCGTGGGCGAGCTGCCGTCCCACTTGCCCGTGAAGGCGTGGAGAACTTTCAGGGTTTGCGTCTGGCCCTGGGCGCGTACCGCCAGGCTGAAGGTGATGACTGCGAGAGCGATTGCTGCTCGAACGGCCAGGGAATGTCCGGTGGTTTTCATAAGTGTCCTCGTTCTCTTCACTCGTTAATGGCGAGCGGCCGAAATCGCTCCCCATGGACTTGTTGAGCCTTTCCGCGAGCGGTATTTGCCTGCGGCAAGGCGCGGGTATGCATCGAAACGGCTAGGGCCCTAAACAGAGTGGCGAATTCCGCACAGGGGGGGTGCGAAACGAAAAGGGGAGGGAAACTTGAACGGCGGAACTATATCACAAGTTCAAAATGAAGGCGCGAAGAAATGTTGAGGCTCCCGCGGCCTGGGCGACAGATTGTTCGAAAGCAGAATTTATGAGTCGTGCCGCGCAGGCGAGGCATTGATTAGAATTAGATTTGGGGACCTTTCGGCTCCCGGATGCCGTACTCATCTTTAGTGTGTTGCTATAAGTCTTTGCTCGGTTGGAATCGGTGAATTCAATATGAGAGTCATGCGGCCTGTCATCCTTGCGCTGGCGATTGCCGGCGGGTTTTTCTATTTCACGACCTGGCGTTCGAACTCGAAGGCCAGTGCATTGCATCCCGCGAACTGGCTGAGCCATCCGGCGCAGGTGGAGATCACGGAAGCAGCGCCGGGGGAGACGCTCGATAGCGAAGAACAGAACAATATCGCCGTCTATCACAAGAATATTCCGTCAGTGGTGAACGTAACCTCGCGCGCCATGTCGTTCGACTTCTTTTACGGGATGGTGCCGCAGGAAGGGCAGGGCTCAGGATTTGTTATCGATAAAGATGGGCACATCCTAACGAACTATCACGTGATCGCCGATGCGCGGCAGGTGGAAGTCACGCTTCACAACCGCAAGAAATACAAAGCGACGGTGGTGGGCACCGATCCTGCGCACGATCTGGCGGTTATTCTGATCAAGGCGCCGGAACTGGTTCCAGCGGTGCTCGGCGACTCGCGCAATTTGCAGGTAGGGCAGAAGGTATATGCGATTGGCAATCCGTTTGGATTGGCGGGGACGATGACACGCGGCATTGTGAGTTCTATTCGCCCGGTGCGCGAGCCCAATGGCGCCATGATCGAAGAAGCGATTCAGACCGATGCCGCCATCAATCCCGGGAACTCCGGCGGGCCGCTAATGAACTGGCACGGCGAAGTGATCGGTATCAATACCATGATTCTGTCGAATGTCGGGCAGAACGCTGGCATAGGCTTCGCCATTCCCATCAATACGGCGAAGGCAGTGCTGAATGATCTGATGACATTGGGCCGCGTGCGGCGCCCAACGCTGGGCGTGCGCACGATTCCGATCAGCCCGGAGCTGGCTGAAGAAATGGGATTGGCGGCAGACTACGGACTGCTGATTGTTCAGGTCACACCGGGAGGATCGGCGGATCAGGCTGGCTTGCGCGGTGGAACCGAAAGGGCGTATCTGGGAAATATCCCGATCATGCTGGGTGGCGACTTGATTGTGGCCATCGACGACCAGAAAGTGCAGGACGAGCAGGACCTGGCGCAGATGATGGATAACCACCGCGCGGGCGACACAGTGAAAGTCACGATCTACCGCAATAAAAAGAAGATGGACGTGAGCGTGGCGCTGGGTGAGGCGCGGCAGCAAGTGTGATTAAACATTGCACCAGCTTTTTTGTACGCAGCCAATAGATGGGACTGCCATCCATTGGGTAGCGGTGCAGCTTGAAATTCACAGAGTCAGTAATCAGGGTAAATTAGCTACGGCCTGCGGCGGGTTTACTAGAACGCCACACAGGACGATGACAAGGCAGATATTCTCTTTCGTCGCGTAGCGCCTTATGGATATACCTGCATTGGAAGCCGCCGTTCGCAGTTTAGAACACTCCATAGGAGTCTTTACTTGGTGCCTCTTAGGGTCAACGTTCTTCGTCTCCCTTGGACTGATACTGGAATATTGGCATCCAGTGTCAGAGTTCATCGATGAACTCAAATGGCCGATGTCCGTATTCCGCTGGCCTAAGTTTATGGAGATCGCCGGAGGCATTCTTGTCACAATAGGCGTCCTAGGGGAGTCGGATTCACGCTGGAAGTATTCGTTCTAGAAGGACGGCTAGAACAGGCAAACCACACCATCCGCGACACTTTGACGGCCAAACTAGGCGAGGCCGACCAGAAGGCCAAAACCGCAATCTCCGATTCGTCTACCGCACTCAGCCAAGCCACAGATGCGTTGACCAAAGCTGGAAAGGCCGCAGACTCGCTCGGTAAAACTGAAGATGAGGCTAACAAGGCGCAAGCGGCATCAGCAAATGCTCTGACTCTTGCGCGTGGTGCACGGCAAGAAGCGGACTCCTTTGAGAAAGACATTTCGTCTGCCAAGAAGCTGGCGACTGATGCCGAGTCACATCTGGCAGACGCAATGAAACGAGCTAACACCCTTACCGCCCAGCTAGACCGGATTACAACCTCAAGATCATTACCCGATTCACCACAACTAATATCTTCCTTGAAGCTATTCAAGGATACGGAGTACATGTTTACCGGGGTTTGCGGAGACACGGAGTGCATCAAGTTGTTGAGAGACATAGACAAAGTTTTAGGACTCGCTGAATGGAAAAGAGTGAAGGCTCCCCACACGTTCCCTGGGTTGGTGCTTTGGGGTAAACGGGAAGATGATGATGGCGCTGGCTTCGATTTTGAGCCGGGGACTAAGGTATCTGTCGATAGCGTCCACGGGGCGGAAGAACTTGAGAAGCTACCGCTCGTCTCGCTTCCGCAACACGTACGTGCGGCAATAGCGCTCAATCTAGCACTTGCTTCAAATATCTCACCCGCAGAGAACGCAGGTAGGCTGGTAGAGGTGCAAACTGGAACTTCTACCGCTGTCCGCATCTCTGTTGGTAGGAAACCGTTGCCCTGACTCAATCCAAAGAGTGAAAGGAGCACAAGAGCAACTACGCAACCCTGTGGATGCCAAACGGCACCACTACCGGATCCGGCCCGCCTTTGCGCCCTCATAAAAAAGCCGCCGGAATTTTCAGTGCTCCCATTGTGACATCCAACCTTGCCCTCGAAACGAAAAGAGCACATCATGGTCAAGGCGGAGGCAGTACAGGCAAAGGCCGCGAAAAGTAGTGTAAGTCTTTTGTTGTCAAGATTTTGACCTCTAAACCCTTGTCGCTCAAGATTTTGCGCGCCATTTTTGCGAAACCCGCGCCAGTCAAGGCATTCAGAGAGGGTGGGGGGAGGGGGGGTACCCCAACTTCCTCGATCGTTTCCCGAAACGGAACTCGCTCACGCAGAGGGTAAAAGGCGTTCTTTACAACTATTTTTTCAGGGAGATATCCACAGCCCGGAATGATTCTCGTCTTGAGCCGAGTTTCCGCGACCCGACAATCGCGCCCTTGGCTTTCGGCATTGAGGAAACCTGTCGGCGTCATCCTGAGCGTAGCCGAAGGGGATCTCGCGCGCATCGCCACTGGCACAAACAGGTAAACTGCACCACTACCATCCATTGCATTGCCTTCCACGCTGGAGCATAATCAAGACACTTCTTCCGGTTGACCTCCGGAATCAGTCTCGAGAGCTGTGAACCTGCCTAATTCCATCACGCTCATCCGCATCTGCAGTATCCCTCTGCTGATTTGGATTCTCACTAGCGGACGCTTCAGCAGCGTCACCGGCGAAAAAGAACTGTTGGCCTCGGCGATATTTATTGCCGCGTCGATGACCGACGGAATCGACGGATATCTCGCCCGCAAGCGTCAGCAAATCACGACCATGGGAATTCTGCTTGACCCGCTCGCGGACAAGCTGTTGATCGCGGCAGCCTTCGTCGCACTGGTGCAATTGAATCCCAGTCTGGTTCCCGCATGGATTGCGATCGTCGTGATTGGCCGCGAATTTTTAGTGAGTGGACTGCGTTCAATCGCCGCCTCCGAGGGGTTCACTATCGAAGCCAGCGAACTCGGTAAGTTCAAAATGGTGGTGCAGATCGTCTCCGTGGTCGCGGTGATTCTGGATCATCGCTGGAAAGAGTGGCCGGTCTACGGCAACTACATTTTCCCGATTCACTGGATTGCATATCTCGCGATCTGGTTCATGGTCACCGTATCGCTGGTGTCGGCGGTCGATTATTTCGTCGCCTTCTGGGCGAAGATTGATCGGCGCGTAGTGAAGCGTCGCCAACGTCGCGCCTTCATCCTGAGTCGGCGCAAGAAGCCGATCTCCGCGCCGCCGGAGCGCGATGTCGCTGCCTCAACTTAATCGCGCCGCCGATTCTTTCGAATTCTCCACGGAAGAACGGAAACTCCTGCTGTGCCTGGCGCGCGAGTCGATTCTTTCTGCCATTGAACATCGCGAAATCTCTTTCGATTCCCCGACGGCTCACTTATCAGAAAACCGTGGCGTGTTCACGTCGCTCTATCTGCGTAGCGAGTTGCGGGGATGTGTCGGTTATGCGCTACCGGCAACTTCCGTATACCGCGCCGTTGCGGAAACCGCGCGAGCCGCAGCTTTCGACGACACACGATTCAGTCCAGTGACAGTGGATGAAGCTGCCGAATTAAAAATCGAGTTAAGCATTCTTTCGCCACCGCAATCCATGAAAGCAGAAGCCGTGGAAATTGGCCGCCACGGATTGTTGATCACCATGGCGGGACAACGCGGTCTCTTGTTGCCGCAAGTGGCCATAGAACATGGCTGGAACCGTAATACCTTCCTCGATCAAACCTGCCGCAAAGCGGGCCTGGCACTGAAGGCATGGCAGCAAGGCGCGACCATCGAAACTTTCACGGCGGAGATTTTTGGAGACGAGGAGCACGGCGGCGTCTGAGCAGTGCTCGCGAACTTTCCGTCCGAGTGTGGCATTCACACCTTAGATTGTGATAGTGTTCTCTGCGAAAAATTTTCTCCCCCTCCGCGCATCCAGCGCACAGTAACGCCTGGCTCTCGCTGCGTTCGAATCGATCGCTAAACGCAGTGTTGCCAGCAACATTAATTGCCGTGGGATGGATGATTTCCTGTCCTCGACCTTAATCAGACGGAAGCGTTACAACTTCAGGAGGAACTTCGATGAACTGCAGAATGATCGCGAGAATCTCACGCATGGCAATCTTTGCTGCCGCACTCATGTGCGCCGGTAACGCCTACGCCGGGACATTCACTGTCATCCATCCCTTCACGGGTGGAGTTGATGGCGGTCCCAGTTATTCCAACTTGATTTCCGACGCGGCGGGAAACCTCTACGGCACCACGGTCTGGGGAGGTTCCAGCAACTGCCAGAACGGATGCGGCGTGGTGTTCGAATTATCTCCCGCTGCGGGCGGCGGATACACAGAAACGACAATCCATACGTTTCTGGGCGGCACGGACGGATGGTCGCCGGTTGCAGGCCTTACGTTCGACGCGGCCGGAAATCTTTTCGGCACAACTACCGCGGGAGGGCCGAATGGAACTGGCACCGTATTTGAATTAACCCCAGTTGCGAGCGGGTGGAGCAAGAGCTTGGTCTTTGCTTTCCCCGCGTCTGGAACCGGAGGAGCATATCCGCAGAGCATTGTCTTTGACGCGAGCGGCAATATCTACGGCGCCGCAGCCTTGGACGGCGCGCACAATGTCGGCGTCATTTATCAGTTGACCCCGAGTTCTTCCGGGTGGGTAGAGCATGTTCTGCACGCCTTCTCTGGAGGAGATGACGGCTCCTTGCCTTATGGAAGCGTAACCCTCGACTCGGCCGGAAATCTCTATGGCACGGCCTACAACGGCGGCTCGCACGGATGGGGAGTGGTTTTCCAACTGGCGCCTCAGTCGGGTGGGACTTGGAAAGAAGTTGTGCTGCACAACTTCACCGGCGGGGCTGATGGCGCGGGACCAGACGGCGGTGTCACGCTGGATGCCAGCGGCAATCTTTACGGGACGACTGTTTTCGGCGGTAATACGACCAGCAGCGTTTGCCAGTTAGCCGGACCGGGTTGCGGCGTAGTGTTTAAGCTGACGCCCACATCGACGGGATGGCAGGAAACTCTGATCCACATTTTTACTGGCGGTGTCGATGGTAGTCTGCCGGGAACTCATCTGATCTTTGACGTCGCAGGCAATGCCTACGGCGTCGCAGCCTACGGCGGCAGCGTAAGCACCTGTCCTTTCAAAATCGGCTGCGGCACGGTGTTCAAGCTGACACTCGGTTCGAACGGAAAATTTAGCGGCAGCACGCTGCATCGATTCACCAACAAGGGAGACGGCTCCAGTCCTGCGGCTCACTTGTTCCTGGATGCCTCGGGGAATCTGTTCGGCACAGCATCTGCCGGCGCAAGCACGGCTTGCCCGCCGACAGGAGGTTGCGGCACCGTGTTTGAAATCTCAGCTGCAACGGCCAGCAGATAGAATGCGCAGCAGCTACCAAATAAAACCGGGGACGGTTTCCCGTCCCCGGCTCACTTTATTGAATTTTGCCTTATTTGAACTACTGCACTTGATCTACTTCCACGGCATCGCCCGCATGCACGTCTTCCATAGCGAAGACGACCATGCCCGTTGCGGTGGTCGGAGTCACGGCGATTACAACAATCTCACCCACGGAGCGGCGAGGCAGGTCGCGGACGTGAATTACAGGACCGTTCCCTTTGGTGAACTTTGCCGGATCTACCGAAGGCGTCTTTTTCTGCGTGTCTTCGGCGATCGCGGCTTTGAATGAAAGCGAGTCTGCCGGATCTTTCAGATCGGCGTCGTAGGAACGCACGGCGCGGAAGTAGTCCCCCACCTTCACGCCCTGATTTGCCCCCAGGTTGATGTACAGTTTGTGACCCGTACCCAGTTGGGAGTCGAAGTCCTTGCCCATTACGATTCGTCCCGACAAGCGGTTGCCCGGAGGTATGAAGCGGTCAAAACGTAACGGCGCATGGAACGTGATCGATTGTTTTTCGGCGAACGGAATTGCAGTATCGCCGGGATTTACGCCATCGCAGGCATACTCGATCTGTGCGATAGCGGTGTGATGACGCGTATCGACGATCTTTATGCGGCCCACTTCTTCATAGGGCTGGCCGGTTTCCTTCAGCAGTTTCTTCTGGCCGGGAAACATTTCATATTCGTTGACATCGCGTAGGGCGCGCACAATCTCGTACTCGGCGCCCGCGCTGTATCCCGTGCCCATCAAATACACCATGTCGCCGCGGACGAACTTTGTGGTGCTGGGGGTTTGCAGCCCGCCGGCTACAAAGTTAGCATCAGGCAGGGTCTGTTTATTGATGAATCCAGCACAATACAAGTCCGCATAGGTAGGTGTCTGCACCCGCTGGGTGGGGAAAGTGGCCGAAGTCGGCGAAGTCCCTTGCGGGGCATCGGGGATGTCGGTATTCGAGGCAGATTGAGCCCAGGCCGCGGTTGTGAGCAATAATAGTAACAGTCCTGTTTTCTTCATATTACCTCCGGAAAAGGACAATCAAGCATCCCCTCCCCAGTTAAATGCCAGAAAAGAAAGGCTTCAGCCGGAAGGTAACAAGAGGGTAAGGGTGGGTCAAGGTTACGAGGGTGTGGGCTGCCTTGGGCCAAAGTTTTTCGCTAAGATTGTTAATACGTTGTTGCATATGTAATTAAGGCCCTGTAATAATTCGCCGTCCTGAAGTAGGTGCATTTGGCCGAAACATCATGAATTCTGCCCCCAGTTATATGCCACGTCTGTTGCCGTTGCGGTTGCCGCGAGTTTGCGTGGCGGTCATCGGCTCCGATCCCAATGAACTGGTGGAAAAGGCCGAAGCCTTGGTGCGCGATAACTCCTTTCTGGAGTTCAGGTTGGACTATCTGTCGAAGCCGGCGCTGGCGCTTCCTCGAATTAAACGATTCATGGAGTCCTATCCCGGTACGGTGGCGATTGCCACCTGTCGCAGAGCGGCGAGTGGTGGAAAGTTCAAGGGATCGATCGCTTCGCAACTGGATATTTTGGGCAAAGCTTCGGCGGCGGGTTGCCAGTTGTTAGACGTGGAATTGCAGACAGCCATCAAGTGCAAGCCGGACCAATTGCAGAAGCTGAGGACGCGGGCGGCTCTGATCCTTTCGTTTCATGACTTCCGCGCGACCAAGAAGCTGGATGAGACATTGGAAAAGATGCGGGCCTTTCCGGCTGACTTCTACAAGGTAGTCAGCACGGCGACTATGCTGTCCGATAACGTCTCTATTATCAAGTTCCTGGCGCGCGAAGGCGATCGAAGTTCGCTAGTGGCGATGGCCATGGGCGAGCAGGGAATTATCAGTCGCGTCCTGGGAGTGCGTGCCGGCAGCGTATTTACCTTTGCCTCCGCCAGCGCGGGCCAGGAGACTGCTCGCGGCCAAGTGACGGCGCAGGAATTGCGCAATGTTTATCGCATTGAACAGGTAGACGCTGCCACCCGCGTTTATGGCGTGGTGGGCGACCCGGTGGCACATTCGCTGTCTCCGGCGATTATGAATGCCGCGTTCCGGCGTGAGAATGTCAACGCCGTATACCTCGCACTGCATGCGACCACGCTGAAGGATCTACTGACCTGTATTCGAGAGATTCCTATTCACGGAATCAGCGTTACCATGCCGTACAAAGAAGCGATCTTGCCGTATCTCGACAATACGGACGCCCATACGACCAAGATAGGTGCCTGCAATACCGTCGTGCGGGCGCAAGACGGCAAGCTCTATGGCTTTAATACCGATGCGGCTGGAATTCTGCGGCCCCTGGAGCGACGGCTGGCTACTTTGGAAGGTGCCAGGATCCTGGTACTCGGGGCTGGTGGCGCTGCGCGAGCTGCCGTCTTCGGTTTGAAAGAACGCGGATCCGAAGTTTACATCCTGAATCGCACCGCTGGCCCGGCGCAGAAACTGGCTAGGAAGGCCCATGCTCGCTCTGTGAAGCGAGCCGATCTGAAGAAGCTGGCTTTCGACGTGATCATTAATGCGACGCCGGTTGGCATGGGCAACACGCGCGAAACGCCGCTTCAAGATAAAGAAATCAACGCACGCTATGTCTTTGATATGGTGTACGATCCGGGTGAAACGCGCTTCCTGAAACTGGCCAAGGAGCGGGGTGCGCAAGTCATTCCCGGGATCGAAATGTTCGTTCATCAGGCGGCCCGACAGTTCGAAATCTGGACTGGGAAGCCCGCCCCCTGGGACGAAATGCTGAAAGTTGTACTGCTCGCGCTGCAAGAGCGCGCCAACCGCGCCGCTGCCCCCAAATAACGCGAAAAGATGCAATTGATAAGAAAA
>WNFI01588964.1_pt3 | contig 23220 bp, 21 predicted proteins | sample 5400471 | NCBI WGS metagenome assembly WNFI01 (sample SAMN13153348, study PRJNA577476) | soil metagenome | isolation source: 100 cm saprolite on Douglas fir-dominated hillslope | place: USA:California | collected 2013-09-17
CGCATGAACCCCAGTTTGCCCCGTTCGGCGGAAACCTGCACGGCCCGCCCCTTGTTTACTTCCCTGCACGGGGGGCGTGCGGACTGCCGCCCTCTACCCGGCCTGCGGGTGGTATAGCGTTCGGGCCATGCCGATCTTTCGCGCGGACTCCGCATTCGACGAGGCACGCAAGGACGGCGGGACGCTCTCCGGCCTCCCCGTGCGCGGCATCGCCGACGAGGCCACCGGATTGTTTGCGCTCGCCTCGGGTCCCGCGAGCTCCTCGAACGATGCCCTGGAGCGGCTGCAGCGCGCTTCGACGGAGGCGTTCGGCCTCGAGGCCCGGCAGCTCGCCGAGCTGGTCCGGGCCGAGCTGCTGCGGCTGCCGCCCTCGGTCGAGGCCACTGCGCTCTTCGTAAATGCCGCCGGCGTGGCGATGTTGGGCCAGCGCGGTCAGCACCCGGCTTTCGCCCTGCACGACGGCAGGCTGCTTCGGCTCACCTCCGACGCCTCCGTCGCCGACGACCCGCACACGTTGGTGACGGCCGCTCCGGGCAGCTTCTCCTGGTCGCGGAGCCACGACCTGCCGTTCGCGGCCGCCTCGCGGGCGGCGATCACCGCCGAGCAGATGGGCTTCCTGCGCGCCCAGCGCGCCGATACGGTCGACGTGCGCCGGGCCGAGGCTGAGCCGGATACCACGTATCTCCTGCTCAGCCAGACGGTGGGGCGCGCCCTGGGCTTCGACGTGCTCTGGACGCTGCTCAGCGCCGATACCGGCCCGTGGGCGCTCCTGCAGGCGGCGCGCTCGGCCCATCCCGGACAGCAGCGCGGGATGGGCGCGGTCATCGTGCGGGTGGGCTGACGCGCCGTGACGCTGCTGCGCGCCGCAAACCTCTCGCTCGCCTTCGGCGCGCGCACGCTGTTCGCCGATCTCGACCTGGTGGTCGAGGAGGGCGAGCGGGTGGGCCTCATCGGCGTGAACGGCTCGGGCAAGTCCACGCTGATGAAGATCCTCGCCGGAGCGTTGCAGGCGGACTCCGGCGAGATCCAGCGCCGGCGCGGCGCCGCGGTGACGTATCTGCCGCAGGAGCCGGAATTCCCGGCTGGCGCGACCGTGGCCTCCGAGCTGACGGTGGCGAACCACAAGCTGCGCGACGCGCTCGCGCGCCACGCCGACCTCTCGGCGCGGCTGGCAAAGGCGGATGGCCCGGCACAGGAGAAGATGCTCGCGCAGCTCTCCGATCTGGCGCACGAGGTGGAGGTGCTCGGCGGCTGGGACACGGCGCACGCGGCGCGCACGCTGCTCGACCGGCTCTCCGTGCCCGACTGGGAGCGGCCGATCGAGCAGCTCTCCGGCGGCACGCGCAAGCGGGTGGCGCTGGCGCGCGCGCTGCTGTCGCGGCCCGATCTGCTGCTCCTCGACGAGCCGACCAACCACCTCGACGCCGACACGGTGGACTGGCTGGAGGAAGAGCTGGACCGTGCGCCCTCGGCGCTCCTCTTGGTCACGCACGACCGCTACTTCCTCGACGACCTGGTCGACCGCATCGTCGAGATCCAGCCAGGCGGCGGCGCGATCTCGTATCCCGGCAACTACGAGGCGTACCTGGCGCAGAAGATCGCCGCGCAGGGCGAGGCCGCCCGAGCGCAGCACAAGCGCGAGCGCTGGATCACGCAAGAGGTGGCCTGGCTGCGCCGCGGCGTCGAAGCGCGGCGCACCAAGAGCAAGGCCCGGATCGAGCGGGCGCGCAAGCTGATGGCGGAGAAGGGCCTCGCCGCGCCCCAGGTCGCCGCGCTGCGCACCGCCGCACCCAGGCGGCTCTCGGGTACGGTGCTGGAGGCCGAGAACGTCTCGCGGTCGTTCGGCGGCAAGCCTGTGATCGAGGGGCTCGACTTCATCCTGCAGAAGGGTGAGCGGGTCGGCATCGTCGGGCGCAACGGCGCGGGCAAGACGACGCTCTTGCGCGTGCTGCTCGGCGAGATCGAGGCCGATCGGGGTAGGGTGGTCGTCGGTCGGGGCACGCGCATCGCCTACTACGACCAGCAACGCGCGCAGCTCGACCCCGAACAGACCGTCTACGAGGCCGCCTCGGGCGAGGACTTCGTCGACCTGGGCGGCAAGCGCGTCGCGCTGCGCGACTACCTCGACGATCTGCTCTTCCCGGTGCCGATGCAGCGCATGCAGGTGAAGGCGCTCTCCGGCGGCGAGCGCAACCGGCTCCTGCTCGCGCGGCTCTTCCTGCAGGGCGCCAACGTGTTGGTGCTCGACGAGCCCACCAACGACCTCGACCTCGTCACGCTCAACGTGCTCGAGGGGCTGCTGCTCGAGTTCGATGGCGCGGTGCTGCTGGTCGCGCACGACCGCTACTTCCTCGACAAGGTGGCGACCTCGATCCTCGCCTTCGAAGGCGAGGGAAGGGTGATTCGCTATCCGGGCAACTTCGAGTCGTACCGGACGCTGAAGGCGCAGGCTGAAGAGGCGCGCGCGCCGCAGCCCGTTGCCCGGACTCCGCCGCGCGAGGTCGCTCGGGAAGGAATTCCGTCGAGCCGGCCCGCGCGCAGACCCGGCAAGCTCTCCTTCAAGGAGCAGCGGGAGCTGCAGGGGATGGAGTCCGCCATCGAGGAAGCGGAGCGGCACAGGGCCAAGGCGGAGGCGGCCCTGGCCGATCCCTCGACGTATGCGACGCGGGCAGCGCGCGTGCCGGAGCTGCAGGCACAGCTCGACCAGGCCACCGCCGAGGTCGAGCGTCTCTACGCGCGCTGGCAGATATTGCAGGATTTGCTCTGAGATCGCTAGGAAGGGACGAGCTTCCGCACGAAGCGAGCAATGCCGGCGAGCACGTCGTCAGGCTTGTCCCTGTGCGGTGAGTGTCCGCAGCCGGGCAAGAGCAGCGTCTCCACCGGCCCGGCGCTCTTGCGCGCGATCGACTCCACGTGCGCGGGCGTTCCGTACTCGTCGGCCTCGCCCTGCACCAGCAGGGCGGGCACGCGGACCGCGGGCAGCGACGACTCGATGTTCCAGCGTTTGAAGTCCGGATGCAGCCAGCCGGTGTTCCAGCCCCAAAAGGCATTGTCGGGATCCTGGTGGTGCCGGGCGAGGCGCGAGCGCAGCCCGTCGGACGCGCGGTACTCATCGCGGATCCGCTCGATGCTGCGCAGCCCGACCTCCTCCGCGAAGACGTGGGGCGAAAGCAGCACCAGGCCGCGCAGGCCCTGCGTCGCTCCGCTGCCGGCGTGCAAGAGTGCGATCGAGGCGCCGTCGCTGTGGCCCACGAGGATCGACGCGCCGATGCCGGCTGCGGCGAGCACCTTGGGCAATAGCCGCGCCTCGTCGTGCATGTACTCGACCGGCCAGGGCGGCGGGTAGCCGCTCGAGCGGCCGTAGCCGCGGCGGCTGTAGGCGAACGCGCGCAACCCGGTGGCCTCGGCGGCCCTGCCGGGAAAGTCGCGCCACAGCGAGACGCTCCCCAACCCCTCATGGAGGAAGACCAGCGTCGGGCCCGGCCCCGCATCGCCGAAGAACGCGTACTCGAGGCGGTGCGGCCCCACCTCGACGAACCCGGCGTCGGCGCTCACGGTCAGTCGTCGCCGAGCGGGACGAAGTGCTCGACCGCGCGTTCGAGCAGGCGCGGGACGATTTCGCCCAGCGCGATGCGGTTGAAGTGCTCCGACTTTACGTGCGCCTGGAAGGCCGCCTCGTCGGCGTACTGCTCGACGATGGCGAAGGACCCCTCCGCCCGGAGCTGCCGGTGCGGACGGTAGGAGAGACACCCGGGCTCCTTGCGCGAGGCTTCCGCAAGCGCAAGGAGCCGTCTTTCGATCCACGCGGCGTCCTCAGGTCGGCAACGCCAGCGGGCGATGATCACGTGCATGTCGGGTCTCCCGTCTGCGGGGCGACCGGCGCCGGATTCACACTTCTTCGTGGATCTTCACGTCCTTGGTCTCGCGGAGGAAGAACGTGCCGATCACGACCGTCACCAGGGCGACGATGATGGGATACCAGAGGCCGTAATAGATGTCGCCCGCCTTCGCGACCATGGCGGTCGCGAGCAGCGGCAGCATGCCTCCGAACCAGCCATTGCCGATGTGGTACGGCAAGGACATGGACGTGTACCGGATCTTGGCCGGGAACAGCTCGACCAGGAACGCGGCGATGGGTCCGTACACCATGGTCACGTAGATGACCATGATGATGAGCAGCAGCTCGGCCATCACCCAGTTGACCTGACTCGCGTCTGCCTTGGGCGGATAGTTCGTCGCCTTCAGCGCTGCCTTGTACTTCGCCTCGTCCCAGCCATGGATCTCGACGTTGCCGATCTTCGCGACCACGTCCTCCCCGGACAGCGCCGCCACCGACTGGAACGTCAGCCCCGCCTTTCCAAGGAAGTCCTTGGCCTTGTCGCACGCACTCTGACGCGACCACGGTCCGATGAAGATGTGGAAGTTGCAGTCGCTCGCCGACACCGTGATGGGCGTGGTCTGCTGGTACTTCTCGAGCGCCGGGTTCACATAGTGCGTGAGCCCCTTGAAGATCGGGAAGTACGTCACCGCGGCGATGAGGCAGCCGGCCAGGATGATCGGCTTGCGGCCGATGCGGTCCGAGAGTGCCCCGAACAAGAGGAAGAAGGGCGTGCCGATCAGCAGCGAGAGGCCGATGAGCAGGTAGGTCGGGACGAAGTCGAGCTTGAGATAGATCAACAGGAAGAAGAGAGCGTAGAACTGCCCCGTGTACCAGACGACTCCCTGGCCGGCGGTCGCGCCGAACAGCGCCAACGCCACGTACTTGTTGTTCGGGTAGTGGAAGAAGCTTTCGGTGAGCGGTTTCTTCGAGCGCTTTCCCTGGCTCTTCAGCCGCTGGAAGATCGGCGACTCCTGCAACTTCAACCGGATGTAGATCGAGATGGCCAGAAGGGGGATCGAGAGCCAGAAGGCAACTCGCCAGCCCCACGACGAGAAGGTGGCCGGCTGCATCGTGACACGGCAGACGAGGATGATGATGAGCGCCATCAGCATGCCGACCGTCGCCGTGGTCTGGATCCAGGCGGTCGAGTAGCCGCGCTTGTGGTCCGGCGCGTGCTCCGCCACGTAAGTCGCGGCGCCGCCATATTCGCCGCCCAGCGCGAGGCCCTGGGCGAGACGCAGGCAGACCAGGATGAGCGGCGCGGCATACCCGATGCTCTTGAAGGTGGGCAAGAGCCCGACGAAGACCGTCGAGAGTCCCATCACCACGATGGTGACGAGGAACGTGTACTTGCGCCCGACCAGGTCGCCGATGCGACCGAAGATGATAGCGCCGAAGGGCCGCACCAAAAAGCCGGCCGCGTAGGTCGCGAACGCCGCGAGAAGCGCAGCGGTCTGATTGCCGGGCGGAAAGAAGAGCCCGGCAAAGAAGGGCGCGAGGATTGCGTAAAGATAGAAGTCATACCACTCGAAAACCGTGCCGACGGAGGACGCGATGATGACGCGGCGCTCCTCGGCGCTGGTGATGACGCGGTTGCCCGTGGCAACTACGGCTGCCTCTGCGCTCATGTCGATTCTCCTCGTCGGTGTCATCGCCCGATACGCGAAATCGAAATCGAAAATGCCGTTCGTCCTGGCCGGCTCAGGCGCTGCGACGCGTCATGTCGGCTGCGGCGCGCCAGAAAAATCGGTGTCTCCACCTCTCGTACGCACCTGCGATCTCGCTGGCAGGTGAAAACATTGTCGAAACACTAGAAGTGCGAACCCATGACTGTCAAGGAGTGCTCGCGGATTGAAGCCAACGCCGATGCGACGCCAGGGCAAGCCGAAGTGAATGCATTTTGCCCGATCGGTAATCGTCTCGCGGCGATCCGTCGAAGGCGATGGCCGTCGCAGGGTTGCTTTAGCCTGCGCGGCGCTTGCGCGTGGAGGCGGCCTTGCGTGCCGCCCGCGAGCGCTGTGCCGGGGTGCGGCGGCTCTGGGCGATGCGGCCGCCCTTCCTCGATGGCGCGGTGTTCACGCGCTTGCCGCGCCCAGACCCGCCGGGCTTCTTCGCGCCGCCGGTCTCCTTGTTGACCGTGGCCCAGGCGCGCCGCGCTGCCTCCCGCTCCGGGAGGCCTCGCTTTTCGTAGCCCCCCTCGATGTGCTCCGCCTGCCGCTTCTGCTTCTCCGTGTACCTGCTCTTGTCTCCGCGTGGCATGTGAACACCTCCGGGGTGCAAGCTTGCGACTCCCCACGCCGGCGGCAAGAAGGCCCGCGGCGCGGCGGCGTCTCACCCATGCCGAGGACGCCCACGACGCCGCGCTTGCGCCGGGACCGCGTACGCCAGAAGCTCGCGCGATGAGCGAGCAGCCTTTCGCGTCGGCCCGGATCGAGTCCGATCGCTACACCATCGAGGGCGGCTTCCCCTGGACCTTCGAGCGCACCTTCCGCGTGCACGACGCGGCCGGCGCGCTGGTCCTGCGCGCCGAGCACCCGCTCTTCCAGAAGGAGCGCGAGATCGTCCTCTACGCCGACGAGGAGATGTTGCAGCCGCTCTTGGCGGTCGAGGAGCGCCTGCCACGCCCGGGCCTCGTCCGCGTACTCGACATCTTTGACGCACACAGCTACCGCAGGCTTGGCGCCATCCGGGGAAGGCTGTTCCATTCCGTGACCGGGCACCACGACGTCCTCGACGGCGAGGACCGCGTCGCCGGCAAGATCGTGCGTGCGAACCGGGGACTCTTCGGGCTCCTGGGCCCTTCGCGCGCCTTCGACCTCGAGCTGGGCGGCGTCCTGGTCGCGCGCTTCTTTCGCCGGGGGCGCGGCCTCCGCGCACGCTACGAAGTGCAGGTGAGCCGCGCCGACCCGGGCATCGATCCGCGCTTCGCCATCGCCTGCACGCTGGCCATGCACGTGGGCCGGTATCGCTGATCCGGCTGATCGGGCAGACCGACCGGAGCAGGCTTGCGCGCAGCGGGCGCTTCCGCTATCTCCGCGCCCCTTCCTCTGACCGATCTCTTCCCTGCTCCGCCCCGAAGGAGCGAGCGAGCCCGCGTGATCCGCCTCGACAACATCAGCCGGCAGCACGGCAAGCAGATCCTCTTCGTGGAGGCCTCGGCGGTGGTGCACCGGGGCGAGCACGTGGGATTGGTGGGCCCCAACGGCGCCGGCAAGTCGACGCTGTTCCGCATGATCACCAAGGAGGAGCTGCCCGACGAGGGGCAGGTCTCCGTCGACCGCGGCGTCACCATCGGCTACTTCAGCCAGGACGTGGGCGAGATGAAGGGGCGCAGCGTGGTGGCCGAGACGATGGATGGCGCCGGACCGGTCAGCGCCATCGCCGCCGAGCTGAAGGAGCTGGAGCAAGCGCTCGCGGACCCCGCCCGCGGCTCCGAGCTGGAGAAGCTGGTCGAGCGCTTCGGCGAGGTCCAGTCGCGCTACGAGGAGCTGGGCGGCTACACGCTGGAGGGGAAGGCGCGCGAGATCCTCGCCGGCCTCGGCTTCTCGCCGGAGATGATGGACGGCGACGTGGGCGCGCTCTCCGGCGGCTGGAAGATGCGCGTCGCGCTGGCCCGCCTCCTTCTCCTGCGGCCGGACGCGCTGCTGCTCGACGAGCCCTCCAACCACCTCGATCTGGAATCGCTGATCTGGCTGGAGAACTTCCTCAAGTCGTTCGAGGGCGCGATCCTGATGACCTCGCACGACCGCGAGTTCATGAACCGCATCGTCGGCAAGGTCATCGAGATCGAGGGCGGCGAGCTCAACTCGCACGCAGGCGACTACGACTTCTACCTGCGGCAGCGGGAGGTGAACGACCAGCACGCGGAGGCGCAGTACGCGCGGCAGCAGGCGATGCTGAAGAAGGAGCTGGCCTTCATCGAGCGCTTCAAGGCGCGCGCGAGCCACGCCGCACAGGTGCAGTCGCGGATCAAGAAGCTGGACAAGATCGAGAAGGTCGAGCCGCCGCGCAGGCGCAAGGTGCTGGACTTCGAATTCCGGCCGGCGCCCCGTTCGGGCGAGGACGTGGCGCGGCTGGACCAGGTCGGCAAGGCATACGGCAGCAAGGTCATCTACGAAGGGTTCGACTTCCTGGTCCGCCGCGGCGAGCGCTGGTGCGTCATGGGCGTCAACGGCGCGGGCAAATCGACGTTGCTCAAGCTGGTGGCCGGCCAGGCGCAGCCCGACGCGGGAGCGGTGGCGATCGGCGGCAGCGTCCGGCTTGGGTACTTCGCGCAGCACGCGATGGACCTGCTCGACCCGGCGAAGAACGTCTGGGAAGCGCTGATCGGCGAGTTTCCCACGGCGAGCATCGGCTCCCTGCGCGCGCTCGCCGGCAGCTTCGGGTTCTCCGGCGACGAGGTGGAGAAACCCCTGCGGGTGCTCTCGGGCGGCGAGAAGGCGCGGTTGGTCCTGGCGATGATGCTCTACGAGCCGCCCAACTTCCTGGTCCTCGACGAGCCCACCAACCACCTGGACATCGGCACCAAGGAAATGCTGATCGCGGCGCTGCGCAACTTCGACGGCACCCTGCTCTTCGTCTCGCACGACCGGCACTTCCTCGGCGAGCTGTCCAACCGCGTGCTCGAGCTGACGCCTGCGGGCGCGCACCGCTACGGTGGGGGATACACCGAGTACGTGGCCCGCACCGGGCACGAGGCGCCGGGCCTGCGGTAGCCCAATCTGATGACGTTGACGTGATCGTCACGTGATCGTTGACGTCGACGTCACGACCACGTCAACACTTCGAGGTGACCGCGCCCTAAGAAAAGGAAAGCCCGGGACGCTCTCGCGGCCCGGGCCTTCGGCACATCAGTCAGGACTCAACGTCAGACGGGCTTGACGTTCTTGGCCTGCAGCCCCTTGGGGCCCTTCGTCACTTCGAACTCCACCTTCTGACCCTCGGCCAGGCTGCGGAAGCCCTCGGCGATGATCGCCGTGTGGTGGCAGAAGACGTCCTCGCCACCGTTGTCCTGGGTGATGAAGCCAAAGCCCTTCGAGTCGTTGAACCACTTCACGGTACCAGTCGCCATTTTGCTTTTCTTCTTTCGATGTTCGAGCGCGTCCGATGTCCGCTCGTCGCCCGGACCGGAATCGGCCGGGCGCGCGCGCGTTGGTAGCAAAAAGTCAGGCTGGAAGCAACCAAACTGCGACGGGCGGTCGCGTCAGACGCGGCCGGCGGCCGTCAGCGGAGAAGCTCCTTGAGTAAATGGCCACCGAGCTGCTTCAGCCCCTCGCCCAAGAGGGTGCGGCCTTTCTCGGTGTCGAGCGTCCGACGCATCATCTCCGGCGCGATCCCGGCGGCGAGATCGATCGAAACCAGGACCGCGGACACGGCGGTGGTGAGCGACGCGGGGCGGACCTTGGCGCGCCGCTCCTCGACGCCGTGGGAGAGCTTGTCGACGAGGGCGTCCTCGGTGGTCCGCGGGCCCCGGTACTCGCGCAGCGCGTCCGACAGCCCTTCGTAGAGCTGGGCCAGCAGCGCGTCGTTCGCGAGCGCCGTCTGCAGGCGGTCCTGCGCCACCTCCTCGTCGACGCGCTGCGCGGCCGCGTACGTCGGCGACAACAGCACGGCCAGATCCGCGCGGGTCACCACGTGCGGGAGGCGGCGGGAGAAGATCATGCGCTCACCCTACCGTAACCGGGGCCTCAGTGCGCCCGCTCTGAGGGCGCCGCTCGCTCGAGCGGCTCGGCGAGCGCCGTCGGCGGCCGATCGTCGTTGTGAAGCGCGGTGGGTCGCGAACGGTACTCGCGCTGGTAGATGCGCAGGAGCGAGACGAACAGCGCGACGAAGATGGGCCCCAGGATGAGCCCCACGACGCCGAACGCCTCGATGCCGCCGAAGATGGCGATGAAGACCAACAGGTCGTTCATGCGCAGCTTGGCCTTCACCAGCCAGGGCCGCAGCACGTAGTCGGCGACGAGCACGATCACGACGCTGCCCCAGATCAGGAGGCCGATGCCCTTGCCGATCGAGCCGCTGGCGAGCAGGTAGCCGCCCACCGGCACCCAGACGAGCAGCGTGCCGATGCCGGGGAGCAGCGAGGCCACGCCGGTCAGGGCCGCCCAGACGATTGCGTCGGGCACGCCGAAGATCCAGTAGCCGAGGAACGCCGAGGCGCCCTGGTAGAAGGCGGTCACGCCGGTGCCGAGCAGCATGGCCCGCGTGACGTCGCGGAAGTTGCGCGCGAGCTCCCAGACCTGGCTGTCGGGCAGAGGCATCACGTCGACCAGCCAGCGGGTCGCCCGCTCGCCCTCGACCAAGAGGTAGTAGCTGGTCAGGGCGGTGAAGATGAGGGCGAAGACGCCCGAGAACGTCCCGGCGACCAACGCGGCGAGCAGCCTTCCCATGCTCCCGGCGACCGTCTCGGCGGCGCGGCCGACGTGCTCCCGCACGGTCGAGGGATCGATGCCGAGCTTCTCCAAGAGCGGCAAGGCGTCGTGGGGCACGAACCCCGCGGCCCCGCGGCTCTGATAGCGCTTGCCCGCCTCCCTGGCGAACTCGACCACGCGCTCGCCGACGACGACGAAGAGGAAGGCGACCAGCGCCACGGAGAGGATCAGGACTGCGGCGGTGAGGGCCGCGGCGGAGAGGCCATCGTGGTTGCGCCACCTCTTCCGCAGCTTCTGGTGCAGCGGGTTGACCGAGACCGCGATGATGAGGCCGAGGAAGACGGGCAGCCAGATCGGCTCCATCGTCCGCCAGAGGAAGTAGCCTGCCCCGAGGAAGAGCGCGAGGAAGGTTAAGTTCTGCAGCTTCCGGGCGTCGGCGGTCCCCATCGCCGCCAAAGTATCCATCGGCGAGGCGGGCGGCAGGTTGCCCGAAACGGGTCAGTAGGCCTGCACCAGGCTGAGGGCGAGCCCGGTGTTCACGTTCCCCTGCTGGCTGCTGATTCCGGTGCCCAGGTAGATATCGAGTTGAAACGAATCGACCAGCAGCGCGTGCACCGCGAAACCCACGGTGTTGACGAAATTGAGCGTCTCGTTGTTGGAGCGGTCGAGCGCACCGTACAGCGCCGCATCGTCGTAGAGGCCGAACTGGAGCACGTCCCGCAGCAGGGCGAAGCGGAACTCGACCCTCGGCCCCCCCACCTTGCGCACGAAGAGGCTGCCGAAGGTCCCCCGGGTGACGTCGGAGACCTGGTAGTCGTCCGGGAAGGGCACTTCGCCGAAGAGCAGGTAGCTGCGCGCCTGCAGCCACAGCTCGTGGTAGCCGAAGTAGCGGACGCGCTGGTACTGCGCCTCGATGCGCGCCTGCAACCGCGGCTGGTTGGGGGCGAGGACCGGAACCGAGGGGAGGCCGTAGATCGTGCAGAGCAGGTCCGCGCGGTGCTTGCGGTCGTAGCGCAGCTCCTCCGGGGGGAGGAGCGCGTGCAGCGAGGCTGTGGCGAACAGCCGCGTCTGCACGCGCGGTGTGCCCGCCACCTGCGGCAAGAGCGGCGTCGCCGCGGTGGCCGGCTGCACGTCGAACAGCCAGCGCCGCTCGTAGCCGGCACCCAGCGAGAGCGAGACGTTGCGGCCCAGCGAGGCATTGAGGTTGAGCGAGCCGTCGAGGGTGACGAAGCGGAACGAGTTGAGATCGAGGTCGATGCGCTGGCGGCTGATCATGTCGGCGCCGCCCTCGACAAAGAAGCGCAGCCGATCGTTGCGAAACAGCCGCGGCGAGAACCAGCGTACGGCCTCGCTCAGGTGCGAGAGGAACAGCTCGCGCTGGCCGGTGTCGATGCGCTGGCGGGTGTTGCCGGCGACGCGCGTCTCCAGCTCGACCGAGTCGTCGCGCAGGAGCAGGTCGGGTCTCTGGTAGCCGACGCCCACCTCGATGCCGTTGGCGCCGATGCCCAGCACCGGCGAGAAGCCGCCGCGGTGGTAGTGCTCCACGGTGATGCGCAGCTCGAACCCGGTCGGCCGCACCGCGAGGTCGCCTGCGCGCAGGCGCTTCAGCGCCTCGTCGCGCAGGTTCTGCAGGACCTCGATGGGGATGGGGTCCTCCTTCTTGCCCACCGAGACGATCTGCCAGCGGACGGAGCGGAGGTTGAACTGCTCCTTCAGCAGCGCGAGCTGCCGCTGGAGCATCGGCCGGTCGAAGACGTTGAAGGGCAAGAGCGTCTGCAGCCGGAAGAGCAGGGTGCCGACTGCGCTCTCGCCGAGGAAGACGATGCGGTCGACGCGGCCCTCGTCGATGTCGACGATGATCTGCGCATCCTTCACCGTGGCCGACACGGTGGCGAGATCGTAGCCGCAGCGGCGCAGAAAGCGCGCGATGCGCCCCTCCACCTCGTCGGCCAGCGCCTCCGTCGCCTTGCTATTCGCTGGCAGGTCGAGGAGGTACAGGTATACCTCGTCGGTCAGCACAACGTTGCCGCGGAAGACCAAGAGCGAGCGGGGGGCCTGGGACGCGGTGGCCCCGGACGCGAGAGCGAGAAGCGTGGCGGCGAGGGGCGCGAGCACCTGCCCGCAGCATAGCATTCGCTCGACACCCCGCTGCAGCGGGCTTAGTTTCGCGGGCCTGAGCTCGACGGAGGTCCTGCGCATGAAACTCTACTTCTCTCCCGGCGCCTGTTCGCTCTCCCCCCATATCGTCCTCCGCGAGGCGGGCTTGAAATTCGAGCTGGAACAGGTGGATCTGAAGACGAAGAAGACCCGCAGCGGCGTCGCTTTCTCCACCATCAACCCCAAGGGCGCGGTGCCGGCGCTCCAACTCGACGACGGCCAGGTGCTCACCGAGGGGGCGGTGATCGTGCAGTACATCGCCGACCAGAAGCCCGAGGCGAAGCTGGCACCCGCCGCGGGTACGCTGGAGCGCTACCGGCTGCAGGAGTGGCTCAACTACATCGCGAGCGAGCTGCACAAGGCCTTCAGCCCGCTCTTCCGCAGCACCACGGCGGAGGACGCGAAGCAGGAGATCAAGGAGGGCCTGCAGGGCAAGTTCGAGTACGTGAACCGGCAGCTCGAGGGCAAACAGTTCCTGCTGGGAGACCGCTTCTCGGCGGCCGACGCGTACCTGTTCACCATGATGACCTGGGCCAAGTTCACCGCCGTCGATCTGTCGCGGTTCCCCGCGCTCACCGCGTACTACCAGCGGATCAAGGAGCGACCGGCGGTGCAGGCCGCGGTGGACGCCGAGAAGAAGGCAAGAGCCTCCGCCTGACCGGTCCGCGGCAACCTGCCGCGGCCGATCACGCGTCCGCGGCGGACCCGGCCTTCGCGCTGCGCATGGCCGCCATGCGCTGCCAGGTATCGAGGATGCCCTGGCGGGTGACGATTCCCAGCGGCCCCTCCGCCCCGGGCGCGTCGTCGGCGAGCACCAGCGCGGTGGTCGCGCCCGCTGCGGTGAGCATGCGTAGCGCTTCCTCCAGGTCGTCGTCCTCGTACAGCCGCGGCAAGCGCGCGTCATCCAGCAGCGCGGCGGCCGGCGGACCGCGCTCGAGCGCCTGGGCGACGGAGAGGTCGCTGAGCGCGGGCCCGTCGCTGCGCAGCTTGAGGCCGCGCCTTCGCGCCCCGAGCTGGTAGATCGAGCCCCCCAACACGCCCTGCACGACCGCGGCGGCGGTGCAGCACGAGATGAGCAGCGGCGGCGCGATCTGCCAGCTCCCGGTGAGCTCCACCATCATCATCACGCCGGTCAGCGGCGCGACCGTCGCTCCCGCCACCACGGCTCCCATGCCCACCGCGGCATACGACGATGGAGCAGAGGCGATTCCCGGCGCGACCGACTGCGCGAGGTGGCCGAAGGCGCCGCCCAGCATGGCGCCGAGGAAGACGGCGGGAAAGAACGAGCCGCCCGGCGAGCCGGACCCGAGCGTGGCGGCGGTGGCGAAGAGCTTCACCAGGAGCACGAGGCAGAGCGCGCCCAGGGCCAGCTCGCCGCCGAGGGCGGCGTTCATGCTCTCGATGCCGGTGCCCAACGCGCGCGGAGCGAGCAGCCCGGCGAGGCCGACCGCGAACCCGCCCAGCGCCCCTTTCGCCGGCGCGGGCAGCCGCGACAGGCGGCGGCCGATTGCGCCGCCGCGACTGCCTTCGAAGATGCCTTCGGCCCAGGCGAGGGAGCGGACGTAGACCACGCCGCAGAGGCCGGCCAGCACGCCGAACAATAAGTACACGCCGATCTCGGAGGGGTGCGCAAGCGTCCAGGTGACCGGCGTCAAGTCGGTCCCGCCGCCGAGCAATGCGCGCGAGGTAACGGTCGCGGTCACGCAGGCCAGCACCACCGGCGCGATCTGGTCGGCGGCGAAGCCGGCGATGACGATCTCGAGCGCGAAGAGCGTGCCGGCGAACGGCGCCTGGAAGGAGGCGGCGATCCCGGCCCCGGCGCCGCAGGCGATGAGCAGCACCGTCTGCCGGCGCGGTAGGGCGAGCAACCGTCCCAGGGACGCCGCCACCGCGCCGCCGATGTGCACCACCGGGCCCTCGCGACCCGCGCTCCCGCCCGAGCCGATCACCACTCCCGCCGCCAGCGCCTTCCAAAGCGCGACTCTCCCGCGCAGGTGGCCGCGGACCTGGATGGCCTCGATCACCTCGACGACGCCGTGCCCGGCGCTCTCCGGGCTCACGTATCGCACCAAGAGGCCGGCGAGCAGTGCTCCCAGCGCGGGCGCGAGCACCCAGAGGAGGCGCGGCGCCCGGACCAGCATCGCGTAGAGGCCACCCTCCGGCGCGTCGAAGGCTCCGTTGAAGGCGCGCAGCACCACCAGCGGGTAGTAGAGGCTGAGGCCCAGCGCGCCCGCCTCGGCGACGGCCCGGACCCGCCGCGCCTCGAAGAGCGGCAGCTCGAGCTTGTGGTGCTCGCCCAGCCACTCGACGGCGTAGCCGAAGGCGAACAGCAGCGCTGCCAGCACCGCGAACTCGAAGTGCCAGCGGCTGGAGAGCAGCCGCTGGCCGAAGAGCCGCGCCCACCGGTGGTCGCCCGGGTCCTGCAGCAGCGGGCGCAGCTCGCCGAAGATGAGGATCTGCGTGAAGCGGATGGCCTGCGCGAACAGGCCGGCTGCGACGCCGGCGTAGATGCCGACCACCGCCGCCACGCCCATCAGCAAGGCGCGTTCCCAGGGGAGGCGGGCGATCGCTCGGCTTACCTTGGCGCGGGTGCTCCCCCACCGATCCGTTCTGGCGTCCACGCCCGACGGTTACCAGTCATTCTCTTGGTGTTCAAACGATTCGCTGGCAGCGGGCGTGCTCCCGCTCGGCGAAACCACGCGCGACGAAAAGGCTCCCGCAGTCGCCGCGGCTTTCCGCCCACCACCCGCCACGGACCCATCGGCACCCTTGCGGGGAACGTATCCCCGCGGTGAGCAGCCGGCGCGGCTGCGGGAGCCCGGCTAAGCTGTGAACGGGCCGGCCGGCAGGCAATCCGCGGCGTCCGACGGCGTCACGCCTGGTTGCGCCGCGCGGGCGCGCCATGTAGGGAGCAGCGCCATGGCGATCCGGATCATCGGCGGCGGGCTCGCCGGCACCGAGGCGGCGCTGCTGCTCGCCGACGCAGGCGTGCCGGTGGTGCTGCACGAGCAGAAGCCGGACAGGCGCTCGCCCGCCCACAAGGAGGAGGGGCTGGCGGAGCTCGTCTGCTCCAACTCCCTCCGCTCGGACAACCCGGAGAATGCCATCGGCCTTCTGCATGAGGAGTTGCGTCGGCTCGGCTCGCCGGTGCTGCGGGAGGCCGACCGAGCCCGGGTGCCCGCGGGCGACGCGCTGGCGGTCGACCGCGTGGAGTTCAGCGGCGGCCTCACCCGCCGCGTGCGCGAGCACCCGCGCATCGAGCTGCGCGTGGGCGAGGTGCTGGCGCTGCCCGAGGCGCCGGAGCCTTGCATCGTCGCCACCGGCCCGCTGACCTCCGAGGCGCTCGCCTCGTCGCTGGCCCAGGCGGTGGGAAAGAACGCGATCGCGTTCTACGATGCGTTGGCGCCCATCGTCGCCGGCGACTCCGTGGATGCCTCCGTCGCCTTCGCTCAGTCGCGCTACGGGAAGGGCGGTGGCGACGACTACCTCAACCTTCCGCTCACGCGCGAGGAATACGAGCGCTTCGTCGACGAGCTGCTCCGCGGTCAACAAGTCAAGGCGCACGCGTTCGAGGAGGCGCGCTACTTCGAGGGCTGCCTTCCCATCGAGGTGATGGCGGAGCGCGGCCTCGACGTGCTCGCACACGGCCCGATGAAGCCAGTGGGCCTGCGCGACCCGCGCACCGGCGAGCGGCCTCACGCGGTGGTGCAGCTCAGGCGCGAGGACCGGGCCGGCACGGCGTGGAACCTGGTCGGGTTCCAGACGCGGCTCACCTGGCCGGAGCAGAAGCGCATCTTCTCCTCGTGCATCCCGGGGCTGCGCGGCGCGGAGTGGCTGCGCCTCGGGCAGGTGCACCGCAATACCTTCCTCGACGCGCCCCGTGTGCTCGCCCAGGACGGCAGCCTGCGCGCGCTGCCGCACGTCTTCTGCGCGGGGCAGATCACGGGCGTGGAGGGCTACGTCGAAAGCGCGGCGTCAGGACACCTGGTCGCGCGGCGGCTCTTGGCGCGGCTGGGGGGCGCGCCGTTCGTGCCCCCGCCGGCCACGACCGCCCTCGGCGCGCTGCTGCGGCACGTGAGTGGCGAGGCGCACCCGGACGGTTACGACTACCAGCCCACCAACGTGGTGTACGCGTTGTTCCCGCCGCTCGCGGAGCGGCACAAGAAGCCCGAGCGCAAGGCGCGGCTCCTCGCGCGGGCCCGGCGCGATCTCGCCGCCTGGGCGGCCCGCCAGGGCCTTTCGCTCGGCCCAGTGCCGCCAGCGACCCCTCCGCGCCCTCCGGAGCAGCCGCGGGCGGAGAGTTAGGTGACGGCGATCCTGGCCCGCGGCCGCGCGCTTCCCGGCGTGGCGGTCGTCGTACTGTTGTTGCCCGCCTGCGTCGATGCGCCGAAAGGCAAGCTGCTCGCCCAAGGGCCGGCGCACGGGCTGGTCGCCTCGGCCAGCGGCGCGTCGCTCGCGTTCCTGCAGCGGCTCGAGCGCCCCACAGAGACCTCTGTCCCCGGTGATCTCCACCGCGGCGACCTGCTGCTCGCGCGTGCCGGCGAGAGCGCGCGCAAGGCCGGCGGCGCCGTGCCGGATCTCCCGGGGTCCTTGGCCTTTGAACCGCGCGGCGAAGCATTGGCGTTCCTCGCCAGCTGGCGCTTCCGCGAGGGCGAAGGCGAACTGTGGATCGCGCGGCCCCACGAGGCCTCCGCTCGACTGGCGCAGGAGGCGAGCGCCTTCGCCTGGTCGCCCCAGGGGAACGCGCTCGCCTTCGTCGCCGCGGGCAAGCTGCGCATCGTCTCCGCCGGCGGGGCGCCGATCGCGACCGGCGCGGGCCCGGTCCACACGTTCGCCTGGTCGCCGGACGGACGCTCCCTGGCGGGCCGCGCGCCAGCGGCGGCACAGGGGCGCCTGGTCCTGCTCTCCATAGGTCCCGCGAAGGAGGGTGGCGCAGAGAAGGAGGTCGCCGCCGCCTCGTCCGACTTCGCGTTCGCACCCGATGGCGCGCTCGCAGTGCTGGGCGCCGCGGGACCGAAGGGTGGCGATCGCACCCTGTCGCTCTTGGAGCCGGGCGGCGACAGCCCGCGCGAGCTGGGCCACGCCACCTCGTTCAACTTCTCGCCCAAAGGCTCCGAGCTGGCGCTGCTGTCCACCGGGAAGCAGCCGGGGGAGGCCTCCGGCGAGCTATCGCTGGTCCTCCGCGCCAGCGGCTCGTCGCCGCGCGCATTGGGCAGCAAGGTGAGCGAGTGGCGCTGGTCGCCGGCGGGCGACCTGCTCTATCTCGCCAACTTCGATCTCCGCTCCCGCGCCGGAACCCTCTTCGCGCTGGCCCCTGGAGCGGGGCAGGTTCCCCGCGCGCTTTCCACGCGGGTGCAGAGCTTCTCGGTCGCCGGCCGCAGGGCGCTGTTCCTCGTGCAGCGGCCGCTGAAGGGCGACTTCAAGATCGAGCTGTGGACGGCCGACCTCGCCGCGGCCTCCGGCTCTCCCCGGGCCGAGCCGCGCAAGGTCGACGAAGGCGTCTACGGCTACCAGCTCTCGCCCGACGGCGCGCTCCTCTACTGGAAGTCGCGCTGCGTGGGCCTGCGCTCCTGCGCGCTCTACCGCGCTCCCGCCGACGGGTCGGGCGGCAAGGTCGAGCTGATGCCCGCGGCGGCGGGCTTCGACCTCTCGCGGGACGGCGCGCGGCTCCTGGTCGCGCAGCCGCACCGCAGCTCGCGCGCGCTCGATCTGTTCCTGCTCGACGCGCGCGGCCCGCCACCGGCCGCGCCGCCCAAGCCGCTGCTCGAGGCAGTGGAGCCAGGCGCGATCCTCCTCGACGAGGGTGGCCACCAGGTGGCCGCCGTGCTCTCCGAGCCGGCCAAGGCCGGCGTGGTGATCGTGCACGCGCCTTAGCACCGGCAGCGCGGGAAGGAATCTTGACCGGCCGCGCCGCCGCGCCAGCATGGCCCCATGCCGGACGAAGGCCGGACCGATTCCCCTGAGCTGGACGAGTTCGCCCGCCACCTGGCCGAGGTGGTGCGGGCATCGCCCCATACGCGGCGGGCCTACCTGTCCGATCTGCGCCAGGCGGCGGAGTTCCTGCGCGAGCGCGGCCTGGCCCTGGACGCGGCCACGCGCGACGACCTGCGCGCGTTCCTCGCCTCGCGCTTCGGCGCGAGCACTTCCGCCACGCTCTCGCGCAAGCAGGCGAGCTTGCGCGCCTACTACGAGCACCGCGTCCGCGGCGGGCGGCTCGCAGACTCGCCCGCCCGCCGGCTGGTCTCGGCGAAGAAGCGCCAGACGCTCCCCAACGTCGTATCGGTGGACGACCTCTTCGCGCTGTTGGAGACGCCCAGCCCGCGCACCGCGGCGGGCCTGCGCGACCGTTGCGCCCTGGAGCTGCTCTACGGCGCCGGCCTGCGCGTCTCGGAGCTGGTCTCGCTCGACCTCTCCGACTTCGTCGACGGCAACAGCGCGGTCCGGGTCCTGGGCAAGGGCCGCAAGGAGCGCGTGCTGCCGCTCGTCGCCAAGGCGCGCGGCGCGCTCGAGGCGTGGCTCTCGCGGCGAGGCGAGCTGGTGCGCGACCCCGCCCACAAGGCGCTGCTCCTCAACCGCCGCGGCGGGAGGCTGAGCGCGCGCAGCGTGGCCCGCCACCTCGACCGCTACGCGCTGCTCTGCGGTGCACGCCGCCATGTGCACCCGCATGCGCTCCGCCACAGCTTCGCCACCCACCTGCTCGACATGGGGGCCGACCTGCGCGGCATCCAGGAGCTGCTCGGCCATGCCTCGCTGTCGACCACCCAGCGGTACACGCACGTCTCGGCAGAGCGCCTGCTCCAAGTCTACGAGGCGGCGCACCCTAGGGCCAAGCGCTGACGCGGAGTCATCGACTCTTCGTTGGCAAGAGATAGGCGAAGAGCGGGTACGATCGCGGGGTCCAGGGGCCGTCCCGCAGTTCCCGAACCAGCGCGTGCGCCTCGCGCTTCGGGACAACGTACGTGAGGACCATCGCCGCGCCACAGGACACCGCCGCCGCCGCGATCAGCGCCGCCCGCGCCGGACGTCGCCATTCCGCAAATTCGCGCACGGCGACCGCGATCCCCAGCCCGAAGAACGGCGTGGCCCCCGCGAGCATCCGGGGGCCCGGGCTCCAGCCGCCCTCCCAGGCCCACCAGCAGGCCATCAACCCTGCCTCGAAGATCACGGCCGCCAGCAACGGCCTGAGCTCCTTTTGGCGCCACAGCCCCCAAAGGCCGAACAGCACCAGCGGGTAGATGGTGAGGAGTCCCCGCGCAGGACTCAGCCAGAGACCGGCGAATCCCTGCGCGCCATCCGGCCACGGCGGTCGCCAGCCGATGGTTGCTTCGGCCCCGTAACCGGTCCGCCAGAAGCCGCCGAACATCGCGCGCTGGTACAGGAGCACCAGGAGCACCGGCACCGCGACGCCAATCGCGGCGGCAGGGCGACGGCAGAGCCAGAGCAGCCCGAACGCCAGTGGAGCATCGGCGGGCCGGCACGCGACGACCACGCCCGCGCACAGTCCGACGAGGATGGATCGTCGACGGCCATCCGGGAGTCCCAGTGTGGCGAGTCCCGCTGCCAGGGCGAGCGCCACACCCGTCTGCTGCCACAATGCCTGGCCGAGGACCGGCAGGGCTGCCGTGCCGAACAGCGTGAGCGCAGCCGCGATCAGCGCCGCGCGCGTTCCGGCCACCCGCCGCAGCACCAGGTAAAGGAGCGCCAGCATCATCCCAGTGAGCACGGAGGCCGACAGCTTCTCGACCACGTTGCGGAGTCCCACCTCGAGGCGCGCATGCCCCGCGGCCGCGGGCAATGCCACAGGCAGGGCCAAGAGCGCGGTCGCGACCGGATACTTGGACGCGAATTTGCCTTCGCCGATGGGCACCACGTAGCCGGCTGGCCCCGGAAGCAAAAGCGACCGCTCGCGCACGATGGAGAACAGAAGCTGCGCGGTTGGAACCGTGTCTTGCGAGCCCATCAATCGGGTGTTCGCCAGTGGCGCGGCTGTTCCGAGCAGCAGCAGCGCGACCGGGGCAGGGCCGTTCCGCAGCGCTGTGCCGATGGCGCCCAGCAAAGCTGCGATGGCCGCCATGGCAAGCATCGCGTCCCGCGGGATCGAGGGCATCCACGATCCTTCGGAAGGTCCGAGGAACAAGGCGATCGCAAGCCAGACGGTGAGCGCCGCGGCAAGTGCGCAGAGAAGAAAGCCGAGCCGCCTCATCGTGGTTAGCGCGAGGCGCGGCGGCGGGCGAGGGCGAGCTGGTCCCGCAGGAAGTCCTTGATCGCTGTGCCCTCGGCGGCGAGCTGCTGCGGGATGAAGCTGCGCCGGGTCAGCCCCGGCAGCGTGTTGATCTCTAGGAAGACCGGGCCGCGCGGCGAAACGATGACGTCGGTGCGCGAATATCCCTCGCAGCCGAGCGCGTCGTGCGCCGCGATGGCCGCCTCCTGCGCAGCGCGTGCTACCTCGGCAGTCACCTCGGCGGGCGTGATCTCGATGGTACCCTTGCCCAGATACTTGCCCTCGTAGTCAAAGGCGCGGCCGTGGTCGACCCGCACCTCCGTCGCCGGCAGCGCGCGCAGGGTGCCGTCCTCGACCACGCCCACGGTCAGCTCGACCCCTTCGATGAATGCCTCGGCGAGGTAGATCTCGTCGGCAAAGGCCACGTCCTGGGCCGCGCGGGCAGCCTCCTCGGGCGTCCTGACTTGATGTAGCCCGACCGAGCTGCCGCCTGCCACCGGCTTGGCCACCACCCTGCCGTGCAGAGCGAGCAGACCCTCCAGCGCGTCGCGGGCGCGCTGGACGTCGTTCTGGGGCACCACGATCGACTCCGCGGTGAGGATGCCCCGGTCGCGCACGAGCTGCTTCGCCACCGTCTTGTCGAACGCACGCGCACTCGCCAGCGAGCCTGAGCCGGTGAAGGCAAGCCCGCGCGCCTCGAGCTGCTTCTGGATGGTCCCATCCTCGCCGGTGCCGCCGTGCAACGCGAGGAAGAACGCGCTATCGCGCACCCGCTCCGCCTCGGCGTCGAGCGCCGCTGCCAGCGACCTGTGCGCTGCGAACGCCCGTGGCGTGTAGTCGGTTTCGAAGGGCCGCTCGTATGCTCGCAGGTCGGCGGCGGCTGGAAAATAGATCTGGCCGTCGGGCGCCTCGAACCAGAGTGCGCAGGGTTCGAGCTGCTCGAGCGCGTCCAGCATGTGCTGCGCCGAGGCGACCGAGACGCGGCGCTCGGGGGAGGTGCCGCCGAAGAGGAGGGCGATGGACATCGCCGCGCAGACTAGCCCGACGCAAGGAGCGAAGTCGACCAGCGCGGGTTACCATCGCGACATGAGCTCATTCATCCGCGCCACCACCGTGGTCTGCGTCCGCCGCGACGGGAAGATCGCACTCGGCTCGGACGGCCAGGTCACGCTGGACAAGACGGTGCTCAAACACACGGCGAAGAAGTTGCGCAGGCTGGCCGAGGGGCAGGTGGTGGCCGGCTTCGCCGGCGCTACAGCCGACGCCTTCACCCTCTTCGAGCGCTTCGAGGCCAAGCTGAAGGAGTTCTCGCGCAACCTGCCGCGGGCCGCCGTCGAGCTGGCCAAGGACTGGCGCACCGACCGCTTCCTCCGCAGGCTGGAGGCGCTCCTGCTGGTCGCCGACCGGGAACGCACCCTCATCCTCAGCGGCACCGGAGACGTGATCGAGCCGGACGAGGGCGTCGCCGCCATCGGCTCCGGCGGCCCCTACGCGCAAGCGGCCGGCAGCGTGCTGCTGCGCTTCTCCACGCTGGACGCGCGGCAGATCTGCGAGGAGTCGCTGCGCACCGCCGCGCGCATCTGCATCTACACCAACGATTCGTTCAGCTTCGAGGAGCTGTAGCCCATGGCCGAGCCGAAATCGCTCACGCCCCAGGAGATCGTCGCCGAGCTGGACCGCTACATCGTCGGCCAGAAGGAGGCGAAGAAGGCGGTGGCCATCGCGCTGCGCAACCGGTGGCGCAGGTTCCGGGTGGCGGCGGACATGCGGGACGAAGTGATGCCGAAGAACATCATCCTGGTGGGCCCCACCGGCGTGGGCAAAACCGAGATCGCGCGGCGGCTGGCGCGGCTGGCCCAGGCGCCCTTCGTCAAGGTGGAGGCGAGCAAGTTCACCGAGGTGGGCTACGTCGGCCGCGACGTCGACTCGATGATTCGCGATCTCATGGAGCAAGGCGTCGCCCTCGTGCGCGAGGAGAAGCAGCGCGAGGTGCAGGGCAAGGCCCGGGAGGCGGCCGAGGAGCGGCTGCTCGACCTGCTCTTGCCCTCCAGCGCCGCGCCGCCCTCGGGCGGCGCGACCGGGTTCGCAGTGGGCGAGCCGCGGCGCGACGGCACCCGCGAGAAGCTGCGCGGGATGTTGCGCGCCGGCGGTCTCGACGAACGGACGGTGGAGGTCGAGGTCTCCGAGCGCGGCACGGCCACCATGCAGGTCTTCGGCAACCAGGGACTCGAGGAGATGGGGCTCAATCTGCAGGACATGCTCTCCAACCTGCCGTTCGGCAAGAAGACGAAGAAGCGCAAGCTGCGGCTGCCCGAGGCGCGCACCGTCCTCGAGCAGGAGGAGGCGGCGCGCCTGGTCGACCAGGAGACGGTCACGCGCGAGGCCCTGGAGCGGGTGCAGTCGGCCGGCATCGTCTTCATCGACGAGATCGACAAGGTCGCCGGCCCGCACGGCATCAGCCAGACCGGCGGCGGCGGCCCGGACGTATCGCGCGGCGGGGTGCAGCGCGACCTCTTGCCGCTGGTCGAGGGCAGCACCGTCAACACCAAGTACGGGCCGGTCAAGACCGACCACATCCTCTTCATCGCCGC
>WNFI01468826.1_pt1 | contig 23217 bp, 19 predicted proteins | sample 5400471 | NCBI WGS metagenome assembly WNFI01 (sample SAMN13153348, study PRJNA577476) | soil metagenome | isolation source: 100 cm saprolite on Douglas fir-dominated hillslope | place: USA:California | collected 2013-09-17
TGGCACCCGAAGGTGGATCGGTTTACTCGGTCGATCCCGTGGCGACGTTGCGTGGTGCGAAGCATCGGGCGCTCGCACAGGATTTCATCGAATTCGTTCTCTCATCCGAGGGACAAAAAATTTGGAATTTTAAGCCGGGAACTCCTGGCGGGCCCGAGCGTTTTGCGCTGCGGCGGATGCCCGTACGCAAAGATTTCTACAAATCGGAGTATGATGTTTATCGATCGGATCCGGGTGCGTCGCCGTTTGCGGAAAAACATCCCCTCGTTTATCGCGACGTGTGGACCGGGCGCATGTTCAACCAACTCCGGTTTGTCGTGCGTGTGATGTGCATCGACACCCATCCGGAACTCACGAAAGCGTGGAAAGCATTGATCAAAGCTGGCAGGCCACCGCAGGCCGCGGCCATGATGAACGATCTCGAATTCGTTAACTACGAACAGGCCGGCACCACCATTCGCCAAGCGCTTACGTCAAGGGACAAGTCGGACGAACTGAAGCTCGCGAAATCTCTCGCTGATCAGTTCCGAGCAAAGTACGCGCGTGTGGTTGAGCTCGCGCTCGCTGGAAAATAAAAACCTTAGCTGACGATTTGAAGGCAGCGCAGCTCCATGTCGACACTGTTCAAGGCTTTCCGAACCAATCACACATCGTAAATAAAATAGCATTGCGCGTTTGCGACAACCCCATGCAGTAACGAGCGATGAAGATTCACGTGCTGCCTGCAGGTCCTATTCAAACCAACGCGTACCTGCTGACTGAGAATGCGCTCGGTGCCGCCGTTTTGATCGATGCGCCCGAAGGGGTGTGGGCTGACGTAGAACCTATTTTAAAGAGCGAGGGGTGCATGCTCAAAGAGCTTTGGATCACGCATGGGCACTGGGATCATACGCAAGGCGCAGCCGAGGTGAAGCAACTGAGCGGTGCCTTCGTTCGCGCACACCAAGAAGATCGTATATTGATTGAAACGCCCGAAGTGATGGAGGTCTTCTTGATGCGAGGAATTAAAGTGCCGCCCGTTAAAGTCGACGCTTGGGTGGAGCAGAGCGAGAAATTCGAATCACTCGGACAAACGGTCGAGGTTCGGCATGTACCGGGTCACTGCCCGGGAAATGTGCTGTTTTATTTTGCCAGGGAAAAGGCTGCTTTTGTGGGTGACGCCCTTTTTCGAGGCAGCATTGGGCGAACCGATCTTCCCGGTGGCAGTTTCGAGACGCTTGAGAGGTCGATCCACACGCAGATCTATACCTTGCCGGCGGATACGGTAGTATATCCAGGCCACGGACCGAAAACAACCGTGGAGACAGAAATGAAAACAAACCCATACGTCAGCGCATAACTTCGATGGTAAGAAGGGTTTTTTAGAACAACTTTCCAAATGACGAGAAACGAACACGACGAGGTTTTTATACGACGGGCTTTAACTTTGGCAAAAAAGGCCTGGGGTGCCACGCATCCCAACCCGATGGTCGGTGCGATAATCGTAGAGGACGGCCAAGTCGTGTCAGAGGGTTTTCACGCAGAAGACGGTGGACCTCATGCGGAGCGCAATGTACTATCCGCGCTTGGCCGTGTGCCGAAACCGGGAGCCACGCTTTATGTGACGCTCGAGCCATGCAGCACGCAGGGTCGCACGGGGTCCTGTTGCGATGCGATCAAAGCAGCGGGGATTCGTCGTGTGGTTGTGGGTGCAACCGACCCTAATCCCGAGCACAGCGGTCGAGGCTTCGATCTGTTGAGAGAAGCTGGAATCGAGGTGGTCACTGGCGTCCTCGAGGATGAGTGCACTGATCTAAATCTCATCTTCAATCATTGGATCAAAACCGGCACTCCTTTGTTGGCGGCGAAATCTGCAGTGACGTTGGACGGAAAAAACGCAACGCGGAGTGGAGAGTCGAAGTGGATTACAGGCGACCTATCGCGCGCAGACGTGATGCGGTGGCGGCGGTTGTTTCCCGCTATAGCGATCGGTGCAGGCACGTTGGCCAAGGACAATCCGCGACTGACTTCACGATTGCCTGACGGAGAATGGTGTCCCTGGAGATTTGTTTTTGACGGCCGGTTGCGTTCAGTTGTCGATCAAAGTCTACCGGCACTTTACACGGATGAATACCATGAGCGCACGATCGTCGTGACGACACCGCATAGCGGCCTCGGCTATGTACGCAAACTTCAGGCGATCGGAGTGAAGGTGTGGGTTTTGCAATCTCCCACTACGCGTGTCGCCATGTCTGAATTTAGAAAGCGCTGTGCAGAGGAGAAAATCACGGGTGTTTATTTTGAAGGGGGCACGCATCTGATCAGCGAACTCCTGCTCTCACGTGAGATGGATTATCTATTCGTGTATCACGCTCCGGTTCTGCTTGCCGACGAGAAGGCAAAGAGTGCCTGGCGAGGCATACGTGCGGAAAAGCTTGCGCAAGGCATCCATTTAACCGGCGTGCGGCACGCGTCCTTTGGAAATGATCAGATGATGCGGGGATTTGTTCGTTATCCGGAAAAACTTAGCATCGATGAAACTATATTTAGCCTCGGGTAACGCGCACAAGGTTCAGGAAATGAATACACTCGCCGCGGCTTCGGGGCTGCCGGTCGAGATACTCTCCGCCAAAGCCGTCGGAGGAATGCCGTCAGTCGAGGAAGATACTGGAACCTTTATCGGCAATGCGCGGAAAAAAGCGCTAGCGTTGAAGACCAAACTCCCGGACGACGCCTGGGTATTGGCCGACGACAGCGGAATCTGCGTTGACGCACTCAATGGCGCTCCGGGTGTGGAGTCGGCGTATTACGCAGGCCCACAAGGAGACAGCGCGGCGAACCTGAGGAAGCTCGTTGAGGTGATGCGGGGTGTACCAGACGAACTGCGAGGCGCTGAGTTCGTATGTGTGCTTTTACTGCGAGGACCTAAGAACGAAGAACACATTTTCGAAGGCCGAACTCACGGGCGGTTGAGATACGATCCGGCAGGGGGCGCCGGCTTCGGTTACGATCCGCTATTTATTCCCGACGGTTTCGAAAAGACATTTGCCGAGCTTAGCGAAGCAGAGAAGAACCGGACGAGCCATCGCGGCCGCGCTTGGATAAAACTGGCGGAATGGCTAAGAGGTCCGGGGCGCGCTTGGACAATCGGAGAGAAACATTCGTAGTTATTCGGATGGGACTAGTTCGTTGCTAATACCCAAATAGCGATACATGGGTTGCCTGATACTGCGTTTTGGTGAGGAAATTATAATTGATGCGCCTAAACGAGATCACGTTTGGAGTTCCCGGAGGATAGGACCCGTTCTTGAAAAGCGAATTGAATCCCCAATCACGTGTGGGTGCGCCGTAGACACCAGTTGACCAAGGTGCCGTTGACGCGGGATCTCTGCTTTCATAAAGACAGACCAGTGAACCACGAATGTGTACGGTGTTGTTCCAGGCTTCCAAGAATCGCGGAAGATTATGGGCGCCGCCGCTACTTGCATTATTGGTGTTTTTGTTGGTTGGATCCATTCCTGTCAGAAAAGCTGCGGAGATCGATACATCGACGCTCGAACTGGGTTTATTTGTACGCTTGCTGCTCGAGTCCGTGAAACCGCTTGATAGAACCGTTATCGCATCGCCTGCTATACACGCTGGGGGCTCTCCGCTTTGAGCCACTGTTGCGCTAGTCGATCCTGTCGCGTTTGGATCAACGTTGTAGTTTCCTTTGATGTAAACGGGAGCATTCGTTGCGATCGTTAACCCGGGGTTTATTGATCCGTAGCTGGCGACAAATCCGCCGTTTCCGCTGTTTCCGGTGTCTATCAAGCGCACAGCGGTGGGATCGTAATTATTCGTGGGATACGTAGTCTGACCGGACAAACTTCCGTTGATGATCGTAGTAGGAAGGCCAGCGACTTCCACGTAAACGACGCCTGACCAAGAGGATTGCGCTGAGGTTGTAAGTCCTGGAATAGCCGCGCTTGCATTGGTTCCGGTCCCGGCCATTTGTGCGACTGCATTTCGCAGCGCATTCATGTCGATCTCGATCAAATCCAGTCCTGCTTTCTGCCGTTGGTCGTACATGCCGTTTGAGACGGTCGACGTACTATTAGACGAGGTTGTAACCGTAGTATCCGTGTATTGCTTGGCGTTAATGAGGCCTGGGGGCAGAGACGAGAGAGCGGATGAAACGGAACCTGACGAAGTAATGACCGACAGGGTGATAGTTGGAGACGTAAGCGTCACCGTTGTTGTCGTGACGGTCGAACCGGTGGTTACCGTAGAGAGGGTATGCGTTCCAGGAACAACTTTAATATAGAGGGTCGCCTTACTCGATATCTTCTGTGCTTCGGTTTCGCTGTTATAGTTGGGATCGGTGGATGCGAGTGAAGGTTCAATCAATGCATGGGCCGAATTCTGAGAATTGTCGGTCGCGCTGGTTGTGCCCGTGCTTTCTGCATAGCTGCCGATCGCAACCGGATTATAGACCTGTACATCGTTTACCGATGTCAGGACGTTTCCCTTCCAAGTCGTTCCTGAATAATTGCGGAATGCCGCCGCGGCAGTCGCAGTCGAGGCCGCGGCCGAGAGCGACGAAAGGTAACTGCTCTGGCCAGCTTGGCTGTTTGAAAAACTGCTTGGTGTAATGGAAGAACTTGTTCCCATCGTGCTATCGTCCCATGTGCCTGAATTATTTATGTTTACCAAAACTGAAGGCGTGACGCTGCTGGGAAAATAGACCGGGCTTGTTCCGAGAGTTTCACTCCCCGAACCCTCGGCGCTTGGATTCACGCTTTTCCACGCGTGATAGACGTTTCCGACGCACGTAACGACATCTTGGAAGTTTAGGCTATTGCCCTGGCTGCTTATGTAGATGCTCCCGTTAGAATGGACCGGACCACTGATGGTCATCGTTGGGCCGGGAAAGATTTCCAGGTCCATATTATAAAAGATCGCATGTGCGAAGAGATTGGCACTGCGCACAGAAAGAGTTTCTTTTACGAACGATGTGATAGGGGCACCGCCACTGGGTGAAAGAGCGGAGGCGCGAGCGTATACAGGAATGTCATAGCGATTTACGTATTTTCCTTTCAATGGGTCGTTGGCATTGTTCGGATCGCTAGGGTCGACGTAGTAGCTGCCACCGCTGGTGGTTACGGTGGCGGCAGGCCCAGCCATGACTTCAAGTAAAGTGGAACTCGTCGTTGCCGTAGTCGTATTGATATGACTGCCTTGAAAAAAGTTCGCGACTGTAGTGGTCGGCAAGGTTAGAGCGTTCGATCCGGTCGGTGTAAATGTGCTGCCCGCTGACGTGACGCTCGACTGCTGCAGCTTCTGATAAATTTGATAGAGACCAATTTCAGCAGCGGACTCCGCGCCGTTTCGAGATTCCAGACGTAAGGCGTCTCGATAGGTCAGGCGCCGTTCGGTCACTGACCAATTCACCAAGCTACCTACCAGGAGTAGCATGATCGTACTGAAAATGAGGACTATAAGTAGAGAGGATCCGGTCTTTGAACGATACGTTTGATTTTGCATGGGCGTCGGTTTAACCGCGTGGTGAAACAGTAAAATTGTAAGTGCTGGCGGTACGAGGAGATTGATTGGCAGCTTCGGTGAAAATGACTTGAGTCTTGATCATGATGCTTCGGTTAAGGAAGTTGTAGAACATCTTGCCGTTTGAATTTTCACCGGAGAACGAGTTCGTGACGGTAGCTGTGTTGTTTTTCATCATCGCGGTATTCGTCGTTAGCGTGGAAGCTCCCGGCATAAGCGTCCAAAGCCCGGCGTTCGAACTTGGGCTTACAGTGACGCTAAATTTATAGAGGTAACCGACCTGACCACTTGATATCCCCGCAACCGTTGTCGTGGGGTTTCGGTAGTATCCTATCAGCTGTTGAACTTTTGTATCGTCCGCGGGATCCTTAAAAACCAGTAGCAGAAAATCTCCAGATGAACCTGCAGACAGATTGGCGAGCGAGGTCGTCGTTCCGGTTGACGTCGTTGTCGTCGAAAAGTCCGAAAAAATTAAGAAGTAGTTAGCCCTGGTTGCGTTGGAATCGAGTTCGTCGGTTAACTTCCGAAGGTCTGCGTTGGTCTCGAGGCGAAACGTGCCGTGAGTGGTTAGTTTTAGCGCCTCGATGACCACGCGAAGCACGCCCACCGTTACGAGTCCAAGAATCGTTGTAGCGATCAGAAGTTCCACTAGGGTGAACCCCGAAGACGAAGAAAAGCGCGGTTGTGAATGGTTCATGGCATGTTTTCTCTATTAGTACGTAGCGACGGCTGAAACATGAGTTCGCACCGAACTGATAAAATAGCGCGTTCGATTGCCGTCCTTGAACTGCCACATGTAGATGATCGTTATCCCTTTTAAGGCGGTGGCATTTCCGCCCGTGGTAAAATCTTGAACCCAAACCCAAATGTGAGCGGAAAGATCAGCCGCACCTGGAGCTCTGACGTCGAAAGTCTTCACATTATCGTAAACGCCAGAGGGTATGGTGCCGTCGGCGGCGAGAGTGTTGGCGTTGATGACCGGGAACGGAGAATCGACGAGAGGATCGTTCGTCACATCGTCTTTTTGCGTTGGAACGGTAGTTGCGCTAGAAACGTACGAAGAACTTGTTGGATCTGTCCCTGACGCGGGAGAGACTACGAGATTACCGAACGACATATTCTTCATCTGCTCGATATATCCTTGCATGATTGTGTTCGCAGAACTCTGGTAGATGCTCAATTCGGTTATCCGCCGCGCCTGTATCATCGCTGCGAGAACACCCGCCAAAACAATGGCAAGTACTCCCATGGCTACCGCCACCTCGACCAATGTCATTGCTTTGCGGGATTTGAGCGTTCTCGGTGAAGTCCGGATGGGGTGCATACGTTTTGCTTCTATCATCTTAGTTGAAATTTCGGCTCAGGAGAAGGGCCGCTTGAGGGGATAAAGGTCTCTAGTCGTCTAGGGCCGAAAGTCCCTAGACGTGTCGGAAAGTTGCGCATAGAGAGCGGCAGCCTGTGCGCGACGGCCTACTTGGAGCTTGTCGAAGACGTTGCTCAAATAGTTCTTCACGGTCTTTTCGCTCAGCGAGAGTTCGACGCCAGCTTCTTTGTTGGTGTGGCCTTTGGCGATCAACGCGAGAACGCGGCGCTCTTGGGTTGAAAGTGCGGCGAGTTTTTCTTCTTTGGGGGTCGGACGGTTTGCTTTGACCAGTCCGAGCACGCGCGAGGTCACCGTGCTGTCCAGAATTGCTTTTCCTGCGGCGGCATTCGTGACGGCGTCGACCAAGCTTTGTGCATCGATCTCTTTGAGCAAATAGCCACAGGCACCGCTTTGGATGGAATCGTAAATCGCGTGATCATCCAGAGTCGACGTCAGCATCACCACGCGCGTGTCGCTCTGCTGCTGTAGTATTTTTCGACACACGTCGCAGCCTGAGCCGTCCGGTAAGCGAACATCGAGAAGAACAACGTGGGGCTTGAGGCGCGCTGCCTGCGTCACGGCGGACGCGGCGGTGGCGGCTTCTCCCACGATCGATAGAACCGCATAGGTGCCGAGCAGCGACCGCAGCCCGGCCCGCACCACTTCGCTGTCATCAACAATTAAAACGCGAATCGGTTTGGCCGGTGGACTCATACGGGTAAAACGAGAGGAAGGGTGAGAAGGATGCGCGTGCCTGTTCCAGGCTGAGATTTAATTTGCAACGAGCCGCCCAGTTTTTCCGAACGCGCCGCGGCATTAATAAGGCCATTCCCGGACGGTTCCGATTTCTGTGGATTGAAGCCTGCGCCGTCGTCCTGGACCAACAGCGCGATTTGTTTTTGGTCCTGAACCAGGCGCACCATGATCAACTGGGCTTTGCCGTGTCGCAGAGCGTTGCTTACAGCTTCTTGGACGATATGCAGCGATTGCAGCGATTGTTCGCTCGTCAATTGCTCGGCGGCGTGGAGATCGATATCGAACTTGAAATTTACATGCCGTCCTTCCGCGAGCGAACGAACCAAGGCTTCCACGGTTTCATTGAAGCTGCGTTGTTGTACAACGTGGGGAGCGAGTCCGCTAATTGCATTGCGAGCTTCGCGGATGGCTGCGTTTAAATTGTTGCGACACCGCCCCAGCTGAGCTTCGGCTGCGATTGGATCGGTGCGGATTTTGCGCCGGGCTTCTTCCAGACCGAGTCCCGCTGCGTAAATAGATTGGATTAAACCGTCGTGGAGATCGCGTCCCAAGTTGGTTCGTTCTTCGTGGGACTGGCGAAGCAGAAGCTGATTCAACGCGAGATGCGTCTCGGCCTGTTCTCGAACACTGCGCTCGTCTCGCAGTTCGTTGCTCTGTTGCGCACTCCAATGCGCCAGACTGCTCATTCCATTCATCTCGGATGTCACAATTTCAGCGTCTAAATCCGTTGCAAGCTCAGGTCTGCTACCATTGGGAGATAACAGCAGTGCCACGATAACCAGCAGCGTGACGGAAAGCACGGAAACCGCCACGATCAATTGTTGATCCAGGAGGATGGCGCGTTCGGTCGAATTTAACGTGAGCCAAACTTTAGCACGTAGACCCGGGGATACGCGGTCCAAGTTATGGTTGAAGGAGATAAGTCCCGCTCCGGCGATCTCATCCGGAGCCGTGTTGCGGTAAAATTGGATTTTTGCACCTAGCAGGGATTCCATTTCACGCCGGTAACTCACGGTCCATGACTCCGGAGACGTTCCGCTTAGATCGATCGCGGCAGCGAACCGGGCTTGTTTCTCTTTTAATGCCTCGAAGCGGACATGTTGCTTTTGACGTTCAAGCCAATGCTCCGCCAAAAACGCCACCGCTGCCAGCACGAGCAGGGCGGGAACGAGCACGAAGGTGCGTCGAAAAATGTTCATGGAAGCTGCTTCTAACACGAGTTTAACCTGTTGTTTGTATATCGGCACATCAACGCCAAAGCCCAGTTCTCGAACATTTTAGCAAATCTTTCGACATTTTGTCCAAGGCCCCTTTAAGTAGTGGGCTCTGCAAACTAAATGAAAAATTTTTACATCACTACCGCCATCGACTATGTGAACGGTTCTCCGCATCTCGGCCATGCTTATGAAAAGGTGCTGACGGATGTCATTGCTCGTTTTCGGCGTTTGATGGGTGACAATGTCTATTTTCTCACCGGGACAGATGAACATGGGCAAAAAGTCCAGCAAAGTGCGCGAAAGCAGGGAATTCCGCCTCAGGAGTTCTGTGATCAGGTTTCTCAGGAATTCAAGGCGCTGTGTGCGCTCTTGAATGTCTCGAACGACGATTTCATTCGCACCACCGAAGAGCGCCATAAATCCGTCGTGCGTGCACTGCTTCAACAGCTCTATGACAAGGGCGAGATCTACAAAGCCGAATACAAGGGTTTCTACAGCACCCGTCAGGAGCAGTTCTTGCAGGACAAGGACCGTAATCCGGATGGTACTTGGCCTGAGATTTTCGGCGACGTCACTGAGATCAGCGAAAGCAACTATTTCTTCAAACTGCGTCACTACCAGGACTGGCTGATCGAATTTCTAAAGAGTAACGAAGGCTTTGTCTTTCCCCGGTATCGGCAGAAGCAAGTACTTGAGTTCCTGGCCGAGCCGCTGAACGACCTGTGCATTTCCCGCCCGCGCGAGCGGCTGGAGTGGGGGATACCGATGCCGTTTGACGAAAACTACGTTACCTACGTCTGGTTCGATGCTTTGGTGAATTATTACTCGGCCGTCGCCACGACCAATCGGTGGCCCGCGGATTTCCACGTCATTGGCAAAGATATCCTTCGACGCACTGCGGTATTTCCTCATCCGTGAAATGAGTGTCGGCCAGGACAGTGATTTCTCGCAGCAAATTTTTCTCGCCCGTTACAACAGCGATTTGGCGAACGATTTCGGCAACCTCGTCAACCGTGTGCTGAACCTTACCCATCGCCTGGGAGGGGGAGTCGTTCCCTCGGAAGAGAAGATCGAAGATCCAGAGCGCGAACTTCGCGAACTCTGGGAGAAAACCCGGGTGGATACACTGCGCCTCTTCGAGGAGTTCCAGTTTCACATCGGACTGGAGCGTACCTTTGCTTTCATCAAGGCGATCAACCGCTATCTGGAGCAGCGCGCACCGTGGAAACTAGGCAAATCAACCGAGTCGAACGATCAAGCTCTCGTACGCACTGTTCTCGCCACTATGGCTGAGGCTTTGCGGCTTGCCGTGACGCTGCTGGCACCCGTTACACCGGGCCTGACGGACAAAGTCAGCGGCTTGCTCAACCACACGCGTGGCGGGTTATGGACGGAAGAATTGCAATGGTCCTCCGTCCTCACCGGCAAGACGGTACAAGCAACAGCCATCTTGTTCCCGCGCCCGGAATCCGCAAAGAAGCAGGCTTAATCGTGGGTTGGGAAATCTTTCTTTGTCGGGCTGGAGATTGCCTAATCGAACGATCACGGGAAAATTCTTATATGACTAACGGGAGTCTATCTATCTGTCTCGCGACTTCATGCGACAATGGTCTGCGTTGCATAGTGCTTCGGACCGCGTTTCTTAGTCGAGCCAGACGCGGGCTAAAGCACCGCGCAATGTGATTCCCGTGTTAACGCTTCCTCTCAACCCTTCGGAAAATCTGAACCCGGCCGCGCTGCATGCGTTCCTCGGGCAATGCAGGGACCTTGCACGCCAATCCGGTGTGCCCAAGCTCGTCAGCATCTCACTCGAAGTCGACGCCCTCGATCCTCTCGCCGTTTTGGAATCGATCTTCGAAGCGACTGAATTTCACTTTTATTGTGAACGTCCGGCCCGCGACTTTGCGGTCGCAGGGGCGGAAGGGGTTGTAAGCTTCGAAGCGAAGGGGCCCTCTCGCTTTGCGGATTGCCAACGCTTCATTGACGAAACGTTGCGCGAAACCATTGCGGTTGGTGACCTTAACAAACCCTTTGCAGGACCTCATTTTTTTTGCAGTTTCGGATTCTTCGATGATACAGCTACCGGTGCCGAGTTTCCCTCCGCTCGTGTATTTGTACCTCGGTGGCAGGTCGCTCGCACCGGTGATCGGACGATGGCGGTTGCTAATTTACTGGTCGCACCCGAGGCGAATCTCGATGTGCTTGTTGGCAGAGTCTGGGGCGCACATGGAAAGTTTAACTCGTTCGATTACACCGAACCCGATTTTTCAGGTGATATCGTGACACCCGCATCGTGGACCGTGAGCGAAGCCGGCGGAGCACATTTTTTTTTGGATTCGGTGAAGACGGCCACCGGCCTGATTGCCGAAGGGTTTTTCCGCAAAATCGTTTTGGCGCGCGCACAGGATGTCGAAGCGCCTAGTCGGTTTCACCCGCTCGCCTTGCTCAACGGACTCAGGCAGAAATTTCCGGATTGCTACGCGTTTTCGGTCGCGAATGGCCGGGGCGGTAGCTTTATCGGCGCGAGCCCTGAGCGTTTGGCGCGAGTTGATTCGGGTACGCTTTACACCGAAGCTCTCGCGGGTTCCGCTCCTCGTGGGCGAACTGCTTCGGAGGACGCAGCTTTGGGGAACGGTCTTCTGAAAAGCGACAAAGATCTGCGCGAGCATAGATTGGTCATCGATTCGATCATGCGTCGGCTGGAGCCGCTCGGAATTCAAGCGAAAGCGGCCGACAAGCCGCAGTTGGTAAGGCTTTCAAATGTGCAGCATCTGCATACTCCCATTCAAGCGACGTTGCCCGACCCTATTCGCCCGTTGGATGTGATCGCGCGTCTGCATCCTACACCAGCGGTCGGTGGGTCGCCACGCGAGGAGGCGTGTGCGCACATCCGTCGACTTGAGGCCTTTGAACGCGGGTTGTACGCCGGAGCGCTTGGCTGGGTTGGTCCTCAGGGCAACGGAGAATTTTTTGTTGGTCTGCGCTCGGCTCTCGTCGATGGAAATAAAGCGCGCCTTTATGCCGGAGCGGGAATTGTCGCGGGCTCCGAACCGGAAAAAGAATTTGCGGAAACCGAGTTGAAGTTTCGCGCGCTGCGCGAAGCCTTGCTGCCATCATGAGTCCCGAGCCCACCCTTGATTTTCGCAATACGAACACGCTGTGGTGTTCCGTTCTAGTCGAGACCTTGGCGCGCCGAGGCGTTAAGTATGCGGTGATTTCTCCGGGATCACGGTCCACATCGCTCACGATTGCGCTCGTCGCGCATCCAGTAATTCAAGCGATTCCGATTTTAGACGAACGGTCCGCGGCGTTCTTTGCCCTGGGTTTGGCCAAGCGGACGCGGCTGCCTACAGTGCTCGTGTGTTCGTCAGGCACTGCGGGCGCCAATTATTTTCCGGCGATCATTGAAGCGAGCGAAAGCGGCGTGCCGCTTCTTATTTTAACGGCCGACCGTCCTCCAGAAATGCGCGAATGCAGTTCGGGTCAGACGATCGACCAACAGAAGCTGTTTGGGTCGTTCGTCACATTTTATCACGAGCTTGCTGTGCCCGAACCCCGGCTCGAACTTTTGCGTTATCTTCGCCAAACGGTTTCGCACGCATTTGATCGCAGCCTTCAACCTGTGCCTGGCCCGGTTCATCTCAATGCCCCGTTCCGCGATCCGCTTGCGCCGATCGAAGATAATTCGGCCCAGCCTCTGCAGGAAAAAATAGATGGCTCCTTTTTCGAACACCTTTCTGGAGAGTTAAAAACTTCGACCGGAATTACCGCCTGGCAGCGTCCAACGACTGCACGCGGTTTAATTGTGGCCGGGCCTTCTACCGCAGAAAATCCAGTGGCGTATGCGGAGGTCGTGCGAAAACTTTCGAAGGGACTCAATTGGCCCGTACTAGCTGATGCGCTATCGGGAGTCCGTTCTTGCGTTCCGGACGAGTCTACTTTCGTCAGCACCTACGACGTAATATTGCGCAACGAGGCAGTCGCTCGCGATCTCACTCCGAGGTTTGCGCTGTGTCTGGGCGGATGGCCGACGAGCAAAACGTTGCGTCGTTGGCTGGAGCGAAGTGGCGCGGAAATTCTTCTGATAACCACTCATGACGACAACCGTGACGGACTTCACGGAAAGACGCGCACGCTTCGACTTTCCGTTGAAAGCTTGGCCGTTTCCGGTTCGCCCGTAGCCGATAACAGCTATCGAGACGCTTGGAGTAAGCTCGACACGGTGGCGCGGACCGAACTGGGGGCAACGTTGGAGCAACACACAACCCTGTTCGAGGGACGAGCGGCTTGGCTTCTCGGCCGCCATCTGCCGCCGGGAACCCCGATCTTCGTGGCAAACAGTATGCCGATTCGCGACGTCGAATCGTTCTGGCCCGTCAACGAGTTCTGCGGCTCCTTGACCATCGTTTTGATCAACAACGCGGGTGGCGGAATCTTTAATCACCTTCCGGTGGCACAGTTCGACCCGCCTTTTGAGGAATACTTTGCGACGCCCCAAAATATTGATTTCGCCAAACTCTGTTCAGCCTACGGCGTCCAACATGTCTCCGTGGATAACTGGGGCTCGTTCACGAACCTGATAGCTACCTTGCCTGAGCAGGGTGTCCGGGTTCTGGAAATCCGTACGGACCGCAAGTCCGACGCGTCCGTCCGTAAAAAGCTATTTGCCGGTATCGCTGCCAAGTTGGGCTAGAAGGTCAGTGCTGGTGGGAGCGTTCCCAGCATTCGAACGTTGATTGTTGTGTCGCGTCTCTGCGAAAGACGATTGTCAGCTCTTCGCTAGCGTAGAGGGTTCGACGAGCATTCCTTCGGCTAGGCTGTCGCTGGGATTTGCCACCACGCGGGCTCCGTCGTCTGTGCCAGTAAGGATCTCGATCTGTGTGCCAAAATCGCGGCCGGTGGTTACCTTTTGCAAATGAATCGTGTTCTTCGCATCGACGACGGCTACGGTTGCTCCATTCGAGCCCGACATCACGGCGTTCGATGGAATAAGCAAAGCAGGGGCATCGAGCTTGAGACGGAGCCGAACCTGACCAAACATACCCGGCATCAACTCCTCCTTGGAATTCAAGATCTGCACTTCCGTTAGCACGCTGCGCGAAACAGGATCGGCGGCGGCTGCCAGCCGCACGACTTTTCCCTCAAAGACACGGCCCGGAAATTCCTGAACGAGAAGGTCCGCTATCACCCCGGGATGAATCGCGCGCATATAGGCTTGAGGAACGTTGATGTAGATGCGGAGCGGATCAATTTGCACGATTCGGAATAAATCCTTTCCAGTTCCGTTAGCATTAATCAGTGCACCCACTTCGACATTTCTTGCGGAAACTTTTCCGGCGAAAGGCGCCATGATCGTCTGAAACGATTGTAAGTCGGTGAGACGTTGGACATTGGCCTGTGCGGCGTGGACGTCTGCGCGGCGCGCAGCATAAATCGCGTGTCTGTCATCGACGTCCTGCTGCGGCACGGCTCCTTGTTTGCCCATCGACTGGTAGCGCTCATCGCTCACTTTTGCGATATCCAGATTGGCATCGGCCTGCTCAAGCGCTGCGCGCGCTTGGTTGAGTTCCTCCTGGATCTCGGGGGCTTCGATCTCTGCAAGCAGTTGTCCAGCCGAAACACTGTCTCCCAAGTCGACGTTCCACTTTCGAAGATAGCCGTTGGTTCGCGCATAGATCGGCGTTTCCTGAAAGGCTTGTACGTTTGCGGGAAGAATGAGTTCGGAGTCCGGAGATGCATGTTGCGCGAGCACAACATTGACTGCCGGAGCGCTGGATCGGACGTTCACGTCTGGTTTTGCCGCCGCGCGGAGCCGAGGACGCACGACCGCGAAGTACAAGATGGCAACAGCCGCTACTAGAGAGAGGATAAATGATGTGATTTTCATGGGTGAGCTGCAATTTCAGCCGCAGGAGTGGATTGCTGTTCGCCCTCGTCGAGGAGCGGATCCGTGACTACGAATGGGTGTTGCTTCCTGAACATGGCGTAAACGACTGGCACGAGGAAAAGCGTGGCAAAGGTAGCGAAGAGCAGACCGCCGATTACGGCCCGTCCGAGTGGTGCGTTCTGTTCTCCTCCTTCGCCTAACCCGAGCGACATCGGGAGCATTCCGATGATCATCGCCAGAGCGGTCATGAGAACCGGACGTAGACGAGTAAGTCCTGCTTCCATCGCCGCTTCGAGACTGCTCTTTCCCGAGATCCTCTGATCGTTCGCAAATGTGACGACCAAAATACTGTTAGCTGTCGCGACACCGACGCTCATGATCGCTCCCATCAGCGAAGGCACATTCAGCGTCGTGCCAGTAGCAAAGAGAATCCATAGAATCCCGCAAATCGCACCGGGCAGAGCCATAATGATAATAAAAGGGTCGAGCCATGACTGAAAATTTACGACCATCAAAAAATAAACTAGCACGATAGCGCCAAGTACTCCGACGCCGAGGCCCAGAAAGGAACTATTCATGCTCCCAACCTGCCCACGCATGGTGATAAAATTTCCCTGAGGGAGGCGTTTCTGAAATTCCGGCAGAAGCTTGGTCACTTGATCGGCGACGGATCCCAAATCGTGACCCTGTACGTTCGCGTATACATCAAACACCGGTTGCACATTGTAGTGGCTGACGATGGCCTGAGTCGAGTCCCGCGAGACCGTAGCGACATTGCCGAGCATTTGGTTGCTGCCCTGCGCCACGCCTGAAACGGGTGTATTAGCGATCGCATTGATGGAATCCATTTGCTGCACCGGCGTCTGCGTTGCGACGAGATACTGGACACCATTCTGAGGGCTCAACCAGTAGTTCGGGGTCGTCTGACCAGAGCCCGAGAGAGAAATGAGAAGGTTATTGGCGATGTCTCGCTGAGATAATCCCATTTGCTCCGCACGTGTGCGATCGACATTGATGCGCAAAGCCGGAGTGTTGACGACTTGATGAATGTGAACGTCGACTGCGCCGGGGATCTTTGTGATCCGGCCCGCTAATTCATTGGCGAGGGCATAGGTCGTTACGAGGTCGCTTCGGCCAGCAATCTGGATATCGATCGGAGCAGGCAGACCGAAATTAAGTATTTGTCCGACGATGTCGGAAGGCTGGGTAAAAAAAGTGTAGGTCGGAAACTGTCGATTTAACCGGTCGCGCAGGATCTTCACGTAATTCCAAGTCGAGCCGTGCTGCTTTGGATTCAGTGAAACCAAAATTTCCCCGTCGGACGTACCGATCGTGGCGGTGTCGCTGAAGGCAAGTGTCAATCCGCCATTCGGCAGACCGATATCATCCAGAATGGTTTCAAGTTCCTGTGCAGGAATGACCTCACGAATGACATTTTCCACCTGCGTGAATGCGCGTTCGGTTTCTTCAATACGCGTTCCGGCGGGAACGCGTACGTGCAGGCGAAACTGCCCAGCATCGACCAGAGGAAAAAAATCACGCCCGAGAAAAGGAATCAGTCCCAACGTTAAGATTACAAAAACCGCAGCACCGACCATCACAGTCTTCTGGTGCTTTAGACAGCGGGTCAAACCGCGACCGTAAGACGCCCGGAATTTTTCAAACAGGACGTTGAAACGCAGATGAACGGCGTAAATCGGGTTGTGCTTTTTCCCTGCGCTGGGCACGTGGTGCGACTGTCCGCCAAGAAGGTAATTGATCATCGTGGGGACGACTGTCCGTGAAAGTAGATAGGAGCCGATCATTGCGAAAATGACCGACATCGCCATCGGGCTGAAAAGATACTTGGCCGTGCCGCTGAGAAAAAAAATTGGAATGAAGACGATGCAGATACAGAGAGTGGAAACGAATGCTGGAACGGCGATCTGCTCAGCCCCATCCAAGATGGCCAGCACCAGCCGTTTTCCCATGGCCAAATTTCGATCAATGTTTTCGATCGTGACCGTCGCGTCATCCACCAGGATTCCCACTGCAAGAGCGAGCCCGCCGAGGGTCATGCTGTTGATCGTCTGCCCGAAGGCGGAAAGGCAAATGATCGAGAAAAAAATTGAGAGCGGAATCGAGAGGGCTACGACCAAGGTGCTGCGCCATTCACCCAGAAAGAGGAGAATCATCAGAGCGGTAAGTGCTGCAGCCAGCGAGCCTTCCTTGAGAACGCCGTTGAGAGCCGCCTGCACGAACACAGACTGATCAAGCAAGGGTTTCAGTGTAAGGGCGGAAGGTAAACCGGCCTTGATTCGCGGTAACGCTGCTTTGACTCCCTGGATAACGTCGAGGGTGGAAGCACCCCCGCTTTTGAGCACCGTGAGCAGAGTGCCGCGAGTCCCGTCTTGTCGTACAATGTTTGTCTGGTCGGCAAACCCATCCCGTACCTGAGCCACATCTCGGATATAAATCGTGGCGCCGTTCACTTTTTTGATCGGCAGGTCGTTCAAACCCGAAATCTTATCGGGGCTGCTGTTGACCAGAACCTTGAATTCGTTCGGACCAATTTTTGCCCGACCTGAGGGCAAAGTTAAATTTTGTGCGTTGAGCGCGATGTTCACGTCCGTCGGTGTGAGTCCGTACGCCTGAAGTGCCTTCGGGTTTAGATCCACCATGATCTGTCGTATTTTTCCACCCAAGGGGAGCGGGATGGACGCTCCTTGAACCGTGGCTAGGGGAACACGGACGAAGTTTAACCCCAGGTCAAAGAGCTGTTGCTCGGTGAGTGTTTGGCTGCCCAAGCCCATCTGAAGGATCGGGACGTTCGAAGCAGTGTAACGAACAACGTCCGGCGGGGTCGTGCCTGGAGGCATACTCCGGACGACCGTCTGGCTGGTGGAGGCAATTTGTGCGATTGCCGCTTCGACACTGGCGCCCTGCTGAAGAAACACTTTGATCACCGCGATGCCATCGAATGACTGCGATTCGATGTGCTCGATGCCATTAACCGTTGTCGTCATGGCTCTCTCGCTGATCGTGACAATGCGCTTGGACATTTCATCCGGGCTGAGCCCGTTGTAGGTCCAAACGACCGCGACCACCGGGATGTCGATGTTGGGAAAAATGTCCTTTGCCATTCTCGACGCCGCGAATAATCCCAAGATGATAATGAGCAGGGCCGCAACCGTGAATGTATACGGGCGGCGAAGGGCTAGTCGAACGATCCACATAGGATGCGGTGAATGGGTGTGAGGGTGAGCGGTCGCGAAATGCGTCTAGGAAAATGTAGAACGAGCGTAGCATGATTGAGTTCTCTAAATCTATTGGACCTTAGTCCTACTTATTATCCGCCACTGGCTACGGGGAGCGCGCTCAGCCATGGTTTTTCTCCGTGAAACATGTGAGTTGCCTCGGCAAAGTGGGTTGCCCAAAAGAAGGACTTGATTTATTTTGTGGGCGATTTGCTGTGTTTACCGGACTTGAATTCTCGCCTGAGTTTATTGCTTAAACATCATATACCCTATCCCGAATGAGTATCCACAATCCAACTTCACTGCGACAATCGGCGTTTGTACGGTACGCAGTGTCGTTTTTGACGGTGAGCGGAGCGGTGCTTATTACCGCCGCGCTCCGATTAATTACTCCGCATGTCCCTGCCGATCTCATTTATTGCGCCACGATCCTTAGTGCATGGTTCGGTGGGGTCGGTCCTGGACTGCTGGCAGCCTTGATATCCTCACTCGCAATCGGCTTTAATCTAATTACTCCCCCGTACCCGGACAGTTCCATTTCCTCAGGAATTCCTCGACTGGCTATCATTTCCACCGGCGTGTTTTTCGTCAGCTGGATAAGCGGACGGCAAAGGCGAACGGAAGAACTATTGGAGCGCGCGCGCGATGAACTGGAGGAGAAGGTGCAGGAACGTACCGCTGAATTGCGTCGTACCAACGAGGAACTGCAGGCTGAAATCGCCGAACGAAAGGTCGCCGAGGAAGCTCTCCACACCATGCAAGCGGAACTGGCTCATGTCAGCCGTGTGACGATGATGGGCGAATTGACTGCATCCATCGCGCATGAGGTGAACCAACCCTTGGGAGCGATTATGAATTACGGGAATGCCTGTCGTCGGCTGCTGGCCGCGGGTACGGAAAATACGACTGACATCGATCAGGCGCTCTCGAAGATTGTCGAAGTCTTGGCCGTCGCTAAGTACGAAATGCTTGCGCGCGGTGTGACCGTTCGGGTGGATTTGGATCCAGATTTACCTTGGCTACAGGTGGATCGTGTTCAGATACAGCAGGTGCTACTCAATCTGATCATCAACGGCATGGAGGCAATGGAAGCGATGACGCCGAAGAATCGAATCATCGAATTGAGCGCTCGATCCTGCCGCCACGAAAACGAGCCCGCCCTCGCGCTCCTTATTCGAGACTATGGGACGGGCGTCATGCCAGCTGACGAGAGCCGTCTGTTCGAACCATTTTATTCTACAAAACCGGAAGGCATGGGCATGGGGTTGGCTATCAGCCGATCTATCGTTGAGGCGCACGGTGGGCGTTTGTCCCTGCTCCCGAGCAAAGAAACGGGGGCCACGTTTCAAATTCTCCTGCCAGTAAACGAGGGGGCAAACCCATGAGCGCTAGCGACTCCATTGTGTACGTCGTGGATGATGACCGTTCGTCGAGGCAATCGCTCGAGTTTCTCATGAAGGCATCCGGTTTTAAGGTTCAAGCATTTGCGTCATCCAAGGAGTTTCTCAATTTTTCGCGTCCAGAAGTGCCAGCGTGCCTGGTTCTTGATGTCCGCATGCCCGGTCTGACCGGGCTCGAACTTCAGACAGAGCTTATGAAAATAGGGGTCCGTTTCCCCATCATTTTTATGACTGGCCACGGTGACATTCCCATGTCGGTTCAGGCCATGAAAGCTGGCGCGGTGGAGTTTCTCACCAAGCCTTTTCGCGCGGAAGATATGCTTCGGGCCATAACCCAAGCGATCGAGAGCGACCGTATCGCGCACCAAGAGAGACTCGAAATGGCTGAACTCAACAAGAGACATGCACGACTCACTCCCCGCGAGCGCGAGGTCATGGCGAGTGTTGTCACCGGTTTACTCAATAAGCAGGTGGCCGCCGAACTCGGAACTTCAGAAAAGACAATCAAGGTGCACCGCGCGCAAGTGATGCAAAAAATGCCCATACACTTATTAAGCGACTCGTGAACGAATACTCTACAACCAGCCAAACACCACTGATTGCGATCGTCGATGATGACGACTCGCTGCGAAACTCTGCACGAATGCTTGTCCATTCGTTTGGGTTTAGAGCTGAATCGTTTGCGCGGGCGGAGGAGCTTCTGAACTGGCCACTCCTGGATCAAGCTTCGTGTCTCATCCTTGATGTGCTCATGCCAGGCATGGGTGGCCTTGAGTTGCAGGAGCAATTGAATCGGACACGTCGTTCTATTCCGGTGATCTTTATTACCGCTCACGCCAAGGAATATGAGGAAAAGCAGGCGATGAACGCCGGCGCGATCGCAGTCTTAAGAAAGCCGGTGAGCGATAACGTTCTGTTCAATACACTTCGTACCGCCTTGCGTGAGCGGCACTGACTGTTGGCGTTTCGCTTTCATTTCAGAACTGAGCTCGAATCGCTTAAATCCAGACCAAGGACTTTGAAAGAATCGCGCAGAGGGCTCGTCCCTTAACTTTGCGGCTTGGCGCCTTTGCGCGAGTTCTTTCCGTTAGCTCGGCGACTCAACGGCTGATTCTCACTTCTCGAGGCCTTTCAAATAGGTGAGGCTCACTGGGATATTGCGTAAAGGATCGGGGGTCTCGTCTTCGATGAAGGAGTACTCTACGCCAACTTTCTTGAAAATCGGCAGCAAGGCGGGCCACGGAATCTGTCCCTCTCCTACCGCAACATTATCTGTCGCCGGAGCCGCTCCGGAAAGTGAACCGAGCGGTACCCCTTTTCGGATATCTTTGATGTGAACAAGCGCCCATCGGTTCGGATACCGTTCCAGCAATTGCTGAGGATTTTGTCCCGTGATCCAGACCCAAAATACATCCATCTCGTAGCTCACCAGTTTCGGATCCGTCTCTTTCATCAGCAAATCGAATGACGTTTCGCTGCTGCTGCCAGGCAGGGGAACGAACTCGAATCCATGTGTGTGGTAAGCGAAACGAATTCCAGCGTCATGCAAGGCACGGCCAAATTCATTGAACTTCTTGGCTACCTCATGCGCATAGTTCGCATCGAACTTGCGTGCGTTGTGTGGAAGGATGGGACAAACGACATATTTCACCCCGAGTGTCTTAGCTTCGGCAATAACACCTCTCAGATCCGATCCGAGTCGTTCGTAGCCGTAATGTGCGCTGACCGGTTTCAATTTATGTTGCTTCAATTTTTCGCCGAACGCCTCGGCGGTGAGTCCATAGGTGCCGGCCGTTTCGACGTTTTTGAACTCCCAGCCGGAAACCAGATCGAGCGCTTTATCGACATCGGCTTTCGCTTGATCTCGTACGCTCCAAAGTTGAATCCCAAGGGATTCCGCTGCGACAAGAGGAAGAGAAGAAATACCAAGCATAAAGAAACAACCCAGGACGGTTAAGCGAAACATAGAGTTCATTTTGGAGGAGGGGTGGGGATGGATTAGAGCGCTTTAATCTTAAAAATACGAATCGAAATCACGCCGCGAGGTAGAGATGGCGAAACTGCCTCACGCAACGGAGACGGCGAGGAGAACCGTTCCCTTCAGAGGGAGGCGCATTTTCCACCTGTCCCTTCAAGAATTTCGAAGAGATTCAGGACGGCCGATCTGCAACCAAACGATAGGATCGGATTTTGGCCACAGATCACAGAGATCGCAAAATAGATTCAAAGAGATACTCCGCTTTGTGATCTTTTGTGGCGATATTCTGATTCTGTGGTTCTATCAGAGCCGTCTTCGATAGGGATGCTTTTCTGATTTCCATCTGTGAGCTCCCTGTTCAAAATATCTGCGGAATTTTGATCAGAAGGGTCGTTTCTGCCGACTCACTTCTATATTCGGACTCTGCCTTCTGTCCTCCGTGTCTCGGTGCCTCCGTGGTTCCATCTTCCGCGTTTCCGCCTGTTCCGTGGGCCCATCCTTCCGTGATTTGTGGTGATCAGATTCGGGGCGAAAGAATAACCGTCGACCTTGCGTAAGGATCGCGATTGAATGCTGGCGTGCTAAACGACCCCCACCGGCAGTTTGAAGAGACGGTTCTTGAATTGATCGAGCATAGCCCCGTCGGAGCGGTACCGAATACCCCCGCCTACCAGGACGCGCTGAGAGGGCTCCGCACTTTACACCAGATCTATGCGGACGCTGATCACAAGGACGGCTACGTCACCACACGCGCACTGGCCAAGCTCCCCCATTTCCAGGCCAACAACCTCGAAGCCTTGGTTGCTGGTCAGATAGACAACTCGGCCTTGGAATCAAACGCCATTGTCTTTGATCGCTACGTCCATTCTCTGCCCGCTTCCCGCCGCGCCCAAGCAGAGAACTATCGCACGCATGTCGCGGGCCGTCCCGCCCAGCATCGCGGAAAGCACATAGGCGACCACGATCCGCTTCACAGCTTATTCCTCGTTCCCGGAGCGGGACCGCATCCTGGACTGCCGGGAAACTATCTTTACGGATTCATCCTTGAGCTGAGCGCCACCGCTACCGGGGAACATTGGTCCGTGGATATTCATGATCGCGAGGATGGAGCTGCCCTGTTCGACGCACCGACGCGACAATCGGCGTTCGACAAACTGCGCGAAGTTCTGGAGAGCGCGCCTTTCCAAATGGATGAGCTGGAAGCCCTCGGTTTCAGAATGGCGTAGGGCGCGGGCGGGCCTGCCCGATTCAAGATTCAATAAGGAAGATTCAAGATTGGGATTCTTCGAAGGGTCGTCTGAGGAAGGTTGGAAGGCGGCATGCTTTCAACTTTGAGAGAGCTCATTCAAAGTCAGCGAGGCCCGAATGGTCCAAGGTTTCTCGTCAAAATAAAGGCCCTTCACTTGGCTGATATCTCCGTCTGATTCGCCGAATTTCTCTCCGTAAAGCTTTTGGATATTTTATAATATAAATCAGGGGCGAACAGAGCTCGAATCGGGATAATCGTCCGATGGCCCATCTCTTGCTGGCAGTAGGGGGCTTCTATCTGTAGCCAAATCTCATGGGTTATCATTGATCCATTCGCTCTTTCCCTTAACTCACTCTTCTATGCCCATGCTCCTTTGCCGTGTCGCCTGTTTTACTGGGTTGTTGCTGTTGTCGAATATCCATGCGAACGAACCTGCCGGGTCCATGGATTGGAAAGCAGTGGATGAGGAAACACTGCGGCATTTTCAGGCTCTGGTGCGGATGGATACGAGCGATCCTCCGGGCCGTGAACTGCCGGCGGTCGAATATCTAAAGGGCGTGCTCGAGGCCGAAGGCATCGAGGTCAAAATTTTCGCGATCGATCCAAAA
>WNFI01267228.1_pt1 | contig 23216 bp, 24 predicted proteins | sample 5400471 | NCBI WGS metagenome assembly WNFI01 (sample SAMN13153348, study PRJNA577476) | soil metagenome | isolation source: 100 cm saprolite on Douglas fir-dominated hillslope | place: USA:California | collected 2013-09-17
GAACACGGCGTATCACGAGGCCGGCCACGCGCTGGTTGCGGCGATGACGCCGGGCGCCGATCCGGTCCACAAAGTGACGATCATTCCGCGCGGCATGGCGCTCGGCCTGACGATGCAGCTTCCTGAAGACGACAAGCACACCTACACGCGCGAATATTTGGAAGCAATGCTTGCGGTACTGATGGGCGGGCGTTCAGCCGAAGAAATTTTCCTCGGCCACATCACCACCGGCGCGGGCAACGACATCGAACGCGCCACGGACATCGCGCGCAACATGGTCTGCGAATGGGGCATGAGCGAGCTCGGGCCGCTGGCCTACGGCAAGAAGGAGGAGGCCATCTTCCTAGGCCGCGAAATCGCGCAGCACCGCGACTATTCGGAAGACACCGCCATCCAGATCGACAAGGAAGTGAAGCGCATCGTCAACGGCGGCTACGAGAGCGCAAAAAATCTATTGTCGAACAATCGCGAGACGCTCGAGCGCATCGCGCAGGCACTCCTCGAACGGGAAGTCATCGACGCCAACGAAGTGAAGCTGCTCATGGAAGGCAAGCCGCTGCCGGAAAAGCCGCGCACGCCTCCCACGCCGCCGCCGCAGGCTGCACCGAGCGCCGACCCCAAGGTGATGCGTCCGGAATTGCGTCCCGCTCCGGGCTTTACGCGCGGGGAGAATCCAGCAAAGGCTTGAGCGACAGTAATTAGCCATAAGTTTTTAGTGGTTAGTTTTTGGAAAAATCCATTCGTCGGACCAGCGGGGCGCGGTGTACAGTGCCCCGCTTTTTTTGTCCTCGTGGCTTCGCCATTCCGAATGACTTGTCGTGCCCGTTGCGGGCAAAAAGGCGTAGAATACGAGCATGGCGAAGCAGAACAGCGACAACCTGCACGTCACGTGCCCGTGCTGCCAGGCGAAGCTAACCGTTGATCCAGTTTTCGGCGCGGTGCTTTCGCACGAAGCGCCGGTCAAGGCTGGGCCTAACGTAGACCTCTCAGACGCTCAGAAAATTCTTGCCGAACAAAACCGTCAGCGCGAAGACAAGTTTGCGGATTCCTGGTTCCAGGAAACCAACAAGGAAGACATCCTGGCGAAGAAGTTTGAAGAAGCGATGAAGAAGGCCAAGGACACGCCGGCAAGCAAACCCATCCGCGATTTCGACCTGGACTAAGCGTGACTGGTGACTCGTGACTGGTGACTCGTGGAAGAGCCTTCCTTCTCGCAAGGAAGAGCGCCTCATTTTGCGATCTTTCGATTCCTCCGAATGAGCTCCAGGAAAAAATTCAACCTCCGGCTGTGCTCAGGAAAGCTCGTGCTAGGCGAGCGCACGCTGGTGATGGGCGTGTTGAACGTCACTCCGGACAGCTTTTCCGATGGCGGGAAGTTTTACGCCGAAGAACAAGCGATGCAGCACGCTGTGCAAATGGAAGGCGCCGGCGCGGATTTAATAGACGTCGGTGCGGAATCGACAAGGCCGGGTTCCGAAGAAATTTCCATCGAAGCAGAACTGCGGAGGGTCTTGCCCGTTCTCGGTGGCCTTCGCCGGCTGCTCAAGATTCCTATTTCGATCGATACGCAAAAGGCGGAGGTCGCGGAGGCCGCGCTGGATGCCGGCGCGCAGATCATCAATGACATTTCCGGATTGAAGAACGATCCGCAGATTGCGGAAGTCGCCGCGCGCCGCCGCGTGCCGCTCATCTTGATGCATATGCGCGGAGAGCCGCGAACGATGCAAAAGGGACCGTTTGCACACGACGTCATGAAGGACGTGATGCAGGGCCTGCGCAAGTCCGTGATCCTCGCCAGGAAAGCCGGCGTCCCGAAATCGCAGATCATCCTCGATCCGGGCATCGGCTTCGGCAAGAGCTACGCGCAGAATTACGAATTGCTGCAAAAACTCCCGCAACTGGCAAAGCTCGGCTATCCGCTCTTGGTGGGCACTTCGCGGAAAGCCTTCCTTGGCGCGACATTGTCGCGGGACGGCAAACCGGCTCCCCCGGAGGAGCGCATCTGGGGCACGGGTGCGACGGTGACCGCGAGCATCTTGAATGGGGCGCACATCGTGCGCGTTCACGACGTCAACGAAATGGTGCAAGTCGCGCGCGTCGCCGATTGCCTCCTCGATCCGAAACAAAGGCCGAAGAACTAGCTTTTGCGGGGGCACACCGCCGTGGTGATGGAAAGAGTCCGAAAGCTACTGATAACAAATCGCTTAGGATCAGCCCGTGGCCCCAAAGAGTGTGTAAGATTTAGAAAACACAGAAGGTTAGATACCAAAGCCGATGTTGGCGCGATGGTCTCAAGCCGAGGGAACCCCCTACCCCCGTCGAGGTCAAAAGAGTGCGCAATCTATTGATTGCAAGCGAGTTAGGACCTGCCCGTTGCAGCTCCAGAGTGCGTAAATTATAGAAAACAGGGTGATTAGATGCAGAATGAAGGGTTGGCTTGATGAATCGATTTGGGTTGAAGGGCGCCCCTACCCCCCACCACTCCCCACTACATGCATGAATATCAAAGGAAAAGACTTAGGAAAAGAGCAATTCATAAATCACTGATTCTAAAAGATATGTTTTTGATTGCTCACGTACGGCAAGAATTGAAAAGGCAGCCCCACAAAAGAAAAGCGGGAGCAAGCTCCCGCACTCTAAATAGAGTTTTCTACAAAATTGAGTGTACCAAGAGGGTAATGGAAAGTCAAGGAAAACCTTGCGAGATCGAGACGAAACGTGGTGAATTCTGCGGGAAGTACGCCCGTAGCGAGCTACTTCGGTATAATCCGCTCCGTAATCGGAGAGCGAAAGCTTCTCGCAGAGATTCCGGGAAAAGAGAGCCACGTGATGCCTCGCCGTTCGGTATTTCTTATTTCTTTACTTCTTAGTTTTATCGCTTCACTGGCGCCTTCGCGGGCGCAGATGCCGCCGGTTAAGAAAGATCCGCTGAGCGTGGGGCAAAACGCTCAGGGAAAAGCGGGTTGCTCGACGACCGAAGCATCGTCCTGTGCGGAGGCGGCGGCGAAGATTCTGCCGATCGTGATGGGCTCCTCGCCGCTGGAGGAGAATCTGCGGCGCCTGACGGATGAAGTCGGCGGCCGTGTGACCGGATCGCCGGAGATGGCCAAGGCCGTGGAGTGGGGCGTGGGGGCGTTTCGCGCGGCGGGAGTGGATGTTCATACGGAGAAGTACACGCTGCCGGTGACCTGGAGCGAGGGTGACACGCGGCTCGAACTGTTCGGGACGGTGAAATTTCCCGTGCGGCTGAAAGCCGAGGGGTGGTCACCGGCAACGCCCGCAGGCGGGATTGAAGCGCAGGTCGTCGATGTGGGATACGGCAACGAGGACGATTTTGCAAAGGCGGGTTCGTCGGTCAAGGGCGCGATTCTGCTTGTTCATAGTGATATCGGATCAACGTGGGCCGATCTCTTCAATGAATATCTCCGGCCGCCGGTAATTATCGAGCATGCCTTGAAAGAGGGCGCGAGGGCCATTCTGTGGATGGGCGCGCGGGAAAAACTGCTGCTCTATCGCCACACGAATTCGCTGGCCGGTGAGATCGACAGGATTCCGCAGGCCGTTGTGGCGCGCGAAGATGCCATGCGCTTGGCGCGGACGGTCGCCGCCTATCCGGGAAAAGTGCGCGTGCGCTTCGACATGCCCAATAAAATTGGCGGGCCGATCGAGCAGGAAAATGTTGTCGGCGAAATACGCGGCTACGAGAAGCCGGAGGAAGTTGTCATTCTCGGCGCGCATCTGGATTCGTGGGAGTTGGGCACGGGCGCGCTCGACAACGGCTGCAACGCGGCGCTGGTGATTGAAGCAGCGCGAGCAATCAAGGCCACCGGGCTTTTGCCGCGGCGGACGATCCGCTTCGTGCTCTTCAGCGGCGAGGAACAAGGTACGGTTGGCTCGTTCGAGTACGTAAAGGCGCACCGCGCTGAACTCGACAAAATCCGCGCGATGATCACATACGACTCGGGCATCGGCCGCGTCACCGGGTATTCGCTGGGCGGGCGCCGCGACATTGAAGCGGGCGTGCGCGAAGTCCTCAAGCCGCTGGAGGCCTGGGACGCCAACAATCACACCTATGACGCCTCGTTCGGCACGGACAATTTCGATTTCCTGCTTGAAGGCGTGCCCACGCTCGTGGCGAATCAGGAAGAAGCCAACTACCTGCCGAATTATCACGCGGCTTCTGACACGCTGGACAAAGTCGACATGCGCGAATTGAAGCTGCACACCGTGCTCGCCGCGTTGACGGCCTGGGGAATCGCCGACCGCGCCGACCCGCTCGGCAAGCGCCTTTCGCGCGCCGAACTCGATGCTCTCGTGAAAGAAACCGGCCTCGACCAGCAGCTAAAGGCTCTCGGCTATTGGGGCGCGTGGCAGAGCGGGGCTCGCGGCCGAAGGCCGTAGACTCAGCATCCAGTTCTGGCGGCAGATCCGCGTGACGGGCGTCTCTTAGGGCGCATCGCAACTATCGTGGGGACCTTCCCGGTATACTGGAAGTGTGACAAGCACTCCGAACGAACCGAACGGAATTGAGCGCCGATCCATTCTGGCAGCGGATTATGGCCGCGCGCGGATCGGGCTTGCTCTCGCGGACGCGGAGACGCGTATGGCGCAGCCGCTGAGCACGATGGAGCGCATCAACCGCAATGAGGATATGCGGAAGCTGCGTGAATTAGTGCGCGAACATGGCGTGAAGCAGATCGTCGTGGGATTGCCGTTGCGGCTGGATGGCACGCGCGGCGAAATGGCCGAAGAGGCGGAGCGCTTTGCGGCGCGGTTGCGGAAGCAAATTGGCGTTCCGGTGGAAATGGTGGATGAACGGCTCACGAGCTGGGAAGCCGAACGTCTGCTGGAAGAAGTTCAGGGAAGATTCATCCACGACGAAAAACAGACCGGCAGCAAGAAGCCGAAGAATGTGCGGGCCAAAATGAGCGTGGACGCCGTGGCGGCTGCCGTTATTTTGAAGGAGTACCTGGATCGGCAGGGGCAGACTGCCGACAAGGACTGAGTGGACTCAGAAAGTGAATCGGTGAGGCTGAATTGAAGTTTTTGCTCGCGTTATTGCTTTTGATCGTGCTTATTGCGGGAGGCGCCGCCGCGTGGATCTGGTACGGCATCACGAAACCGTACCATGGCTTTGCAGCGGAAGGCGTGTTCGTCGACGTGCCGCATGGGGCTTCGCGCCGGCACGTGGCATATTTGCTGAAAACAAATGGCGTGGTGCGCAGCGCGCTGGCGTTTGAGGTTTACGCGCGGCAGCATCCGAAGCGCACGCTCCAGGCCGGAGAATACTTTTTTGATCTTGCGATGACCGGCAGCGAGGTCTTCTGGAAACTAGCGAATGGTCAGGTCTACCAGCAACCGTTCACGGTGCGCGAAGGCGAAACCATGTTCGACATCGCCCGCGAACTCGAAGCAGGAAAGTTCATGCGCGCGGGCGATTTTCTCTATGCCGCGGGCGATCCGGCGCTGATTCGCGATTTTGCGCCCGGCGTCCAAACGCTCGAAGGCTTTCTCTTCCCTGCCACGTATGAACTTCCCAGGCACCCTATGGCCAGCGAATTGACCGCGGAAATGGTGCATAAGTTCAAGGAAGAGTGGAGGCGTATCGCCTCGCCGGCCGCGGGAGGACCAACGGACGAGGGCGACCACCGGGCCGTGAACCGGATCTTGACTCTAGCGTCTCTCGTTGAGAGGGAAACGCCGAAGTCGGAAGAGCGGCCGCTAGTGGCGGGCGCATTTGAAAACCGCCTCCGGAAGGGCATGCGCCTGCAGTGCGACCCTACGGTCATCTATGGAATGGAGCGTCTGGGAAAATACCACGGGACACTAACGGGGAAGGACCTGAGCTTCGATTCTCCTTACAACACGTATGAACACGGCGGGCTTCCTCCGGGACCGATTGGAAATCCCGGCGAAGCGTCGCTGCGCGCCGCGCTGCAGCCCGCGCGAACGGATTACCTCTATTTCGTTGCCAACACCCAGGGCGGGCATTTTTTTAGCGCAACCCTGGCGGAACACAACAAGAATGTGGTGAAGTACCGTCGGTTGCTGGCAGGTCTGCCGGCGGATCCACCGCCGCCACCGCCCAGCCCCAAGAAAAAAAACGGCAAGCAACACCGAGGCACAGCCCGATGACCGAAGAATTGAAGTCGAAGAAGGCGCTGATCCTGGAAACCGCCCGGGAGATCAAAGTACAGCAATGGACCCCGGCAGAGATCGACCAGTTGCGGCGGCGGCTCCTGGCGGAGCATGGCGAGGCCGGCAAAATGGGAATGGAATATATTGCGGACGTGCTGAAAGACGCCGGACAAAAAGTAACCATCAACCAGCAGGAAGAAGCCGAGGAACAGTACGAGGAAGAATTCGAGGATCTGCTGCACTTCAAAACGCTGGAAGATGCCGAGGTCAGCATCATGCGGCTGGATGAATTGATGCGCAAGTTTCGCTCGCAGGACGAACACGCCGCCGTGGAACGTGTATTGAACATTGCACGGCTCGGCAAGCGCCGCGCGGAGATGATCTCGCGCAACAACAAGGTGGAAGCTCACAAGCGCGCTGAAAAAGCAGAGATCGCCGGCTGGTTCCGCATCTGGCTGGAAACGCCGGATGCCTTCTTCGACTGGCTGGACGTTCGGAAGCAGTCGCCGGAATTTCGCGCCAAGTTTCCGCAGCTGGAGTCCGAAGAATGAATACGACGGGAACTGCGGCGCCAGGAAGCGGTGCGCTGGAATTGCCGCCCTTTTCTCTGGATGTGCAGGCGCTGGACCTCGGCGGCGGCGTGAAAGCGGTGGGACTCGAGCTGGTCGAAACCCAAAACCGCGAGCCGGTGCGAGGCAAGGATGCTGCAGAGATCTGGTCGGCGGTCTTCCCTGCCCTTGCGGGGAACGAATCGTACGTAGTGGATTTTTTCAGCCACATCGAGCGCGTTAGAGAGTTTTGCAAAACGCGGCAAATTGCGTTGCGCGATGCGGCGGAGCGCTGCGTTGTGCTGCCGCAGCCGAATCAAGAGCAGTTGCGGCAGATCTTTGGGCGTTTCGAAGGCGAGACATTCGGCATTCGGGCAGGCGCGGCGTCGCAATCCGCCGATGCCGCGCTCGAAGGCGACCTGTCAAAGCGCGGACTGGACGCGTACCAGCCGGTCTACGCCCGGTACACGTTTTGCGCCATTTGCGAGCCGGAAGACGGCTGGGTGACGCTGTTGAGCGAGTCGCTCTGGCCCAGCGAAGTCATCCGGCGGGTGCGGCCGGCGGTCCAGCCATTTGACATCTACATTGCGCGGCCCAATTGAATGCCTCCCTGGCCGCGACCCGCACGCATTGACCGGCATCCGAGTGGTTGCTAGATTGCTTCATTTGCAGGAGTGAGGACGGAACTGATTGATGCGACGTGTGAAAACATGCATGGTCCTGGCGACACTGATGGCTATTTCCTGCGGCTGCGGGGGCGGGAGAGTTGTGACCGCTCACACCGTGGTTGCGCAGAAGCCAGTCGCAATGGATGCCACGCGTGAAGAACTCCTCGAGGCATACAATCTGATCGCGCGCAGCACAAAAACGCTGAACGCCACGGTGGAGTTAAAGCCGACCGCGGGATCGAAGTATAGCGGTATCATCGACGAGTATCATGAGGTTAAGGCGTTTCTGCTGGCGGCGCGGCCGGCGGAAATTCGCGTGATCGGGCAAGCGCCGGTGATCGGAACCACGGTGTTCGACATGGCCAGCGACGGCGACACGTTTCGGGTTTCGATTCCGTCGAAGAAGAAATTCCTCGTTGGGCCAGTGGCCGTCGATCGCGCCAGCAGCAAGCCCATCGAGAATTTGCGGCCCCAGCACCTGCTGGATGCGCTGCTCTGGCCGGAAATCCGCAAGGAAGAAGCAGTGACCCTGCGAGAATTCAACGACGAGAGCGCCAGGTACTACATCCTGACCGTTCTGCGCGGCGGGTATCAGGTAGAAGTTCTTCGGGAAATCTGGTTTGACCGCTCGGAACTGCAGGTCGCCCGCATGCAGACTTTCGGGCCGAAAGGAGTTCTACTTTCGGATATTCGCCTGGCTGACTGGCTGCCTCTGGATAGCGCCTCAGGACAGAGTGCTCCGGCCACGCCATCAAATTTTGCACTCTCGTTTCCACGCGCCATTCGAATCGAAAGGCCGCACGACGACTACAAGCTCGATTTGCAGGTCACGAAAGTCAGCATGAACGAAGAAATTCCTGCCGAGCGATTCAAGCTCGAGCAACCGTTGGGATCGGAATTGGTGCCCGTTGGCGTAGCCACGGAGAACAAGCAGCCATGATGGGTGAGCTGATCGTCCGCAATCTGCTGCACCGCCCGCTGCGCACGCTGATTGGCGCCATGGGAATCGCCGTGGAGGTTGCGCTGGTCGTCCTGATCGTCGGGCTGACCAGCGGCCTGCTGACCGAAACGGCCAAGCGCATCGAAGGCATCGGGGCAGATATCATGCTGCAGCCGCCAAACGCGTCTTTCATTTTGACCTTTGGCAGCGCGCCGATGCCTATCAAGATCGGCGATAAGCTTGCCGAACTAAAATACGTCCAATTCGTGGCTCCAGTGCTCTTCCAGTTCAACACGTCGGGCGTGGAAATCGTTTATGGAATTGATAAAGAAAGCTTTCGAGCCGTCTCAGGCGGATTTGTGTTCCTTCAGGGGCACGACCTGGAAGGCCCGGACGACATTCTTGTGGACGATATCGCCGCGAAAACGAAAAAGATACGGCCGGGAGAGACCTACCGCATCTTCAATCACGATTGGCATGTTGCGGGAATCGTAGAGCACGGCAAGGGTTCTCGGCTTTTTGTTCCTCTGGCAACGCTCCAGGAATTGGTGGGAGCGCGGGACAAGGCCAGCGTCTTCTTTGTGAAGTGCACGCGGCCCGAGCACACTGAAGATGTAATGGAAGACATGCGCCACCTCCTTCCCGGCTACACTGTCCGGCCGCTCAAGGACTACCTCTCCTTGATGACCTCGACAAATATCCCGGGCCTGGAGTCCTTTATCAACGCCATGATCCTGCTGGCCATCTCCATCGGGCTGCTGGTCATTTTTCTCACCATGTACACAACCGTAATCGAGCGCACCAGGGACATCGGCGTTCTGAAATCGCTCGGAGCGAACCACTGGTTCGTCATCCGGGCGCTGCTCTCGGAATCCGCGGCGCTTTGCTTGCTCGGAATTGGTGCAGGCATCGGACTGAGCTATTTGGTGCGGGCCGGTTTTCTTTGGAAGTTCCCGACCCTGACCATTCTAATCACTTCGGGATGGATTCTTCGCGCGGCTGGCATCGCGCTCCTGGGGGCGCTGTTTGGCGCAAGCTATCCGGCTTGGCTGGCGAGCCGCAAAGATGCGGTTGAAGCGTTGTCGTACGACTAGGGCACCAGGAATCGGGCGCGGAACGCGCCGGGGACGTAGCGGACACGAAAGAGAGAGGAAAGGACCGCGAAGCTGACGGGATGGCTAGGCACGAATGCGAATCGCAGCTACAATACAAGAACCCGCCGAAGGGCTGATTTTCCAGGGAAAAAAGAGCGTGGAGCCGATACTCAGAACAGAAAACTTGTGGAAGCTCTACCGCGCGGGCAAGGTCGAAGTCCCGGCATTGCGTGGTGTGAATTTCGAGGTCACCAAATTGCGCCGCCACAAAATCGGCTTCGTCTTTCAGCGTTTCAATCTGCTCCCCACCCTGACGGCCAAGGGCAATATCGCCATTGCGCAGTTTATTCATGGCGACGGATTCGACCCGCACCGCTTCGATGTCGTAACGCAGATGCTCGGTCTGGCGGGACGTCTTCATCACAAGCCCTCGGAGCTTTCCGGCGGTGAGCAGCAGCGCGTGGCCATCGCGCGGGCGATCATCAATGAGCCGAAGATTCTCCTCGCCGATGAGCCCACAGGAAACCTGGATTCGAAAAACTCGGAAATCGTGCTGCAGATGCTGCGGCAACTGAATAAAGATCTGGGCCAGACCATCGTCATGATCACGCACAACCCGGAAGCAACCACCTATTTCGACCGCGTGGTTCACATGCGCGACGGAGTTATCGTCGACGGAGTGCCTGCGGATTGATATGGCGAGCCTTGGCCAAATTCTTTCGCGGACGTTTTTCTGGTCGTACGAGCGCGGCACATGGCAGTATGACGTCGCCGTCATTCTGATTTTGGTCTTCGTGCTTCTCATGCCGCGGAACTGGTTCCACGATAAACCGCAAAGTGGTGCGCCGGTCACGCCGGGACAGGTCCAATTGATTTCGAAAGAAGGAAACCGGCTGACGTATCGCGTCGATGCCCGCATCCTGGCCCCGCCGACTAGGCTTGCACTTCAGAACGACCTGCACACCGCCCTGCAGGAGGCTCTGCCCGAACTCCACAATGGGAATTTCTCGATCGCGAAAATCGAACCGCTGCGCGACGACCTGGGCACGGTGATTGCCTACCAAGTGGAAATTCACCATTAGAGGCCGCTCTGACTGGGGCAAGGCCCTGTTTCTGGGTACCCTCTTGGCGCGTTCGCGCATCTCTTTGTATATGTTAGGATTCCCAGGGTTTGCATGAGTCCCGCATCTGTACTGGATAGAGGCCGCGTTTGAGACGTTTACCTATTCTTTTCGCGCTGGTTAGCCTGTGCTGCGCCACAGGCGGGCTTCGAACGTTCGCTGCACAGTCAACCGCAAATTGGACCATCGAAGGCGTCTTGGCCATGATGGACAAGTCCGCGCAGGACTTTCACACCCTTACCGCCGACATTGAACACATCAAGTACACGGCAGTAGTAAAAGATACGTCCACGGAAACGGGCCACATTTTCGTACGGCGCGATGAAAAAATGCGCATCGAAATCGCGAAGCCCGATTTGCGCACGATTCTGCGGACCGGCGATTCTCTCTTCGTCTACAACCCGAAGATCAACCGCGTGGAAGAATTCGACCTCGGCAAGAACCGTTCGATGGTGGATCAATACGTTCTCCTGGGCTTCGGAACAAAGAGCGACAACATCAAGAAGAGCTATCTTGTTTCGGTCATTGGCGAAGAAGAACTCGATCACAAGAAAACGGTCATGCTGGAGTTGACGCCCAAATCAGACCAGATCCGCAATCAGATCATCAAGATTCAAATGTGGGTTGATGAGGCTTCCTGGCTGCCGATTCAGCAGAAGTTTTTTGAGGCTGGCTCGGGCGACTACTTTTTGTTCCATTACCTCAACGCCATGAAAAACCTGAAAATCGGCGACGGAAAATTCAAGCAAGATTGGCCGAAGAGCGTCAGCCGCGTGAAACCCCACGCCTAGTTTCCTCCGCTTCGGATCCCCTGTTCTCACATTCTTTGCTGGAAAGCTCGGTTACTCGCCGGCGGCGCGCTCCTGCGCCAGTAATTGTTCCTTGCGCGAAAGTCCCCAGCGATAACCTGCAAGCGTACCGTCCTCGCGAATGACGCGATGGCACGGTACCACGATCGATACGGGGTTCGTAGCGCAAGCTCTCGCAACGGCCCGAACAGCCTTAGGCTGGCCGAGAGAACGCGCGACTTGCGAGTACGTGCGCGTCCGGCCGCGCGGAATCCGCTGCAGTTCCTGCCATACGCGCCGCTGAAACGCTGTCGCCTGCAGGTCAAGCGGAAGTTCCAATCGAGGCTGTTTGCCTTCGATGCGCTGCACGATCTCCCGCACCCAGCGCTGGAACGAATCCGTGGCGGGCGCAATTTCCGCGCGCGGATATTCTTCACGAAGCTCGGCGATCATCGTGTTCTCCGCGTCGCCGAGATAAACGGCCGAGACGCCGCGCTCCGTCGCTGCAACCAGAACTCTCCCTACCGGAGATTTTGCAATTGTGTATCCGATTTTCATACCCTGTCCTCCCTTTCGATAAGTCGCCGGCGTCATGCCAAGCTGTGCGTTGCTGCGCTCATAGACGCGGCTGGATGATCCATACCCCGTTTCGTACAGCGCATCGGCAATGCTCTTGCCCGCGCGGAGCATCGCCTTGAATCGCTTGATGCGCAGCGCTTCGGCAAGCTCACGCGGCTTTAGTCCCGTCACCTGCAAGAACGCTCGCCGTAGTGTGGCTTGCGTGGTCCCGAGCGTCCTGGCCAGAGCCCCCAAACGCATGTTCTCTTCAGAAGACTCGGCGAGATGACCGGCGGCGCGTTGCACCAGCGCAACCGGACCTGCAATTTCATTTGGGCGGCAGCGCAGGCAAGGCCGGTAGCCTTGCTTCTCCGCTTCTTCTCGAGTGCGGAAGAAAGTGACGTTCCGCCGCAATGGCCGGCGCGCCGGGCACGAAGGACGGCAATAGATGCGCGTGGAGCGCACCGCGAGCACGAAGCTCCCATCGGCTCGGGAATCGCGTGCCAGCGTGGCCTGCCAGTACCGCGCGGCCGCGTGCGCCGAGATATTCTGCGCGAATTTGGTTTGTGTGTGGCTCATGTTCAACACGCTAAAAGTAGCGCAAGCGGAAAGGCAAATCTATCCGGAAAGATTCGGCAAAGTGAGGAAGGCAGGGCCGGCGAAAAGACCGGACGATCAGGCTTCGCCGGGCGTTGGAACCGAAGCTGTGACTTGCGCCGGCGTTCGGTGCGGCGCGGTGATCACCAGAATGACCGCGGTGAGGATGACCGCGGCAGCAATGACGGTGCGCAGCGTAATGGTCTCGCCGGCCATGAGCCAGCCCAGGAACAGCGCCACGACAGGATTCACAAACGCATACGTTCCCACGCGCGCCGCGGTGCTCTTGTGAAGAATGTAGATGTACGCGCTAAAGCCGATGCCCGACCCGAATACGATGAGATACCCGAGCGCAAGCCAGGAGCGAAGAGAAATCGCGCCCAGATGCAGCTCACGGAATTCTCCAGCAAACAGCCCGGCGATCAGTAGAATCACGCCACCCGCGAAGCTTTGCATCGCCACGCCCAGCATCGGCGAACTGGGCATCCCGCCGTGTTTCGAATAGAGCGAACCACAGGCCCAGGCCAGGGAAGCGGCCACCAACACCACAGCGCCCCGTGGATCGACGCGCTCTGAACCTCCCAGGTGCGACGGCCCGACCAGTAGTGCGAGCCCCGCAAATCCCATCAGCAGCCCCAGAGCCACCCTGGGAACGGGCTTTACGCCTCCAGGGCGGAGCCAGTCCACGAGCACCAGCCAAAGCGATACCGAGGCCACCAGGAGCGCCGCGATACCGGAAGGCACAGTCTGTTCTGCCCAGCTGAGGCCGCCATTGCCGGCGAATAGCAGCAGTGCCCCGGCCACAACCGCTGTGCGCCAGTTAGCGGCGGTGGGCCTGATCCCGGTCTTCCCGCGCAGAACTGGGTAGAGCAACAGGCCCACGGTAAGGTGGCGAACCCCCGCCAGGATCAGTGGGGGAAACGATTCAACTCCAATGCGGATCGCCAAGTAGGTAGAGCCCCAGACGACATAGACAGCAGCAAATGCCACCAGAACCAGAGTTGTCGTGCGAGGAGGAGTGTGCGGCAGGGGCGCGGGAGCTCCCACCATGCGTTGCGTATCGAGTGCCGACGTGGACATAATTTGTTTTCCTGACCTGCCCTCCTATGAATAGCTGCGAAAAGCAGAGGTGTCGAGCACCATATTGGTAGAGCCTTTTCCGAAGCCATCCACAGAATGTTGTGGGTGGGTTCCGGTACCATTACTAAGTGTTTGAGGTTAGGACACTTCCGGCGTTTTCCACAGGTTGACGCTGGCCTCTACTAGTGCCATCTTAGCGCTCCACACAGCTCAAGTGTGGACGGGGAAATTCCAGAAAGTCAGATCGGCAGTTCAGTTTGTTGGGCCGTAGCCAGCGACAGTGAAGTGGCGTCTCTGAGGGCTAGATGAGCGCGACGCAGCGCGTAACACCATTTGAATCAAGGCCAGCCGAACCTGCCCCGGAAGCTCGCGGAGTTGCGGCGGGACCGCAACCGTTCCCTAATGCGCCGCGGGTCCCTGCGCTCCGTCTGGTACCGCTTTTGCGCCCTTCGCAGCCTCGGCGATTCGTCCGCGTGCCAACGCACGCCGTGGGCGTCTATCCAGAACATCGGGAATACCCCCGTGCCACTCTGAACCTCCCCCTGCGTCTTCGCGGTGTCGGCGGGGTGCCTGAGGAATCTCCAATTACCCTGGTCACTCGCGACATCAGCTCCACGGGCGTCTATTTTCTTTGCCCCAGGCAGCTGACGGTTGGCGCCTCAATCGAGCTTGAAATCGTGCTGGTAAGCAGGCCCCTGGGCCTCGGGAACGTCGTCATGGCAACGATGGCTCATGTGTGCAGAACGGAGGCCGCTGCCATGCCCGGTTGGTACGGCATCGCCGCAGCCTTCGATGATGTCCAGTTTGACCGCGACGACGGCATTCCTTCCCGTTTTCTCAAACCGTAAATCTCGCGCAACGACTCAATTCCGAACGAACTCCCGAAGCTGCTCCCGCCATCCGTCTCAGGCCCCACAGAATTCGACCTTTACAAAGTTTCTGCTACTCTGTGGAACCATGCCCGCGAAACGAAAGCGCAGCATTGAAGGGGTTCTCTTCGACTGGGATGGCACACTCATCAATTCCTACGACGCCGACACATCCGCGTACCTGGCAATGTTCAAGGAGATGGGCATCGCGTGGGGACTTGAGGAGCTCGAGAAAAACTACTCGCCGAACTGGTATGAGGTTTATCGCGCTGCGAGGTTGCCGCGGAAGCGCTGGCAAGATGCGGACCGCGCGTGGCGTGCGCACTATGCCAAGCACCGGCCGAAGCTGATCGCGGGTGCGCGCCGGGTCCTGGCGAGATTAGGTGACGATCATCACCTCGGCCTGGTCACCAGCGGCGATCGCGACCGCGTCATCCGTCAATTGCGCGAGTTTCGTTTGACAACGCTATTCGTGGCGCGCGTTTGCAGCGGGGATACCCTGCGCAAGAAACCGCATCCGGAGCCGCTCCGCCTGGCTCTGCGGCAGATGGAGCTGGATCCCTCCGCGTGCGTGTATGTAGGCGACGCGCCACAGGATGTGGAGATGGCGCGGCGCGCCGGTGTGCGTGCGATTGGTGTGCTCGGCCCCTTCCCCACGGAAAAGCGTCTGCGCGCGGCCCGGCCGGAATTTCTGATCGGCTCGATCGAGGAATTGCCGGACGTGCTGAAGAGATTACTCCGCTGATGTACCGCGTTTCTTGGCGACCGCTCTTATGGTTTCGGGGAAGTTGTAGGAGTCGACGGCGGTGGCGCTTGCGGAGCGCTAGGAATGGGTTTGAAGTCCGTCCACTTGATAACCAGGCGAACGGGAATCTCCAGCCCTTTCAAATTTAGGGTGTCATCCGAGCGCGAGTAGCTCGGGAACCAGTATTTTCCGTCCACATTTTCGCGATAAGTTTCGAACAGACTGAAGGGCAGGTCCGCGATGGTGTGCACGTCGCCCTGATCGGTGACCCACTTCCCGTACGTTTTTACAACTTCCAAATATTTTGCATCCACCCACACGATGCCGTCGAAATACGCTTTGACGCGTTCGACCATTCTCGGCTTGGCCTGAAAGATGTAGCATTCGATTTCATCTACCTGCTCCTTGCCCAGGTATTTCAGGTCGTATTTCGCAAGCTGGCTGGAAGTGAGCGGAAACGCGGGGATGCGCTGCAGGCCTTCGAGATCTTCCGACCGGAGAAAGAGATGCTGGAGGGTGGAACGAGGTTTTTCGACTACCTTTTCGAATAGCTTTCCATCCACATCCCGGCCCGGTTGAGTCACCAGCACGAATTCCCCCGCAGGCTGCCCGTCCGCGCCGAACTCCTGGATTCGAATCGTCTTTCGGTAGGTATAGTGCGTGCGCGAGAGGATGTACTCGTCTTCTTTTTGGGAGAACCGTTTGACGATTTCGGCCTCGGGAAGCGACGGCGGCGCCTCCGGCTCTGATTCATTTCCGATGCGCGTAACGTGATGCTCCGGCGGCGCAGCGATCGGCCCCTGCGCAGCGTCCTGCGCGTGCAGCGGCGATCCCTGAATAGCGGCCAGCATAAGTAAGACAAGGGTGGGCAATACGAATGAGCTGTGTTTGTACCACTGCAATTGTCTGGCCTGGCTCATAGGAAATTGGATGCGTGCAATTCGTCTTTGGGCAGCCTCGCACGCCCTGCCGATTCAAGAGTCTAGCGCACTCCGAGCACGCGGCCCTAGTTGGACGAACCGGATTGAGCGGCCGAGGAAGAATTCTTGGCTCTCTGCTACAATTTTGACGATTCGTGGGCGACACAAAACAAGCCAAGCGTTACCTCGTCTCGGGAATGGTCCAGGGCGTGGGCTTCCGCTATTTCACGCAAGACGCCGCGGAAAAACTGCAAGTGAGTGGCTTCGTTAGAAATCTGCGGGACGGCCGCGTTGAGGTGTTCGCCATGGGTACGCCGCAGCAGCACGCGGAATTTCGGGCCATGCTGGAACGCGGACCACGTCTCTCCAGCATTAGCGAAGTTAAGGAAGAGACCGCGACTCGGGATCCGCAATATGAGGGCGGATTCGTCATCAATCCCAGCGCTTGAACCAGACGAGTAAGAGGAAATAGAGAGAAGGGGAGACGTCCGAATGAACGATTTGAAGAAGCTGATCCGCGAAGTGCCGGATTACCCGAAGCCGGGGATTCTTTTTTATGACCTGACCACTCTGCTGAAAGACAAGCTTGGCTTTCACATGCTGATTGACCGGCTCTGCGAGCACTACGTCGGTCGCACCATTGACGTGGTCGCAGGGATCGAAGCGCGCGGCTTCATTTTTGCTCCCGCTCTGGCGTACCGGCTCAACGCAGGTTTCGTTCCCGTTCGAAAACCCAAGAAGCTCCCTGCCAAAACCACAAGCGTCTCCTATGCCCTCGAATACGGCACGGACTCGCTCGAAATCCACGAAGACGCCATCAAGCCCGGCCAGCGTGTCATCATTTGCGATGACCTGCTCGCCACCGGTGGCACCGCCGCCGCGACCGCCAAACTCATTCAGCAACTGGGCGGCACGGTCGAAGGCGCCGCCTTCGCCGTCGAACTCACTTTCCTCAACGGCCGCAGCAAACTGAACGGCCTCGATGTCTTCTCGCTGATCCAGTACGACAAATAGGAAAGAGCAACCGCCAATTTTGGGTCCACACGGGAAAGAACTCACTTCCCTCGTGCGCGCGCGTTCCGTTGGCGAATAGCTTCAAAGAGCACGACGCCGGCGGCGACCGAAACGTTGAGCGATTTTACCGGGCCAGTAGTCGGCAGCGAAACAACGAAATCGCACCGCTTGCGCGTCAGCTCATGCAGGCCTTGGCCTTCGCTGCCCAGCACAATCCCCACCGGCGAAGTGTAGTCCACTTCGGTGTAATTCTTGTCCCCTTGCTCATCAAGTCCCACGAGCCAATAGCCCGCTTCCTTCAACTCCTCCATCGTCCGCACGAGATTCGTCACCTTCGCGACTGGCAGATGCGCCAGCGCTCCTGCGGAAGCTCGCGCGACGGTATCAGTGAGTCCTGCGGCGCGCCGTTCCGGAATCACCACGCCATGCGCGCCCGCAGCCAGCGCCGTTCGAATGATCGCACCCAAATTGTGCGGGTCCTCGACTCCATCCAAAAGAACGATCAGCCCCAACTGGCCGTGGCCAGCATTGGCATTTGCCAGTATGTCTTCCAGACTCGCCGCCGCGCGCGCCGCCGCCAGCGCCACCACTCCCTGGTGATCTTTCGAATTGGCCAGCCGGTCGATCTGCCCGCGGTCTTCGAAGCGCACTGGAACGCCCTGCTTGCGCGCCAGCTGCACGATTTCTTCGACTCGCGTGTCCTGCCTCCCTTTCGCGATCGCGATGCGATCGATCGGGCGCCGCGCTTCCAGCGCTTCCTTAACAGCGTGTATGCTAGTCAGCTTGTCCATGAAGTAGAGAGTTTACAGTTGCCAGTCCACAGTTGAAAGCACGGGCAGTTGGTAGGACAGGCATTCCTGCCTGTCCCCACGATGCCCCTGCATGCCCTGCACGTCCGCCGCGATGGCTAATCCAATGTCGAGCAAAACTCGACAATTCTCGCGCGAGCGGATTTTACCGGCAGAGCGAAGGAAAGCGCGGCAGCTTCATCCAGCAGCAGAATCACCCGGTCGAGTTCGCCTTCCCCCGCCCGCCCCGCCAGCGCCAGCCGAATCGGGTGAAACAGCTCGCGTCCGCGCAATTCCATGCCGTCTTTCAATGCCGTTACAATCTCCTTGAATCTTTCCGATGTCAGCACCGCTCCATCCAGAAGCAGCAGCGCCACTTGCCGTAGCACGTCCCTCGCCGCATAACGCGAGAGCACCACGTGGCTTTCTACCCTGGAGATGACTTCGCGCGCGTCGTACTGAAATACCAGGCCCATCAGATCAGCCAGTGCAGCACGGTCAGCGGCATGCCCTCCAAGCATCGAAGCAGCCCGTTCGCACCAGGCCTGTTGCTCAAGCGAAGGCTCTGCACCGAGCCAGCCGCGCTCGCGGAGGATGGCGAGAACGTCCGCGGCAGTAAAGGGGTTCGCAGCGGCAACAGGAGCGTCAGAAGGATCGGCAGGAAGCATCAAAGGGATTGTAGCCCAGGGCCCAGCTTTATCCTGAGCGCAAGCGAAGAAATGCTGCGCCCCTACAAGCACGCACCGGCAATTCAGCGAGAAGTGAGTGTAGCAACCACATGCGCCGCGATGGCTTCCCCGCGGCCGATCGCGTCTACGCCTTCGTTGGTCTTGGCTTTCAGATGAATCTTTTCGGCGCCGACGCCCAGCGCTTTTGCCAGCGCCTCACGCATCTTCGGGAAATGCGGGCCGAGTTTCGGCTTTTCCGTAATGACCACAGCATCGACGTGCTCGATGACGAAATGCTTCTCATCCAGCAGCTTTCTTGCATGTTCCAGAAAGAGCATGCTGTTCGCGCCCTTCCACTTTGGATCGGTGTCCGGAAAATGCGTTCCGATATCGCCGAGCCCCGCCGCGCCCAGCAGTGCATCGCAAAGTGCATGCGCCAGCACATCGCCATCCGAGTGTCCTACGGGTCCCTTGTCAAAAGGCAGCTCAATCCCGCCGACGATGAGTTTGCGGCCCTCCGCCAGCCGATGCAGGTCATAACCGATTCCGCAGCGCGTGCTCATGCCTTCTGGCGCTCGCGTTCCAGATAGAAGCGCGCCAATTCCATATCCGCCGGCTTGGTGATTTTCATATTCCGCTCGGAGCCGAGCACCACATGCACATCGTGCCCCATGCGCTCTACGAGTCCTGCCTCATCCGAGGCATTCACACCGTCGGCCTCGGCGCGCGCAAAAGCCTCTTTCAGAAGTTTCGTCGAAAACGCCTGCGGCGTCTGCGCCAGCACCACCCGCTCGCGCGGCACCGTGCCCGTAATCAACGCCACGTCCTCCGGCAAGCTGGCGCGTTTCACTTCCTTGACCGTGTCCATCGCCGGGATGCCCAGAATCGCAGCCTCGCACCGCCGCGCTTCTTCGATCACACGCGTGATCTGCTCCGGCGTCACGAACGGCCGTACGGCGTCATGCACCAGCACGATTTCCGTGCCGTTCGCCACCTCGCGCAGCGCCGCAGCCACCGAATCCTGCCGCGAGTCGCCGCCCTTCACCACGCGCACCGCCTGCTTGAATTTTTCCCGCTTGATCCGTTCCTCGAGCCGCGCCACTTCATCCGCCCGCGTCGCCACAATGATGTCTGTAACCTGCGGGCAAGCCGCGATCCGCCGCAGGCTGAGGATCACGATCGGTGTTCCGTCCAGCTCCAGAAACTGCTTGGGCGTTTCCGCGCCCATGCGCGTTCCCAGGCCGGCCGCGGGAAGAATGGCAGCGATTCGGCTCATGTTTGGAGCGATTCCGCCCAGACGCTTCAAGGTGCGGACTCGCAAACTTCAGAGTGTACCTCAAGCAGGGGCGTGGCGTGAAATCGGTAGCCGTGACACACCCTCTCGAGCCGCCAGCCTCCGCTTCAACACGTAACTTACTCTACCGAATGAGCGGGGGTACTTCCACGCGTGCTATTAACTAACCTGCATCGGGCTCAGGAAAGATGGGGCGAGCCTGGCGGTCCGGCGTGCCCTGCTCCGGAAGACGCGCGGACGTTTCCGCCCGGCTCGTTGCATCGGAACACGCACCACCATTGCCATCACCCCGCCCTGCCGCGGCAGCTTGCCGCAACGCAGGAGCCGCTTGTTCCGCTCGTTCTTCCAGCCGGCCAAAGATCATCTTGCCTGCCGTGGTCTGATGAACGGAGGTCACAATGACGTCGACACACTTGTTGATCATCCGGCGCGCGCCATCCACTACCACCATCGTGCCGTCATCCAGATAGGCCACGCCCTGGTTCGGTTCTTTGCCTTCACGAAGAATCAAGACCCGCATGGGCTCGCCGGGAAGCACGACAGGCTTCAGCGCATGCGCCAGTTGGTTGACGTTCAGCACCGAGAACCCTTGCACCGTGGCCACTTTGTTCAGGTTGAAGTCGTTGGTAACAATCTTTGCGCCCATGTGCCGCGCCAGCTCGACCAGTTTGTGATCCACGTCCCCAGCCTGCGGAAAATCCTCTTCCAGAATCCGCACCTCCACATGCGGCATCTTCTGAATCCTTTGCAGCACCTCGAGCCCGCGCCGTCCGCGCTGCCGCTTCAACGGGTCCGAAGAATCGGCAACCATCTGCAGCTCGTGCAGCACGAACTGTGGCACTCCCAGAACACCTTCCAGGAACTGCGCATCGCATATATCAGCGATTCGCCCGTCGATCAATACGCTGGTGTCCAGCAGCTTTACGGATTCCGCGCGAGCGGACTTCTTGCCGGAGAATCCGTCTAAAGCGTCAGCATGCAGTTCCCCGCCCCGCTGTGAGCCGAGCACAAGTCCGAGATAACAAAAAGCGAAGAGTGCGGCGAACTCGAGGAAGGACTTGGTGGGCTCGGACTCTTCCGTGCGGGAGATGACCAGGGTCACAAGGAAGGCCGCAAATACGCCAAGGACCGCGCCAAACGCCCCGCCTAGAAGCCCGCTCAACGCCTCCCGGCGCAGCCGCAACTCCGCCAACAGGACTGCCAGCGCAATCAAGAATCCCACGCTGGCGGCAGGCAATCCACGGAGGCCGAACGGCCCCAAGGATTGATCCGGCTCATACGACCTCACAGTTTCGAGCTTTCACTGCAAAATCAGTACAGCCAGCCCGCAGGAGCGGAGGGGAAAGGCCCGATGCGGGATGTGGAACGCCGCTTCGCGTTACCGTGGTCTATATACTCTCTCAATAGTACGGAGTCAAGCAGCTATCAAATCGGAAGCGGTGAAGATGCTGATGCGGCGGATAAATTTTTCCAATTATCTGACGTACAGCCTCGGCACGCGCTGGCTCACGGCGCATAGCAGGTCCGAGGTGACCGTCCCGACGCTGCGCGCCACGCGATTCGCCGGCAGCACTTGCGTGCCGTCCGTCCCATGGATCGTGGCCACATCGCCGATTTCGGCGCCCTCCACGTCCGTGACGTCAATCATGGTCACGTCCATGGAGATGATCCCGACGATCGGCGCGAGCTTCCCGCGCACCAGAACGCTGCCGCGATTTCCCAGCGAGCGGTGGATTCCGTCTCCGTACCCTGCGGCCAGCACGCCGATGCGCGACGGCCGCTTCGCCACAAACGTCGCGTTGTAGCCGACTCCCCCGCCCGCAGGCACGCTGCGAAGGCTGATAATCTGCGACCGCAGGCTCATTACCGGCCTCAGCGGCAACCGCGCCTCGGCTTCCTCGCGCTTTTCCATGGGATCGTAGCCCGGATGGTAGCCGTAAAGAATCGCGCCGGGCCGCACCATGTCCGCCCAGGTTTCCGGCCGTGTCACGATCGCTGCGCTGTTTGCCAGGTGCACAAGGCCCGGATCGATTCCCATGGCGCGCAGGCGCTCGAGCGCGGCGTAAAAACGCTCTTCTTGTTCGCGTGTCTGCTGGCCAACAGCCGTATCCGTGAAAACTTCCGAGGAAGCAAAGTGCGAAAATATGCCGGTAAGCTGCAGATGCTTGCACTTCCCCAGTTGCCGCGCGAAGCACTCCACGTCGCCGGACGCGATGCCCAGCCGGTTCATTCCTGTATCGATCTTCAAATGGAAGGGTGCAGGCCTCTTGCCGCCGCGGCGTGCCGCCGCCCGATTGAGTGGCTCCAATTGTTCGCAGCGATGGATCACCGCCGTGAGGTCGTGCTCCACCAGCCGGGATTCTTCTCCCGGCACGAAACTCGTGAGCACCAGGATCGGCTTTCGGACTAACGCCAAACCAGTCCGAGCCGGCTTTCTCCAGCGCCTTTGCCACTTGCGGCCCGCCGTGGCCGTAGCCATTGCCTTTGACGACGGAGAGAATCTTGCGTGGCGATTTGCGCTTTTCTTGCGGCGGGTTTACGTACTCGCGAATCGCTTCGAGGTTGTGCGCCAGCGCGCCTAGCGAAACTTCCGCCCACACCGGACGTCGCACTTCTTTGCGGGGACTCTTCTCTGTGCCTGCCATGGGCCTTCCGAATAAAATAGTTTACGCCATTCGCGCGGTCTCGGCCCGCCGACAGCCGCACGTCCTGCCGCGTGAACGACAACCCCCTCCTCCACTGCAACCCAAAGGCCCTTCCCATCCTCTTAAGGGAACACTCTACCGCAGCTAAGAAAGGGAACATTTTATACGAGGCTGGACACACCGAAACTTTTCTCGCTGTTCTTGCTTGACAAACTGCTCTTTCCCTGGTAGTCTAAGTGTTAGCTATATCTGTCGTTAATCCCATAGCCTCGGTCCAGCGTCCATCCCCCACTGCAAACAGACAAGACAGTTGCACAATTTTTGTGCAACGCAACCCCTTTAGAATCAACACTTCTATAGGTTCTATAAGTGTTCATTCTAAACAACTTAAAACCCTTTAGAATGAACACTTATGAGAAAAAGCGGGAAAAAGCCCCATTTTGCACAATTATGGTGCAATGTAAGTCCTTTTAGAATCAACACTTGCAAAAGTGTATCAAAACAAAGGACTTTAACTACCTTTAGAATGAACACTTATGAAAAACAGGGGGGAGGGGGGCATGGTTAACTAGACGCCCGCGCCGAGATTGCCACTCCGAGCTCCGGTTGAGTTCGACCTTTTGCCCCCGCCACTTCGACGAAAGGCATTCTCCAAGCTGCAAGCTTGGCCGCGCAAACTGTGGGCGAACTGCCGCGCTGTGGCAGCAACTACTCGTCGGGGGCAAATTGCGAGAAGGCGTC
>WNFI01037273.1_pt2 | contig 23199 bp, 24 predicted proteins | sample 5400471 | NCBI WGS metagenome assembly WNFI01 (sample SAMN13153348, study PRJNA577476) | soil metagenome | isolation source: 100 cm saprolite on Douglas fir-dominated hillslope | place: USA:California | collected 2013-09-17
AGCACGCACCTTACTGACCACGTCCCGAATCTCTTCAGGCTTACTGAGGTCGGCCACAAACGGCTCTGCGCGGAAGCCCTTTGCGGTCAGCTCCTTGGCCCCTGCGGCTACACGCTCGGCATTCCGTCCGATCAAGGCTAGTGAAAAGCCATTGGAACCGAACTGTTCTGCAACAGCGGTCGAGATGCCTGGCCCGAAGCCACCGATAATGATAGTTTTTCTGTTGCCGTTAGTATGAGATGAATCCATATTTGTCTTCCTTTCACTTTGCGCCGAGCATCTTACTCGACGGGTTTTGCCATCTGGCCATGACAAGAATATATCCAATTATGGACAACGTTGTCAATAATAGTAGAGTTCTGCTAGACCCATAGTCTTCGAACGAAGGGTGAGCGAAAATCGCTTAATTGGAAGACGGCTAGGAAAGGGACAGCACATGTGGTGAACAAAACGAGGTGCTCATCTGCTTTGCTGCGACAAAAATATTTCATCCACGTCCGCTTGATTCATTATGCCGCCGGCGCTTAGCTTATTGGAGAAGTTCTGATCGGCGGAGTTGCCGCTGAAACCGCGCGCGGTGATGGTGTAGTTGCTGGCGCTGATCTGAACGACCTGCAGGTTCGGTGCGAGCCGCAGGATCTCGGGGATACTGGTGGCGCCCGAGCGGATGACGTCTTCGTGGGTGATGACGTAAATGGCGGCGGGCGCCGTGCTTAAAGGTGCAGCGGTCTTTGAGACCGATGTGACCTCGATGTTCATGAGCTCTTCGACGCTGAGCGACTTGAGCGCGCTGGTGATGCTTTCTGCGGCAATGGCCGGCGTGGCCAAGAGCCACGAAAGGAGTACGGCCGCAGTCACGCGCAGTGTGCGACGTTGCGGATCGGCGTGGCGGCTGATGGGCGGTGTTCCTTGGGTCACGGTCCTTTCCCTGGGTCCGTAGGGTTATCGGCAGAGGGTCACAATTCCTAAGCGCGAAGTATTCGCGAGAACCCGCGTTGAGAGATCGTTTCCGGCCTCTGCCGGCAGCAATATCGGCGGCAATTTTGGCGATAGGCGGATGATTTCGCTGCACCGAGGAAAAATCTAAACTGCCGAGGGGGTCGCACGATGATTCGGGTAAGGGTCGGGATGGCCCGACCGCGAGGCATTGGCGCGTGTGTCGGCATGCAACCCTGCGAAACAAATTCGAATGAGCGGACACTTCGCGGATGTCCAAGTGGGCGGCACTAATCGCTCTCTCGGCGGCGGCGAGCACGTCATCCCTTGTGTCGACCGCCGACCTCTCGGGGCCACGGATCAGCCCATGTGACGTGGCCCCTTTTTTTTCCTGAGGTGCTACGTACGAGACGGCAGCGCGATGACGTAGAACTGGACGCCCGGTGCGGTAAACGGTATTTCTGGGCGTATAGGAGGAAGGCCGCCGACCCGAAGGCCGTGACAGCCGCTTTGGGCTGGCGCGGGCGTTGCTGAGTGCGGTGTCAAGAGTCAACAATGGCTTGCCCCGAGAACTAATAGCAATCGTGTATGGGTGGCAGATATGGGGCAGAAATGACCATTGCGAATGAATTAAATGATGGAGCAGAGGGGATAACACAACCGCCGGGGCGCATGGACGTTTCTGAGCGGACGGATGGCGATGCATGGCGGCCGTTTGCGGATCTGGAGGCGGATCTTAAGATTCTGTCGGGGGTGGGGCGACGGCGGTCGCTCGAGCGCCTCGGAGGGCGTGACTTCGCGTCGAATGATTATTTGGGGCTGGCGCAGTCGATGGAGTTGCGCGAGGCGGCGGCTGATGCGGTAAACCGTCAGGTGCCGGTGGGCGCCGGGGGATCGCGGCTGCTCCGGGGCAATCATGTGGAGCATGAGGCGTTGGAGGAGGCGGCGGCGGCGTATTTCGGAGCGGAGTCGGCGTTGTATTTTGGGAGTGGATTTGCGGCGAACACGACCTTGTTCGCGACGGCGCCGCAGCGCGGGGACCTCGTGGTGTACGACGAGTGGATACACGCGAGTGTGCATGATGGACTGGCTCGCACTCGCGCGGAAAAAGCAGCGGCGCGCCACAATGATGTGCAGGCGATGGACGATGTGATCGTCGCGTGGCGGGCGGGCGGCGGCATGGGCCGGGTGTGGATTGCCGTGGAGAGTTTGTACAGCATGGATGGCGATGGAGCGGATCTTGCGGCGCTGGACTCGCTCTCGAACCGGCGGGAGGCGGTGCTGGTCATCGATGAGGCGCATGCGACGGGAGTGTTGGGGCCGGGTGGCCGGGGTCGCGGAGCGTTCTTGGAGGGGCGTGAAAACGTGGTGGCGGTGCATACCTGTGGGAAGGCGCTGGGCACGGCGGGGGCGCTCTTGTGTGGTCCGCGGGTGCTCAAGGAGTTTTTGGTGAATCGTGGACGTGCGTTCATCTTTTCGACGGCGCCGTCGCCGTTGGTGGCGGCGGTGACGCGCGCGGCGATCTCACTATGCGAGCGCAGCGATGCGCGACGGGAGGCGCTGCGGCGTCGGGTGGAGTGCGCGAGGCAAGCTTTGTCGCGGTACTGCGGCTTGACGGGGAGCGGGTCGCATGTGGTACCCATCGTGGTGGGCGAGGATGGGGCGGCGGTGGAATTGGCGGCGAGATTGCGCGCGGGGGGGTTTGACGTGAGGGCGATACGGCCGCCGACGGTACCGGTGGGGACGGCGCGATTGCGGGTTGCGTTGACCCTCAATGTCACGGAATCGGCGGTGGAGAGTTTGTTCGAGGCACTGGGGATGGAGATGGCGGGAAGAGGGTGAAGATAGTGGGTATGGGCGGACGGTATATCGAATACGGTGGGTGCTTAAAACGAAAGAGTATTTGCCTCTGGGTCTCGCGCCAGTACACTGCCGCGCAGGGTGCCTGCGGGCCGCTGACAATCCCCCTGGATTGCTCCCTCGGTCCAATACATTTGTTCGCGGCCTGCGGGTACCCACCTAATAAAAAGAGTGCCGCCGAGCCGAGGGCCAGCGGCGTAAGCGAGAGTTTGTTGTCTCTTGCCGGCCGCGGTATGACTTTTGTGCAATATCTGAAGTAAGCCGATCCCTACCATCGGGCCTATCTACGGCGATTCGGGATCGGCATGAATGAGATTTTCGAGCACTGCCGTCGGCTGTGCGATTGCGTCTTCGACATCGGCGTCTCGGCCTCGCCGTACATATGCTGCCAAAAGTGTACTTTTGGTGACGCAGTGCAGAATGGAAATCGAGTAAAACGCGAGCATGATGGCACCCCTCGGATCGGGATGGCTGAGGATGCACAACTGGCACCGACAGTTTCTTGGGCGAACTCAGATGCCGCCAGAGGTGAGCGCGCTCGCGATCAGCGAGTTCTTCACGCTGAGCGGAGCCGAGTTGCAGGCGGTCCTGTCCCGATATGGCGTGGACATGCGGCTCGGTGCCGCATTACAAATTGGCTTTCTGAAGATGTGTGGCCGGCCACTCGACAAGCCGCAGCGCGTGCCGGCGGCTGTTCTCGAGCATCTGTGCGTCCAGGTCGGAGGATCGCCACCTGACCTCGCCACATTGCGCGCATTCTACTCCAATGCGCCACGCGTTCTGTATCGACACCAACAGAGCGCGCTCGACGTGCTGGGTCTCATTCGATTCGACGCGACGTCTGACTCGCCTCGTGTTCTCGAAGCGCTCTGTGACAAGGTGCGCGCAGGCATCGATGCCGACAAGCTCCTGGCTGAGACGCGAATCATTCTCTACGAACGTCGCTACGTGCTGCCGGCAGCACGAGCCGTGGGAGAACTCGCAAAACTCGCGCGCGAGACAATCGAGCGGGATATCGGTGGCGCGATCGAGCGGGCGATTTCCCCTGCGACGCGGGCGCGCTGGGTCGAACACCTTTTCGAGTCGCGCGCGGATGGCATGACGCGCCTCGAGTTTCTGCAGGAGCCGCCGGGTTCACTCGGCCCGAACAGCATCACGCGCGAGAGCGACAAGGTCCGCACGTTGCTCGAGATGAACATCGCTGACATGCCCGACCTGCCGGGAACTGAGCGGTATTGGCAGATGTATGCGGCAAAGATGCGCAACCAGCGGCGATCGCGATTTGCGCAGCGCAAGGAGCCGCGCCGGAGTATCGAGCTGGTGAGTTTCTTGCGCCACTCACTCGCCGATCACACCGATACGCTGATCCGGATGGTCGACCGGCGCGTATCGCAGCTATGGGGCCGCGCGAGCAAACAGGCCAAGGCAGATCAGGGCGCCTTGCCCGCATTGACGGTATTGGTGGCGGGAGTACGTCAAGCGATCAACAACCAAGAACACACGAAGGAAGAGCGCTTCGATGCGATCGCCGATCTCGTGCAGCGCTACGATGCTGGGGACTTGAAGCCGCTCAGTATAGCCGCGTGCCAACGGGCGCTCCTCGTGAACCAGATTCGGCAGATTCGACCGCTGCTGAAGAGTCTCGTCGGGCTCGACCTACAGGCCGATGACGCCTCTCAATGGCCGGCACTGATCGGCGCGTGGAAGGACGCCTACGCGCGGGGCGCGGATGGCTTAACGAAAACAATGGCGCCGCCCAAGTCGCCGGTATGGATAACGCTGCTCGAGGACCCGAACGCCAATCCACGGAACGCCGCCGAGGTGCAGATCCTCTGGGAGCTACGTCAAGCGCTGCGCCGCCGTACGGTCCACGTCACCACGAGTCTGTCGTTCCAGTCGCGCGCAGCGATGCTGGATTCGCGGGGCTCTACGGCCACAGCGGCGCGCAGCGAATACCCCGTCAAGACGATGCTGCGAGAGCTGAGCGAGGAGATCGAGCACGGTCTCGAACGCGTTAGCGAGGCCGTTCAGCGCGGGGAGCTCCGGCTCGATGGCACCAAGGTCAAGGTCCGGCGGCTCGCGGCGCAGAGGACGCCGCCGGAGTTGAAGGATATCCGCCGCGAACTGTACAAGGCATACCCCCGGGTGCAGTTCCCGGACCTGATCATGGCGGTCGATGCCGAGACGCATTTTAGTGCGGAGATCCTCGGCCGCCCCGCAGACAACGAGACCGAACTGCTGCATTTATACGCGGGGATTCTAGGCCAATCGATGGACTTGAGCGCGAATCGCCTAAGCCTCATGGTCGGACTCTCCCCGGAAGGCCTCGCGCATGCGATGCACGTCCTCGAAGACCCTGCGCCCGTGACCCGCGCCAACGAGGCCATTCTGACGTTCATGCATTCGCATGCGATTGCGCGTACCTGGGGGAGCCCCTTCGATTGCGCGGCCGACGCGATGAGCCTCGATATGCCGGAGTATATTTGGTATACGAGCCCCGATCCGAAGCGCCGGGTGTCCGGCGCCGCGACCTACGTCCATACCCACGGCTGGCAGGGCATCTTCAGCGACCGGTCAATCATGATCACACAGCGTCAGCCGGGCCCGGCGATCGACGGGATCCTCGGGCAGGCGCTCTCGAAGATTGCTCGGGTGTATACCGACACGCACGGCTTCTCCGCCTACGGGGCAAGTCTTGGCTGGACCTTGGGTGTTCTCATGTGTCCGCGGCTCAAGAACTTCAACGATCGACGCCTGCACGTGCCGAGTGGCGGCCATATCCTGATCCCCGATAACCTGAAGGACGTCGTCCTACCTGACATCTCGCTCAAGTCGATTGAGAAGGGCTGGGCCGGTCACCTCAAGGTGGCCGATGCCGTCATGAGCGGACGACTATCGGCGACGACGGCGATCGAACTGCAGGGTGCCGCCCGCCACGGCGATGCGAGCTTCCGCGCAGGGCACGCGCACGGGTTGCTGTTACGCACGAACGATCTGTTGCGTTCCTACAGAGATCCGGACTACCGACGCGAGAAGCTGCGCTACTTGAACCACAACGAACGCACCCATCAACTGCAGCGACAGATTCGCCACGCGGGCTCGGGCTCCACCCGTGGCAAACGCCAAGAGGAACTCGGAGCGCAGTCCCACTGTCTGGCGCTGTGCACGAATCTCGTGATGGCCTACAACACGAACCACCTGCAACGCACGCTCGATACCTGGCGCAAGGGATCGGGCCGCGAGGTCGATACGTCCACTCAACGATTCATCTCCCCGATGGGCTTTGAACATATCAACTTCAACGGCGTGATCGTGTTTCCGTTTGACCACTATAGGACTCAACTCCTCTCGCCGCACCGGGGATATCGGGGTCGGTCGCGCCACGTGGTTCAGCCGATCCGGCCTGGGCCGCCGAGCGGCTAGACACTAGGAACGAGTCACGTTACTATTGGTCAGTGATTCGTTCTTTCAAGGATAAGCGTGCCAAAGCCATCTTTGACGGCCAATTCGTGAAGGCGCTTGACGGACAGATCCAGCAACGTGCGCGAGAGAAGCTGAAGTATCTCGATGCGGCCGCGGATCTCGGCGATTTGCGCGTGCCGCCGGGAAATCAGCTCGAAGCGCTCAAGGGCGATCGCAAGGGCCAATACAGCATCCGCGTCAACCAGCAGTGGCGCGTCTGCTTTCTGTGGAAAGACGGCGAAGCGCTGGACGTGGAGATCGTCGACTACCATTGATTCGGAAAGAGTGTTCAAGCATGGCATCTAAAAAACTTCGTCCCGTTCATCCCGGCGACATCCTAAAAAACGACTTCCTCGAGCCGCTCAAGATCACCTCGTACAGGCTAGCGAAGGAACTCGGCGTGTCACGCCCGACGATCACTCAGCTCGTCGCACGGCGGCGCAATGTCACTGCGGAAATGGCGCTGCGGCTCGCACGATATTTCGGCACGAGCGCGCAAGTGTGGCAAAATTTGCAGGCGCAATACGATCTTGAGGTCGCTACCTCGAGGATCGGCAAGGTCGTGAAGCAGAAGATTCGGCCGCGCTCGGAACGTGAGCCGCCCCGGCGGGCGGTGGCAGCCTGATTTAGGGGAACTGACTCCGGCGATTGACCCTAAAAATAGTACCCGCGAAGTGAACGCGTAGAACTACCTGATTTATCGGTAATTTCTCCTACTTCTAATCTATCGCGTTGCACCATCAAAAGTACACTTTTAGCAGCATATGTACGGCGAGGCGGTCTACTGGCTTCGCGAAGGCGCTGCATTGCATGCGGCTCGGAGCTATTGTGTGAAATGTGAGGCGGGCGAGCGCACTGGCGAGACCGTACGCGGGCTTATCCAATTTCGGACGCGGTGAAGGCAAATTGTGTCACGTTGGTGGCAGAATGATCTCGCGGCCAAGGCGCGCGGCCCATTCGTGCAGAGTTGGTTCTGCAAGCATGAATGCCAGCGCCGCTGCGACCCTGGTATCCACCGGCGGCATGGTCGCAACTCCGGAAGCAGCAGACGGCAAACAGAACGGCGGCGGGCCGGCGATTGCGTTCGGGCCGTTTCTGTTTCTCGCGGGAGAGCGAGTGCTGCTGCGCGCCGGCAAGCAGGTGCGATTGGGAAGCCGGGCGCGGGAAATTCTTGCGGCCCTGGTGGAGCGCGCGGGGAAGATCGTCAAGAAACGTGAACTGATGGCGCACGTCTGGCCGGACAGCTTTGTCGAGGAGGGCACGCTTCACATTGCGGCGCTTCGCAAGGCGTTGGGAGACGGTCAGGGCGGTACGCGGTATGCGGGCCCCATTCGCACCACTACGCGTTGGTGGCGGCGCTCGTGATGGCTCCGCTATCACTGCTGTCACCGCGGGCGAATGCTACGTGTGTCAACGGCGGAAATGCAGCGCCTCGCCAAGGGCCACTGAATGGTTGATGGGCTCGGTGCATTCCGTGAACTGCAGGAACGAGGCACGCTCGCTCTGACGGCGTGGAGCACATTTACGCTCTATTCAGCGTGCGGGGGCATGGGCTGCACCTCTTAACGCATGTTGCGACGTCGGCAGCATACCATCCTGACCCTGAGTACCGCTGCGGCCGGGGTCGCGCGATAGCTCACTGGCATTCCCCAATGAGGTCGCATGTCTAACGTCATCAGCTTGGTGATCTTGATCACCGCCGCCACGTTAGCCGCCTGGGCGGCGGCCGCTGCCCGCCGCGCACACAGTCACTTGATCCGACGGGGAGGAGCGGGCCTTGCGGGCCTGTCAGCACTAATCATCTCTTCTCTAGCCGTACTCACGATCGTCGGAATGTATCGGATGCATGCGCGAACCGCACCGATTCCTCATATACAGATTGCGGGTAGGCTCGCGCAAATTCAGCGCGGTCAGTCCATCGTCAACAGCTTCTGTGGCGCTTGCCATTCAAGAGCAGGCCACCTGACCGGCGGCATGGACCTCGGAAAGGACTTAAGCATACCAGTCGGGTCGTTTGTGTCCGCCAACTTGACCCCGGCCGGGCGCTTGGGTCGCTGGTCAGACGGGGAAATCTTTAGGGCAATTCGCAACGGCGTCGACGCCGATGGGCAGTGGTTGACCATCATGTCGTACACGAACGCCGACAATCTGAGTGACGACGATACACGATCCATCATTGCGTATCTGCGCAGTCAGCCCGCAGATGGAACGGCAACGCCGAAATCACCCGACAAACTGAACTTGCTCGGCGTGATTTTACTGGGAGCCGGCGTCCTTCCCGCGGGTAAACCGGTGGTCACGGGAGTCGTCACCGCACCGCCGAAGGGCCCCACCGTGCAATTTGGCGAATACATATCAAGGTATCAGGGCTGTCGTGAGTGTCACGGGGCGAATTTGACTGGTGGCAAGCCGGGTCAACTGCCACCCGTCGGTCCCAATTTGAATCTGGTAAAAGCATGGAAACTGGAGGAATTCATTGCCACGATGCGCACCGGCATTAATCCTAGTGGCCGTCACCTTGGCGAGCAAATGCCCTGGCGTCCGATTGGAAAAAAGGATGACGAGGAGCTGAGCGCACTATATGAGTATCTGACGCATCTGGGCGACTCTCAAACCCTCACCGCCACAAACGGTGACTCATGATTAATGTTCCTCCTGTTCGATTTACCCGGGAACGGGTTTTCCCAGACCCCGCCCGCATCGCGCGTGGTGTACCCCATCGCGACGCCGCGGTCACCGCCCGAAGCCTCGACGCGCGCGGTCTGCGAACACTGTCAGTGACCGGCGGCAATCGAAACATCAAACTCTTAACACCCATTACTTATCCATTGAGGAAACTCGAGATGAGGATTTCGATGTTCACGCGTGCGCTGAGAGTTGCAACTGTCTTCGGAGGGTTGCTGGTTGCGGGCTATACACTGCCGCAGAGCGCCATTGCTGCCCCCAAGTGCGCTCCTGCCACCACAGCGCACAAGGAGGTGGTGGCAGCGATGGAGGGTTTCATTGCCGCCCTTCGCGCCGGTGATCTGCAACGCTTCCAGCAGGTTACGACATCCGACTTTTACGTCTACGACGGCGGCATGCGGCTCACGGGGCCGGCCCTGATGGAGCTCATCGGAAAAGCTCAGGCGAGCGGCAAACACTACGAATGGAGCGTAACGGAAGCGGAACTCCATGTAGAGTGCAATCTGGCTTGGCTGACCTATGTCAACCAGGGCGCCCTGGAAGATGCGTCAGGACGTCAGCCGATGACGTGGCTCGAGTCGGCCATTCTGGAGTACGCCGACCAGCGATGGCGCATCCGGTTCGCTCATTCCACGCGAGCGGCAAAAACGCCTTAGTGCGCTGGCCTACCGGTGTAGGTGATCCTTCGCGCGATCGAGGATCTCCTCCGACAAAGGGCTGTCGGATGCAATCCGCGCCAAGGTCATGGCGCCAATTAGGGTGGAGAGGGCCACGATCGCATCGCTCCGTGCGTCAGGTTGTCGTTTTTCTTTCATTACGGCACTTTTCACCTTTCAACATGGCACTTTTTCCTTGGCTGTGCCAATCCTGCGTCAAACAGGCTAGTGGTAGAGGGCTAAAATCGAGTTGAGGTCCATCCATTGATGGCGGATGTATCTTCGGGGCCATGCCGTCATTTGCTGGAGGAGCCAATACAGACCGGGCGGCGTTCTACGCTTCAGTAGCCGCCATTGCCTAGCGGGTGGATCTACGGTCTCGACGCCGGTGTAGGCTTCTTGTTTGGCCAGCAGCGCTTCCGCCAACCACAGCGCTGCGGCTCGAAGTCCCGGCTCCGCTGTTTTGCGCAAGGTGCGCACGGACGATCCGGAAGCGAATGGGAGTAAGCGGCGCGGCATCATGGTGAAGTAGAAGTCAGCGGCGTTTCGGACTCCGTTGGGGAGATTCTCGGCCTCAGGTCGGGCGGGAAAGCACTCAAAGTTGCTCAATGCCCATGTGGTTACGTCCTGCACGACGATCAAAAAGTCCGCTGCACTGATGAATCCCCACACGCGACTGTCGGGATCTTCCCCATCGAGAGACTGATCGATTGCCGTTTCAATTCGGTCAACGGCTCGCGTAACGGCCAATACCCTAAGACTCGAGGTGAGCGCCTGATCCAGTCTGCCTTCGAAAGTCGTCGAAATCGTATGTAGTCTATGGTATTCGGCACTGGCATTGGCGACGTCCAACCCATCTAGGATCTTAAGATCGGTCCGAAGTAGGCGAGTACCATGGATGGCACAGTGCGTCTTCCATGCATGACGCCAGGCAAGTCTTAGAAATGGCTTTTGTTCGCTGAGGATATCCGAGTCGATGCAACGGATGCAGACATTGCAATATCGCCGGTCCTGCAAGATCCAGTTGATTGGAGCGCCCTGCAGGCGCTTCAAAGTGCGGCGCGGGATGCGGGTCGCTTTGGAAAGCACATTGACATGCGGAGCCACGAAGGCGCGCTCGAGGCAGAATGTGCTGTTGTGCGCTCTGAGAAGTTGGCCGAGCAACCGGTCGGCGGTCAACCCATAACCTTGCGCCACGCGCGTCAGCCAAGAATGCGCTGCTTCCTCGCGTCGAGGGCGAGGGCAGTAAGGCAGTGTATACGCGGTGTGATCAGGCGGCATCCGACAATTTTCGCGCTCGTAACGAGTCGATCCGCGCGCAGTCAATGCATTCGTTCCCGTCCGCTATTGCTTCGGCGGCTGCCCGAGTAATAGTGCGCGTGGCACTCGCCGTGATGCCGTGGCTGCACGCTAACACGAGACGGATCATTTCGCGATCGCCGAAAGGCGAGGGTTTTCTCAGCGGCAACTGTTTTCCAAACGTCACGATGAAATTGCGGAATGCGTCCGATTCGCTCCAACGCGCAAGATGCAGCGGATCGAACCGTGAAGCGACTTGCGCGTCAGTCTGTATGGCGTGCAGGGCATCTTCGGTTCCGACCGCGACGACGGGTATCATGAGTTCGTTCGTCAGCCCTTTGAGCAGATTCAGCGCGCGGCGTTGCTCTCGATAGGATCCGGCCAGCAGCTGATGCGCCTCGTCAATGACCAGCATCTTCAGGCCGATCTTGCGCAGCAGACGCACGGCGATGTCCTCGAGTGTGGCTAGCCGTTCAGACGGGGAGAAGGGCGCATGCAGGGTGGTGAGCAGTTTGACGTAAAAGCGCCGTTCATCGGGTGTGTTCGGCATCTTGACCATGAGCACGGAGTGTTTCTGCAAGCCCTCCCGAGGATCGTAACTCGGGGGATGCATCCGCAGGAACTTCTCAATGGCCATGGTCTTCCCGATACCACTGTCCCCGTACAGCAGCAGGCAGGGCATTCGGCTGCAGACGGGATGCAAATACCTCCATTCAAGTTCGTCTAAAACCCGCTGGACCCGCTCGTGAGATACCCAGCGCGCCTCTTGCACCAAACGGACGCGGACTTCGCTGGATTCGAAAGCTTGCAGCCTCGCGGCGGCGCTCAAGTGCGTGAGGTCGAGTGTCATACGACCGATTGCCAGAGCTCACTTTCTAGCTCTTGCGCGGGCACATCATAATTGACGGGTGATATCGGACATGGGCTCGCCGGCGCCGGTATCCGAGTCGACTTGGATCTCGCGAGACGGGTTGCAGTCTTTGCGTCGGACTCGATCGTGCGTTGTTGAAGATGCGCGGAAAAGATGCCGAGTTCGTCTACTTTTCGCTGGTGTGAGCGAAGGAGATCCGCCGCGGCGCGATGGTCCCAAATGGAGATCGGCGGGTGCCGGACATCGCCATACGGCACTTCGTGGTACCGCTTGTCGTATCCGAGCACAAATACGCGCGAAAGATTGCGCGGATCGTAACGGACAATCAAGGAATCACGCGGCTTCGCGAGGAGGGGCAGCCGCTCGGACCAATATCGGATGTTGAACAGGTGGATGCCATCCTTTTGCAGAATCCGGGTCTCTAGCGGCAGAAAATTCACCATAAAGCTACGCACGTCTGACGGTAGCTTGGGATAAAGACCCGTAGTTACCGCGGCTTCCCACGCCGCGAGCGGGGAGACGCCTAAGGAACGGTGAGTCTTTCGATGATAGCGGCCGGCAATTTCAATAGCGATCCACGCTTCAAACTCAGAGATCGTCATTGTTGCGGTATTCTTCGGGTTGTCATTCCCGCGGGCGGCGACACTCGAGGATGTTGTGCCCGGCAGGAAGTGAACTCGGCCCATCAAGGTGCCGATTAATCGCTCGATGTGGCCGCCAAAATGCGGTCGCGCGATGGGGCGAAAGATCTTCTTGATGCCGTATTCATCACAACCACGCCGGACGGACTGAGAACGAAACTCTCGTGCGTTGTCCATGTGCAACGCACCAGGAATCCCCCATTGATCCCATTCGGCGTCGATGTGCCGCTCAACAAGCCACCGGTTCTTGGGTAAGCAGGCGTGCGTCAAGGCAAGGCACACCGAGGTGACCGACGGCGCGTCGAACGAAATAAACATACCCATTACAATTCGACTTGCCACATCGATCGCGAGGGTTATCCATGGACGGCCCAAAGGCTTTCGGGTGACTTCACTGACAACAATCGCATCGACGCGGGTATGATCAATCTGCATGACATCAAGTGGAGTACTGACGTCGTAATGACCGCCCACGGGACCGAAAGCCGTGCGCGCCGCCTTGCCGCCATGTCTACGAGAAGCGACCAAACGCGGATCCAGGGCACCGATACGCAGATCAATTGCCTTGCGCGACACCGCCTTCACGCCTGCTGCGCGACATTGTCTTTCGACTTCCTCCATAACCAACGCGACGGTAGCTCGAGGCCGACGGAGAAAGCGTTGCTCGATGCAGCGCATCGCAATGGCTTCGCGGGTGGCAGTAAGTCGTCGGCTGGCAGGGGGTGTCCCGCGGTGTTTCTGAATCAGAGTGGTCGTTTGTGCGGCGGCACGATAATTGGCGAGAAGCCTGTAGATGGTGCGCCTCGATAGATCTAGCGCCTTACAAGCGAACTCAATTCCCTCTGACGAGTCGCCGTCTCTCAAGATGCATCTTCGCAGGACTCGCTCCCGACGTCGCGCCTGCTTCCACTCCGCTCGCGTCGAATTCCGAACCAGCGCCCACCGGCCTTCGTTGCTCCCGAGTTGGCCGATCGCTGGAATGCCCTGTAGCTCCTCAACCGGAGCGTCGAGTCCCTCGCCCGTCGCTACATCGCGAACACGAGTGGACGAGCCGTCAAGTAAAGCAACGATGACGACCGTGCGCGTATTCCACGCGGCTACGACGCCCGGTTTGATCGGAAAGTGAAGCGACCTCTCGAGCATTCCGTTTGCTCCGGCGCTGAAACGGCTTCGTGCCACGATGAAAGCAGGGTCGTCCGGGTAGTGTCACGATGGCGGCAAAACGCGCGAGATATGCTTCGGGACACAAATAACACTTGAAGCGTCGAGGGCGCAACCTGAATTGAGCTTGATAAGCCGTTCTTCCGCGTTTGTTGACCGAATTGTTGTGTGCCACCATGAAAGGCGAAAAGTGCCATCATGAAAGAAAAACGACAACGGTCGCCTTGAGACACTGTTCCGGGAGTGGCACCCAAGATTCCGGCTAACGCCAAACGCCAACGCATTGCCCGCTATATGACAGGCCGCCCCCAACATTGAAACAGTCCCTCACAGCGGTCACGACACGAGCGGAAGCAACCTTTCCGTCTGGCACCCGCATTGCGCAGCCCGGAGACGGATTTCTCTTGTGGGTAGAGTTGCCTGCGAGTTTGAATGCCCTCGACATCCGTGCGCAGGCGCTCAAGGAAGGGATCAGCTTGAGTCCGGGACATTTATTTTCGCCGCAGTCCCGATTCACCCATCATCTACGGCTCAATTGCGCCAACGAGATCACGCCGCAATTGCTCGGTGCCGTTGATAGGATCGGGCAAATATGCGTATCAGCGCTCTGACGTAGGGACGTGTAGACACTAATTGGCATATGGTTTGCCTTCGTCACAGAGCATTTTAGCTTGGCCCGTCCAATGGTCCAGACGCCGGCACCAATCCTTTTCGTGCTTTATTGTCCCTTTCGTCAAACGACCCCCATCACGTTCGTTGACACGAAACGTGTACGGCTCCCGCTCACCGTCTGAAGTGAGGCTCTCCGCCGCGCCGGTGGATACCGGAAAGTCTTTACAAACAATCACTTGAACAGCCTAGTGAGAATCGTGGAGATCGATCCCACTTCAAAATAGAGGCTCGACAGCCGCTATCCAAATTGACTAATTCGCCGAAGCTGATGGCCGCGGCGGGTTGCCAGGCTCAAACATACCCCCTACACTAATGACCACTTGGTAATGTGCATGAAGCGCCTGGGTGCAGATGGGCACCCGGGGCTGGCAACGCGACGGCTGTGGCGTCACGGTGATTTGGAGGGGAAATGTCACAAGATTCGCCAACGTCGGGTTCAAGACTGTCGCGCCGTGATTTTATCGTCGCAGGCGGTGCGGGCGTCGCCTCACTATTGCCTGCAACCAGTCATGCGCAGACTGTTGCTAGCTCTTCAATACGCATATGGGATTACGAGACTGACGTCGCTGTCGTTGGTTCAGGGGGTGCTGCATCTACCGCAGCGCTCGCGGCAAATACGCGGGGCGCAAAAGTTATCATTTTGGAAAAAGCCCCGGTGATCGGCGGAACTACGGCTAAGTCCGGTGGCGCCTTCTGGATTCCGAACAACTTTCGTCTCAAGCAGCGGGGGATCGAGGATCCAAAGGTTCCGTTTCTTTGCTATTGCGCATCCTACTCATTTCCGCACTTGTTCGATCCGGCTTCTCCGACGCTTGGGCTCTCGAAGGAGTCATATGCGCTATTAGACGCCTTCTATATGAACGGCAGTCAGATGACGGACATGCTGCGGGCTACGCAGACCTTGAGCCTGGGGCGTTTCCATAGCATGCCAGAATCGGAAGCGACCGACCTTCCAGACTACGGGATATTGACTGGGTACAACAAGGTGCCCCGTGGCCGTTGTCTAGGTGTGTTGAAGCCCGATGGAAGCCTAGGATACGGGGCCGAGATGATCCGCCAGTTCAATGTGAAGTTCGACGCATTGGGGATTCCTCGCTATACGAACCACCGTGTTACCCGACTCATCATGGATGAGACAGGCAGAGTAAGTGGCGTTGAGGCGATGGTCGAGGATCGGACGGTATCGGTTCGTGCCCGGCGTGCAGTCATCTTCGGTTCCGGCGGTTTCGCGTACAACCGTGAACTGCTCAATCGCTTTCACGTAGCGCCTGTTTATGGTGGCTGCGGTGTGCCGACAAACACCGGCGATTTCCTCGGCATTGCAACCGCCGCGGGCGCCAAGCTTGGGAACATGGCGAGCGCGTGGCGCGCTCAGATTGTCCTGGAGGAGGCGTTGCAGTACGTCAGCGTTCCGAGTGACGTTTGGATACCACCAGGCGACAGCATGATACTGGTCAATAAGTACGGTAAGAGGGCCCTGAACGAAAAGCGCAACTATCACGACCGGACGCGCATGCAGGTATCGTACGATGCCAATCGATCAGAGTTCCCTAACCAATTAATGTTCATGCTCTACGACCAGCGGAACGCCGAACTGTTTGCTGGTTACCATCCCATTCCAGATCTACCCAGCGGATCGTCCGCGGTACTGGTCGCCGACACTTGGGACAAACTCGCCGATAAGTTGGATACACGGTTGGCAGAAATCGCGGATCGCACTGGCAATCACCGGTTGTCTCAGGATTTCAAAGCGGAGCTTGCAAGGACTGTCGTCCGCTTCAACCAATTTGCAGAATCCGGACGCGATGAGGACTTTCAGCGCGGCGATTTTCCGTACGACATCGAAACGCGGCCCGTGTATGGAATGCCGAAACTCGGAACGCGTTGGGGCGACAAACTGGGCAAAAACCTGGTGCTTTATCCGTTGCAGGCGAAAGGGCCTTACTACGCGATTATCCTCGCCCCGGGGGTGCTAGATACGAACGGGGGTCCTGTAATCAATGCCAACGCTCAGGTCGTACGTGAAGGCGGTACCGCCATTTCAGGACTTTATGGTGCTGGGAACTGCATCGCAAGCCCTGCTCACGATGCCTATTGGGCAGCCGGTGCAACCTTGGGAAACGCAATGACATTCGCGTATATCGCCGGCGTCCACGCGGCTTCGGCAGCGACGCGCGCCTGACATGTCCGCTGTGCTGACCATGACACCCGCGCTAGGCGCCAGCGTCCTGGAGCGTTGGGTCGAACCCGGCTCGACTGAATCGGCTGGAACGCTGTTGGGCCTTCATGGCGGCGATGCAACGCATCGGCAGGTATTGCCGTTGTTACGTTCGCTGGCGGAGGGCAGGCGCCTTGTGGCGCCGCGTTCCGCTCGATGGTCTGGATTGGCGGCTGGCGGACAGTTCAGTTGGTTTTCGAGCCTGCGCCCCCCTGAAATCGAGCCGATCGGATTCGGCGACGCGTTGGCTCAGCTTGAGCGTTTTGCCGGGGAGTACCTTGAGTTGAGCTGTGATCGCGGCACGGTGCTGGTGGGAGTCGATCAGGGCTCCACGATGGCGCTCGCGCTCGCTGCATTGTGGCCCGAACTGTTTGCCGGAGTCATTGCGATAGGTGGTGGCTGGCCTTGTGTTCCAGGTTGGCAGTTACCGGAACGCGATATGGGCGGCATGCAGATCCTTTTGGTCGCATCGGCACAGTCGAGTCGGCAACAACTTGAGTTGCGCCACGCCGAACTGACTGTGCTCGCATCTGCGGAGTCGGCCGAGCTTACCAACGAACGCTCGATATCCGCGATACGCTCCTGGCTATCCGGTGTCCGGCGAAGAGTAGACGCGGAGGAATCCCTATGCTCGCAAGAACCTTAATCGCAGGCACCCTGTGCACGACGCTGTACGCGTCCATGGCAATTTCGCTGAACGGAGAGCCTGGCGGACAGCCCCTGCAGGCCAGCGCTGTTAGGTCACCATCAGACTCCAACGGTACGGTGGTAAGCTTTAGGCGCGATTTATTGCCGCTGTTCCAGGCCAACTGCACCATCTGTCACCAGAATTCCGTACCCATGGGGGCATTGACTCTTCTGCCCACAGTAGCCTACGCGAACCTCGTCGGTGCCAATTCGGCGGAAGTAGCCATGAAGCGTGTGGCCGCCAGGGACCCCGATCACAGTTACCTGCTCCACAAGATTGATGGAACGAGCGCTGCGGTGGGCGGGAAGGGCAACGCGATGCCTCTTGGTCAGCCACCCTTGTCCAACGCGGAAGTGGCACTCGTTCGTCGGTGGATCGAACAGGGCGCCGAGAATAACTAATCATGGAGCTGACAGGATCACAATTAATAGAGGCAACGCAGGAGAAGGTCTGGGACGCATTGAATAATGTCGATATTCTCAGAAGATCAATTCCCGGTTGCGAAAGCATGCAGCAGGAGCCGGATTCCACGTCGGTCTTTCGCGCCACGCTTGCCGCTCGCGTCGGGCCTATCGCTGCGCGGTTCAAGTCACGAATCGAGATTACTCAAATCGTTCCTCCCGAGAGTTACAAACTCAGCTTTGAGGGGCAGGGAGGAGTCGCCGGGATGGTCAAAGGCAACTTCGCAGTCCGGTTGACCCCGGATGGACACAGCACGCAACTTGCATTTTCAGGTAATGCGCAAGTCGGCGGTAAACTTGCGCAGATTGGAGCTCGATTGGTCGATATGGCCGCGAAACGGACGATCATCGATTTCTTCTCCACGTTCAAGCTTATCGTCACGGAGAACTCGGAAGCGCTTGAGAGCGCACGGTCTAGCGACGGAACCCAGAGGGACTGAGACACCCGCCTTTTACCTCATTCGCCTGGCGTCGCAGTGACCATGTGGTTATCCAAAGCCTCCGATTTCATCTGATCCTGAGTTCCTAGGAATTATCCCTCAGGGCACTCTAATCGCTGTGGCTAACTTCGCTCGCAATAAGTTAGACACGATCACGGCGTCCGATCGGTTTGAGCGTGAATTTCGCGCCATAAATAGGCTCAAATCACCATGATAGTACCGAGGGCTCAGTCCTGGGGAAGCTGAGGCCGCACGAAAAAGTGACCGAGTCCGACCGGAGCTCCTAAGTCACGGATGCACCTTTCGCTGGCACTCGTGTGAAGATGTATTACGTTGACAAGTGACCAACTGCTCATTTATATTCCATTCAAAATATAACTTGGCAACGTCTCGAAGCAAGTTCGACGTGTCCGCGTAGCAGATAAAAGTATCTAAGAGGGGGGAAGCGCCGTGAATTACAGCTCCGAAGTTCTCAGTCGAGGTTTTCTATTGTGCGCGCTGATCGGCGCCTCAGCCATGGCACAGCAGCAGGCTGTCCCAACACCCGCGGCGACGCAGAATGAGCCGGCCAACACTGCTTTACCCGAGGTGGTCGTAACGGCGAACAAGCGAGAGCAAAAACTGAACGATGTCGGTTTGTCGGTTGCCGCGTTGAGCAGCGATGCCCTTCAGACGCAGCGTGTGGTGGACGTCGAATCGCTCGCGAATGTTGTACCGGGACTTACCTTCGCGCCCACGGTGACTTCGGCGCCTGTCTACACCCTGCGTGGCGTCGGGTTTTTCGAACAATCTCTCGCTGCCTACCCCGACGTTAGTCTCTATATGGATCAGGCTCCCTTGCCGTTTCCGGTCATGGCGACGCGGTCCGTTTTCGATTTAGAAAGAGTGGAAGTACTTAAAGGTCCACAAGGCACGTTGTTCGGCAATAACGCCACGGGCGGCGCCATAAACTTCATTGCCGCGAAACCGACGAAGGAATTTGCAGCCGGCGCTGATGTCGGCTATGGCCGTTTCAATACAATTGAGACCGGAGGCTTTGTCAGTGGTCCGATCACCGATACCTTGCTCGCGCGCTTTGCCTTCAAAAGTGTCCATGGCGATGGCTGGCAGTACAGCTATACCCGTGAGAATGGCCCGACTCCGGCCGCGCTCACCGATGCGGGGGTTCCCCCCAATCTTCCTCAACGTCAGGATACGCTCGGCAAGGCGGATAATGTGGCCGCGAGATTCTTGCTCGAGTGGACACCAACAGACAGTCTGACAGCCAACTTCAACCTGAATGCGTGGCACGATCAAAACGATCCACAGGCGCCGCAATTCATCCATTCAGCGCAGGCCAATCCGAACGGCACAACGGGCCCAGGCGGCACAGTCACTGCCAATATGCCGATCATCAATTATCCGGTTGCTCCGCAGAACGATCGCGCGGCGGACTGGAGCACGAACTACCGTCCGTTCGCGGACAACAGGTTCTATCAGGCTGTGGGCCGGTTCGACTATCGGATTAATGAGAATCTGACGCTGACATCGATCAGCTCATATGACCAGTTGAACTTCCTGAATGCCACTGAAGGCGACGGCACAGCGCTGAATGCGTTGGACATCGGCAAGGATGTGGGATACATCAGGACGTATACGGAAGAACTGCGCCTCGCGGGGAATATCGCCGGTAGAGCGCGCTGGGTGGTTGGCGGCAACTACGAAAACAGCAAGGTGGATGAGACTGTAAGTCTGTACATCCAGGACAGCACGGCTTCGCGCTTTGCGGGCTACGGCGGTAACGGGTACTACTCTTACCAGGACATGAAAAACTACGCCGGGTTTGGCAACCTGGAGTTCGATGTCACCGATCGAATTACCTTAAAGGCCGGTGTGCGTCAGACGCGTGCTGACCGGGACAGTCAAAATTCCACCTATGAGCTGGTGGGCGATCCAGGTGGTGTCGCGCGCGTTCTGACTCTGACGCAATTTCTGAACAATGTGTATCAAGCGGTTTTCGGTCCGAAGACGCCCTTCATCGTTCCCGGCCAATCGATTACGTTCAACCCCGCCTGTGGATGCGCAGAGACTTTCTACGGGCATCTTGCAGAGAACAGTACGTCGTGGAGCGGAGGCGTTGACTTTAAGCCGATCAAAGATCTGTTGCTCTACGTAAACGTCTCCAAAGGCTACAAGGCCGGGAGTTTTGCCACCGTCGCGGCAGCGGCTTTCGAGGGATACGCGCCCGTGAAGCAGGAAGCACTCCTCGACTACGAAGGGGGGTTCAAAGCAACCGTCGCGAACGGGAAGGTGTCAGTGGACGGCGCCTTGTTCTACTACGATTATTCCGACAAGCAGACACGCGCTAAATTCGTTGATCCAGTATTTGGTTTGCTCGACAAACTGGTCAACGTACCAAAGTCCAAAGTGGAGGGCGCGGAACTTGAGATCTCTGCCAGTCCCCTAACGGGACTCCTGTTGTCGGCTTCCGGAACCTATATGGATGCGAAGATTGACAACTACACCGGTGTTGTCGGCTTGGCAGTAGATAGCAACGGCCTGCGGGTGCCAGTGACCGCCTCGTTCGCCGGTGTCACGCTGCCGTATTCACCGAAGTGGCAGTATGCCCTACGCGCCGATTACCAGTATCCCCTCACATCCAAATTCGACGGGCTACTGGGAGTGGGACTCAACGGCCAGAGTCAGTCTATCGGCATATTGACGCTCGTCCAAGCCGAGAAGGATTTGTACAAGCTTGATGGCCGCAATCTCCTAAGCCTCAATGCTGGGCTGCAAACTCACGACGGGCGCTGGAAGATCATGTTGTGGGGAACTAACGTCCTCGACAAGTACTATCGGACAACGACCAACCTATCCAATGACACCGTATTCAGTTTCACGGGCAGGCCAGCCGAATTCGGCGTGACTGCGAGCTACAGGTACTGATTGGGGGGAGTGGACCGTGCCCGAAATCAGAACCTTGGATGATGCGCTGCGCGAGGTCAGGTACTTGCGCGATCGGCAAGACATACTGGACTGCATTTGCAGATATTCGCGCGGTCTAGATCGTCATGATGTGGAGATCTTGGTCAGCGCCTACCATGCCGATGCGGTTGACGAGCACGGCGTCGCGATGAACGGCTTACCTGAATTCGCGCAGTGGATAAATAAACTACATGACAACCGTTTCTCGATCACACTGCACAATATTACTACGCACAACTGCGAGCTCTCAGCCGATACGGCGCATTGTGAAAGCTACGTGCTATTCGGGCTCAGTACGGCGGATGAAAAAGCCGTTTGGTTCGGAGGCGGCCGCTACGCAGACCGCCTCGAGAAACGCTCCGGCGCGTGGAAGATCGCGCACCGGCGTACGATCATCGAGTGGCTGATCACCGGTGACAATAGTTTGTTCAACAGCCCGGAATTCAAGGCGTGGCAATATCCTCGCGGAACAAAGGATCGCACGGACGATTCCTACCTTCGGCCGCTAGATCTGAGTCCGCAGCGACGGGCGGACTTCGAGAAACAGGGCCCTATGGCGCGGGAGTTGTGAGTCGATCGGGTAATCGCCGGTTCAGCGGCTAACGATGTCCACTCGGAGCCTCGTGAGACGCAGCGAGGCGATCAGCCAGCGTCCCGCGTGGCACTCATAGGTTTCGTGGTAATGTCCGAAACCGTGAAGCTCGGCAAGATCTCCGCCGAAAGGAAACCGAAGCGCATCGTACATGGCCCATATTCCCCGAGCATGCGTGGTATTCAAAATCTCGATCTCGGGCATATACCCCTGATGCGCCGTCACCACGCCGTCAAGGCCCCGTCGTAGCATCTCGATGGCTTCCATTCGCCCCGCAAGAGGCTTTTCCGTTGCGCCCGGGACCGCGTTAATGCCGGTAGCGGGATCTGTTGCAGCCCCTCGATAGTCGCAGATGACGTCCGGGGTCATCGTCTGTTCCATTGAGGCCCAATCTTTGGTGTCTAGACTCCGGAAATAGCGGGCTTTGAGGATCTTGATCTCCTCGATCGCATTGAGTCGATCAAAGGCGCTCATTTCAACAGCTTCCATTACGCTTCTACGAGCCCAGGTCCCGTCACTTCACGTTGGGGTGCGACGGGGACAATGCCCTGGGCGGGGACAGGCTTGCGAAGGATCTGGTGGATACGCTTCGGTGTCAGGGGGACCTCCAGGAATTCCACGCCGAAAGGCCGCAACGCGTCCTCGACCGCCTGAACGATAGCGGGTGGTGCCGCCATGCGGCCACCCTCACCGCCACCTTTGATGCCATATTCCGTATAGGGGGAAGGGGTTTCGACGTGGCCAATGCGAATGAGGGGCGGTACCTCCATCACGGTGGGCATGTGGTAATCGGCAAACGAGGCTGTCAGGAGTTGCCCCTGATCATCGTAGTTGAAATGCTCGTAAAGGGCAGTTCCAATCCCCTGAGCAATCGCTCCGATGATCTGGCCGTCAGAGGTCATGGGGTTGACGACCGTACCGTGATCGTGGACCGCGACGTAGTCGAGAAATCGAACCTTCCCCGTATCAGGATCCACCTCGATCGCAATAGCGTGAACGGCGTGGCCCATCATCGGATAGAAAATGCCCATGTGGCTGCCATCGGCGGCGGGCATGGTCGTTAGCGGGTGATCATAGACCGCCGTCGTCTCAAGGCCGCTGGTGTATTTATCGTCGTCCGGAAATCCCATTCGGAAATGATGCGTCGCCATCGCGATTTCAGCGATGCTCAATTCCACGACGGAGGAATCCGGCAACCCGCCTGGCGGGCTCTTCAGCCGCACCTTACCGTTTACGAGCTCAAGATCGTGGGCGCGCTCCTCCTTAATTCCCATCATATGAGCCGCGAGAAGGAACAGCTTGTTCCGCAGGATCCGCGATGCCTTGACGGCTGCACCCGCGATCATCACGGTGAAGCGGCTCCCACCCGGGCCCAGCGAGTTGAAACCGGACGCCAAATCCGCATAGCTGACATCGATATCGGTGGGTTCAACGGTCAGGGTCTCCGCCACGATCTGGGTCACGACGGTTTCCGGGCTTTGGCCCCAGAACGGCGCGTTTAACTTCACATAAACCTTGCCGGCGGGGTCGATTTTCATAAAGATCGACTCCGGCGAGCTGGTCGACTTGAAGCTCGGCGCATCCTTGGGATTG